>WNGG01009720.1_pt1 | contig 10490 bp, 13 predicted proteins | sample 5400661 | NCBI WGS metagenome assembly WNGG01 (sample SAMN13153372, study PRJNA577476) | soil metagenome | isolation source: 100 cm soil or saprolite under Garry oak tree replicate 1 | place: USA:California | collected 2016-06-15
TCACCACGCCGCCCAGCGTACTGCTCGAGGTCTGCACCAGAGGCGCTTCTTCGGCCACCGTAACGGTTTGGCCCGGCGATCCCACTTCCAAAATAAGGTCAATCCTGGCTTCTTGCCCAACCTCCAGTGTGATACCCGTGCGGGAGAGTGCCGAGAATCCTTCCTTCATCACGTCCAAACGATAGTGACCGACCGGCAGTGCCGGAAACCGGTAGGAACCGTCCTCAGCAGAGGCCCCAGTACGAGTCAAAGAGGTATCGATGTTGGTTATCGTGACACCAGCCCCTGGGATCACGGCGCCGCTGGAATCTTTCACGACGCCCAGAATTGTCCCCGTCGGGAGCTGAGCGAACATGGGAATCGCCATCAGCAACAAAACGAGCGTGGCAACCCAACAACTTCCAATCCTCTCAATGAACGTGTGCCCTTTAAGCATGATCTTACCCCTTTGCTGAACACCCATTCGCTGTCAGCCCACCGTGGGGGCAAAAGACGAGGCCGCGAGCAACACTCTCTCGGGGAAAATCCATTACGCATCCTCGTCGAATCGAACCCGGACCTTTCCTCGCGCCCTAGTTGTGATGAATACGGGTATCGTCGCGCAAACGTAACCGGGTGTCAAGAGTTTCAAACGACGCCAATTGATCCCAGTGTGTGATCCTGAGGTTCTCAGGTATTGAATCTGAGATCTCGCCGAATTTGTTTCGGGAAAGTTCGGACTTTCCGGTAGAAGAGTTCGCCATCTCGCTCCCCGTTCTTCCAGATGTATTCTATTGACTATGGGACAAGCCTCATCAAGTCGCCGTCACCTTGCTCTTGTCGTTGACGATGATGCACTTGTGCAAAATTTCGTTCGAGCGGTCCTTGAGGGACAGGGTTTTGAAGTTTATGTTGCCGACAATGGAAAGACCGCTGCTTCAATCTATGAAGAGCACTCCGATTTTTCCCTGATCGTGACGGACATTTTGATGCCTGATGCGGATGGCATTGCTTTAATCCTGAAAATTCGCCGCGGGACTGCCGGCGCAGCGCAGCCTAAAATAATCGCGATCAGCGGCGGAGGCTTCATCGAGGCCGAAGAGTACTTGGAAAGCGCCAGGGGCTTGGGAGCAGATGTAACGCTTGCAAAGCCGTTTTCTGCCCTCGATTTGGCAAAAGCACTTTCGCGCTTGGGTTTTGAATCGACCTGATCCGAAAGTCTCAGCCGATGACTTGTTTCAGCACGGTCGGCAACCGAAACAAATGAGTGCGAAAGTGAAATTCGTGAAGCTCTCCTTTGCAAATTTCGGCCGCGCACAACTTCGCAGAAACGAATTTCACAAATTTTTACAAATAGCATGTATTTTGCGACCTTCTTTTTATCTCATGTTTGAGAGGACAAATCCGTCCAGAGATGAACGCCCGCGAGAATCGGCCGAGAGCGTGACGCGAATTTCGTAGACCTTCTGGAGCTTTATAAAATGAAAACGCTTGCATACGGACCTGTTCCCAAAACGAAGAAAGCGATACCGGCCTATCTCGTCGTCTTAGCCGAGAAACTCACGCCGCGTTTCGAGCGCGAGGGGATTCGACATAAGCTGGAACGTCTGGATTGCAATTCCGGCCGCGACTATGCGTGGGCGGCCGGGGAGGCCGTCGCCGGCGTCATCAGGGACCAGATGGAGGCGTCCTTCAATATCTGGCTGTTGATTGGAGAAGCGTCCTTTTTCTACATCTCGATCTGCTTTCCGCTTGCCGGTGCGCCGTTGCTCCAATTGGCGGCGCTGATGGTCCTCGTCCTGCCGCTGCTCCGTTTGCGCGACGCCTACGCCTACCCGGCCGAAGGATCGTTTCGAGAAATGCTCCTGGATGCCGCCTGGACGGGCGCATGCGTGATCGCTTTTCAGGAGGCTGCGCGTTTCATGGCTCCACGGCTGGCGCTGCCCATTCTGAACGTGTATTTCGCTGTCGCCGGTGCGGTCATGGCGGCGGCATGGCGAATGATCTCCCGCAGGCAGGGTCCGGCAGATCCGCGGCACCGCGAACTGAAGGAGCGGCGTATCGTGGTCTGGCACGCCAATGTGCTCTTCTTCGTGGCAGGTCTGACTGTCCTGCTGAGCAGTCAGGACGCGGTGCCGGGCAGTCCTAACCGCGACCGCCTTCTGGGCGCGCTTCCCGTATGGCTGATGCTGGCGTCGACCATCCTCCGGAAGGCGCACTACCGGAGCATATGGGAACGGCCGCTTTTGAGCATCGTGGATCCGGATCTGAAAGAATTGAGCTGGGACCGCGCCACGCTCTGGTTTCGGGACAAAGTTTCCATATTCCGAGCGGATCTCATTACTGAAGTCGGGTATTTCGGGGTGCTGTCTTATCTCGTATTCGTTGCGGCCTGGCGATGGGTCTCCGACGATCCCTTGTCAGTCATGACGGATTGGCTGCAAGTCGGCGTGAATCTCGTCGCCATCATGTTATTGGGCCTGTTGTGGGTTCGGATCAAGAAGATGAACGAACAACTGGCCAAGGCGATTGAAGAAGAGATCCGGCTCCGGGAATTGGAGCGCAGACACGGTTGATTCGCCGGCAGACGCCGATTCTCCCTCAAATTCTCCACGGTCGACAAAGCCGCCAGACAGCATTGCGCCTTTTCCGCTGAAAAATGTGAATGTGCCGCAGAAAAAGCAAAATGCTGCACGGAATTTGCGATCTTCTGCGCGGAGAATGCGAAATGCCGCACGAAATTTGTGATTTGGGTGTGGAAATGCAAAACGCCGCGCAGAATTTGGGATTTCCCACGCAGAAAAAGCGAAACGCCGCCCGGAATTCAGGATCTTCACACGGAGAATTCCAAATCCCGTGCGGAATTTCCGATTTTCCTGATGGAAAGTGCGAATGCTGAGGGAATTTTGTGATTTTCGACGTGGAAAATGCGAAATGCAATGCGGTTTTGGGATCCTCCGCGTGGAAAGTGCGAAAGCTGTGCAGAATTTGGGGATTTTCCGTGGAAAGTGCGAAATGCTGACGGAACCTGGGATTTTCTGCGTGGAAAATACGAAATGCCGTGCGGGACTTTCGATTTTCTGTCCAGAGAGGACGAAAATCCGATCAGGTTTGCAATCTTGAGTTTAGCCGCAGCAAAATCGCCCTAGCATGCGTTCCAAACCGCTGCGCGATTTCCGGAATTCGAAGGCGCGGCGGTTATATATAGTGTAAGCGCAAATTTTCGTCACAGAAATCAGCTTCTCTTTCAATCGCGTCCGGATTCCTCAAATCGGACGCCGCGGAGCGTTCAGTCCTATGGGCGACAATTTACTATCTCAGGAATCAGGTTCTTGGGCCGGCATGCGGCCGCTGACGTCATCGAACGCCGGCGGCCAATCGTATACGAGGCGGGCCACTGTCGAAACCGAAATCCAGAAGACACTGCTGCTGCGTCGGGAAGAGTGGGCTGGCGCCGCACCTCACCTTCAAAGCGAGACGCTGGTCTATTTGATCCGGCACATTCGCCGTAGCAGCGTGGAATGGCGAAGACGGCCTTCCGAGGGAGCAACGAGCGGGTTGATCTACCGCATTCTGCAGGCCAACGAGGATCTCCTCGGTCAGCTCGTTTCGGAACTCAGCGCGCGTATAGGCCGGATTTCGACCCGTTTGGCTCAAGGTCTTGATGAGGTGACGAGCGAGGAGATTGTGTGGAAAGTGGACACGAAGATCCTGGAACTCATTCTGGAGGAGAGACCGTCCCGTCCGGGCGAGTTTCTGGAGGTCGCTTTCAATAAGGCCGTCCAGGGTCGGGCCATCGACACTGTCCGCAAACACAAGAATTCCGTCATGGGCCACCGTGATCAGATGGCCGGAACAGTCCAGGAGCATGACGCCGATGGCGACGAACTGCGGCCCCTTGAAGTGGCTCTGGATCAGCGGCCGGGCCCTTTAGAACACTTTCTGGAGGAAGAGGACGAGGCCCGCACGCGCCAGTTGGTCCAGAAAGCCTGGGACGCCGTGAAGGATCCGCGGGACCGGAAGGCCGTCCGCCTGCATTTCATGGAGGGCCTGCAGGTCAAGGACCTGGTACGTCACTTCAACAAAAGCGAGCGGCAGATCCGGAACCGGATTAACGCGGCTCTCAACGCGATGCGTGCCGCAATAGGAGGCCAGAAATGAGCAATAACGACGAACGCTTTGAAGACATCGTGGACGAGTTGATGCTGGAAGAGGAAACCCCCGGCGACACCGCGCTCGCGCGTTGGTGTGAACGGTATCCGCAACACCGGAAGGCGTTGGAGGAGTTCTTCGCGGTCTGGGCCGTTCAAGCCGAACTGCCCCAGCGGACCCGGATCGATGAAAAGCGCCTGGCCGAACGAAGCGTGAGCTATGCCAAGGCGATTCTAAAGCGCCAGGGCCTGGGGCCGGTACCCCCGAAGGCGCTCGATGCGGAGGAAGCCCAATCGCAGGCGCAACTGGAGCAATTAGTGTTGAAGGCCGTTCACCTGCTTCGCGGAGAAGCCGATACCGCGAACATTGCTCACAAGGTTAGTGAGCTGACGGGAAAGCCGATCACGACCCGAGCTGTTGATGAATCGCTGGTCCGCCTGGAAGGCCGCCAGCTTGTGGAGTCGAGGGTGGCCCATCCAGCCCAGGAGCCTGAAGGCCAGTTGAAACGCTACTCCAAAATTACGCCCGCCGGCGAACGCGCGCTTGGGGAACCCGAGGCGACTGCTGGAGAATCGATCGACGCCTTGGGAGATCTGACCTGACCCTCTAAAAGTTTCGGGAGGAGGTCTTCAATCCGGCCGCCTCCTCTCGATGTGTGATCGGTGGTCAGCGGCCGGAAATTTAAAGAAAGGAAAATCTATGCCAAACGTATCGAAAATCAAGCCCGTGCTCGGCTTCCAGAAAGTTCCGGACGCCGATCTCCTCAAGCAGTTGAACACCATCCGCGAGCGCATGAACGGGAATCCGAATTATGCCAATCCACCACTGAGTATGGACACGTTCAAAACGGCGTTGGACACCTTTTCGGTTCTGGTTTCCGACGCGGAAGATGGTGGCAAGAAGGCCATCAGCGCGAAAAAGAAACAACGCGAAGTGGTGATCAAGATGGCCACGCAGCTTGGACACTACGTCGAGGATACCTCCGACGGCGATCAGGCGAAGTTTGACACCAGCGGATTTGCGGCGGTTCCTAAGATCCGTACCGCGCCGCAGCCGCTGCCTCCGGCGGCCTTCGACTGGATTGACCGTGGTTCTTCCACCGGAGAAGTCGTGGTCAAGGCGAAGTCCCTGCCGAAGGCCGTCGGCTACGACGTGCGTTACGCTCCCGTTGCCAATGGGGTGCCCGGATCATGGACGACGGTCACACTCACCAGCCCGAAGAAAACCACGATTCGCAGTCTGAGTCCCGGCGCGGCCTACGCGTTCCAGGTCCGAGCGCTGGGCAAACTGGGTTACACCGATTGGAGTGACTCGATGACCTTCATCTGCGCCTAAGTGTCCCACAACTGTAGGGGCGGTCTATGACCGCCCACGATGTCGAAACCGAGACATCGCGGGCGGTCATAGACGTCATAGACCGCCCCTACAACACCAGAAAGGAGACCGCGATGTATCCCTATAGCGAAATTCTACGTGCGCTCGGGCGCATCGAAGGCGAGTTGATCCAGATTCGCAAGCTCTCCGAGCGCGTGTCCGCACTCGAGCAGGCTCAGTCCTGGCTCAAAGGCGGATGGGCCATTCTCACCGCCGCCGTCCTCTACATGTTCAGAGGAATCTCGGGAAAGTGAAGGAAAGGAGAACCCATGTTCGAATTCGTCACGCAACATCAATTCTGGACCGCCGTCGTGATTTATTGGATTTTCTCCGCGGCGGTATCGTCCATGCCCGAGCCCGCCTCGAACGGCAGTCCGGGCTATCTGTGGCTGTTTCGATTCCTGCACAGCATCGCCGGCAACATCACGACGGCGTTTGGGAGCAAGATCCCTGGGCTGAAGACGTTCGTGCTCGTCCTGACGATTCCGCTGATGCTGGCAACCCCGGCTTGTGCCGCGCGTTACACGATCCATCCCGGAGCTTTGAGCACGACGGATTCCGCCGCATACGACACGTTGCTGATCGCCCAAGCGACGATCGATCAAGCTCGGGTGGAATTCGAAGCGAACCGGCTTCCCGCTGGAACGAAGCCGGCGCTGGAGGCGCTGATCGAGTCCTACAACATCACCCGCACTTCCTGGCTGGCGTACCGCGGCGCCGTTTCGAGCAACGTCCCCTCGGACATCTACTTCAATCAACTTACGAAGAATCTGACGGACCTCAGCAACGCGACCCGCATATTTAAGGAGGGCAAATGAATCCGAGTCTGATTTTCCAAATCATGGAGGCGGCGGTGGCTGTCGCCGAAATGCAGGCCGAACGCAATCCTGATCACGACGCCGGCATCGGCGACACGCTTTTACAGATCATCGAGACGGGCGCCGAGGCCTATCGGCAGCACACCGGAGAACCACTCGATCTGGATCTAATCAAAGCGGAAAAGGAGATTGAGGAATGAATCTGTCCACACACTTCTCTTTCGAAGAACTGACCCTCTCGGACACTGCAGTCCGGGCGGGCATCGACAATACACCTCCCGGCCAGTTGATGCCGAACCTGGTCCGGTTGGCGGCAGGCCTGGAGCTTGTGCGCGCGGCGCTAGGCAACAAGCCCATTCACGTCACCAGCGGGTTCCGCTCGGCCCGGCTGAATCAGATGCTGGGGGGATCGAAACACTCCATGCACACGTGCGGATTGGCCGCCGATATCCTTTGCCCCCAATTCGGCACGCCCTTGGAGGTCTGTGAACGGATCGCGCGGTCGGGTCTTGCGTTCGACCAAGTGATTCACGAATTCGGCCGGTGGTGCCACGTGGGATTCGCCGAAGAAGGGCAGGAGCGGCGCAACGAACTACTGACCATTCGCAGCGCTGCGAGCGGCTACGAGCTGGGCTTGCGGACCATATGAACACGTCCGAAATCGTTTGCTTGTCACAGAGTGAGAGGCAAACGTTCGATCAGAAAAGAGAAGTCATGACAGGGAACCGGTTGCCACGAGACCCGACAGCTTTGTTCGACCTGGCCGACCGAATCGCAAATAGTCTTGCCGAAAAGCGTCCAGGGGTCGTCCGAGATTTAAATGCTGCGCTCGAATTAGTGACGAAGTTGAACGCAGCGACATATGCGTATTGCGTCTATCTGGTCATTCGACATGGCGCCAAAAACTCTGCCGTTGCGCGCTCGTTTCTGAGCCAGGCCGCGCGGACCTGGCATCGCAAAGAGAAGCAGCTCCGGCGGTGCCTCCGCGTCATTGCCGGCATCAGAAACAGACTGCAAAACTCCGGTACTGGCGCGCCGCGAGCATAGATCGATGCATGCTTTTCTGGCGGGGGGCCCGGACTTTCTGTAGATATCGACTGCTGCCTTCAAAAACATTTAACGTTTGTCCTGTTGGTGTTTTATGTCTTGCACCTTCGTCCTATTTTCACTCGAGTCCTAATGCGTACTTTATGTCGGCCACCTTAGTCCGATTTTCGGCACTCCACTATTTCGATTAACGTTGGCGGCGATCCAGGTCGAGCTGAATAGCAGGACATTTTCGACTGCCTTCGACTCCGTAACGAAACGTGATTGAAAGTTGTGGGAGTCTTTCCACCGGCTCGACCAGCCACACTGAGGAGGGAATTCTGAAGAGAGGAAGTATGCGTTTACCTAAGTTCCGGTTACAGTCCCTTAGCGCGATCGCGCGCGTCTTGAGAAGCCATCAAGAGATGAGGCGGGCCGGAGACAAAAACACAAAACGGCGTTCAAGTAGGCCTCCGGCATGGCTGCTTGTCGTTTTGGCTTTATTGGTTGCCCTATTTGTGGTGTCTGCAAAGTCAGCTTCACCGCATCGGCAGTCCAACCTGGGCGAACGCGCGCAGCTGGGCGCCGCCATCAGCACGGACAGGGACGTCTACCTCGCCGGAGAAACCGTCAACGTTTTCGGCAGCGGCTTTTCCCCATACGAGCGTGTGGGCCTGCGGGTGACGCATGCCAATGGCAACAGGGAATCGAACATGGGTCACGAAATGTGGTGGACCAACGCCGATTTTGATGGGACGTTTAAGGCCGCATGGACAGTGAACTCTGGCGACTCCGGGGGGGCCGGCTTCATCATCGAAGCGGAGGGCTCTTCGGGTTCCAGTGCACAGGCGATGTTCGTCCGAGGCGCAGTTATGAGCACGGATGGGTCGTCGTACCAGTCTGGAGAAAAAGCATGGATCACGGCACATGGCTTCAATCCGGGTGAGCGCGTGAACATCGCAGTTCAAGACGGACGTAACCGCGCACCTCTGATTCGGTTAGCTGACGAAAACGGTCAGGTCCGAACCGAAGTGGAACTGCCGGCGGAAAAGCCGGCAGCCGGTTTCCTAACCATCAAAGCCACCGCAACCGAGTCGGGCGTGATGTCCAGTTTGACCATACCCTATACGTTCTTTGCCGTTTTAGACCAACAGGGCGCGAATGAGAAGGGCGTGCAGTCCCAAAGCGACTTGACTCAGATGGGACGAGATAACAGTGACCCCAACTATTACCAGATTTTCTGGAGTTGGGATTCAATCGACCTGTGGACTGGTTCCGGGGCTACTGGTGATGCCTGCGCTCTGTTCGACAACGATGGCGACGGCAAAATTAATTACGCGGTCTGCGGCGAGATCACGAACCAGAACGGGAACCCCAACGTGGTCGTCCAGACAACCGGATCACCCTTTGCTTTTTCATGCAATAACACTCGAACGGATCGTTGCGGAAGCCCAGCCTCGAAGAGCTATAACACCGGCTCGGATATTCAGGCCGGTCCGCTTCCTGGGTCAACGGCAACCCCTGCAGGCAATCTAATTACAGATACGGACCCATTTGGCCCGACTGTGCCAAATGGCCCCGGATCGAATTATCCGTACGATGCGACGTTATACATGAAGATCCTAAAGACTTTTTTGCCGAACTCCATCCTGGTCAACGTCTGCTCTTATCCTTCCGCTGGCAGTGGCGGCAACAATAATCCGTTCGATTGCATCGTTTCGCCCGGTGGCGGCCTCCTCGTAATTAAGAAGGTGGCCAATGGGAACACGACTTCGGCAACCAGCTTCAATTTCCTGGTGAACCCGGTTCCGTCGGGTCAGCCTTCGAATTATACGATCACTGGTTCGGGCCAAACTCTTCCCATCGGCCTCGCCATCGGAAGCAGTTCTGAAACGGTTACCGAGACAGTTCCTCAAAATTGGACTCTCACGCTAGCGGGCTGCACGCTGGAAAGCGGAGCCGGTATTGGGAGTTTTGACAACGCGAACCACCGAGTCACCGGTATTACGATTGAGTCCGGCAAGACCACGACCTGTACATTCACGAACTACGAGAACACACCGAACATCTCTGTCGTGAAGGACAATGACGGCAACCGCGATACTTTCTTCACGGATAACGAGACTCTCCCGGCGAATGCCGTATATCCGTATACCGTTACCTACAAGGTTTCCATCACGAACAGCGGCGGATCTGGAACGATCTCATCGATCATCGACGACAAGACGGGCAGCCTGACGCTGACCGGCAGCACAACCGCGCCTGCAGGAGCACCCAGTTGCGCGTCGCTAATTGGCACAACCATTGGGACCGGCGTATCCAAGACCTGCTATTACGATGTGACTTTCGGCAATGCCAACGCATCACAAGTGATCAACCAGGTAACGGTAACCGTAACCTCACCTGCCGGTAATTCACAAGCGTCGGATAGGGCCACGGTGAATTTCCCGCAGTCCGCGAGCCTGACTCTCGCCAAGAGCGCGAGCCCGACCAGCTACAACGCCATGGGACAAGTTATTACGTATACCTATACGATTACGAACAGCGGGAATATCACGCTGGCTGGACCGTTCAGTGTAAGCGATGACAAGCTGGGTACGATCAGTCCCTGCGGCGCCGGCCCGCTGGCATTGGGTGGATCGACGAGCTGTACCTCGATCCACACGATCACCCAGGCGGACATCGACGCCGGCTCGATCACCAACAAAGCCACCGCTTCCGGCAATGGCCTTACCTCAAACCAGGCTTCGTTCACGGTGACCGGCAGCCAAAACAAAGTTCTGGCGCTCGCCAAGAGTGCAAGTCCTACGACATACAGCGCCGTCGGACAAACCATCACCTACACCTACACGGTCACGAATAACGGGAACACCACCCTGTCTGGACCGTTCAGTGTGGCGGATGATAAACAGGGGACGATCAGCCCGTGCGGCAGCGGTCCGCTGGCTCCAGGAGCCTCGACAAGCTGCACCTCGACGCACACGATCACCCAGGCGGACATCGACGCCGGCTCGATCACCAACAAAGCGACCGCTTCCGGCAATGGTCTTACTTCAAACCAGGCTTCCTTCACGGTGACCGCGAGCCAAAACAAAGTTCTGGCGCTCGCCAAGAGCGCAAGCCCTACGACATACAGCGCCG
>WNGG01009721.1_pt1 | contig 10489 bp, 15 predicted proteins | sample 5400661 | NCBI WGS metagenome assembly WNGG01 (sample SAMN13153372, study PRJNA577476) | soil metagenome | isolation source: 100 cm soil or saprolite under Garry oak tree replicate 1 | place: USA:California | collected 2016-06-15
TTCAGGTAGCTCGACAGCTCCCGCTCGATCTCTTGCTCACTCACCTTGTCTCCGAGCGCCCGGGTGATGTCATGGACATGGGGCGCCAGTTCCTCCTTCACAGAAGTCACGTTCCTGAGGCGTGTCTGTTTCTCGCCTCACCCTCGAGTACGAGGCCGTCCTATTTAGGGGTTCGGCGGGGTCGGTGAAAGTACCGGTCCGTGCACAAACTTCATCCCGACGCCTCCCTTCGCGACGCCGTGGATGTCGCCGAGCTACACGCGACCCTCATCGACATGGTCCGGACATGGTTCGCGACGCGGGCCGAGGTCCTCCCGACGCCGTACGGCCGGATCCTGCGGGACTTGGAGCACCCCCTCGTCTACGACGCGAACCTCGCGTGGGTGGACCGCGTCCCCGAGGGCGGGCCGATCGCCGTGCTCGCGGACCTCGATCGGGCTTTCAGCGGCACGGACGTCCGGCATCGATTCGTCTTCTTCGCGGACGCTCAGGAGGCGTACGACCATCAGGAAGCGTTCGCGTCGGCGGGCTTCCGTCCCCAGGCCGAGCTCGTCATGGCGAAGGTGGGCCTGCCCGCGTGCATCGTGAATCCGGACGTCGTCGTGAAGGAGGTCCCGCCCGACGCAGGCAACGAGGACTTCCGTCGGGTGCAGCTCGCCGTCTCCGCAGAATCGGGATACGCACAAGAGGAGTCCCGCCAGGTCTACGAGGTCGAGCGGGCCAAGGGGACCGCGCTCGGCGAACGCGCCTATGTCGGGTACCTGCGCGGCAAGGTCGCGGCGACGGTCTCCGTCTGGCCCCGGGGAAACTTCGCGCTCATTGGAAGCGTTGCGACCCTGCCGGAGTTCCGCATGCAGGGCGTCGGTCGGACGATGGTGTTCGACGCGTGCCGCGAGGCCATCAACCTTCGCTGCGAGTACTCCCTCCTGACGACCGACCTGTTCGATACGCCCCGGGCGATGTACAAGACCCTCGGATTCGAGCCCGTCGGCGAGTTGCGGGGATTCCTGCGGCCCCCCGCGTGAACGCTCCGAACCGGCCCATGGCGGACCGCGTCGTCGCTCCGGAGCTCGGCCGGACCCCGAATCTTTCATACCCGCGACGCCTTGCGGCTTCCGATGGACCTCAGCCTTCGCGGAAAGGTCGCGGTCGTCCCCGCGGCGAGCCAGGGGATGGGGCGGGCCGTGGCCATGACGCTCGCGCGGGAGGGTTGCAAGGTCGCGATGTGCGCCCGCAATCCGGATCCCCTCACGGCCGCGGCGAATGCGATCCGCAAGGAGACGGGCACGGAGGTCCTCGGGTTTCGTGCGGATGTGGCGTCGGCGGCGGACGTGGTGGCGTTGCTGGAGGCCACCACCGCGGCGTTTGGCGGCGTGGACCTCCTCGTGCCCAACGCCGGCGGGCCTCCTTCCGGTCGCCTCGAAGAACTGACGGAGGACCAGTGGGCGAAGGCGTACGAGCTGACCCTCCAGAGCGCCGTCCGCCTCATCCGCGGGAGCGTCCCATCGATGCGCTCGCGCGGGGGCGGGTCGATCGTCGCGATCACGTCGATAAGCGTGAAGCAGCCGATCGAGAGTCTCGTGCTCTCGAACGCGATGCGGGCCGCGGTCGTCGGCCTCGTCCGGACCCTCGCCCGCGAGCTCGCGGCGGACCGGATCCGCGTGAACGCGGTTGCCCCGGGCTGGATCGCGACGGACCGGCTCATGGAGCTCATGCGCGTCCGCGCGGCGCGGGAGAGCCGGAAGCTCGAGGGCGTCATGGAGGAGGGGCTCCGCGAGGTCCCGCTTGGCCGGTTCGGGGAGCCTCAGGAGGTCGCGGACCTGATCGCCTTCCTCCTGTCGGAGCGGGCCGCGTACCTCACGGGAAACGTCATCCAGATCGATGGCGGCCTGTACCGCGGGTTGCTCTGACGCGACGGTCCCGGCACCGAGGCAGCGCTAGACCTGCTGCTTCGGCTGCTTGCTCGGGATGTTCGAGCACGACCAGCACGAACGGCGGGAGGTGCTGTTCCACGCGCGGCACTGGCGGCACTGCCAAGTGTCCGAGGCGGGGGCGGTGCCGGGCCGGAGGCTGAGGCGGGTCACGGCGGCCCCGCAGGACCAGCAGACCGTCAACTCGGCCTCGTTCGTGACGCCGCAGTGCGGGCAATCCCAGCTCGGGCCTAGGATCTTCGGGAGCTTCCGCGCCCGGAGGCGCCAGTCGACCCACGCGAAGACGACGCCGCCGACGAGGAGAAGGAGGAATGCGCCGGACAGGAGGTCGTCCACGACGGCGAAAATTCCCGGGGCCCAGTAATATAGGCTCTCGGCCGGGTATCAGCCGCGATACTTTTCTCGTCGGTGTCCGGATCACTGATTGAACGTCTCGACCTTCTCGTACGTCTGCTTAAGGAACTTGATCAAGACCTCGCGGTTCCGGCGCAGGTGGCTCTCGTACCACACCCGCACGAGGTCGGCGAAGATCCGGTGCAGGTCGTCCACGTTCACGCGGTCGAGCGGCTGATCGTAGAGCGTGTGGATCGTCCAGATGCGCTTCCACCCGCTGTACTTGTAATAGTGCTCGCCCTCGCAGTACTCGAACGTCACGCGCAGGTGGGCCTTCCGGTCCGCCTCGACGTAGTTCACCTTGAGCGCGTCCCCGATCCGGCCCTGGTCCATCGAGCGGTCGAGGAGTTGCACCGACTGCACGGCCGCGGGGTTGAAGCCGGGCCGCCAACGCCAGTCGCCGTCCGGGAAGGTGTCCGGGAACACGGCCCAGTTCGTGTACGACGGCTCCATCGCGAAGTGCACGTTGATCTTGTTGAAGCGCTTCCAGACCTTCCAGAAATCCTCGATCAGGGTCTTGTTGAGCTCGAGCCGGGCGACGTTCTGCTCCCCGACGTCCTCGATGATCTCCTTTGTCTTCTTGTCGAGCTCCGCATCCAGGGAGGAGAACCAATCATCCCCCTTGGCCTTCTTCGCGGCCATGGCCAAGTCCCTTCTCTCCGACGCAGAATGAAATCTCTCGCTATATAGGTATTTGTAAGGATGGGATCCCGCCCGAACGAGCACGGTACTGCGAAGAACGCGTCGGGATGGATTGCGTGGGAAACAGCTCCTTCGATGGCGGCGTTTCCCTCCTGCGTCATGAGCCGTCGATTCGCCTGCTACGACTCGCCTCCTTTGTTCGGATCCGTCTCCAGCTCCTCGACGATCCCGCAGATTCCTTCCATGTCGATCGAGATGAAGACCTTCATCCGTGTCCCCGCGAAGGCAAGGGATTCGCCACCTTAACGCTTCCCGGCGTTGCATCAACTGCGGCATCGCGGATTACCGGGCGCACGTTTAAGTCGTGAACCGCGAACAATGTCCCGTTAAACGGGGCCTGCCCCCAGGAGGAGTTAGACCCCACCATGGCATCGAAGAAACACGCGAAGAAAGCGAAGAAAGGCAAGCGCTGATAATCGACTGCGCTCGGGCCTGTTGTGGAGACTTTCACTTTTTCCTTTTTTTTGCCGCTTCCGTCTTCCGGGCGAGGCGAGAGGCGAGCCGCGCATGGAGGACCTCGCTCACGACCTTCCCGTCCGCGCGGCCGCGCACTCGTTCCATGACGCGGCCCATGAGGGCCTTCTCCGACTCGGCCCCTCGGGTTCGGATCATCTCGTCCGAGGCGGCGAGGATTTCGTCGACGATCCGTTCGAGCTCCTGGCGGCCCAACCCCGTCACCCCGAGCGCGGCGATGGCCTCGGAGGCCCGAAGCTTCCGGCGGCCCATCTCCCGGAGGATGTCGGGCACCGCCTCCTTTGCGAATCGGCCTGCCTTCAGGAGCGAAAACAATTCGCGGATGTGGTCCACGGGGATCGCATCCACGTCGATCGCCTCCCGCCGCAGTTCCGGGAACGTGTACAAGAGGACCGTCGCCACGAGCTTCGCCTCGCCGAATTCCCGTGCGATCATCTCGAACGCCTCATCGCTTCCCTCCTGCACGAGTTGGCGGGCCTGCTGTTCGTGGACGCCATATTCCCGGGCGAGGCGCGCGATCGTGATTTCGGGCCGCTCCGGGAGGTGCTCTCGAATCCTCGCGAGCCGCTCGTCCGTGACCCGGATCGGAGGGGCATCCGTCTCCGGGTACATCCTCGCCTTGCCCGGCAGCGGACGGGCGTACGCGGTCGTCCCGTCCGGGTGGGGCTCCCGGGTCTCGGGGGGGACGCCTTGGATAGCGGCGGTGGCCCGAGGATGCATCTCCTCGATCGCGTGGCGGGCTTTCACGTCCTCTTCGGCGACGAGGACAAAGGCGTCATTCAGGCCGCGGAGATTCAGGGCCTTGCGGACGGCCTCCACTTCGGACGGCGTGATGCCGTATCCCGGTAGCTCGTCCGAATGGAAGATTCCCGCGACTCCCGCGACGCGCGCATGGGCGGCGAGCTCCGGACCGAGTTTCCCCTTCAGGAGGCCCGCGAAGCCGGGGAGGACCCATCCCAGGACCTTCCCGCCCCGGTCCAGCGCCGTGCGGACGATCTTCGATTGCGTCTCCCGGAATGCGGCTGTGAGGTCCTTGAGATCCAGCGGGACGGCGCGGACGCCTCGATCGTTCAGTTCGGCCGCGACATCAAGGAGCATTCGTTGTCGCTCGACCTCCTTCTCGACGAACGTCGCGATCATGCGGAGCTCTTGGACGCCTTTGATCTCGATTCGCGCCCCTCCTGCGATCGAGACGTTTAGGTCCTCCCGGATCGTCCCGATCCCCCGCATCACCTCTCGAGTCGCTCGAAGGAGGGAGCCGAACGCTAACGCGACGTCGCGTGCCTCCTCCGGCGTCTCGATGTTCGGCGTCGTCGCGAGTTCGACGAGGGGAATGCCGAGCCGGTCGAGCCGGTATACAACCTCGCCCTCCGCTTCGCCGAGCTTCCTCGCCGCATCCTCCTCAAGGAGGATTGTCGGCACACCGATCCGTTTCCCGGCTACGTCCATATGACCGTCGAGCGCGAGGAGCGCCGATCTCTGAAACCCGGCGGTGTTCGAGCCGTCGATCACGAGCTTCCGCATGAAGTGGACCTCGTTCACGGGCTTGGCGTCCAACAGGAGGGCGATTTCGAGGGCGATGTCAATGGCCTCCGGACTTGGCGGGTGAGGCGGCTCCTCGTCCGCCTCGACAAGACACGAGTTCGGAGTGGCCTCGTAGACGAACTCCAGGTGGCGTTTCGCCTCCTCGATCGCGGCCGCGTCCACTTCCCCCAGTTCGGATTGGGTCGGCCGGAGGCGACGGCGGAATCGCATTCCGTCCTGGAGATCGACGAGTCCGGAGAGGCATTCGCAGAACAACTTGTGCGTCGCGAGCTGCTGGTGGATCTCGAGTCCGACCTTGAGCCCGAGCGCGCGGTAGTCCATCGGGTCAGGAAGCCCGGAGTCCGGGATTAAGCCTTTCCCGAGGCCTCCTCCGGTACGCGGGCCTTGCGGATTTCTCCCTGGAGTCCGGCGATCCGGTCTTCCGCCGCCTTGAGCGCCCCCTCGAGGTCGGAGATGCGGGCCGCTGCTTCCTTGAGTTCCGTCCACAGGATGTGATATCGTCGTGCAGCGCGGTACTCCCGCAGCGGCTCCGGATCCACTGGCTCTGGCTCGCCGTCCGTCGAGAGGATGTTCTTCACGTAGAAGTCCCGGTCGAGTTCGGGCATCGCCGCCATCTGACGGAGGAGATACGGCGGATAGTCCGGCTTGAGGGTCGAAGCGGCACGGATCGCCATCATCACCGCGTATTCGCCGCAGCAGTTGAAGTCCCGGACGGGCACGTGGTTGTCCCCATGGGTCTCGCGATGGGTCTGGGCGAGCATGTCCCAGATGCGATTGTACTCGTCCGCTGCGGACATCGACCTTGGAACGACTTCGCCCGCGAAGTACCTTTTGATAGTCGCAGGACTGCGACTGGAGCCGATGGCTTCTTGCCCTCCGCCGGCAACCAGGCGGCCGATGGGCCGGTTCTTCGATTTCGCGAAACGCCGGATCGTCGGGTACATCGTCTTCTGGGTCCTGGTCCTGCTGTTCCTCGGCCTTTTCTACCAGGGGGACCCACCCGCGCAGGCCGGCGGGTTGTTCATCCTCGGCCTAGCGTTCATCGGTTCCCTCCTGTACACGCGGCGGATGAAGCGGAAGCAACGGGCCCGCCGGGAGGCGGACGAACGGGCGAAGCAGATGCAACAGGCGTATCAGATGCAGCAGATGGCGCAGGCGCAAACCGCCCAACAAATGCTCCAGGCGCAACAGGCCCAACGGATGCGACAGACGCAACAGACCAGGTGACGGGCGGGCGCTAGCGGGTCCGTCCCCGGTCCGATTCGCGGTACGGGGATCGCAGGGTGCCTTCGTTGCGCTTCCGGCGGTGTTCCTTCTCGTTCTTGAGCCACGCGAGGAGGCGGGACGCGGCCCCGAACGGCCGGAACTCGAAGACCACCTTGCCGTGCTCTTCATCCTCGGTCTGGAGGAGCACGCGCCGGCGTTTCGGGACGACCTCGATCGTCTCTTCGAGGGGAATCTCGTGGAACCGCTTCCCTCTCTTGCCACCGGGGAGGTCGAGCCAGTCGGAATCGAGGAGGAGGAGGCGCCTCCGGGTCTGCCACACCCATCCTTTCCGTGCGTCGACGAGCGTCTTCTTCGTCATGGCGACCGGCTTGTAGATCTCATACTTGAGCTCGCGATACCCGATGATCTGGTCGCCGCCGGAGAGGACCGGCTCGTTCGCCTCCGTGAGGACGACGCCGACCTCGCCGACCTGGTCGATTTTCATTCGGTCGATGCCAACCTCTGGGGCGGGATAAGCTTAACGAGCGAGGTCGGGCGATCACTCTGAGAACTCGTCGAGGCCGATTGACGGGTTGATCTCTCCCGCGACGTTCGTTGCGATTGCCCTCGCGACCTCGGCGGGCTCGCGCGTGTGCCCGAGCACCCACATCAACTTGACGTACGCCGTCTCCGGGCTCATGTCCTCGCCTCCGATGACGCCCGCCTTGATCAGATCGCGGCCGGTGTCGTACACGCGCATGTTCACGCGTCCCTGGAGGGTCTGAGTCGTCATGACGATCGCCGCGCCGTCCTTCGCGAAGCGGCGCACGACCGGGACGAGGTCCTGGGCAACGTGGCCGAGGCCCGTGCCCGCGATGACGGCCCCATGGACGCCCTGAAGGATCCCTTCGAGTTCGGATCCTCGCTGGCCCGGGTAGAAGTACATGAGGGCGACGTTCGTGTCCAGCGCGTCGTCCACCTTCGTCGGACCGCGGGATCGCGGCAATGTACGACCGGAGAGTTCGACCCGGCCGTCGGCGAGGACCCGTCCGAGCGGCGTGGCGTTCAGCGACCGGAAGGCATCGCGCCGGGAAGAGTGCATCTTGCGGACCTTCGTTCCGCGATGTATCACTCCGAAGGAATCGCTCGTCTCCCCGTGCATCACGGCGACGACCTCGCCGAGGTTCGCGGTCGCGACGCGGGCCGCGCTGAGCAGATTCGTCGCGGCATCCGACGAGGGACGGTCGGACGACCGCTGCGCCCCGACCACCGCGACGGGGCCGGTCAGCTCACGTAACATGAAGGACAGCGCCGCCGTCGTGAAGTGGAGCGTGTCCGTCCCGTGCGGAATGATCACGCCGGTCGCGCCCCCGTTGAGTTCCTTCCCCGCCTCGCGTGCCAAGTTCTGCCAGTTCTCGGGCTTTAGGTTCTCGCTGTAGCTGCTGTAGATTACCCGGGCTCGGACGTTGCAGATGTCGAGCAACTCGGGGACACTGAAGATTAGTTCCTCCGCCGTAACCGCCGGATGGACAGCCCCTGTCCGATAGTCGACGTATGAGGCGATGGTGCCTCCCGTGCCGAGCACCGCGACGGTCGGCTTGTCCTTCGCTGGCGGAGGAAGAATCCGTTGAGCTTTCGTCGGAGTGTGCTTCGTCACGACCTCGACGGATTCCACGTCCCTAATCGCGATCCCGATGTTGTATCCGTTCGGCAGCTTGACCGTCAGGATATCGTCGCCGCTGAATCCGTGGTGCGGCATGAGGATCCCCTCGTACCGCTCGCCCCTCGCGCGGACGACGACGGCGTCCCCTTGGTCCGCCTTCGAGCGGTCGAGCAACGCCCGCACGTGTGGCGGGTAGTCCATCACGTCTCGGAACCGGTCCGGCGGATATGGTCTTTGTGCCGCGAAGGCGAAAAGACGGGAACACCATCGCGGCGTCGATGCGTCGCACCGCCCGAGAGGTCCTGAACGAACTGCGTTGGCGTGAGCCCGGCCGACTTTCCGATGCGGTATTGTGGTACGTCGACCGAGCCCGCCCGGAAGGCTATCGACTGATTCGCGGCTCCGAGATTGATGACCTCGAGCGCCGCTATTTTACGACCGCCGGAGCGCGCCTCCCGTACTACAAGATCGTCCGGATCGAGTGCGGCGGGGAGGTCGTCTACACTCGATCTGCCGCTCGTTGAAGGCTTTCCAAACATCCGGAGGCGAAGCGAGAACGAAAGGGGTGGCGGCTTCGCTATCGAGACGCCGGAGTGCGAAGCCGATTTTGCCGGCTCAGGTGTGCTTGGACCAGGGGAGGTACGGGTTTGCCGCCGCCAAGATTGCGCCGAGGAGCCCGATGACGCCGCCGATCGTTCCCGGAAGGCCGCCGAAAGCGAGCAAGACGATGCTGACGACGCCCGCAACGATCGCGCTGTTCATCAGGTTCTTGTGGCCAATCTTGGGGGAGACCCACAGCGCCGCCCCGAGGACGACATCGATCACGAGGACCGTCGTCGTGCTCGCGAGCATGTTCGCTGCGATTCCGCCCTGAGCCCAGTCAATCGCGTACAGGAGTACGGACAGGAGGATCGCCAGGGCGCCCCCGAGCATCAGCAGCAACTCGTGCGGCTGCTTGTCTGCGAGGTCCGCCATGGCGGTCCTGCCGGCCGTCTCGTAGCCTTGGGTCATGGCGCCCAGGGCAGGCGTGCCGGTCGCTGATAAGCGTTCCTTTCCTGGGGTCTGTCCTTGATAATCAGCCTCCGTGAGAATCATTCTCGGTAACGGATCCGGCGGCCTCACTGTAGGTTTGTGATTGTTGGCGCGATCCAAGCCCCGTGTTCCGATGAGCCGCTACCCCGAGGAGGTCCTGACGCGCACGAATAAGAGCGACATCGGGGTCCGCTCCCTGATCGATCGAGGTCGGTATGTCCGGTACAACTATCTCCACTCGGAGACGGGCGAGCCGCTGGAGGGCGGGAAAGTCAAGCTCGTCCTCTTCTCGGAAGGCGGGAAGACCGAGGAGTTCTTCATCATCCCATGAAGTCGAATCGGGGCCTGCTCGTGCAGGCCGTCGAGAAGGGGGCCCGGAAGATCTGGGACGGAATGAAGTCGGTCGATCTTTGAGATGGCTCGCCCGTCGCCGACTGACCCTGCTCAAGGCGGGACGAGCTCGTACACGATGCGATCCGTCTCCCGGCCTTTCGACCGTTTCTCGGTGACGCGCACACGGCCGATCTCCGAGACGTTCTTCAGATGGGTCCCGCCGCACGGACAGTAGTCGGCCGTGCCGATCTGGATGACCCTGAGCCGGCGCACGGACTCCGGGATGAGGTCGAGGAGCGCTCGGTCCTCGATCTTGTTGTGCACGACGACCCGGTCCTCCTCAAAGATCCGGACCTCTTGTTTCGACTCGACGACGGCGTTGCACTCGTCTTCGATCCGCTTGAGGTCCTCCGGCGTGAAGTTCGCGGGCTGGAAGTCCACGCGGCTGTAGTCCGTGTGAATCTGATTGCCGACCGTACGCGCACCGTAGATGCGGAACACGAGGCCGGACATGAGATGTTGCGACGTGTGCATCCGCATGTGTTTGTAGCGCCGGCCCCAGTCCACGACGCCATGGACCGCGTTGCCCGCCGGCATCCGGTCGACATGGTGCTTGATGACGCCCTTTTCTTTCGTCACGCGAAGGACTTTCGACTCCGCCTCGCCTCCTCGGAGGACGCCGGTGTCGTAGGGTTGGCCGCCGCCTTCTGCGTAGAAGAGGGTCTGGTCGAGGATCACGAAGTCGGGCCCACGATCGATGACCGCGGCGTCGAACTCGCGCGCGTAGCATGGGTCCGGCTCCTGTCCACGGCGCTCTTCCATGTAGAGGACCCGGGTCGCCATGCGTTCCCCCAACGAAGGCCCGCCATATAGGATTCGCTTCATTCGTCGCCGTGCGGAAAAAGACCACAATCCATAAATCGCCCGAGCCCGTCCGCGGCGTCGTGGTCGCGGCCGAGCCGAAGTCTCGCTCCCCCTCCATCGAGGTGGTCATCTATTTCGGATTTCTCTTGGCGTTCATGGGCCTCCTCGCGCTCGTCTCCGCCGGATTCGGCCTCATCCCGCTGGACATCGTCTTCGCCGGATTCATCGTCGTGGTCTTGGGCTGCGTCGTCGTGATGGACCGCGTCATCGGCTAAGCTCGCATGTGCTCGTCGACAAGCGCCGTTCAACGGCTATGCCCGTGTCGACACGGAAACGAGGCGCGGAC
>WNGG01009723.1_pt1 | contig 10488 bp, 9 predicted proteins | sample 5400661 | NCBI WGS metagenome assembly WNGG01 (sample SAMN13153372, study PRJNA577476) | soil metagenome | isolation source: 100 cm soil or saprolite under Garry oak tree replicate 1 | place: USA:California | collected 2016-06-15
GCGTCCCCCGTGCCGTGCCCCCCAGGCGGCCCGGTGCGCAGCCGGACGTGCTCATCCCCGACTGTGACCACATCCGCACTCTCAACCGTTCCCGCCAGCCGGTTCATGGTCCCCACGAACTCGGCCACGAACGGGGTGCGCGGGTCCCGGTAGATGTCGGCGGGTGTCCCCACCTGCTCCAGCCGGCCCTGCGACATCACCACCACGCGGTCAGAGATCGACAGCGCTTCCTCCTGGTCGTGAGTCACGTAGACGGTGGTGATGCCGAGCTGGCTCTGGATCCGGCGGATCTCTTCCCGCAACTGGGCGCGTACTTGGGCGTCGAGCGCGGACAGTGGCTCGCCGAGCAGCAGCACGGCCGGCTGGATCGCCAGCGCCCAGGCAAGCGCGACCCGCTGCTGCTGACCGCCCAACAGCTGGTGGGGGTAGCGGTCCATCTGGGTGGCGAGCTCCCGCACCATGTGCTAGCTGGCCACCTTCGGGCCCCACTGCTCCGCGATCACCTTTGCGGCGGCGGCGGTCTGCGCCTGGGTGGCGAACTTGATGTTCTGGTAGGCCGCGGGCGACGGCAGCTGCGCGGCCAGCGCGGGCGGGATCTTGTTCCGCTGGGCCAGGTCGGCGTAGCGGGCGGGGTGGGTGAACCCGGCCAGGTAGAGAAGCTGCCCCTCGTCGGAGTAGATGAACTCCTGCCAGAGCCGGGCGGCCATCGGGTGCGGCGCGTACTTGCTGATCGCCTGGGCGTAGAAGCCGCCGTACACGCCGGACGCAGGGATCGATACCTCATATTGCGGGTTGGAGTTGAACTGCTTCTTGTACGCCAGGTTCAGGTAGTCCCAGATGATGGCGATGGGCGTCGAGCCCTTGGAGATGTTCGCCGGGAGCGCGTCAGCCGGGATGAAGTTCCCCATCTTCTTCAGCTTGGCGAAGAAGTTGATGCCGGGCTCGATGTCGTCGAGCGAGCCCCCGTTGGCGAGCGACGCCGCGTAGACAGCCGAGAACGCGTCGTTGGCGGAGCGCGGGTCACCGTCGATCGCGATCTGCTGGTGGTAACGCGGGTTGGTCAGGTCGGACCAGTCCTTCGGCGGGGTCTTCTGGACGCTCAAGTTGGTGCCGAACGAGGTCACGCCGTAGTAGTCGCCGTACCACCCTCCGGCCGCGTCCTTCATGGAGTCCGGGATGGTGTCCCAGGTCGCGACCTTGTACGGGATGTACAGCCCGTGGGTCTTCCCGTCAGCGGCAAACGACGGTCCAACGTCCACCACGTCAGGTCCCCGGGACTGTCCCTTGAGGGTCTGCACCGCCTGGTTCTCCTGGGCGGAACTGTCGTCCGGAGAAGCGTTGGTGATCGGGATGCTGTACTTCGACTGGAAGGTGGACATGATCTTGCCGTAGTTCGCCCACGCCGGCGGCAGGGCAATGGTTTTGAGGTGCCCTTCCTTCTTGGCAGCCGACATGAGGGCGGACATGCCGCCGCTGCCAAGTGAGGTGGGCAGCGTCTTGGATGACGACGAGTTACCGCTGCTACCGCACGCGGCGAGGAACGCCGACAGGGACCCGAACGACGCGATCCCGGCAGCGCCTGCGGCGCTGCGGCCCACGAAATCGCGGCGCGACAATGGCGGCCGGTCGCCTGACGGTGTGGATTGCCTCTCGGTCATCCTTCCCCTCCCTGGTGGTATCTCGCGCTCGCCGAACCGCAACACGGGCGGTAGGCACAGCGTGAGCTTCGGCTGACTACTTACTGTGTTCGCTGAGTGACAACGTTACGGGGGTAACAGCAGCAACTGACGGTAACTGCTTTCGCTGACGCTAAGGTGATGACTTCGTGGCGCGGTGAAATTATCACCGCTGTTCATAGGGCTGCAAGGGGTGCATTCCGGGCGATGCCTGCCCTTAACCTAGACGTTCATTTCGCGCTACCAAGGACGCCGGTTGGCTGCCGGCGGAGCACGTGCTAGCGCACGCCGCGGGGACGGTATTGCACGCTGATCCGGGGCCCGGTGACCCGCGTGCTCTTGGGGACGGCGTGCTCCCACGTCCGCTGGCAGCTGCCCCCCATCACCAGCAGATCTCCGTGTCCGAGTTCATGACGGATCGTGGGCCCGCCACCCTGCCGCGGCCGAAGCGCCAACGTCCGGGGCGTGCCGAGGGACAGTATCGCCACAATGGTGTCCTCGGTGCTGCCACGCCCAATGGTGTCGCCGTGCCATGCGACGCTGTCACGCCCGTCCCGGTACAAGCACATGCCGACCGTCCGAAATGGCTCGCCGAGTTCCTGCCGGTAATGCTCGCTGAGCCTGTCCCTGGCCTCGGCGAGCACCGGGTCGGGCAGGACCTGTCCCTCGCCGTAGAAGCACAGCAGCCTGGGGACGTCCACCACGCGGTCATACATAGGCCGCCGCTCCGCCCGCCAGGGCACGCTGGTCACCATCCGCTCGAAGAGCGCGTCGGCGCCGGTGACCCAGCCGGGCGCCAGGTCGACCCATGCCCCGTGCGTGAGGCTCACCCTCCGCACTGAAGCACCCAGCACGCCCAGAGCCACCTCGTCGGCCAGGTCAAGCAACGAAGCCTGAAAGCTGCCCATCATGCGCTCAGTATAGGGCAGGCTTCAAACATACATTCGAGGAGCTACGTCTGCGATGCGTCGTACGCCGCTACCTGACAGTGCGGGTGCCGGCGCGGGTGCCGGTGGACATGCGGGCGGCCAACTCCGAGTCGATCTGCAGCGCGGCTTCCTGGAGGCGGGGAAGGAACTGCCTTTCCAGCGTCCGCATCGGCACCCTGGCCGCATGAGCGCTGGCGTTGATGGCCGCCACCACCTTGCCGGAATGGTTGCGAACCGGAACCGCAATCGAGCGAACGCCCGCCTCAAGTTCCTGGTCCACCGCCGCCCACCCGCGAGCGCGTACGGCTGCCAGCACCGCGCGCAGTTCCGCCGGGTCGGTGATGGTGTGCTCGGTGAGCCTGCGGAGCGTGGCACGGCGCAGGTACCCGTCGAGCTCAGCTTCCGGAAGGTGAGCCAGCAGGATGCGGCCCATCGACGTCGGGTAGGGCGGGAGCCTGGTGCCAACCGTGAGCGCGATGGTCATGATGCGGTTGGCGGACGCACGTGCGACGTAGACGAGATCGTCACCGTCCAGCACGCTCACCGAGCATGACTCGTGCAGTTGCTCGGCAAGATCCTCCAGATGCGGCTGCGCGATCTGGGCAACGCTGAACGAGGAGAGGTAGGCATACCCCAGCGCGAGCACCCGTGGCCGGAGCGAGAACTGCCGGCCGGAGCTTCCCACATACCCAAGCTCTTGGAGGGTCAGCAGGAACCTGCGGGCCGCGGCCCGGGTCAGGCCCGTGCGCTCGGCGACTTCGGACAGTGTCAGCGAGGGATGTTCCGACGAAAAACAGCGGATGACGGCGAGCCCCCGGTCGAGGGACTGCACGAAGTCCGTCCTGCGCCCGGCGGCCACACCCCGCTCTTCGTCGGCACCCCGGCCTTCGTCGGCACCCCTGTCCTCGTCCGCGCCCGGGTCCGCCTCCTCCGCACCACGAATGTTCACATAGCGAACGATAGCGCGTAACTGGCGGACGCAACATCACGGCGCCCGGCGGGCCACCACCTCATGCAGCGCGATGCCTGCTGCCACACCAGCGTTGAGCGACTCGGCGCCAGACACCATGGGTATCCGGGCCAGCAGGTCACAGCGGTCCGCCACCAGCCGGGACAGGCCCCTGCCCTCTGACCCAACGACCAGCACCAGTGGCGCGTCCGCAACTTCGACATCGCCGATCTCCGCGCCACCCGCGGCATCGAGGCCCACCACGAACAGGCCCGCCTCCTGGTAAGACACCAGGGCACGTGCCAGGTTCGGGACCTGCGCGACCGGTACCCGCGCGAGGGCTCCTGCTGACGCCTTCCACGCCCCCGCCGTGACTCCCGCTGACCTGCGCGCGGGAATCAGCACACCGTGCCCGCCAAACGCGGCTACCGACCTGGCGATCGCACCCAGGTTGCGCGGGTCGGTTACCCCGTCAAGAGCGATGATCAGCGGCGGCTCACCCGCAGCCTGGGCCCGGTCAACCAGGTCATGGGCGTGTGCGTACTCATAGGCCCGGATCCGCAGCGCGAGGCCCTGGTGAACCGATCCGCCGGTCAGCCGGTCGAGTTCGGCCCGGCCCGTCTCGATCAGCGGGATGCCGCGGTCAGCCGCCAGGCCGATTGCTTCGCGCACCCGGTCATCGGCATCCCCGCGGGGCCCGGCATGCAGCGCGGTCGCGGGCACCTCAGCACGCAGTGCCTCCAGCACCGCGTTCCGCCCAGCCACCACCTCGGGCGCATCCCCGGCTCCGCGGGAACGGGTGGCCGGCGCATCCCCGGCTCCGCGGGACCGCGTGGCCGGGACGTCACGTGCTCCGCGGGACCGGGTGGCCGGGGCATCCCACACTCCGCGGGAACGCGGAGCCGGCGCATCCCGTGCTCCGCGCGTTCCGGTGCCGGGCGCGCCATCCGATCGGCGCGTCCGCCCCACCTGTGCTGCCGCGCTCGATGGCGGGTCCCCCGCTGGGGAACGCCCCGCCGTCCGGCTTCGCGCTCCGCCCCCGGATGCCGACTGGGCGGCCCGGCGCTGCGCCGGGTGGCCGGGCCGCTTGTGCGCGGGAGGCGTTGGGCCCTTGCCTTCCAGCTTCCGGCGCCCCTTGCCGCCGCTGCCCGTGCGTGGCTTCCCGCTCTTGGCACGGCCGCCGCGCCCAGCACTATCGTTTGAGGTCATACCGGGGACCCTCCGGCCTGTCCTCAACAATCACGCCCACCGTCTTGAGCGCATCCCTGATCGCGTCCGCGGCGGCGTAGTCCTTGCGCCTGCGCGCGGCCTCGCGCTGCCCGAGCGCGACACCGACCAGGGCGTCGACCACCGCGTTGAGATCCTCACCGCCACCACGGCCCTGCCACGGCTCGGACAGGGGGTCTAGCCCAAGCACACCGAGCATGGCGCGCACCTCGCCCAGGCGAGCGCCGATCACCTCGCCGTCCCCGGCCGCCAGCGCGTTGTTGCCATCACGGACCGCATCGTGGACGACCGCCAGCGCCTGCGGCACGCCGAGGTCATCGTCCAGCGCCGCACCGAACGCCGCCGGAAGGGGAGGCCCACCGTCACCGGCACCCGCCTCACCGGCACCCGCCTCACCGGCACCCGCCTCACCGGCACCCGCCCCGGCAATGCCAGTGCCCGCCTGACCCGTCCGAACCCGCGCAGGCCCAACCGCGCCGCCACGCTCGGCCGCCCCGGCCCGGCCTGCGCCACCTCCGCCGTCCACCTCAGTTCCCTGTCCGCCCACCACCTCAGCAGCCCGGACCACAAAACCCTCGATCCGCCGGTAGGCCGCCACGGCCTCGTTGAGCGCGTCGGGCGAGTACTCAATCTCCGAGCGGTAGTGCGCCTGGCCCAGGTAGTAGCGAAGCTCAACCGGCCGCACCTTGGTCACCATCTTCTCGACGAGCATCGAGTTGCCGAGCGACTTGCTCATCTTCTCCCCGGCGACTCCCAGGATGCCGTTGTGAAGCCAGTAGCGTGCGAACCCGTCACCGACCGCCCGGGACTGGGCAAGCTCGTTCTCGTGGTGGGGGAAGACGAGATCCAGCCCGCCGGCGTGGATGTCGAAGGTCGGCCCGAGATACTTGGTGGCCATGGCCGAGCATTCAAGGTGCCAGCCTGGCCGCCCGGGTCCCCACGGCGTCTCCCAGGCCGGCTCCCCCGGCTTCGCCCCCTTCCAGAGGGTGAAGTCCCGCGGGTCGCGTTTGGCGGCGGCCGTTTCGCTGTCCTCAGCGGCCCGCATGTGCTCAAGGCGCTGCCCTGACAGCGATCCGTACTCCGGGTAGGAAGCGACATCGAAGTAGAGGTCGCCGCCGACGGCGTACGCGTGACCGCTGGCGATCAGCCGCCGCATGAGGACGATCATCTCCGGGATGTGACCGGTCGCCCGGGGCTCCACGTCCGGGGGCAGGCAGCCAAGGAGGTCGTAGGCGCGGGTGAACGCGCGCTCGTTGCGCTGCGCCACCGCCCACCATGGGACACCCTCGGCGGCGGCGACCCGGAGGATCTTGTCCTCTATATCGGTCACGTTGCGGCAGAAGGTGACCCGGTAGCCGCTGGCCACCAGCCAGCGGACCAGGATGTCGAAGTTCACCCCGGACCTGATGTGCCCGATGTGGGGCGGCGCCTGCACCGTCGCCCCACACAGGTACAGCGACGCCTTCCCGGGCACAAGCGGGGAAAAGTCGCGCACCGTGCGCGTTGCGGTGTCATGAAGGCGGAGCGTCACGCCCCACAGGCTACCCAAGGTTGGGCCGCCGCCCGGATCTTTACCAAAGCACCGGGCAACGAGGCCCGCCCCATCATCGTCCTTGGCTAGCGGTGAGAGGAGACGGTGGCGTGAAGCGAGCACCGGTCAGCGCGAACTCAAGGCACCGCCCAGGCGACGGTCTTGAACTCCTGCTGGCGGAGCGGGGTGACCACATCATGCGCGCCGCGATCGCCCTCACCAGCAGCCGCCAGGAAGCTGAGGACCTGCTGCAGGCCGCGCTCGAGCGACTGCTCCGCCAGTGGCGGCGGGTCGAGTCCGACCCAGAAGCGTACCTGCGGCCCATCCTGTACAACCTGGCCGCGGACGGCTGGCGCCGTCGAGGAGCCTGGCACGCCAAGCTCCCCCTGCTCCGCTTCCAGCCAAACGGCGGCGCTGCTCCTGATCCCATCACCACGGTCGATCTGCGCGACGCGCTGGCCAGGGACCTGCGCCTGCTGCCACCACGGCAGCGTGCCGTGCTCGTGCTCCGGTACTGGGAGCAATTCAGCCAGGCCGAGACCGCCGAGCTACTCGGCTGCTCGGAAGGCACCGTCAAATCCGCTGCGTCGGCATTCCCCACCGGCAGGGCAACATCCATCCGGGCGGGAACCGCATCGCCCAACCGGGCGGCGGCCCAGCCGCGCGCACAACCGCCTATGTGGTCAGCCGCATGGGACGGGCAATGGCGGCGGCCCAGCGAGGACACGCGATCCAGGAGATTCACACTGTCGGGCATGATGCGTGGTTCTCCCTGGTGATGCACTCACTGCCGCGGGGCGTACTGCCCCCGCAGACCTCCGCGCCGCTGCGTGCGGGCCTTGAGCCGGGCTTGTTCACCGCCCGCCTGATCACCTGGGTGTATCAGGGGCAACTCCGGCAGCAGGGATTCACGGCGGCCGGCCATCTGCTCTTCGACGCCCAGAGCACCACGGTCAACTCACACCGGGGCGCCCCTCCGGGGCTCTTCACGCAGACGATCAGGTACAGGGGCGCCGACTTCCAGGCCGGAACCTGGTGGCACAACATCTACCGCCCCGCTGGTTACTTTGGGTACGGGGGTCTGCCGTCGTCGTGCCGTAACCTCGGCGGCGGCCTGGAGCCACCCGTGCCTGTGCAATACAGCCCCTACAACTGGTCGGCCGCGATACGCCTGGCGCTTCAGTGCGGACACTATGACCTCGGCGGCCGGCAGCGGGTCGACGGGGTCGAGGCCATCAAGCTTGTTGAGCGGACACCGCAGACAGGGCCCTTCGCCAAACATAAGGTCCCGGTTCTGGAGACGCTCTGGGTGGATCCCTCGACATATCTCCCCATGCGGGTGCTGTGGCAGTGGCCGGAGGCCCACGGCCAGCCCGACGGAACGCTGGTAAGCGACTTCCGGTGGCTCGCGCCAACGAAGGCGAACCTGGCCGCTCTGCGGGTGAAGATCCCCCACGGATTCCGCAAGGTCACACTCGCCACCGGCCTGCCACAGTTCGAGTTCGAAATCTCCGGACAAAGCAGCTGGCAGCCGCGCCTGGCCGGCGGCGCGGCGCGACATGATCTTGCCGCTTAGCCTCACCAGGCCCAGGAGTCTCACACACACCACAATTCCGGCTCTGCGCCGCAAACCGCCCCCGTGATCATGGGAAAGTGGGTGCCGGGACCCCCGCTTTCCCATGATCACGCTTCGCCGGTAACTACCGCCTCCCGAGCTACGCCCTATCTACTACGGGAAGTTGGCTGGCCTCGGTGGTCACGGGGAGCTGGCCGGCCCCGGTGGTCACGGGGAGCTGGCCGGCCCGGTGATCACGGGGAGCTGGCCGGCCCCGGTGGTCACGAGGAGCTGGCCGGCCCGGTGATCACGAGGGGGGTCCGGAGCGGGCGGCGCGGGCCCAGCTCCAGGCGTACTCGGGGTCGTCGGCCCGGCGGGCGGCGGGGCCGAGGCCAAGCGGGCGGAACGTGTCGATCATCACGGCGGTCTCGTCGGTGACCGTCCTGCCCTCGGCCAGCCCGGCGACGGCCGCCTCGACGGCGCCTGGCTGGGGGCCGTGGGTAAAGCCCGACGGGTGCAGCGTGATCGAGCCGACGCCGACTCCGGACCCCTTCCGCGCCGAGTAGTCACCCCCGACATAGAACATCATCTCGTCGGAGTCCACATTGTGGTGGTTGTAGGGAATCGGGACAGCCTCGGGGTGGAAATCGAGCGGGCGCGGGCAGAACGAGCAGACCACGAAGTTCGGTCCCTCGAATGTCTGGTGTACCGGCGGCGGTGCGTGGGTCCGCTTCACCACCGGCTCGAAATCCGCGATGTTGAATGCATAGGGGTACAGGTACCCATCCCAGCCCACGACGTCGAACGGGTGGTGGGCGTAGCTGAGCCGGGTCAGGCCAGCCCTGGTACGGACGATGACCGGCACATCCTCACCCTCCGCGAGCAGCGGGCCGTCCGGTCCGCGCAGGTCGCGCTCACTGTACGGGGCGTGCTCAAGGAACTGCCCATATTGCGAGAGGTACCGCCTGGGCGGCCGGATGTGCCCGCTGGCTTCGACTGCGAGCGCGGTCACGCCCTGCGCCTGCGGAATCCAGCGGTGAATCGTCCCCCTGGGAACAACGACATAATCACCAGCGCCGATGCGCATGGAGCCATAGACGGACTCGAAGTCGGCAGCGCCGTTTTGCAGGTAAATAACTTCGTCGCCTGCTGAATTGCGGTACAGGTCCGAGCCGGCATCAGCCGGGGCGAAGGATATGCGCACATCGTCATTGGCAAACAGCAGTTGCCGGCCGAGCACGAGGTCCCCGCCCCGCGCCAGGTCGGTGGTGCGGACGTGGCGTGGCAACAGCGGATGGTTTGGCGCGGCCGCTTCGGCGGCGAAATCGGTGAGCCCTTCGCTCTTCACGATCGCGGTTGGGGGATGTACATGATAGAGAAGAGAGGAATCGGCGACGAAACCCTCCTCGCCCATCAGCTCCTCGGAGTAGAGGCCGCCATCAGGACGGTGAAAACGTACATGGCGCTTACGAGGAATCTCCCCAGCCACCCTGTAGTACGGCATATCGTCTCCCTTGACGCCGAGACCGCGCGGGCGGGCGCGCGGGCGGTCGGCCGCACGCCATTAGGACGCTTCCCCAGCGTCCGCGGGGCTAGCTGCGGTCGGCTTCCAACGGCCCGGCGACCCCACGGCGCGGAGAAAGGCGCCTGCAAACCCGACTATAAGCGGGCGTCATCAAACCCGAGCACTGCCCGAGGAAGGATGACGAGCCCCCCATGAGTGACTATCTCACTGGCCGCGGCCGCCGCGCCGACCCACGCCGTGGGCTACGGCTTGCCGCGCTCACCGCGGTGATCGCCGGTGTGGTACTGCTGGCCATCGCCGCGTTCCTGCTCTCCTACAACGGGATCCACCACCTCGCGCGCAAGGCCGGCGTCACCTCCACGCTCGCTTCGCTCTACCCGCTGATCTTCGACGCGATGCTAGTGATCGCTTCCGCGGCGATTCTGGCGCTGCGCGGGGCGGGCTGGCTGACCCGCGTGTATGTCTGGCTTTCCATGCTGATCCTGCTCACCGCGGTGGCGTCGGGCGATGCCGTTTACGCGATGAAGATCGTCCTCCCGTCCCAGCCGTCCCGCGCGGTCGTGGCGGTCACACCCTGGGTGCTGCTCCTCCTCGGTTTCGGCCTGTGGCTCGCCATGCTGCGCCACGTGCGGCGGGTATCGGCCGCGAATGCGCAGCCGGGTGGCCTCACCGGGCAGGCCGGGCAGGCGGGCCCGGCCGTTCCGGCCGGTGCTGGCGGCCCTGGCCGGCTGAACCGCCCTGGCCGGCAGGGCCGCCCTGGCCGGCAAGGCAGGCAGGCCGGGCGTGGTGCCAGGGCCGCAGGGACCGCAGCCCCGGAGGCCGGTACGGGAGCCGATGCCGGTGCTGGTGCTGGTGCCGGTGCTGGTGCGGGTGCTGGTGCGGGCGCTGGTGCCGGTGCGGGCGCTGGTGCCGGGAACGCGGTCGCCAGCGGCGCGGGAGCCGGGAGCGGACCTGCGGGATCCGTCGTCTGGGGGAGCGGAACCGGGACCTGGACTGGGCGGCCTGCCGTGCAACCGGGCCGAGGGGCCGGGCAGGGCGGTCCGGGGGCCGGGCAGGGCGGCCCGGGGGCCGGGCAGGGCGGCCCGGGGGCCGGGCA
>WNGG01009726.1_pt1 | contig 10488 bp, 10 predicted proteins | sample 5400661 | NCBI WGS metagenome assembly WNGG01 (sample SAMN13153372, study PRJNA577476) | soil metagenome | isolation source: 100 cm soil or saprolite under Garry oak tree replicate 1 | place: USA:California | collected 2016-06-15
AGAACTTCGCACTAGGCGATTATGTTTCAAAGCAAGAGGGCAAGTGCAGCCAGTGTGGCAACCCGACCCTCTTCATCAGCGGAATCTACTCCGAGGACCTCAAGAAGAAGAAGAGATAGCGCGTTTTCAAGTACCAGTCAAGACCTCACACCCGTCCCCAGTCACCAATACGGTGTGTTCTGACTGGGCTACCGGCTGACGGGTCTCCTCGACCAGAACCGGGTACGAACCCACGCACTTGTCTCTGACAAGCTCCTTAACGGCGCTAACTGCAACTTGTGTTGAGAATTTCTTTTCAAGCCATCGGACGGCGAAGGGGAGAGTTGAGTACCGTTGATGAATCTCCTCTAGGACCTTCTTTGAATCCGGGTTCTTGGCACCCTTCAGTTTGATGAATCGGTGGATGTACGAGTTCACGTCGTTAGTGACAGCACCCTCGGCCCGTGCTAAGGTAACGAACGGTTCTATGGCGTACACTTCTCCCTCAAGGATCTTACCGTTGTTCAGGAGTTGAGGGACATTTGGCACAGATTTTCCTGCATGAATGGTGTACCTCTCGATGCTGTGTCCCGTAAGGTTCCTGATTGGCCGGTAGCCATAGCGTTCTATCGTGGTCTGGATGATTCTGCCTATCTCGGACATTCTCGCCGTCGGCCTAAAGGCACGGATTGCATTTTGCAGAGCCTCACTAGAGGCTTTGACCATCGGCTCGAATTTCGGATCAAAGTAAACCGTTACAGAAGTATCCGTGAGATAACCCTGTACATGTACGCCAAAGTCAACCTTCACCATACTTCCTTGGGGGATTGTCAGAGTATCGCCCGGAGGACTAGTGTAGTGTGCAGCGACCTCGTTGATTCCAACATTCACGGGGAAAGCGGGTTTCCCGCCCATCGCACGAATCTTGTCCTCTAGCTCATCACAAATCTTGAGAACAGGTTTTCCAGGTCTGACTAGTGCCGGGATCTCCTTGCGCAGCTCGGCTATTATCGATCCTGCCTTGCGAAACGATTCTAGTGCCGCAGAGTCAAACAAGCTGCCTGTTCAGCAACTCTTTCTTATCGATCCAGCCTCTTCAACCTTGAGTTTCTGCCTCAGCTCGAAAAACCTCTGCCTGTCACGCAACCCTACGGTCGTCGTAGGGATTGAAATTGGCTCGATAACGAGGGTTGAGGGAGTTGAGTCTAGAATTCTGAGAGCGCCTGTTGTTTTCCCGGCACGAGCCAAATGTCTCTAGCCCACTCAGTTCCAGGTATCTTGGTTAGTACAACATGCTCCACTGAATCAGCGTCTCGCCAGACGCCATCAAGAACATAGAACATAGTGTGAGCTTGAGCCGTGACCTTGGCGGCTTGTCCAAGGGTCCTGTGGTTGAAGAATTCTACCTTCAATCCGTATCTTGATTCAAGACCCGTGGGCAGGTATGATAGTCAATCCTAACCTAAACAAACAGAAGAGGGTGACAAACTAGGCCGTCACTAGTTCAACCGGGACTCCAACACTAAAATACCGACACCGAGAATCCCCCGGAAAGCTGGAGATTTTTCGCGATGGCCGAGTTGCTTGAGAACGAAGTGTTAGTTCTCAAGGCCCTTCGAGACTCGAATGGAAAATCCACACTAGCCAACTTGACTAAGATTACAGAACTGGCTGACTCCGCGATTGCAAGATCTGTTCTCACCCTCACAAACCTAGGTCTAGTCAGAGAAACCGTAGCTCGGAAGACCGAACTTGCATGCACAGATGAGGGAATTACGAGCGCTTGGCAGGGACTCCCGGAGCGGAGGGTTGTTGATGTCTTCCCTGAGGGGGGCGGTCGGATGCCGATAGACCTGGCCGTGAAGCAAGCAGGCCTCGATCCGAAGTTCACTTCCATTGTAACTGGCTGGATTACTCGAAAAGAATGGGGTAGGATTGACAGAGATGAGTCAGGCCTGGTGCTTACGGTTGAGAAGAGGCCTGAGAAGGATGATGACGAAAGGTTTCTTGAAAAGATCGAGCATCATGGACTGATACTCGAAGAACTGCCTGAAAATCTTCAGAGTGCGGCCAAGCGGCTTCTCAAAAGAAATATTCTCGAGTCTAGGCCAAGGAACGAGCGAACCATAGAAATTACGCAAACTGGTCTCGAAACTATTCCCAGCGAATACGCTCGTGGAGAAGTCAGTTCCCTCACGGGTGACATGATCGCTTCGGGAAACTGGGAAAAAGTCCGTCTGAGAAGCTACAATGTCTCCTCTCCCGTCCCAACCGTTCAGCCCGGAAAGTACCACCCCTACACAAGATTCCTACGGCAGGTCAAGAGGAAACTTGTAGCCCTGGGGTTCCAGGAGGTTTCCGGACCACTAGTCGAGCCGGCATTCATCAACTGCGACTGCCTCTTCATGCCACAGGACCATCCGGCAAGAGAAATTCACGATCTATACTATCTCAAAGAGCCTGAAAAGACGAGCCTCCAAGACTGGGGCGAGGTCGTTGATCGTGTAGCTAAGACGCATGAGAACGGATGGAAGACAGGCTCCACAGGATGGAGATACAAGTACTCAAAAGACGAAGCGGCAAAACTGATTCTCCGCAGCCACGGAACAGCTACAAGCGTCAGAAAACTACTCTCCAAGGATCTGTTGGTCCCGGGCAAGTATTTTTCCATCGCCCGTTGCTACAGGCCAGAATTTCTCGACAGGACCCATCTCACAGAGTTCAATCAGGTCGAGGGAATAGTGGTCGGCAAAGGCTTGAACCTGCGCAACCTGCTCGGGATTCTGGAAATGTTTGCAAAGCAAATCGCAGGGGCCGAAAAGGTCCGGTTCAAGCCAGACTACTTCCCATTCACAGAGCCCAGCATCGAGCTGCAGGCCTACAAGCAGGGGTTCGGCTGGCTGGAATTTGGAGGCAGCGGAATCTTCAGACCAGAAGTCACAGAACCTCTCGGCATCAGGGTCCCAGTGCTTGCGTGGGGTCTCGGAATAGACAGGCTCTACATGATGCACAGGGGAATCCAGGACATACGCCAGATATTCACTCCGGACCTAGGCTGGATCAGAGAGCAGAAGGTAGACTAGAAACGCCTTCCGTACAATTCCAGCTGGGCGACCTTGAAACCCTTCTCGGCACCAAGCTTCCGCGAGACAAGGATGGGCTGAACCGGATCCTTGGCTATGTGAAGGGCGATGTTGATTTTCTCGACGAAGTCAGCGGCAGCGTGAGCATCGAGGTAAAGGACAGCAACCATCCTGACATCTGGTCGGTCGAAGGAATCGCAAGAGCACTCCGTGGATACCTCGGCAAGAAACCCACCACGCCACCCAAACTCGTCGGCCAGGCCTCCCACAAAATTCTTGTCGATAAGAGGGTCAGGGAGGTCCGGCCTTACATTGCGTGCGCCGTTGTAAAGAGGGTGTCCAACAGCGACGAGACGCTGAAGGGATGGATCGGCCTGCAGGATCGGTTGGACCAGACTTACGGGAGGAAGAGAAAGAAGGCGTCGATAGGCTTCTACCAGGCAGACCTCGTCAAATCACCGATCAGCTACACCGTCGCCAACCCTAGGGACACATCGTTCGTCCCACTGGGCTCTGAAGACCGGATGAGTCTTGCAGAGATTGTGGAGAAGCATCCGAAGGGGATTGAGTACGGTCCCATAATTAGCCCATTCAAAGAATGGCCCCTGCTCGTCGACGGTCAGGGAAAGGTCCTCTCGCTCCCACCAGTAATCAACTCCCACGACCTTGGGAAGGTTACCAGCGACACCAAGAACATTCTCGTGGAAGTAACCGGAACAGGGGCCGATGTAGTAAACGACACTCTGAAAATTGTAGTCACTGCACTCTCGGACCGGGGAGGAAGAATCTACTCCTGCCAAGTCGAGTATCCCTATGGCACGCAGCGAAAAATAGTCACACCTAACCTTGCCTCGAAAGAGGCCACCTTATCGGTGGACTATGTTAACGAACTTCTCGGCACAAATCTCACCCCCCTTGAAGTAGCGCGGCTCTTACGGAGAGCATCCTACACGATCAAATCGACACGTGGTAATATTCTGCGGCTAGGGGTTCCTTGCTATCGCTTGGATATTATGCACCAGGTCGATCTTGTAGAAGACGTAGCAATCGCGTTGGATGTTAACGAGGTTGATCCGGAGTGGCCTCAAGTCTGGACCCCTGGAGGGTTGACGGTGCAGACCGATAGCATAGACATGGTTGCCGAGGTTATGGTCGGCCTTGGATTCCAGGAAATTCTCACGTACTCGTTGACGTCACGAGAGTCATTGGAGGGCCGGATGAACTCTCTGCCTCCGAAGGATATTGTCGAGCTTAGAAACCCAAAGATGAGCACGTTGACATGTCTTAGAAACTGGCTCCTTCCCAGCCTCATGGAGTTTCTAAGCAACAATACCCACGTCGATTATCCCCAAAAACTGTTCGAGATTGGAACCTGCGCCCGGCCCGAAGGGCACAGCATTGGACAAGTTTCGGATATGACCAGGCTGAGTGCTGTTACGGTCCATGCAAACGCAGGGTTTACTGAGATCAGGGCTTGCCTCGACGCTCTACTCAACAACGTCGGGGTAGACTTCAAAGTGACTCCATGGACGCATCCGACCTTCTTAGAGGGGAGATGCGGAGAGGTCTCCGCCGGCGAAGAGATTCTGGGGGTAATTGGGGAGCTTCATCCGCGCGTGCTCAAGTCTTGGGGATTGAACCTACCCGCCGCGGGTTTCGAGCTGGAGATTTCTCCCACGCGTTTCGCGAATAGAGGCGCAAGCACAAGCAAAGGCTAGAATCCTCACATCTGAACTATGTTCATTCCCGAACATTTTCTAGTCTGCTTCCCGGTGGGATGAATGAGCAAACATGTTAGCCCATTCTCGGATGTACCACTTCTTGATCATACCTTTCTTAAAGAAAGGGTCGCCCTTGATGTATTCCTCTGCTGCCTCGCGCGATGAGAGGACTGCCATCGTAGTGAGTGGCTCACTTGGGTTGTTGAGAAAGGCTCCAGACATCAGGAGTCGGCCTTTCTCGTGCAATTCTTTAGAGCGAGCTATGTGAGCCGCAATGTCATTTGGGGCGTCTAGCTTGGCCTCTTGGAAGTCCTTGTAGCCGAGGACAACGGTCACCACATAGAATACGGGTTGTTTGCTTGACTCCAGATCCATCGCCTTTCTCATAATCTCCTATTTCAAAAGAACAGCTGGTCGGTTCTTCATACGCCCCGTCGTGGCCTTAGATGAGTTTGGTAGGTCTACCGACTCTCTGGACTCCGAGGCGGCTCTGTCTTGAACTGAAACGCGTGGCATCACTTGTTGAGATTCAGGAACCTCAAGAGCCTTGGTCTTCACCTTCTCTGGGGGTGGCTTCGGGTTAGGTATGAACAGGGAGCTTACCGCTCCTAGCGAGACGAAAATTGCTGCTGTGAGAGATGCCCAACGGGTCCCCTGAGTGATCGCGTCATTCAGAACACCCTGGATTATGCCGAGAGTGCCCGGGTCCAAGCCCGAAGGAAGTGCCGCGCCTCCAGCCAGCCCAGAGTTCAGCATCCTCGCGACTGCCAGCTTGACCGTCTGCGACAAACCCGTCGCTGCCAGGTCGGCCTGCCCGACTGATGAGATTTGAGCCACCATGACCGCTCCTAGTACTGCTATCCCGAACGCCGCGCCGATCTGCCTAACGGTGTTGTTCGCTGCTGACGCTACCCCGGCCTTCTGGAACGGGACACTCGTCAATACAGTATTGGTGATCTGTGGCAGCGACATGCCGAATCCTGCCCCGTAGAATGCGAGCACCGGATAGAAGTAGTAGAACGGTGTTGAGTCCCCGGTTATCAGGAACAGCCCGAGTAGAGCGATAGTCTCCATCACCATTCCTGTGGTAACTATTGGTCTAGGACCGAACCGGTTTGAGAGTCGCCCGGCGATTGGTGCGAATGCGAATACGCCTATCGCGAATGGTGAGAACGTTATACCGCTCTGGATTGCAGACAGTCCTCTCCCCACTTGGAAGTAGAGGGAGAAGATGAATATCGCTGCGAACTCACCCATTGCAACTATCCCAACGGTGAACAGGCCGAACCGGAAACCCCGAAACTGAAGCAGGCTGAATGGAAACAATGGTACCTTCCCGGTTTTCTCTCGTCTAAGTTCAGCGATCGTGAAAGCCGCAAGAAAGGCTGCGCCCGCAATGAAGCAGACGGCGGGGAGCGAGAGGCTTGCTAGCGGCCAGGAAAAGCTGCCTAGTGTGAAATGCTCGTTTGGTGTCAGCCACCCGTAGGTCTGTGCCTCAATGAAACCGAACAGAAGACTGGAGAGGCCAAGAGTCACAAGGGTCACGCCCAAGTAGTCCATGGTGTATTTCGGGTCTCTGAATCTAGTTTCCTTTATCGCGATAATCGCTACGATGAGGGCTGCGGCCCCGATGGGCACGTTGATGAGAAACGACCATCGCCAAGTACTGTAGGTCGTGAAATAGCCGCCGAGAAGTGGGCCGAAGACTCCGGAGGCTCCTGCTACCGCGCCCCAGATTCCGAAGGCGGTGTTACGGTTCTTCCCGGTGAATGTTGTTGACAGGATTGAGAGGGTGGACGGGGAGGCCATTGCTGCCCCGAATCCCTGGATTGCCCGGCCGATCAGCATCTGGGAAAGGTTTGCTGAAATGCCGTCGACGAGAGAGCCCACGATGAATAGGACTATGCCTGCCATGAAGATGCGCTTTCGGCCGAACTGGTCGCCTAGTTTTCCCCACGTGAGGAGGAAGGAGCCGAAGATTAGGGCGTAGAGGGCCGTTACCCATTCGATTCCTTGTAGTGAGACTCCAAACTCCTTGCGGATGGATGGTACTGCGTTAACCACTATGGTCGTGTCGATGACGATGATCATTATTGAGAGGCAGGCGACTAGGAGGGTGAGAATCTGCGCGGTTTCTAGCTTTGAGCCTTGGGTCACTGGTGTGCTTCTAGGTGAGCTCATTGTCATACTGGTGGCATCCATGTTACTACTATACAAAGTATAGCTTAATAATCTGCTAAGGGAATGAGAGTATAGCTCCGCTTTGCAGAAACTCACTTTTCAGAAAGACTCGACAAACGGCAACGCAGTCGCACTACGCCCGGACGTAAAGTTCCAGATGTGCCCGATCAAGGCCAGCATGGGCGTCCTGGGAAGGAAATGGGCTATGCTCGTCCTTCGAGACATTGGCTTTAGGAAAATTGACAGGTTCAATCGGCTGCTCGAATCTATTCCAGGTTTGACACCCCGGGTTTTGTCGATGCGCCTCAAAGAACTCGAACAGGACGGAATCATCGAGAAGACGGAGAATGGGACCATCCCCGCCAGTGTAAGATGGACATTGACAGAGAAGGGCAGGGATACTCTGCCAATACTGATGCGCTTCATAGCTTTCGGCTCAAAATGGTACGCGAACGAAGTGTTCGAAGACAAAACGCCTAGGTCAATACAGGAAATCTTTACAAGACCAGAATCGCAAAACTTGATCAGAACACTATACTAGAACTAACATCGAACCATCTGATGATGCTGAGACTCTGAGTCTATTTTTTATCCTCAAGCGAAGCGAGGCTCCCCACGAAAGACTTGTCCCCTCACGAACCTGGAAACGATTCATCGATTGACCCGTGGGGGGAGACAGTTGTAGCAGACTACTCGCGAGTACTGAAAGAATTCGGCATCGAACCCTTTGCCCCAATTCTCCCACAGATCCCGAATCCGAGCATGATGATGCGCCGGGGAGTGGTCTTCGGCCACCGCGATCTGCCAAGGGTTCTGGACGCTCATAAGAAGGGAAAGGAGTTCGCGGTAATGAGCGGAATCAAGCCTTCGGGAGAATTTCACCTTGGAAACCTGCTGACCGCGACAGAAATTGTCTATTTCCAGAAGATGGGAGGCCGAGCCTTCTACTGCATTGCAGATATTGAGGCGTACGAGGACAATAATCAGTCGCTTGAGGATAGCGAGAAGGTTGCGGTCGGTAATATCGCCGATGTTCTAGCTCTCGGATTCGACCCTCAGAAGGGCTACATCTACCGGCAGTCCAAGGAGAACCGAGTCAAGGACCTGTCCTTCGCCTTTGGACGAGCAGTCACGCTAAACATGATCAAGGCCATATACGGAGAACGCCAACTCGGGCTGTACCAGGCCGCACTTGTTCAGGCTGGTGACATTCTTCTACCGCAGCTCAAAGAGTTCGGAGGACCAAAACCTACCGTGGTCCCAGTGGGCATAGACCAGGACCCACATCTTAGGCTAACTCGAGATCTTGCACAGAAGTTCGAGACGAAGTACAAATTCATCCCGCCGTCGTCGACATACCATCAACTTATCAAGAGTCTAGCCGGCACGCCGAAGATGAGCAAACGAGACCCAATGAGCTATTTCACTCTGGACGAGCCGTTAGGCACGATCGAGCGGAAGGTCAAGAGCTCATTCACCGGGGGAAGAGCGACGGTAGAGGAGCAGCGAAGGCTGGGCGCCAACCCTGACATTTGCCCCATCTACGACCTTGCCAGGTTCATCTTCATGGACAGCGATAGGGACCTGGAAAAGATGCATGATGATTGCAAGAGCGGGGCACTGCTGTGTGGAGAATGCAAGAACATGAGGTTCGAACTGGTCGCTGGTTACGTCAAGGAGCACAAGAGAAAAAGAGAACAATTCATCGACAAGGCGAGACAAATACTCGAGACAAACTAGGAGAAGCAAGTCCAGGAAGTGAAATGATTGGGTGACGAGGAAGAACTAGAAGAGGAGATGGACAAGGAGGAAGAGGGAGAGGAAGAGTCTCCGCAGGGCCAGGGCAAGACAATTCTGGACATTAATGTTGTACCGTTCGAGCCAGTCACGACTGGAAGCGGGCAGAACATCGCGGAGAAGGAGGGCAGGCTGAAGAAGGCGATTATGGAGAGGCTAAAACCGGACGAGCTTGCAGAGCTGGCGAAGAACCGTGCCGATCGTCTCGTAACGCTGACGGTGCTGTTCTTCCTCTGGAAGGGCTCGCCGAAGGTCACGAATACGCGGCCGGTTAAAGACCTGGACAATCTCTTGAAGATCGTACTGGATGTTCTGAAACTGGGCCCGCAGGGCCTGGGGATTATCGAGGAGGACAGTTATGTCTGTGAGGTCTACTCGGCGAAGTCGCTTGTTGACAGTGAGAAGGAGGAAGGTTACAGAATCATTGTGGAGGAGTTTCAGGACGATCCGATGCTCGGAGTCTTGAAAAAGTTCCACACGGGCGCAAAGAAGTAGACGAGCCTAGGCAACAAGGTTACTCTTGAATTGATAGTGGTCTCTCACACTCTGAGTGGCCGTTATAGTACCACGTTTGAGAGCGATTTTCTGTACAAGCTTGTTTCTGCCGATTTTACTGTTTCTAGCCGCGAATACCACCAGGTCCGATTCTCCTTTTCCCCGGAATCTTCGCACATTGCTTCAATCATTTTTGGCGTGTCTAGAATTTCGGTGCTAGAATCGGGAATGGGGCTTGTTCTGGGCTAGTTGCCCGTTTCAAGGCTCACTGTCTGCCCGCCTGGTCTTTGCCGATGCAACGAACCACCGACACTCGCGCGCCCATGTTGGCCATGCCCGAGAAGTTCTGACTGAAGCAGCCTGGATTTGTCGATTTGCGTTTTTTATGAGCATTATATACAAGGCTCACAGGTTATTAGCCATGTTCTGTGTTACTAGAGATGCTTCTTTCTAGCCGGTTAGGCGACTAGGGTAAGGAAACATTCAGAGACAGGTTTCGAACGAGGCCAGCCGAGACCTCGAAGGCCTTTCACGCCTCCAGAAACGGGCTAACGGGACGAGGCCCAAAACTGTTACTCGGACCGTCCGGCTTGACGGTAGGGTCGATGATCAGCTGGCTGAGCTGGCGCGTAAGAATAATGTTAGCATCAACCTGATCGTAAACCAGGCACTCACTCAGCATTTGGAGTGGAGTGTGCCCTCTGAGAATTTCAGGTTCATGACCGTAGCTTCTTCTTCAGTCTCCGAGATGCTGAACGTCATGACTGATGAGCAGGCGAGACGTTTTGGTAGAGGGAGCGGTGCGGAGAGAATCGTCGAGTTCGTGACGTTCTTCTTCAAAAAGTTCAACCTAGAAATGACGCTAGAGGCGCTGGAAATGATTGGTCCGAGATATGGTAAGAATTTTCAATTCGACCACACCCTCTCAGGGAAAATACACACGCTCATCATTAGGCACTCAAGAGGATCGAGAACATCGGCATACTACTCGGAAACGTTCAAGGCCGTGTTCGAACATCTCGGTATGAACGTGCAATCGACCGAGACGGAAGACCAGGTCACGATGAGAATGTCCAAGGGCAACGGTATGCCAGCCAACCCATTCTAGATCCCCGGAACCCGCCCGCAAAAAACTCCTACAACATTCAAGAACATCCTTCTCGTATCATGGGAAGAAAGATCCTTCCTAGAGAATGTCTCGGTCTCCACAATGCAGTATCGCGCTTTTTGCT
>WNGG01014621.1_pt1 | contig 10488 bp, 9 predicted proteins | sample 5400661 | NCBI WGS metagenome assembly WNGG01 (sample SAMN13153372, study PRJNA577476) | soil metagenome | isolation source: 100 cm soil or saprolite under Garry oak tree replicate 1 | place: USA:California | collected 2016-06-15
CCGCCTGCTAGCCCTGGCCGGCCAGCGGGAGGTAGACGCGCTCACTCCGGTCACCCTCCTCGAGCAGGCTCATCGCCGAGCATGCCTGGCATCGGGCGCAGCCGGCCGCCACGCCCCCGGCGCCCAGCCCGCGGGCGGCCAGGTACGGCGCGACCCGCCGGTAGATGGCCTCGGTGTAGTCCGCCGACGGCGCGTCGAGCCGTTCCATCAGGCTGCCGACCGTCGGGCGCAGCGGGACGACGAACGGGTAGACGCCCAGGTCGATTGCCCGCCGGCAGCCTTCGACGGTGAGCTCGGGATCCTCGCCCATGCCGAGGATGACGTACGTGGACACCTGCCCTTCGCCGAAGGCGGCCACGGCCCGCTTCCATGCCCGGAAGTAGCCATCCACTCCCGTGCGCGCCTTAGCCGGCGCGACCCGCGCGAGCACCTCCGGGTCGAAGGACTCCACATGGATGCCGACCGATTCGATTCCCAGGGCGGCCACCTGGTCGATGACGTCGAGGTCGGACGGCGGCTCGAACTGTACTTCCACCGGCAGCCCTGCTGCCTCGCGGACCGCCCGGCCGCAGCGCGCGACGTAGAGCGCGCCCTTGTCCGGCGTCGCCGTCGTCCCCGTGGTAAGGGTCGCGTCCACCGCTCCGTCCAGGTCCCTGGCCGCGACCGCCACCTCGGCCAGCATCTCCGGCGTCTTCTTGGCGATGGTCCGGCCGTTGGCGAGCGTCACGCCGATTCCGCAGAACGCGCACTGATCGGCATTCCCCCAGTAAGCGCACGTCTGGATGACCGTGCTGGCCAGCGAGTCGAGGTGCAGCAGCGCGATCTTCCAGTAGGGGATCCCGTCAGCGGTCTGCAGGTCATAGAACCGGGGGCGGCGCATCGGCTCGGCCGATGCGAGCCTGCGGCCGTCCCGGTAGATCCCCCAGCCGTCGTCTTCCGCCCGCAGCACGTACGGAGATGCCTGCGCGTAGCCGGCGCCGGTCGGCACGGTGGCGGCGATGCCGTCGATCCAGAGCATGCCCGCGTCAGCCGGTCCGGCGCCGCCCTGCCGCCGTTCCATCGGCACCTCGGCGCGCAGTCCGTGGCCCTGGAGCTCGGCGATCAGGTGCGCGAGGCCGCCCTGGCGGGCGGCCCCGCGGGCCGGGGAATTACCCATAGCCCTCTCCTCGCCTGCGCTGGACGGCATCGCCTGCTCAGCCGGTGCCGCCTTCTTCATGCGACATAATCATTTACCATCCTTGATAGACCCTGCGACCGCGGCGGGGCAACCCCCTGGCCGGATTTTGCCGCTCAGCCGAGCCGCAGCCGGGCGCTCGCCAGCGCTTCATCCAGCTCTGCGGCACTGCCGTAGCTGCCGATTTCCGCGCCGGGCACAAGCCGGCCGCTGGCCAGGTCGATCTCCGCCTCGTCCAGCCGCCAGACCGGCCGGACGAGCGTCTCGTCCGGCTCCGCCGAGATGATCAGCGACCGGCCGCTCGGGATGTGTGCCTCCACCCGCTGGTACGGCAGGTAGGGCACCCGCGCCAGGTCCCCGGTCTCCTCGACCACCGCCCAGGCGGCGCCCCCGGCGCGTGCGTGCACGACGGCGTCCAGGCGGCGCGCGGCGGCACCGGCCGCGGCCAGTTCCCGGTAGCGCATCGCACAGGCCGCGGCGGCGATCAGGGCCAGCCGGAGCCCGCCGGGCACGGGTGGCATCGCGGCGGGGCCGGCCGTCCCGGCACCGCCGGGCTCCCGCTGGCCCGCTTCGGCGACGATCGCATCGCCGCGCGCCGCCTGGGCAAGCAGGGCAGGGACATCGGCGCAGTTCGCGCGCAGCCAGCCAAGCACTAGCTGGACCAGCGACACGGACTGCTCGTACGCATCCGGCCTGGCCATGATCAGCGGGAACAGCTGCGCCTCGGCCGCGTCCCAGGATCGCAGCACCTGGGCAGGCACCCCGGCCTGCGGCTCCCCCCGCGCCGCCTCCCCGGGCGCCGCCTCGCCAGGCCGGGCACTCTCCGGCGCAGGCCGACCGCTGCCCGGCCCGCGCCCTTCCGCCTGCACGTCGCCGGAACCATGCCCAGCCATTGCGCCCCTCGCATGGTCGTGTTTACTATTCGAAACAATACGTTACCTATACGACTCGCGCATGCCCCCACGCCACACGGCAGGAGCTCATGACCAAGACCGCGGTGGTCGCCCTCGGCGGCAACGCCCTTACCCTGCCAGGCCAGGCCGGGACGTGCGAAGAGATGCTCGGCAACGCGGCGGTGATGGCCGCCGCCGTCAACGAGGTCATCGAGGCCGGCTGGCGGGTGGTGATCGTACACGGTAACGGGCCCCAGGTCGGGAATCTCGCGCTCCAGCAGGAGGCAAGCCCGCTCGTGCCGGCCCAGCCCCTCGCCGTGCTCGGTGCCATGACCCAGGGCCAGCTCGGCAGCATCCTGGCCCGCAGCATCAATGAACTCCGCGGCCAGGGCAGCACCGCAGCGCTGATCACACATGTCACGGTGGATCGGGCGGATCCCGCGTTCCGGTCGCCAACCAAGCCGATCGGGCCGTTCTTCGACCGCGCCAGGGCCGAGCAGCTCGCGGCCGAGCGCGGCTGGGTGGTGCGGCCCGACTCGGGCCGCGGCTACCGCCGGGTGGTGCCGTCACCGGAGCCCGTGGGCGTGCTGGAGATCGACGCGATCCGCGCCCTTGTGCAGGCGGGACTGCTGGTCGTCGCGGCGGGCGGTGGCGGCATCCCGCTGACCGGCGAGCCGGCCTGCCGCGAGTTCGCCGAGGCGGTCATCGACAAGGACCGGGCGGCGCGGCTGCTGGCCACCATGCTCGGCGCGCAGGCGCTGCTGCTGGTCACGGCCGTCGACCGGGTGATGCTGGACTATGGCACGCCGCGCCAGTCGGACCTGTCCTCGGTGACGGCCGACGAGGCCGCCCGGTACCTGGCCGACGGCCATTTCCCGGCGGGCAGCATGGGCCCCAAGATCGAGGCGGCGCTGCAGTTCCTCGACGCCGGCGGAGACCTCGCGGTCATCACCTCTCCCCGGCTGCTCGCCCAGTCTCTCGTCGGCTGCGGGGACGGCGGCGGCACGAGGATCGAGCCGAGCCAGGCACGGGCGGTGCAGCGCAGGTGAGCGCCCGCGCGCTGCGCGTCTTCGCCGGGGCTTACCGCGACTCGCTGTTGCTGCTCAGCGCGACAAGGACGATGCGGGCCTGCGACGGGGTGGAGTGGGCCACCGCCGTCCTGGCGCTCCCGGCGAGTGTCGGCGACCTGGCCGCCGAGGGCTTCGGCGGTAACGATCTCGACGGCGCCGGCGCCAACGACCTGGTGCTAGCGGTGCGCGCGGCCAGCGAGACGGCAGCGCAGGCAGGGCTGGAGCGCGGCCGGGCCGTCCTGTTCACGGAGGCAGCCCCGGCCCCGGCCGGGAGCGGCCCGGCCGCGCCGCGGACCATCGACGGCGCGGTGACGCAGTTGCCCGAGGCGAACGTCGCGGTCGTGTCCGTGCCCGGCGGCTATGCCAGCCTGGCCGCGCACCAGGCGCTGACCGCCGGGCTGCACGTCCTGCTGTTCAGCGACAACGTGCCGCTGGCGGAGGAAGTGGAGCTCAAGGACCGGGCTGTCGGCCTCGGCCTGCTGATGATGGGCCCGGGCGCGGGAACCGCCGTACTCGGCGGCGTCGGACTGGGATTCGCGAACGCGGTCCGGGCCGGGCGGGTCGGCGTGGTGGCCGCGGCGGGCACCGGCGCCCAGGAAGTGATGACCCTGCTTGATCATTGGGGCGCCGGCGTCTCGCACGTGATCGGCGTGGGCGGGCGTGACCTTTCGGCCGGCGTCGGCGGGCGGATGGCGGCAGCCGCCGTCCGTTCGCTCGCCTTTGATCCGGGCACGGACGCGATCCTGCTGGTCTCGAAACCGCCGGACCCCGGCGTGGCCGCCGCGGCCGTCGCCCAGAGCCGCGGCAAGCCCATCGTCGCCGCGTGCGTCGGGATGACCTCACCCGATGGCAGGCTGGGCGGCGCCCCGCTGGCCCGCACCCTGGAAGAGGGTGCCAGCATGGTCGCGGCCGAGCTCGGCACGCCGGTCCCCGACCTTGCGGCGGGCCTGCGCGCGGCCGCGGGAAACGCCATCGGCGGGCTCGCGGCCGCGAGGACGGCGGTACGCGGCTTCTTCACCGGCGGGACGCTCTGCTACGAGGCCCAGGTGATCCTCGGCGACCTGCTCAGCCCGGTGCACTCGAACATCCCGCTGCAGGACGGCCTCGGCCTGCCCGCTCCGGACGGCGCGCACATCTGCCTCGACCTAGGCGAGGAGGAATTCACCAGGGGCCGGCCGCACCCGATGATCGACCCGGCCGCACGCCGGGAGATCCTCCAGGATCAGGCACTGCGGCCCGAGGTGGCCGTCGTGCTGCTCGACGTGGTGCTCGGGTACGGCTCGCACGCCGACCCGGCTGGCGCGATCGCAGCTACCTGCTCGGACATCATCGCTGGCGGGGCCGCCGTGGTCGCGCACGTGCTCGGCACGAGGGCCGACCTGCAGGGATACGACACCCAGCGCGCCACGCTGGAAGACGCCGGGGTGATCGTGACGCCGACCGCGGCCGGGGCCGCCCGCACCGCGGCGGCGATCGCTGCCCGCCAGCCTGGCCTGGCAGAGCTGGCGGCCCGGTGAGCCAGCCGGCGCCGGTTGCCCTGCTGACCTACTCGGTCAAGCCGCGCGGCGGCGTGGTGCACACGCTCGCGCTGGCCGAGGCGCTGCACGACGGCGGCTATCCGGTCCGGGTGTTCGCGCTCGGCGATCCAGCCGCCGGCTTCTACCGGCCGGTGCGCGCCCCGTTCACGATCATTCCTGCCCCGCCCGCGCTGCCGACCCTGGAGGAACGGGTATTCGCCAGCGTGTCCGCGCTCGCGGACGGGCTCGCCGGGCCGCCCGCCGCCCGGTTCCCGGTCCTGCACGCGCAGGACTGCATCTCGGCCCGGGCGGCATGCCGGGTCAGGGATGGGCAGCGGGACGGGACCCCAGGGGGCTCCGGTGGCCCCGGGCAAGTCGTGATCAGGACCGTCCATCACGTCGACGACTTCACCAGCCCGTCGCTGATCGAGTGCCAGCACCAGGCGATCATCGAGCCGGACAGCGTGCTTGTCGTCAGCGAGCACTGGCGGCGCCTGCTCCGCGACCAGTACGGCGTCGCCGCGGGGGTCGTGCACAACGGCGTCGACGTGGCGCGCTACCAGGCCGCCGATGCCGGGCTTGCCACCCGGCTTCGCCGCCGGGCGGGCGCGGCGGACCGCCCGCTCATCCTTGCCGTCGGCGGCATCGAGCCGCGCAAAGGCAGCGACACGCTCGTGCGCGCGCTGGCGTCGCTGCGCGACTCGGGCCACGACCCGGTCCTTGCCATCGTCGGCGGCCATTCCTTCCGGGACTACCGCGCCTACGCCGAGCGCGTGCTCGCCATGCTCCCCGGGCTCGGGCTGCGGCTCGGCACGGACGTGGTGCAGCTCGGGACCGTGCCGGACGACGAGCTCCCCGGCTGGTACGCAGCGGCGGACGTGCTCGCCTTCCCGTCGACCAAGGAAGGCTGGGGCCTGGCCGTCCTTGAGGCGATGAGCGCCGGGCTCCCGGTGGTCGCGTCGGACCTGCCGGTGTTCCTCGAGTACCTGCGGCCGGGGACGGACGCACTGATCGTGCCGGTCGGCGATGCGGCCGCGCTCAGCAAGGCGCTTGCCGACGTGCTCGGGAACCCCTCCCTCGCCGCCCGGCTCCGCGCCGCCGGGCTGGCGGTGGCCGGCCGGTTCAGCTGGCAGCGGTCGGCCCGCGAGCACCAGGCTGTCTACGCCGCCGCACTGCCCGGCCGCTGACCGGAGCCGCGCGGTGCCGGAAGGCGGCACAGGTTATTTAGCTAAACTTGATTAGTGATAGATTGCAGGGGTGGAGTACCAGCGGACCGGCGTTGAGGCAGTGAGCGGCCTTGACGACCCGGTGCGCGGCAGGCTGTATGAGTACGTGTCCGGCTGCGCTGACCCGGTGAGCCGGGACCAGGCGGCCGCGGCCGCGGGCATCGGCCGCGGGCTGGCCGCTTACCACCTGGACAAGCTCGTCGGGCTGGGCCTGCTCAGCGCTACCTACCAGCGGCCCGATGGCCGGACCGGGCGGGGGGCGGGACGCCCGGCCAAGGTGTACAGCCGCTCGGCCCGCGAATTCGCGGTGACCGTGCCGCCGCGGGAGTACGAGCTGGCCGCCCGGCTGCTGACCCGTGCCGTCGAGGCCGACGACACCGGGACAAGCCGGGCGGCACTGCAGGATGTGGCCCGCCGGCACGGCGCTGAACTGGGCCGGAGCCACCGGGCACGACGCCCGGTCCGGGCTGGCGAACGCCAGGCCGCGGAGTCCGCCCTGCGCGAGCACGGCTTCGAACCCTGGCATGATCAGGCCGGCACCATCTGGCTGCGTAACTGCCCGTTTCACCGGCTCGCGGCCGAGCATCGCGACCTGACCTGCGGCATGAACCTGGCGCTCGTCGAGGGGATCACCGCCGGCCTCGGCGCAGCCGGGCTCTGCCCGGCGCTTGACCCCGGGCCGGGCCGGTGCTGCGTGGTGATCGGAACGTGCGAGACGGCGGAGCGCCCGACAGCGGAGCGCGCGACAACGGAGGGCGCGGCCGCGGAGAGAGAAGGACCGTCATGACGGATGCGCTAACGGCGCTGAGCCAGGCCGGGGTGTCGATCTGGCTGGATGACCTGAGCCGGGAGCGGCTGGTGTCGGGCAGCCTGGCCGATCTCGCCGCCCGCGACCACGTGGTCGGGGTGACCACCAATCCCACCATCTTCGCCAAGGCCATCACCGGCGGCGAGGCCTACCGCGAGCAGCTAGGTGACCTGGCACTGCGCGGCGTGAGCGTGCCCGAGGCGCTGCGCGCACTGACCACGTTCGACGTCCGCTGGGCCTGCGACGTGCTGCGGCCTGTCTATGAGGCATCGGGCGGGGTGGACGGACGGGTGTCGATCGAGGTTGACCCCCGGCTCGCGCACGACACCGCGGCGACGATCGCGGAGGCACGCTCGCTGTGGTGGCTGGTCGACCGGCCCAACCTGTTCATCAAGATCCCGGCCGCCCGGCAGGGGCTGCCGGCCATCGCCGCGTGCCTCGCCGAGGGCATCAGCATCAACGTCACGCTGATCTTCTCGCTGCAGCGCTACGACGAGGTGATGGACGCCTTCCTGGACGGCCTGGAGCGGGCCAGGCAGGCGGGCAGCGACCTGTCGTCGATCGCGTCAGTTGCCTCCTTCTTCGTGTCCCGGGTGGATACCGAGGTCGACGCCCGGCTGGACAAGATCGGGACGAGCGAGGCCGCGGCGCTGCGCGGCCGGGCCGCGATCGCAAACGCCCGGCTGGCCTACCAGCGTTTCGAGCGGGTCTTCTCGTCCCCGCGGTGGGCGGCGCTCGAGGCCGCCGGAGCCCGGCCGCAGCGGCCGCTGTGGGCATCCACCTCGGTCAAGGATCCGGCCTACACCGACACCAGGTACGTGGTCGGCCTGGTAGCGCCCGGCGTCGTGAACACCATGCCCGAAGCCACCCTGCGCCTGGTCGCCGACCACGGCGACGTGCCGGCCGACTCGATCCGCGGCCACTACGCCGAGGCCCAGCACGTGCTCGATGAGCTGCGTGGGCTGGGAATCGACTACGACGACGTCGTGCAGACCCTCGAGGACAATGGCGTGACCACGTTCGACAGCGCCTGGGGGCGGCTCGGCGAGCAGCTGGCTGCGCGCCTGCGGGCATAGCCAGCACTGGCAGCGAAGGAGCAGAGCATGACCACAGATACAGCTCATGTCATCGTCGGCGGGAGCCTCGCCGGGGCTAAGGCCGCGGAGGCATTGCGCGAGGCGGGCTTCGACGGCCCGGTCGTGCTGATCGGCGAGGAGAACGAGCGGCCCTACGAGCGGCCGCCGCTGTCCAAGGACTACCTGCTCGGCAAGGCGGAGCGGTCGACGATCTACGCCCATCCGCCGCAGTGGTACCGCGAGCACGACGTGGACCTGCGCCTCGGGGTCGCGGTCACGTCGATCGACCGCGGGTCGCGCCAGCTGAGCCTGGCCGACGGCAGCACGGCCGGCTACGGCAAGCTGCTGCTGACGACCGGCTCATCGCCGCGGCGGCTGCCGGTGCCGGGCGCCGATCTCGCCGGCGTGTTCTACCTGCGCAGCGTCGGGGACAGCGACCAGATCAAGGCGGCGATCCAGGACGCATCCCGGGTTGCCGTGATCGGCGCCGGGTGGATCGGCCTGGAGACGGCCGCCGCCGCGCGGGCGGCGGGCGCCGAGGTCACCGTGCTGGAGATGATGGAGCTGCCGCTGCAGCGGGTGCTCGGGCGCCAGGTGGCACGGGTCTTCGCCGCGCCGACCTGCACGCCGACAACGGGGTCGACCTGCGGGGCGGCGTGCAGGTCAGCGAGATCACCGGCAGCGGCAGGGCCGACGGGGTGCGGCTGGCCGACGGCAAGCACGTCCCGGCCGACGTGGTCATCGTGGGAGTCGGGATCACGCCCAACACCCAGCTGGCGTCGGCTGCCGGACTCGAGATCGACAACGGCATCTGGGTCAACGCGCAGCTGCAGTCCTCGGACCCGGACATCTTCGCCGCCGGGGACGTCGCCAACGCATTCCACCCGCTGCTGGGCAAGCACATCCGGGTAGAGCACTGGGCCAATGCGCTCAACCAGCCGCACACTGCCGCCAAGGCGATGCTCGGCCAGGATGCCTCCTACGACCTCGTGCCGTACTTCTACACCGACCAGTACGACCTGGGGATGGAGTACGCCGGCTACGTGGAGCCCGACGGCTACGACGAGGTCGTCTTCCGCGGTGATGTCGCCGGGCGCGAGTTCATCGCGTTCTGGATCGGGGAAGGCGGGCGCGTGCTGGCCGGGATGAACGTCAACGTCTGGGACGTGACCGACGCGATCCAGGCGCTGGTCCGGTCCAAGCGGCCGGTAGACGTGACCGCCCTGCGCGACCCGGATACCCCCCTCGACTCGCTAGCCGCCGGCTGACCGGCGAGGCGCACGGGCTCGTCGGCGAGAACGTGGCATCCGCCGACCGTGCCCAGGTCGGGCACTTCACCGACGCCGATGCCGCCTTCGCCGCGGCGGCGCTCGCGTTCAGCGGCGCCGACCTAGTGGTCAGCAATGCCGGGCTATCCATCTCCAAGCCGCTGCTTGAGACCTCGCTGGCCGACTGGGACAGTCAGCACGACGTGATGGCGCGCGGCTCGTTCCTGGTATCCCGCGCGGCCGCGCGGGTCATGCAGGCCCAGGGCATGGGCGGCGACATCATCTACATCTGCAGCAAGAACTCGGTGGCGGCCGGGCCGAGCAACCTGGCCTACGGCGCGGCCAAGGCCGACCAGGCGCATCAGGTCCGGCTGCTCGCCGCCGAACTCGGCGAGCTCGGAATCCGGGTTAACGGGATCAACCCGGACGGTGTGGTCCGGGGCTCGGGAATCTTCGCCGGCGGCTGGGGTGCGCAGCGCGCCGCGGTCTACGGTGTGCCGGAGCACGAACTCGGCGCCTACTACGCGCAGCGGACGCTGCTGAAGCGGGAGGTGCTGCCCGAGCACGTCGCCGCCGCCGTGGTGGCGCTGACGGCAGGTGACCTCTCGCTGACGACCGGTCTGCACATCCCGGTCGATGGCGGGGTAACCGCCGCGTTCCTGCGCTGACCGCATGCTGACGGGAGGTGGCCCGGTGCCAGCGGAGCCTGCCCGGCCGGCTGCGGCCCGATCCGGCGGCGTGGCGATCGCGGCGGCCGACCTTGGCGCGTCCGGCGGACGGGTCATGGTCGGCCGCGCCGGGCCCGGGCTGCTGGAGCTGACCGAGGCGCACCGGTTCCCCAATGTCCCGGTCTGCGTGCTCGGCACCTTGCACTGGGACATTCTGCGGCTGCACGCGGGCGTCCTGGCCGGGCTGCGGGCGGCAGCCCAGGGCTTTCCGCTGGCCAGCGTGGGAGTCGATTCCTGGGGGGTGGACTACGGGCTGCTCGACGACGACGGCGCGCTGCTCGGCAACCCAGTGCATTACCGGGATGCCAGGACCGACGGCATCAGCGGGCAGGTGCTCGCGAAGATCCCGGCCACGGAGCTTTATGCGGTGACCGGCCTGCAGCAGCTCCCGATCAACACGCTGTACCAGCTCGCGGCGGCGGCCGGCACGCCGCAGCTGCGGGCGGCGCGCACCCTGCTGCTGATTCCCGACCTGATCAGCTACTGGCTGACCGGCGAGGCGGGCGCGGAGGTGACGAACGCGTCCACCACCCAGCTGTTCGACGTGCGGGCGCAGCAGTGGGCGACCGGCCTGATGGCGCGGGCCGGGATCCCGGCGGGCATCTTCCCGCCGCTGCGCAGGCCCGGCGACACGATCGGCGAGCTGCTGCCCGGCGTGCGCGAGGCCGCCGGACTGCCCGGGCCGCTGCCGGTGGTGGCCGTCGGCTCGCACGACACGGCCTCGGCCG
>WNGG01009729.1_pt1 | contig 10487 bp, 9 predicted proteins | sample 5400661 | NCBI WGS metagenome assembly WNGG01 (sample SAMN13153372, study PRJNA577476) | soil metagenome | isolation source: 100 cm soil or saprolite under Garry oak tree replicate 1 | place: USA:California | collected 2016-06-15
CGATTTACCCAACACCCTCACCGTCAAAGATCATCGTTGCCAGCGCATCAGCAGACGGTATTGACCTATCGGGCGTGAGCACTGGTAACAACGTCATTTATAACCGCTTCACGAATTTCACCATCGATAGGACCGTGGCTCCCATCTCTACGGCACGCGGTCTGAGCATGTTCTTTTCTTATGGGGCAATTGTTGAAGGCGTGACGGTCGAAGATTCCGCGGTAGGGTTTTACCTGCATGGCGTCGGATCGCAGGGAACGGGCCATTTTGAGAATTGCGCTGTAACCTGGGGATACAACGGGTTTACCTATTCGGGCCTGAACCTCGCAGGGTTTGAAGTGGATAGCATTGACGGCACTGCTAGCAATTCTCTGCGGCTTCGGCATGACTTTGTTGTCAACAACCCGCCGAATACTGGCAACGTAACTTACGGAATGCAGGCGGCTGGCGCATCCACACACGACTTATTTCTTGATGACTTTGAGACGGCCGCCCTCAATTACGGTAATTGGATTACGAGCTCTTCCGCAGTATTCACGGCATCCTCAGATATCCACATCATTAACTCCATCAACGATGACTGCCTCACAAGCTGCATTCTGGTTAGCGGGATAAGCGGTACGGTAGAAATCGCTGGAGGCTGGAGCTTTCGGAATACCGCATCGCTGCCCGTGATTGATATTGAAAACAGCAGCCATGTCGAGGTAAGCAACCAGCAAATCTATTTCCCAAGCGGCACCGGGGCCGGGATTCTAGCCAACAACAGCGGCGGAATCCGCATTGTTGGCAATGATGTGATAGGCGTAGGGCCCTCCGCTGTTTCGTTCAACAACACCGCGGCCAGCGTCATCAGTGGCAACGTATTTAACGGCTGTACGTGCACAAGCATCATCAGCCTCACGGGGTCCGTGGGCAATACCGTGAGCGGCAACAGCTTGCAGGGAACAGCGACTAACGGAATCTTCATTGATGCAGCCAGTGCGGGAATCGGCGGCCTTGAAACCAACACTATCGGCAATCCGTCGCTGGGCGTCATCACGAACCTCATCAATGACGCGAACAAGAACGGGACTACGGTTGTAGAGGCGCTGAAGGTCGGGCTTGCGGGTTCAACCATCAACACCATCCTGACCGGATCTGCCACGCTGACCTACACCGCGATTGCAGCAGGTACGCAGCAGACGCAGACGCTGGTCATCACGGGCGCGCTGGCTGCGAATAAGGGTGTTACCTGTGTACCGCAAGCAACCCTGAGCTCGACAAACCTTATCTGGAACGCGTTCGTTTTGAGTGCGAACACGGTTTCGGTGCAGATAACAAATATCGGTGGTTCTCCAGCCACTCCTGCGGCTGTTGCGTGGGGCTGTTCGGTGATCCAGTAATGGACGAGAAGGTTACCGTCCAGGAAGACGATAAAACAAAGCAGACACCGGCGCAGAACGCCCTTGCTACGTGGGTAGACAAGAACTACACGTCTCTCGCTGTTGCGCGGTGGGCTGAAGAGCGCGAATGGTTTCAGGCTGGGATGTTCGATCAGCTTAAGCAGTGGCTGGAGAACTCTGGCCAAGATGGGAAGAAGCTAAAGCCGATCGACGGTAAGGGCAAGAAGTGGCCCATGCCGGTTACAAACCACTTCTCTAAGACGATTGCAACGAATGCGAACGCTCTGGGTGCTGCTATACCGGAGATGATCGGGAAATCGGACAATTATGACGCCAAGAACAGACGAGCCGCAGAAGCTGCAGAGAATGCAATTGACGCTGCAAATGAAGAATCCGGATTCAATGTCCTCAATCCTATCCTCGCTCGACAAGTGGTGCTCTGGGGACTTGGAATTACGAAGGACACAGTCGTCTTCGACCATTCAACAGATGAAGTTCCTGACATACAGAATCCACCTCCAACCGCAGGACCTGACGGACAGCCAGTCGAGCAAGGGCCTCAAGTAGTAGGCACAGAGCAAGTACCTTCCGCGCGCATCAAAACAGAACTGCCCACAGTTTTTGAGGTTTATCTTCCCCGCGACTGTCAAGACCCGAATCTCTCACCTATTGTTATGGAGCGCAGGCGCCCAACGGTCGGTTTGGCTCGCGAGCTTTACCCTGATTACGATGAGAAGTTCAAGGGCGATATCGACACCGACAACGATGGTGAATCGTTGGCGCATTACTTCCACAACGCTCTCCGCTGGCTGGCTTATGGCAATCAGCAAGATCCTGACGGTAAGCGAGTCAACCTGACTGAGTGCTGGTTTGATTGGAACGCCCTTGATGAAGACACGCAAGAGGCGATCGAAGAGGAATGGAACGTACCCTCTGAGATTTACCCAGAGATGACCAAGCTGCAGGCTGCTATTGAATACGGAGCCTATGCAGTTACTTGGTCGAAAGACGTAATTGATTGGGGCGAGAACCCGTGGAAGGGCAAGAAGATTTACACGTTCTTCCCCTGGCAGAAAGACGTTGCTTCTCCGTATCCCAAAGGCTTGTCAACTGAGCTTATACCGCTTCAGAAGCAACTCAACCGCATCGATAGCCTGATGGAGCGTGCGTTGATGTCGAACGCCGTGGTAAAGCTCTTATGGCCGACAACGCAGACGACGCCGGCCCCTACTGGTGACTCGGTAGATCTCACGTTTTGGGATCCGATTGGCGATGGCAAGGTAAAGCCCGAGTATTTCGGCGGCAAAGCGTATGGCTCTGAGGTGATGGCGAAGCGCGAGCAGATCGTTGGCGACTTCGAAGCTTTAGGATTCACAAACGGCATCTCTGAGGGCGACATGCCCGGAAGTGGAACGGCTTTCAGGGCGTTAGCCTTTGCATCGGCAAAGACGGAAGAGTCAAGAAAGACTCAGCGGTATCTCTGGGAGCAGGCGCACGAACTCAGAAGCCGCCTGCTGGTTGAAATGATTAAGAAGGTTTGGTCTGAGCCTAGAAAAGTTCAAACAGCCGGATTCAATAACAAGTTGGGCGCCAAGCTTCTTGAGGCAGCAGACCTTGAGGGCGATTATGAGCTGGAGGTCATTCCAGACTCCAGCCGGCCCAAAACCTTGACGGAGAAGATGGAAGTATTTCAGACCCTGCAGGAAGCGGGATTGATTGATACGACCGATCCAAGCATTCGCGCTTATGTGACCGATGAGCTAGGAATGCAGGACTTCGATCTGGTTGACAACCTGAACTATTCGAAGGCTGAACGAGATTTACAAACAGTAAAGCTTGGCCAGAAGCCGCAAATCAATCCTTACAGCAAGTGGCCGATTCACTTCTCAGTCTTCAGTGATTACACGCTGACGGAAGAGTATGAAGAGCTTCCGCCGAACATCCAGCAAGGCATTCTGGCGTATACACAGTGGATTCAGGAGATGATGAATCCCCCGGCTACGAACATGGCTCCGGGAGCTCCACCGCCTCCGGGCTCACCACCTACGGGGACACCTCCACACATGACCAAGGGCGCGCCACCGCAGAAAGAACAGGCTAAGGGCGGGGCTGGCGGTCCTTCACCGTCACACGTTTTAGGCGCAACACCAGGCATTCAAGTTTCGGCTCCGCAGGTGCAACACGCCTCTGAAGTCGAGGGGTACAACTCACTTCCAAAGAATATAGGAGCTAACTAATATGGCAGTTTCAACGGTGGCAGTACGCAAAACGGTGCCCGGAGATGCTATCCGGACCACGACAAAGATTACGGGTGATGCCAGCTACCCAACGGGCGGCTACTTGCTCACTCCGCAGGCACTAGGGTTCACCAGCCAGATCCTCGATGTTATCAGTATCGACGCGAGCAATCTGGCGGCCGGCGCCTTTGTGCCCATTATTACGGCAACCTATGCGGCGGATGGCTTCACCATCATCTCTCTGCAGTTTCAGCTTGAACAGTATGCCGTCGCCGCAGAAGTTGCGAATGCGACCAACGTCAGTGCAGCATCTTACCGCCTCATTGTGGAAGGACGATAATCATGCCCATTTTTACTCGCAAAGATGCCAGTGTCGAGGCCCGTCAGCACGTCGGCCCAGACCTCAACGTAACCAGCTTTCTCAAGGGCGATCAGATCGCCAAGTCTGGTGACTTTCTTGTGGTCGATGCCGTGGCCGTGGCTTCACTGAAGGCCCAGGGCGCCGAATCGAATAAGGGCGCGATTTATGTCATCTCGAAGGCGGATTTCCTGCACGACTTCAACGCTCCCGATGATTCTGTTGTCCCGGTCGTGAAGGGCGATGAAGAGTTGAGCTTCGAGACGATTCCAGCAAAATAACTAGGCCTTCTGGCCTGCTGCCGAATCCGCTCGTGGACTGACGCAGGCTGGGGCCTCCCTAACAATACGACCCTGAACACTCCCTCGTGGGGCGTTTGGTGTTGGAGGATACATGGACGAACCGATTCTTGACGCAACAGCCCCACCCGCGGCTGATCCTATTCCCGCGGCAACACCTGCAGTAGACCCAACGCCAGATGCAAGCCACCCCGACCCACTCGCACCCGTAGTCAATGACGATGATGCGATGTGGGGCGACCTAAAAGAAGATCCACCAGCAGCACCCGATGCAAATGCAGCAGCACCGGCAATCGCCCCAGAGCTAACAAGGGTTTTCGAGTCGTCTAACTACGTCAAGAGCATGGAGCATATACCCTCCGCAGTGCAAACTGCTGGTGAGGTCTGGGACATATCAACCGGCAGGGCGAAAGCCTCAAACCTGCTAGAGCAATTGCAGAGCGTAAACCCGGCCGTATTTGAAGCGCAGCTAAATGACAACCTAATTGATTTCATGATCCCTCACATTGAGAGGATAAGGGGGCAAAAGTTCGGCGCACCGCCTGCTGATGATCCTGACCGCCCAATGACAAGGGCTGAGTACGAACAGGCACAGCGGGACAGCCACCATAAGGCGCAGGTAGAGCAGGCGACGCAAGCCCAGCAGCGCGAACGACAAGGCCATATCGACCGATTCAACGCCGCTAGTCAAACAAAGATCGAGGAATACATCAAGGGCGGGAACGGGATATTTGACGGCGATGTGGATGCTGCTATCAATTCAGTGGGAGCACAGCTTCCCAAGTTGGGTATCGGCATGGACGACCTGATGAAGCAAGTTCTTGCCGGAAATATCACCAACCTGGAGAAGGCATACAAGGCTGCGGAGAAAGCAGAGACGCTGAAGGCGAAAGCCTACTCTGACCGCATCCGTGCCAAGTTCAAGACGCTCAAGGCTTCTGTACCGGCAACCAAGGGCAGCGCGGGAGCAATCAACCCCGCTAGCGAAGCACAGGACCTTACGACAGCTTCAGGACGCGCTAAAGCAATGGCGGAAGCGTTCAAGGCTGGACGCGACACGATCTAACAACAATTTTTCAGTCTGCACTAACGCTTCAACCTTGCCCAGATGTGAGGTTGGAGGTCTCCGTGTGGACGAAGCCGAAGGATTCCCCTGCGGCAAAACCAGAAACACGGAGATAACACAATGGCAGATGCAAATACAGTAGCTCGTATCGGGGGACTCCTTAAGCAGACGTATGGCCCCCGCGTAGTGGAGCAGCAGAACATGACGGCCTTCACCCGTAAGCGTTACGGCAAGGCTGACAACGAGTTCTACCGCGCTCCCGGTTCGCAGTTCCAGTTCCCCGCCCGCATCGGTGGAAACCGCGGCGGCATTGCACCCACGGCCTCTGATGACGCGCTTCCTACCGCTCTTCGCCAGCAGGAGAAGCAGTTCATCCAGACGGACCGCGGCTATTCCGGCCAGATCCGCATGTTCGAAAAGGACATGGACAACGCGGAAAAGAACTTCCAGTCTTTCATCTCTCACAAAGAGGATGAAATCTCTGGCATCACCCGCGACATGCTGAAGGTCATCAACATCGACCTGTGCGCTGGTGATGGTTCGGGCATCCTGTCGCTGATTGCGGCTGGTACGGCCTCTGCAACCCAGACGCTTGCGGTTGGCACTGGCTTCGGTCAGTGGGGCTCGTTCTACCTCCAGCAGAATGACGTAATCGACATTTACGACTCGACCCTGACGACCAGCCGCACCGCTGGCGCCGGCGTGACCGTGAACTCGATTACCGCATCGACTGGTGGCGGCGCGGCAACGGTTGTTCTTTCGGCTTCGGTCACGACTACCACTTCGGACGTTGTTGTCCGTGGCGGCGGCCGTGTGAACAAGTCCTACATTGGCTTCTGGGGCGCAACGCACAACCAGGCGTCTACCTTCCAGGGCCTCAGCACCTCGACTTACCCGCTGCTTGCTTCGAACCGCATCAATGCTTCCGGCCAGCCTTTGACCGAGAGCCTTCTGCGTTCGGCGCAGTCTGTTGTGTTGCGTCGGGCTGGCGTTGAAATCGATGAGTATCTGGCTGGCATTGCCCAGTTCGATGCTTACGAAGCGCTTTCCTTCGCTCAGAAGCGTTTTACTGAGATGAAGGTGGACAAGGGCTTCACCAAGCTGTCGTTCGGTGACAAGGACTTCTACAAGGACGTGGACATTCCCAGCTCCGTTGTTTACGGGCTGAAGAAATCCACCGTTCTGTTTGGCGAAGTCTCTCCGCTTGGCTTTGGCGATCGCGATGGCGCGGTCCTGAAGTGGGATCCCGGATTTATGGCCTATCGTGCGTACATCCGCGAGTTCGGAAACATGCTCTACACGAACCCTAATCAGCTTGTTGCGATCGACACGCTGGCTTACGCAACCTCCAACCCTGCTTACGCTGCCTAACCCTGACGGGGCTCTTCGGAGCCCCGGTTCTTTCGAGGCCTAATGCAAGCTCCTTCATGGTTCCTGACACTGCTCAAGGATACCGACCCCAATCTCGTTTGCTACTGGAACCCATTCAAAGGCTGCTGGATTGTAGACCGCAAATGCGACGGGGAAGTTAGCACGACCGTGCTTGTCTGCAAGGCGGATAACGGCGATGCGCTGCCCCTGAATGAAAACATCATTGACCGAATCCGCAGTATGGATGCATGGAAAGCCTATGGAAGTTACGAGGCGTTTCATGCTGCAAACATGGCGCGCGAGAAAGAAGCAACAGACAAGATCGACGCCACTATCCGCGAAAACTACAGGCTCGCCGGACTGGACGACAAGATCCAGCTCAATAAGGCCCACACCCTCACCCAGCGTCACGATACCGCACGAATAAATCAATAACTGCCCGTCTCCCTCGAGGAGATTGGCAGCACAGGAGAAGTATGGCCAAGTTTTTCAATCCCGGTTTCAAGTGGGAATACATGCTGAAGTTCGACAACCCAACTTCAGACGCATCCTCTTCCAACGTCTCGTACTACCGCGTCGTCGCAGAGGCTAAGAGCTTCTTTGAGGTCAAAGACACGCAGACCATCTCTCTCCCAACCGGAGAGGAGTACGAGATTCCGCTGCGCTTCAAAGAGTTGATTCGCACCCAGTATGCGGAGATGGGCGTTGTGCTTGTTTCTCCCGACCGGAAATGCACGGAAGAAGAGAACATTGCGCCTAACGAAGAAGATGCCAAGCGAAAAGGCTTTGCCATCTGGAAGAAGTTCACCACCGACAAGTGTAACGAGTGGTTTCAGATTGTCGAGGAAGTTAAGGCGAACGGCAGACTCCCGCGGCCGGCTGAGGGCTTGTTCAAGCGCTGCCTTGAAGAGCGGGGAATCGCCGATCCTGCCGACATCGCATCGGGGCTATCCGCGGCCAAAGAGGGTCAGAAGGAAAACAAGGATCTTCAGGAGCAGCTTCGGGATGCACTGGCAAGAATCAACCGGCTGGAAGGCGCTAAAGGCGCACAAAGGAACCAATGAATCTCGCCCAGATGTATGCCAACGTAAACGCGAAGACTTCCTATTCTAGGCCGGATGAAATCTATTCGGCGCTGGAAGAGGCCGGATTCAAAGTCTACACGGCGATTCTGAAAGAGTTCTCTGGGTTCTTCCTGAAGTTCGATACGACGACTATCACCTTGACGCCGGGGCAGTCGCAGTATGCGATGCCTCCCGACCTTGGCAATCTCGTGCACCTTGCCGAGAGAATCGTCGCAACCAACAACTGGCAGCGCATCGACCCCACCACTATCGGTAACGCAATCGACTCCGCGCAGCAATCCGTAGGGTGGGACTGGAGCCCTTACGGGTCTTCCGGGTTCAAGTTCTACGGGCCTTTCCTGCCCGAGAAGACTTCCGCGACAGAGACGCAGCAAATCCTCATCTCCCCCGCAATTGATACGGTGCGGATGTGTGAGATTGCCTACACCGCAAAGTGGCTCCCCATCGTCAATCAAAGCAGCCTCAACACCCTCCCGAATGAAGGAACTTACGCCCAGCAGAGCTTTGCGATTGCGGAGATTCACCGCGGCAACAATGACTCACTTTCTGCGGAGTATGAGGCGAAGGGCAGACAGCAGCTTACTGACTTCTTGACCTGGATTAGGAATCGTCAGACGGTGAAGTGGCCAACGATTAAATCTTACTTGGAAGACTAGGAGGCGTATGGCAATTAAGAATCTTACGCCTGCGGTGATGTCTACCTTCATCGGGAAGAACACCTCTCAAAACCTGACCGACGCGGTTCCGGGGACGATGCTTTCTGCGAAGAACATCATGGTGCTTGCGGACAATCAGGTACGCAGGGCGCCAGGTTACACCCTGGTTTCCAAGATTGGCGCGGGTCCGGTCCTTTCCGGCTATGACTTTGAGCGCAACGTAGATCAGAAGCAATTCCTGTTTACTCATTCCGGAACTCAGCTCATCGTCTCGAGCATAGACGGCTCGAATCAGGTAGTTCTCTCGAACGGCGAAAGCACGACGCAGGCTTTTCAGTTCGTCCAAAACTCCTTCATCTGCTACGCCTCGAATGGCATCAATGCTTACAGGTTTGTAGATAACGCTGGCGTGCTGACAAAGTACAAATGGGGTATTAGCGCACCACTAACGGCACCGGCAATCTCTCTAAGCCCCGGAACATTGACCCTGGCCTTCGGCAGAACCTACGTCTATTGCTACGTGTCGAAATACACAGACAGCCTCGGAATTCAGCGCATCTCAGTAGGGCCTCCGTCTCCAATCTCCGCGCATTCGGGGCCGATTACCAACCAGATTGTTACACTCAGCACGATCACCCCATCCACCGATCCTCAAGTCAATTTCATCTGGATATTCGAGACCTCAGATTCGCCATTTAATACGAGTGCGACATTCTTCTTTGCCGCGGAGATTGCGAACGGAACCACAAGCTATGGGGACGCCCTTGCTGATGCCAACCTGGATCAGACGCGCCTCGCACCCTTCGATAACAACCCGGCGCCTCCTAGCTCGATTCTGACCTCATTCCAGAGCTCTATCGTTGGAGTTCAGGATGATCAAATCAGGCTCTCGGGGACTAACCTGATCACTTTAGGCATACCAGAAGAAGCTTGGCCTTTAGACCTCTTCTTCAATATCCCCTCGGGCAGTCGTCGGGCTACGGCCGCAATCTCACCCGATCAGGGGAATTCGCTGATTGTCGATACGGCAGACTCAAAGTTCCGCTATACCGGCTACGACGCCTCGACTTTCACGGAACAGGACAACATTGCAAGCCCCGGCGCTATTGGGAAGTGGGCACAGACTAAGACTCCGTTCGGAACTGCGTTTCTCTCGCAGTCGCAGAGGCTTTGGCTGTGGAATGCAAGTGTTACCGGCGCAACGCCTACGGAGGTTTCCGGCGATGTGGCCTACTCTCAGCCCGGTACATACGGGATGGAAGATTTAAGTATTGCCGACCTTCCGAACGCACGGCTTCTCTGGTACAGCTATGGCAAAGTGCATTTTCTTGCGGTTTTAGCGCGAACAAATGATGCGCCAGACGCGAATCTAAACCTCATTCAGATTTGGTCTATCCCGGTAAAGGGCTCACAGAGCTCTGGACAGATTACCGGCTCATCCAGTTTTTACAACCAAATCGGCGGCATCTACCAAACTGACAAGATTCCGCTAACCAGCATGACCTCTGGTTCTGTGGTCAAAGTCAATAACCAGCCATTCCTATATTTGGGAGACGCTACTGGGAATGTCTACCGTTTTCCGGATGGGTATCTCGATAATGGAGTGCCGTTCCTGTCGAACTTCTCGAGCCCCTGGAGTCTTTTGGGGTCAGAAGCAAAGAAGCGGTTTTATTGGCTGGATATCTGGACGCAAAGCCCTGCATCGCTCCTCGCAGCGGGCGGCTGGCTGTCGAACTGCCACGTCTACGCCTCGACCTCAGAGAGTGCCGAAGATCCTCCGGTATGGACAGAGTGCGCATTGCAGCTTGTTCCTTCGCCCAACGGCCCATCGCAGTATGCCATCAGGGCAAACCTGCAGGTTCAAGGCTTGAACGTTGGGCGTTACATCCGCTTTGCCATCACCTTCCCGCAAGACAATAACGATGAGGTTTTGCTGAAGGCTATCGTCTGGCACGCGCCGATTTACGCTGGTGCTGCTTGAGTTCTACCGTATCGCCGATCAGCGCGGTACAGCTTCAAAAGCTAATCTCTTC
>WNGG01010217.1_pt1 | contig 10487 bp, 13 predicted proteins | sample 5400661 | NCBI WGS metagenome assembly WNGG01 (sample SAMN13153372, study PRJNA577476) | soil metagenome | isolation source: 100 cm soil or saprolite under Garry oak tree replicate 1 | place: USA:California | collected 2016-06-15
CACGAACTCTCCCTCCCCGACTTCAAGTGAAACGTCGCGCAATGCCCCGACGGTGGCGCGCTCGCGGCGATATGTCTTCGAAACCGAGCGCACCGATACAAGTGGCTGCCTACTCACGAGTTTCCCTCCGACAGGGTTGTTGCAATGGACTGGCGCACGAGACGAAGGCTCGTCGAAACCAAGCCAAAGACAACGGCTGCGACAGCGATCGCGAAGATCGAGCCCACCACTACCCAATCAATCGTCGGCTCAGTGGGGCCAAGATCGGCCATCAGTGAGGGCATTGCGAAAGATCGCGGCACCAAGACAATGGCAGCCAGGCCGCCGGCGCCAGCTCCAGCGATTCCTAACGCCAAGCCGAACACGACGGCAGACGCAATAGCGATTGCAGGCGAAAGCCCGAGCGCAATCAACGTGGCATATTGCCGACGCCGATCCTCATAGATCTCGTGCAGGAGATTCGATGCGAAGGAACCGGCTAATAATACGGTCGCAATGCTTACTGCGGAGAACAACGCGAGCGTTAGAACGAAATCGCGTTGCAACGACAAGTGCGTCAGTCAGTGTCGGCCGACCGAAAATGTCTTCGCTTGTCTGCATGTTAACAAAGGCGCCGCTCGAAACGAAGGTCGACTCCGGCATCAGCGAAGGGGTTTCAGCCGATCTGGGCGGAGCTCCCCGCAATTCCAGTTTGTCGAGAATCCCGATGACAGTGAGTTGCAGGTCCTCGCCATCCGCCTTGCGAACCGGGAAAGTGCCGTCGACGTCGACCCCGAGCGCTCGGGCTGACGCTTGATCGAGCACTGCGACCGCCTGATCGTCCCTCCGCAGGAACCGACCGCGCCAGAGAGAGAAGCTGCTCACTTCGCGCTCGATATCCGGATCGATGCCGAAGATGTAAATATTGAGAAAGCCGTCGCCGGAGACAACGTTGCGAAACAGTGATTGCCGCCTAACGACTTGGTTGTTGCCCGCTACCGCTTCCAGCTCGACGGGATCGACCAGCGGCTCGTAAACCGGTATTGTGAGCGGCGGCAGATTTCCGCTCCGCGGCGTTTCAAACAGAGCCCGATTAAAACGGCTCTTCACCTGAATAACATCGGGACGGTCCTGACGCACAGCTCGGATCAACGCGCTTCGGGCCCCTTCAACCACCATCAGCGACGCAGCCACGGTCGCGCTGGTAGCGGCAAGAATGGTGGCCGCAGCAATCGCTTCGACGAAGCGGCGGCCGAAACCTCCGAATGTAAGCTTGACCCACATCATGCCGACACCCGGAGGAGCTGCGCAGGACGTTGAGCAAGCGGCCAGAGCAACACTGGAAAAGCTGCGACGCTTGCGGCAACAAGCGCAATACCGGCAGCAAAAATGAACGCGGAAACGGCTCGCGCGAAGGGCAGAATGATCACGACCGCTGCTGCGGCCACTGTGCCAACAGCCAGCACCGCGTAGAATTGTATTGCGGAATAAAGCAGTATCTGAATCGGCGAAAAGCCGACGGCCTGGAGGATGCCAAATTCACGCCAGCGCGCAAGGACCAGCTGCACCTGTAGACCAGCTATCCCAACCGCCATGAGGATTAGCAGGAGGAAGATGAAGAAGGATCCACCTTCTTCTAGTTTTTTTTGCTCTTCGAGCGCCGCCTGGAAATTATTTCGCTCCGGCAATCTCAAGCAGAAGCCGGCCTCACTGGTAGCGGAACAGCCTTGCCTGAGTCCGCGCTGCTCCAACAATGATGCGACTTCGGCTTCGACTGACGGCACCGCGCCGACCGAGTCAGCCCGAACGACCAACTCGTTCGCTGCCAGGGACTTCGGGGGAGCCATGCCGCGTGCCTCAAGCTCCTGACTTACATGTCCAAGAAACTCCCGTACCAAGTCATCGTTCAAGAGAATCGGCAAGGTGGTTGCTACACCTTCCGGCGCATCCGGACGACGCACGGTCAAGACTTCACGGCCGCGCGCCGCGAGGCGCCAAAATGGTTCAAATCGACCCTGATCGGGTCCGACGAGCTCGAACGTGCCGATCAGGCGCAACCCTTCAAAGCGTCGAACGATTGGTGGATTGGCGTCCACATACATCAGATCGATTGTTGCTTCGGCGCCAGGTCGAATACCGACATAGTCCGTAATCCCGGAGGCGACGACGACCTCGTTGCGCTCTGGAGGCCTCACCGTTCCCGATGTCGCGAGAAGCGGTGCCCCGAGCACTGCCAGAGGCGCATTCGGATTGAGATCATGGAAATTCACATAATAGTCGCGAACCGGATCGAATGATCGATCCACGCCAAGCACAGTGGTCCGTGCGCCCAGTGATTCCTGCTGCTTCTCGTTTTCAAACACCACAAACGAGGTATCGGCCACCAAACCGAGCTGCGTCCCATTGTAGGGAGCGTCGACCGACTGCACGCCAGCAGCCGAATGCAGCGCCCGGACGAGATCTGCGATACTGCTCGTGGGCACTTTACTGAGCTCGACAATGGATGTTGCCGCTCCGGACTCTTCATAACCGGTCAGGAGCTCTGCCTGCCGAAGACCTACCTGCCCCGCAAAAAAGGTGACTGCGACCAGCGCGAGCGCGATCGCCAGTGCTGCCAGTAATGACCGCAGCCACGCCCTTTTCAGGTCAACGACGGCGAGCCATAACAGCCCGCGACGCATGATGGCCCCTACCTGAGTTCACGCTCGATGTCTTCGCGAAGTTCGCCAAGCATGCCGGAGATCGTCGACTTCACTTTGGTGGCCGGTGCACCGCTCTTGAGCTGATTATCCAACGAATCGAAAAGCAGCTGTTGTTCGCGAGCCTCCCGCGCGGAAATCGATGGCGCAATACTGTTCCAGGTTGAACGCGCCTGTGCAAACTGCGTCTGAGCCTCTGCTGCATTGCCCGAAGCGTAGGCGGTATCAACCGCACGCAAAGAGCTCACGACTCGATCGAGCGACTGCCGACCTTGCGACTTCTGTTTTGCGGTAGCCGCGATTGCTGCGCCGTTCCAACTCGAATTGCCAATTTCGACGCTAATAGCTCCCGTCACAATACCTGCGGCAAGGGTTAGACCAATGAACATTGGGACAGTTCTCATGGCATTCTCCTGTAAGATGCTGCTGATTACCGAAAAAGGCTCCTGCCCTTTATTGAAGCTGTTATTTCACCATCCCCCACGCCGGTCACAGCGATGGACTAGGCGATCAGGCCGACCACGGCTGTCGCGGCAATCAGAACCGGATTGCTGATCCTCCAGCGGCAAGAAATGGGGAGCGAGACGATCCCGATCGCGGCCGTCAGCTTTGATCGAGTGGTCTGGTCGCGCAACATTGTCAGACGCCGTTTCAGGTCGCGATTGGTTCCTGCCGGTCGGCGACTGAGCCCGCTCCACAGACGGCCCAGTCCTTCGATCCGCGACTTGATCCTGGTCGCCCTTCAGCGCCTCCACCACTGAAGAGTTTCTGAAATCTCTGTCAGGAACGCTGCGGCAGCAAGGAACCGGTCTATAATGCCGGTGCGAGAGCAGCTCTCAAAGCGGAGCACATCGTGCGTATTTTGATCATTGAGGACGAAAAGAAGGTCGCGAATGCGCTGCGCGAGGGCCTCGAGACGGAGCACTACGAAGTCACGATTGCAGCGACCGGAGAAGAAGGCTTCTTTCTTGCGAGCCAGCGCTCCTTCGATCTGCTGTTGCTCGATCTTATGCTGCCGCGCCGCGATGGTATCGATGTCCTCGCGACGTTGCGCAAGTGTGGCAATCAGACGCCGATATTGGTCGTTACGGCGAAGGACGCGGTCGAGGACCGGGTGATTGGCCTTGACCAAGGCGCCGACGATTACCTCACCAAGCCGTTCGCATTTTCCGAGCTGCTCGCGCGCATCCGGGCGCTGCTCCGCCGCGGACGCATGGATCAGATCCTCAAGCTCCAGCACGAGGATCTTGAAATGGATCTCGTCACGCACAAAGTCTCCAGGGGAGCTCAGTCTCTCGACCTGACCACGAAGGAATTCGACTTGCTCGAATATCTATTGCGCCACAGCGGTCGCATTGTGTCGCGGGAGATGCTCGCGCGCGATGTGTGGCATGCGACGGCTAGGGCTACACCACTCGACAACGTCATCGACGTTACAATCGCGCGGCTGCGTCGCAAGATCGACGAACCCTACGAAAGGAAGTTGCTGCACACAGTCCGCGGCCTTGGATACCTTCTGAGCGGGAGGCAAGGATGAGGTTCCGCCCGCCGAGCGTGCGCGCACGGCTTACGCTCTGGCACGCTGGCGTGCTGACGCTGATCGTGTGCATTTTTTCCGCAGGCATTCTGCTTTTCGTCGAGGCTCGTCTCTACGCCGGGTTGGACGCGCAACTCGGCCAAGAGATCGCGACCATCGGTAAGGTCTATCGCGAGGAACCGGAGGAACTGAAGGATTTGGCCTCCCACTGGGGCATCACATTGTTCCAGGTGGACGAGGCCGGCGGCATCCGTCAGCAGACCGAAGCATGGGAGAGAGAAGGACTGTCACGCGCGCAGCAACTAGGCGACTCGGCATCGCCGCTGTCTTGGACGGCGCCGAACGGCCGTCGCTATCGCGTCCATAGCGTTTCTGAATCGTCCTATCGCGTAGCCGCCGCGGTTGACGAAACCTCCCTGCGGGACACGCTCTGGACGCTCGCAGTCATCCTCGCGATGGGTATTCCCTTCGCTGCCGGCCTGGCGATCGCGGGAGGCTACTTCCTTGCCGGTCGCGTACTCTCTCCGGTCGGGGCCATGGCGCAAAAGGCCCGGGAGATCACCGCGGAATCGCTCGCCAAACGGCTTCCGGTCGATAACGCCCAGGATGAGTTCGGGCGGCTCGCAACAGTATTCAATGACACGCTATCCCGTCTGCAGGATGCGTTCGAACGACTGCGCCGTTTCACGGCCGATGCTTCGCACGAGCTACGCACCCCACTCACCGCGATGCGCAGCGTGGGGGAGGTGGCGCTGCAGAACACACTGGATGCCGTTACCTATCGCGACGTCATCGGCAGCATGCTGGAGGAGGTAGACAGGCTCACGCGGCTCGTCGAGAGCCTTCTGATCCTCACGCGCGCCGAGTCGGGAAAGATCCAGCTGGCGCCAGAGGCCATGGACCTTGGAGGGTTGGCGGGACATGTCATCGATCAGCTCCGCGTGCTCGCTGACGAAAAGCAGCAAGAGCTTACGCTCCGAACTCCGATCCGAGTCCATGCAACGGGAGACGCCGCGCTCATCCGTCAAGCGCTCATGAATCTGATACATAATGCGATAAAATACACCCCGAATGGCGGCACGATCACTGTCGAAGTGAATGCGACAGGCGGGCGGGCCATGATCGAGGTACGAGACACGGGACCGGGGATTCCTGCCGAGCATCGGGATCGCATTTTCGATCGCTTCTATCGCGTCGACGCTAGCCGCTCGAGGGAAGAGGGCGGGGTCGGACTGGGGCTCGCAATCGCTCGCTGGGCGGTTGAGGCGAACGGCGGACAAATCGAACTCGCAAGTGAAGGGACGGATGGAAGCTTGTTCCGGGTCATTCTACCGGCTCCGGATGATTCATCGGCAGCCGGCGGGAATCGACAGTTGCCGTATGAACTGCGCAGGGGGAGACAAGAAGTCAGATCATCGTAAAGTGGGCTGCGGTGGTCTGTGCCTGCACTCAGGCAATTGATCGACCCGCAGCCCTAATTAGAATGGTTGGGAAGTTCTCGCCCTTCTAAAGCGACCGGGTGGCGGTTCGATCCTGACCTTCAGCGGCAGAACTCGCTCGCGCAGCCTTGCCTTTTTCCCGGATACACGAGCGCCACTTTTTCCGAAATCGTCGCAGAATTCCCTTCTCAGTCTTTTCTTCAGCTACCCGCGATTTCCTCCGACCTGCTTCGGTCTTGCAAATGGCCCCTCCGCATCGCACGCGGTCCCAAGCATCATCGATTGTGGGCGCCGTCGAAGCGAATCGGAACGGCAAAAGTTAGTCCGGCGCGGACTTCATTGACGGCATGGCCATTGGTAAGCGCGTGGCGAAAGGCGACATCGAAGGAGAGCTTGTCGTTGACTTGCCAGATTAGACCCACCAGTCCAGAAACCGTCTCTTCCAGGCCGAATTCTTTCTCGTAAAAAAACTCCGCGACCGGCCGCACCTTCCACTTGAATGGGCCTTCGATGATGGTGCCGACAAAAACATCGGCATGATGGTCTCGCGTCAACAGAGTTTCGACATTGAAATGAACCGTTCCCCAGTCCCAACGCTGCGAGACAATGCCGGCCCAGCTCGCCCCAACGCCGCTATCGCCTGTGCCGTCCGGCAGCAGCACACCGAATTCGGTCGCGATACTTGGTCCGCTCTTGCCCTGAAGACTGCCCGGCACCACGACGTGCTTGAGAAATGCGCCGGCCGTCGTTAACTCTGTCGGCCCCAAAGGCACCAGCGGCGTTTCGCCTCGCCCTTCGAAAACCGCCTCCCATCCTTCGCTCAAGCCGATATTCACGACCGTCCACGGCGCAATCAAGGTCTGGGTCCCTTGCTCATGTTGAAGACCAGCAGGCTGCAATTCGACCTCGAGCTCTCCGGGCGCCACTACGGCAGCGTCGGTGCCGTCGAATGGCCGATAGGCGAAGGCGGGGCCAGAGCATGCTGCAATACCAAGCAAGATCAATGATGCCGCGGCGCATCGGATTGGAAGAGACTCACCGGTGGACATGTTCGCGCCTCCGCGGACGGCACCTCAGGGTGATGGGCGAAAAATCCAGATCGCCGCTGCAGCCTCGCTCTTTGCAGGGACTGCCAACAAGAAGCGATCCAATTCGGGTACGAAAAGCGACGTCCGCGCTCCTGGAGCAGTGGCAATATGCGCGACTTGCCGGTACGAATTGCCGTCCGCCGCAAGCACATCGACGAAGCCCTCACCACAACTGACGTAAATGCGGTCGCGGTTCGAATCGAGGAAAAGATCATCCACGTCACCACAGGTCGGAACGGACGCGATGAAGCTGCCGTCCGCCACGGAAAATATCCCTAGCTCCGCCGGCTGGCGAAATGCCACGATGACATTTTGGCGGGCGCGATCCAGCGCCATCGCGAAATTTGCGCCGCGTCCTGCAGTTGGCCACGACGCAATCTTCTCCCCTGACGTACGATCGACCACGTCGATCATGGCGGCTTTCGGTACATTGACAAAGATGCGGCTGGTGTTTCCGTCGAGCTGAAAGCTCTCTGGATGCGCCTGCAAGGGCGCGCTTGCGATTTTGCTATTCGTGACCGCATCAACGATCGCCAAGGCACCGTCGCCATAGCCGATAAAGACACGCCCCGCCTTGGAATCCACTCGGATGTTGTCGGCGTCGCTGCCGAGGTTGATCCGTTCGCCTGGCGAAAGATCAGATCCCTTGAACAGCCTCACCGAGCCGTCGCCAGCATTCGCCACATAGAGCGTATCCGTCGCCGGGTTGTAACCCACGCCCTGTGGTTCGGACAGCTCGCCGATGATGCGGTCGAGGCGTTGGGCCTCGATGTCGACCACGACGAGGTTGTCACTGCCAAGCGCCGCGACGAACAGACGATGCCGGGCCAGATCGGCCGCCATGTGATCGATCCGGCCGCGGATATCGCCCAGCGGGATTTTGGCTTCGAGTTGAAGCGGCGGCACTTCCGCATTTTCACCCGCCGCATCTTTGGCGAGGAAAATGGACGCAAGTGCCGCCAATAGCACGGCAGAGAATTCACGACGCGAGATCATTTTCTTCTCTCCCCCCTTCGCGATCTCGAACCCGGACGCATCAGTCCGTTAATCGAGCCGTTCCGAAGCAGTCGAGAATCTCTTCCCCTGCAGCAGAACAATCGTGGCCTCCGGCCGGTCGTCCTTCAGCTCTGGCACGACGCTCACAACGATCACCTCCGTTGCCTCTGCTTTCGCCTGTGCCTTCGCCTTGGTCGCAGCATCCGCCAGCTTGACCTTCGCCCTGTCCATGGCAGCCTTTTGCGCCTTGGCGTGGGTGAGGTCTTCGCCTTCGTTGATAGGCTCGACCTTGCCGACATTTCCGGTCGTGTGATCGACAATGACTTCGAAAAACTTTCCTTCCTTTGCGGTATAGACGGAAAGCTGGAGCTTGCCGTTTTCGACCTCAAATTTTCCGGAAATTGGCTGGCCTTCCCGTTCGCTGGCCGTGAAGCCCTGCTGCAGGCTTACCTTTGCGCCACTCAACGTGTTCGCCAATTCGGCCTGTTCTTGGTCCGGACCCATCGCAAGGGCCGGCGGCTGGCCACCAAACGATGCCGCCAAAGCGACGATGACGAAGCCGCAGGCGGACGTCAGTAGGAATTTTCGTCTAGTCATGGGGTACCTCCCTTCATTAATCAAGATGCCCTGCCCTCAAAGCTGTTATTTCACCATCCCCCATGCCGGTCGGAGCGCGATCAGATCGAGCACGGCTGTCGCGGCAATCAGAACCGGTTTTAGATTCTCCAACGGCAAGAAATGGAGAGTGAGACGATCCGGATTGCGGCCGTTAGGCTGTCGCGCGGCGAGCTTTGATCGAGTGGTCTGGTCGCGCAGCATTGTCACACGCCGTTTCAGGTCGCGATTGGTTCCTGCCGGTCCGGCGACTCGAGCCTGCTCCACAGATAGCCCGGTCCTTCGATCCGCGACTTGATCTTGGTCGTCTTTCAGAGCCCCCACCACTGACGAATTTCTGAAATCCCTGTCAGGAACGAAGCGGAGCACACCGTGCGTATTCTGATCATTGATGCCGGCTGCTGCAGGGGATAGCGAATCAGGCCCCCCAACCCCGCCGGAACCCCTGCGCCTGCCTACCGGTGCCACTCGATTCGCCACGGCAAGTGTCGCAAGTTCATCTGTCTCCAAGGCAATCTTCTGAGCAAGCATGACGTCGCCTGGGACCAGATAGCCCTCGGGAGCGACGCACAAGACGCCGCCTGATTGCCCTTCGAAATCGATTTCCTGCACGTTGGCAACAGACCCGTATTGCACTCGGTACGGCCTCCGAGTCGCACAACCCACGACGTCGAAGTAACCCTGCTCTTCGAACTGCCTCCTCTGAGCTGGCGTTAGCCATTGCAGCAGAAGCGCCCGTCCTTTCGCTTCAGGTGAATTTTCGCTGACAAAGCTATGATACAGCTCCCGCAGCGCACGACGTCGCGAACCTTGAGCTGCTCGTCTGCTGAATAGCAACACGGTGACACCCGTCTATCCGCCGACAAGCCGGCGGAAGAACAGCGTTTCTTTTGCGGTCGGATCGAACGCAAAAACCCGCCACGATTCACCTGCCGCAGTCCGCACAGCGGCTGTAAACCCTTCGCTGGTCAACTTCCTGAACCGCCTCTCCGCCTCGGTCAGCGCTTCAATATCGTCAACGTCGTATTCATGGCGGGAGTGGCCGGTGTGATCCATCACAATTTGGGTCACCATAAAACGCTCCTGGACTTAGTGTCTGTCCGGGAACATATTGAATCCCCTGAATCATTTGTGATTCATTGGTGGTGGCCTGATTCGAGGAGGGGTCACCGATGTGGACGGCGCAGAACCGCAGACGTTACGACCGCAGCCAATTGCGATACCCGAGTGATCTGACGGGCGACGAATGGGCGCATGTCGAGCCGTTGATCCCGCCGGCCAGGCGCGGCGGCAACAAGCGTCACGTCGATGTACGCGAAGTGATGAACGGGATCATGTATATTTTGAGCACGGGATGTCAGTGGCGTGCGGTCCCGAAAGATCTGCCGCCGCGCTCAACGCTGTTCGACTATCTCGATTTGTGGAGCTGGGACGGCACGCTCGATCGCATCCATTACGCGCTTTATGTGGAGTGCCGCGAGCAAGACGAGCGCGAAGCCAGCCCGAGCGCTGCCATCATCGATAGTCAAAGCGTGAAAAGCGCCGAAAAAGGGGGGCCTGCATCGATCCGCATGGCTATGATGCGGGCAAGAAGATCAAGGGCAAGAAGCGCCACATTCTCGTAGATACGATGGGCCTGTTGCTCCACGCCATCGTTCATCCCGCCGATATCCAGGATCGCGACGGCGGCATCCTGCTGCTCGCGACGCTGTTCGGGATGTATCCGTTTTTGAAGAAGCTGTTCGCAGACGCCGGCTATCAGGGACCGAAATTCCAGATGGCCCTCGCGAAAATCATGCCGCACCTCGAAACCGAAATCGTCAAGCGTTCCGATCAGGTCAAAGAATTTGTTGTCTTACCCAAGCGCTGGATCGTCGAGCGCACCATTGCGTGGCTCAACCGCTGCCGAAGGCTCGCCAAAGATTGGGAGAACCTCAATCGCAAGGCGCTCGCTTTCCTGCGCCTCGCTTCAATCCGCCTCATGCTTCGAAAGCTTTGCAATCCCGCTTGATGTTCCCGGACAGACTCTTATGCAGCCCGCCGCGGATTCTCCCTCGGCGCAAGGGGGAGGGATAAGAAAAGCAGGCCAGGACCTGAGCGTCGTTGGAACAGCACGCAAAACCGGCTATGCATG
>WNGG01072699.1_pt1 | contig 10487 bp, 5 predicted proteins | sample 5400661 | NCBI WGS metagenome assembly WNGG01 (sample SAMN13153372, study PRJNA577476) | soil metagenome | isolation source: 100 cm soil or saprolite under Garry oak tree replicate 1 | place: USA:California | collected 2016-06-15
CCGCCCAAGACATTGCCCAGCTCCATGCCCGGCGCTGAGAATCGAGCTGTGGCTCCGCGAAATTAAAACGTTAATGGGGATGCAGGTTCTGCGCTGCAGGAGCCCCGGGATGGTGCACAAAGGACTGGAGATGTTCTTCATCGCCTCCTATACGCCACCTGCCGCGAACTCTTCTCTGCACACCTTGGCAGTGAGAATGCTTCAACGACATGGGGCCATGAGGCGGAGGCCTGTAATGTCCCAATAACGTCCAATTTTGATACATGCTATGACCACTGGTAACACTTCGCAGGACGCTAAAACTATCTTCCTGGTGGACGACGATTCCTCCACGGTGAATCTATACGGGCGGCGGTTGGAGCAGGCAGGTTTCAGGATGGCATCCGCTTCCGGTGCAACCGAAGCCTCCGAGGCGCTCCCGGACCTGTCCGCAGACTTAATTATCCTGGATTTGATGCTGCCCAAGCCTGGCGGGCTGGAGTTGCTGAAAAAGATTCGCTCAGGTCAGCGTCACAAGGACACGCCGATTCTGGTTCTTTCCAACAGCTATCTTCCGGAACTGGCCGGAAAGGCTTTGAGCGCTGGTGGCAACAAGGTGTTGTCGAAATCCGAATGTTCCTCCTCTGAACTCCTTTCGGTTTCCCGTGAGTTGATCGGTCTTGGCAACGAAGGCAGCCGTGATGAAGCTTCGGCCAGCAGGGTGTCCGGCGCGGACAACTCCCCCGCGGCCGCACTTGCCGAAGCGGCCCTGGGCGCTGAGGTGCCCGAAAAATTCAACCAGACTTTCATCGAGCAGGGGAGCACTGAGGCTCGTGCTATCAAGGAACACTGCTTCAGGTATGTCGAGGTCGCCAATGCTGGGGAAGGTAAAGCCCTCCTCCACGAAGTATATCAGAAGCTCCGCTTCCTCAGCGCATGGGGTGGCCTGGTAGGCTGCGGGAAAATCGCTCAATTGACCGAAGCGATCGCCGCCATGCTGTTCGACCGGGTGTTCGGGTCGAATCACGGAATGTCTCCCTCTTCCATTCAAACCCTGGTCCAGGCTGTGGATTGCCTCGAGCGCCTCTTCACCTGAGGGAACGGCGGGTCAGCACTCTCGGCCCACAGCGCCAGAGTGCTTCTGGTGGACGATGACGAGGTCTGCAATCTAGCCAATGAAATGACCCTTAAACGCGTCAAATACGACCCGGTCAGTGCCAAGGATGGATGGGCAGCTTTGAACTTGCTGGAGGACAATCGCTTTGACCTGATTCTCCTCGATATTGACATGCCTGGCATGAACGGCTTCGAGGTGTGCCAAAAACTTCGCAACCTGCCTCATCACAAGCATACGCCAGTCGTCTTCGTAACGCTTTATTACGACTTCCCAAACCGCGCCAGGAGTGTGCTGAGTGGGGGCGATGATTTAATCTCCAAACCCATCTCCCCAGTTGAGCTGCTCGTCAAAGCCACGGTGTTCCTGTTGAAACCTTCAAGACCGCAGGTCCCCGAAGAGCAACCGGACATTAGGAATTCTTCGTCAGAGTCAGAGATGGTGGCTGCTTCATCGGCAGCGGCGCCAGCCTGGAATTCTAACTCTGGTTCCGAGGACAAGTCCGGGCCCGCGGATTCAAGCTCTGAGCCATCCCAGGCCGAAGGTGCGACCAACAAACTGGATACATTGCAGGAGGCCGTTAACGAAAAGTTGAAGTGCCTGCAGCAAGCCCTGGAGGAGGCAACCAAGCGGCGCGAAACGGCGCAAAAGCAGGCCGCCGAAAACGCCAAACGCCGAAAGGACCTCGAAGCCGCCATCGAAGAGAACCAGCGCTGCCAGCAATTGTTCCGTCAACTCGTGGAAGAGTCCCAGAAAAAAGCCAGCGCCTCCGCCACCGGCGCCGGCGCGGGGCACCTTATGCCCGATAGCCGCCGGCGAGCGTTGTTGGAAATGGGCGATTTTGTGAGCGATAAGCTCACCCAGTTCAAGAAGGCCCTGGCAGAGGAAACCAAACGCCGCCAGGCCCTTGAAGAAGAAGTTGCGCGGAACGCCAAAAGCCGGCGCGAACTCGAGTCCGCCCTGAATGAAATCCAGCAGATCCAGGATGCCTTTCAGCAGGAAGTCGAAAGCGCTGACGATCCGCAACAATTGCAGGAACTAGAGGCCTCCCGTGCGCAAATTCACCAGGCCCGCCAAAAACTCGAACGAGAACTCGAGGCGGCGGGGGGCGAACTGCAGACCCTCCTGGAGGCTGAAGCGGCCAGGCAGGCCGAGTTCGAGACCAGGACAAAGGGTTTGCTGGCCAGCCAGGCGGATACCGAGCAGAAGCTTCAGAACCTGGCCGAAGTCCTCAAAGCGGAATCCAGCCCGCCAGACACCACCGAGCCGAAGGCTGGTGAAAAAAGCCAAAAGTCCGCGGAACTGAAGGCCGAACTTCAACTGCTCAAGCAGGCCAAAGCACAATTGCGCCAGGAATTGGCCGAGGCACGGAAACAACGCAAAGCCCAAGCCGAGCGCGCCGCAGCCGAACGCTCCGTGCTGGAGAACCGCGTCCAGGAATTGCAGGCTGCCCAGGCCAAGCTCAAGCAGGAACTCCAGCAAAAAGAGGGGGCCCTGGCCATTACGACCGCCCGACGCCAAGCCGTAAAACGACGAGCCGCCGAACATGCCAAATGCCGCAAACAACTCGAGGCCGCCCTGGCGGAAAATGAGCAGACCGGGATAGCGCTGGAGCGCGAAAAGGAAGCTTCCGAAAGCGCCAAACGGCGCGCAGAGCTTCAAACCGGACTCGCGGGGAACAAAACCAACTTTGAGGCACGGGTCCAGGAATTGCAGACCTCCCAGGCTGCGGTGGAGCAGCAGCTCAAGCAGGTGTCCGGAGCCTTGGCATCCGAGACACAGCGCCGCGCAGGCGCAGAGCAGCAGGCTGCCGAGCTCGCGCAAGACCGCAGCGCGCTGGTCGCCGAGTTGGGACGGGTGCAGAAGCAATTCGAGCAGACGCAGAAGCAATATCAGGAACTCGAGACAAGCGCCCAAGCCGAGCAGGCCCTCCTCCAGGCGAAGTTAAAAGAACTCCAAAGCGACCGCGCCACACTCGAGGAGAAGATCAAAGCCTTGGAGCAAGCATTGGCGGCGGAGACGTTGCGCCGGGAATCCGCCGAGCAGCGAGTTGCGGAGTTGGCGCAACGTCAGAGTGAGTTGGAGGCCGAACTGGCCGAGAACAAACGCTTGCAGGCGAACTTGCGCCAGGAACTGGAGAACACGCAGAACCAACTCCAGGCAGCACAGGCAAGTTCCCGCGACACACAAACCAGAACAAACGCCTCCAGGCAAGCTTGCACCAGGAGCTGGACCACGCCCAGACCCAACTCCGATCGGAGGCGCTGGCCAGGCAGGAGTTGCAGCAAGCGCAGCAGCAATTGCGGCATTTGCTCGAGTTGCAGGAGAACCAACAGAGCCAGGCTCAGCTGTCCCAGCAATTGGAGGAGGCCAAGGCCCAACTGAGCGCGCTGAAGGAAAAGTACGCGGCAGAGCACGCGGGGTTGACCGCACGCACCCGAGAATTGCAGGGTGCCCAGGTGGCTGTGGACCAGGAGGTCACGCGTCTGGCAGAAGCATTGGCCAAGGAAATCCAGCGCCGCAAAGGCGCCGAGCAACAGTCCGGCGAGAGCGGCAAACGCCGTAGTGAATTGGAAGCGGAATTGGTGGAAACGAAAAACACCCGAGAGCAATTGCAGAACCAATTGCTGGGTGTCCAACGCCAGGTCGAGGCACTCGAGGAAAACTATTTCACCGGCCAAGCCGAACTCGAGGCCCGCACCCAGGAATTACAGACCACTCGGACCGAAGTGGAGGAGAAGGTCCAGTCCCTGACCGAAGCCTTAGCCTTTGAAACCAAACGCCGGGAAGCCATTGAAGGCCTGGCGGTGGAGGCTTTCAAGCAGCGCCGCGAGCTGGAAGCCAAATTGGCTAAGATGGAACAGGCCGAACAAGCCTTGCTCCAACAACTCGAGTCTTCGGACAACGCTAAACGGCGCGAACTGGAAGAGGAGCTCGCGAAAAATCAGCAAGAGCAGGCGCTGTTGCGCCAGCAGTTAGAGGATGCTCACCAGCAACTCCAGGCCCAAAAGGAGCAGTATCTGGCCGAGCAGTCCAGGCTGGTGGCGAGCACCGAGGAATTGCGATCGGCCCAGGCCGACCTCGAGCAGAAGGTCAAGCGCATCACCGATGCGCTCACCGAAGAAACCCGGCGCCGCGAGGCCGCCGACCAGCAGGCCTCCAGGATAGGCCAGGACCGCAGTCAGTTGGAAGCCGCCTTGACAGACGCCCGTCAGGCCCAGGCAGGCTTGCAGCACGAGTTGGAAATCGCTCAAAAGCAACTGCAGGCCCAACAAGAGAGCAACCGCGCCAATGAAACAGAGCTGCAAGCCTTAACCGGCCAATTGCAGACGGCCCAGGCCGGCGTCGAGGAGCAAATCAAACAGTTGACGGAAAACCTGGCCGCGGAAGCCAAACGGCGCGGAGTCGCCGAGCAGCAGACAGGCGAGCTGGGACAAAAACGGCGCGAGCTGGAAAACCAGTTGGCAAATTTGGCACAGCAGCTCGAAGAAGCGCAAACACAATTGGAAGAGGAAACTCAGATGCGCCAGCAGTTGCAGCAAGCGCAGAAGCAGTTGACTCTTTTCCTGCAGTTGGCGGAGAACCAGCAGACGCACTCCGAATTGCAGCAACACTTGGAGGAGGCCCAGCGCCAGCTTCAAACCCAGCGCGAGCAGTTCCTTGCCGATCAGTCCAAACTCGAAGCCCAGACCAAAGAATTGCAGGCCGCGCAGGTGGCCGTGCAGCAGCAGATCGCCACGCTGACCGATGCGCTGGCACAGGAAATCAAGCGCCGGGAAGAGGCCAAGCAAGAGGCCGGCGAATCTGACAAACGGCGGAGTGAGCTGGAAGCGGAGCTGGCTAAAAACAAGGAGGCTCAGGCGCGCTTGCTGCAACAGTTGGAAGATGACCAGCACAAGGCGCTCGACCTTAAAGAGATCTACGCCGCCGGACGGGCCCGGCTAGAGGCACAGGCCCGGGAACTGCAAGCGGCCCAGGCGCCGGTGGAGCAGAACATCCAATCCTTGACCGAAGCGTTAGCCTTTGAGACGAAGCGCCGGGAGGCGGTTGAACGGCTGGCGGCCGATTCCTTCAAGCAGCGTCGGGAGTTGGCAGCTCAACTGGCGAAGCTCCAGGAGGCCGAAAAGGGGTTGCAGCGCGAGTTGGAAGCCCCGGAGAGCGCCAAACGACGGAGCGAGCTGGAGGCTCAACTGGAGCAAGGCAAACAGGCGCAGGCGCAGTTGCGCCAACAACTGGGAAGCGCGCTGAAAAAACTGCTGGCTGCCCAGGCCGAACTGAATCTCAAAGCGCCGCCCTCAGCCGAGGCGGGGGCCGAGCCGAATCGTCGCGTCGAGCCCGAACCGTCCACGCCTGCGGGGCACAGAGGCGGCCTTCACGCGCTCCGCGAGTTTCTGACAGATAAAATCCGATTCCGCCAAAAGGGCGGGACCGGGCAGACCAGGAGTGGGGAAAACGTCAGGCCGGTGGCTGCGGCAACGCACCAGCATCACGAAGCGGCGCCAGCCTTGCCCGAGGCCCTACGCGCACAGCCGCAACTCTCTGGCGCCGCACCGTCCGCGGTGAAAGTCCAGGCCCAACAAATCCAGATCAACCAGAACGACCTCCTCCGGCGCATCCTGCGGTTGACGGAATCGCTGACCAAAGAGACCAAGCTTCGAGAAGGCGCCGNNNNACAGGTTAGCCAGTTGGAGCAAACACGCAGCGAGCTGGAAGCCCAACTCAAACAAACGCGAGACGAGTTGGAAAAACAATTGCAGACGCAACACGAGAGATCCCGTGTCGAATGGGCCAATCTCGAGACACGCATTAAGGAATTGCAAGCGGCCCAGGTGCCGGTGGAACTACAGCTCAAACAGGTGACCGATGCGCTGGCCGAGGAGGTCAAGCGCCGGGAAGACGCCGAGCAGCAAACCCATGAGCTGGGCCAGCGCCGCAGCCAACTGGAGGATCAACGCGCGCAGTTGGCCCAGCAGTTGCAAGAGGCCCAGCACCAACTGCAAGTTCAGAAGGAGGATTACCTTATCAAACAGTCCAGGCTTGAAGCGCGAGCCCACGAATTAGAGGCGGCCAAGGCCGCGGTCCAGCAGGAGGTTGCTTCACTTACCAACACGCTGGCAGAAGAGATCAAACAACGGAAAGAGGCTGAACACCGAGCAGAACAGATGACCGACGCGCTTGGCGAAGAATCGAAGCATCGCAAATTGGCCGAGCAGCAGGCCGGCGAGCTGGGCCAACGCCGCAGTGAACTCGACGCCCAACTGGCTCAGGCCCGTCAGCAGTTGGAGGCGGCCCAAAAGCAACTCCAGTCCGAGACGCAGGTGCGCCAAGAGATGGACCAGTCTCACCAGGAGTTGAACCAATTGCTCCAATTGACGGACAACCAACAGATCCAGGAGCAGGTCAAGACCTTGACCGACGCGCTCGCCTTCGAGACCAAACGCCGCGAAGCCGTAGAACGAATGGCCGCGGATGCGTTCAAACAGCGCCGCGAATTGGAAGCTATCGAGAAGACTAAAAGTCTCGAAAAGAGCGGGCAACTGGTCGCTGAAGTTGTCGAAACGTCGAAGCACGGGCGCACCGGAATTCTGAGCCTGGTCCGCCGTTTCATTGAATGCACCATTGGAAGACTTGTGACAAGGCCTCGCGAGGAGGCGAAGCCCCAAGTCGCGGAGATTAGCCAACCGCGCGCCGAAAAGGAAACCGAAACTCCCGGGCAGCAGCCGCTGGTGGTGAGCTCGCCGGCGGAACTGCGTCCCAAGCAACTGACGGCACAACCGGCCGGTACTGGCGCCGAATCGGTGCCGTTGGCGGCGCGGGCCCCGCAGGCGCGAGCCCCTATCTTGGGGCTTCTGGAGCGTCTCAAGCGCGTGACGGAATCACTGGCCCAGGAGACCAAGCGCCGGGAAGACGCGGAGCGACAGGCGAGCCACTTGGAGGGTGAACTCGCCAGCAACAAGCAGCGACATTCGAAATTGCAGCACGCCCTGCAGCAAGCGCAGAAGGCTGGGCTCGACACCCTCAGAAAAACCAGCAACGAGTTGCAGGTGATCCAGTCGGCCCTGGTCGAGCGGGTGCGCGAGCTTGGCGCCGAACCAGACGGCACTGCCAGCCATGCGCCCGACGGGGACACTGTTGCTGAGGCCAAGGTCCCGAGTCAGACTCCTGGCTGACGCGGGCCTGGAGCGAACATTACTCGAAACAGGGGCTTGGCGTTTTCCTGAGACCAAGTCGGATCTTACCGCGCCACGAGTCCGAGGGCTTCGATACGGCAGCACATCGGTTATGGATATCCTCGACCTGGTTCCGTTCAACAATCAGCTGGCCGAACTTCAAGAAGAATACATATCGAGCTATCCACAGATGAGTCCGGTGACGTCAGCTTTCTTCGCCGGCTGGATGGTGCTGGATGCGCAAGATGCCTACTCCGGCGAGACTCTCTGGGCGAAATGTTCATCCACTATCTCCAGCGCGCCGCCGACTACCAATTTGTCCAGAAGGCCATGGCCGCCTTGAACGATTCCTACTGCTCGTTCTACGAGGTGATGGATGTCGGCGCACCCGGACTCAAGCTGTGGGACATCGCGGGCAAGCGGGAGCCTCAATGTTGGAACAGCAGCGGATATGCAGGTGGCAAGGGAGAGATTTGGTACGCCCGGCTGTTGCCACCGTTTGCCCAAGCATTTGTGGGTTATACCGGGAACATGATACTGCTAACGGGAGTTCCAGATGACCCTGCCTCGCACAGCTATTTCATCCAACCACCATGAAACGCGCCGGCGCATGTTCCGTATTCTCCCTTCTGCGCCAGTGCTTTCGGGCGCGCATTCGCCTGGGAGCGAACTGGAGTCACCTCGCCGCCCTCTTCCCTGATTCATGGATTACCGGATGTTGATGCTTGAATCTTTGCGTAATCGCATTTAGCCTAACTCCATGCGTAGATTTCATCGTTGGGCTGCTGCTTCGCTCTTTGTTATTGGGTTGAGCGCTCACGCCGGAGAGTTTCCGGACACTTGGACTTGGGATAAGGATTCGACAGCTCGCGCCCAGCACGCCGCGCTTGAAGGCAAACCCATGCCAGCGCTAGAGCTCACGGGTTGGATCAATGGCCAGATCAAACCCGAGGAAATGAAAGGCAAGGTGGTCATTGTGGATTTTTACACCACCTGGTGCGGGCCCTGTATGGCCGCCATTCCACACAACAACGAATTGCTGAAGAAATACAAGGAAAAAGAATTGCTCATCGTAGGCGTCTGCACCCACAGCCGTGGCCAGGAGAAAATGGCTCAGGTGGTCAAAGACAAAGGAATCGAGTACCCGACCGCCCGCGATCCGCAGCTCAAATCGCAAAAGGCATGGGCGGTCCATTACTACCCGACCTACGCGATCGTTGACCGCAAAGGCATCGTGCGAATCATCGGCCTTCAACCTCACAACGTTGAAAAGGTAGTCAAGAAGTTGCTCGACGAGGCCCCGGCCTAGCCCGGATGTTTGACCACCGGACCGAGCCTCTCATCCTGGAACTCCTGGACCGTGACGCCCTTTACGCGGAGGGCCGAGCGATGCGGCACTGTGTCTATACTTACGCAAACCTGTGTCGGCGCGGCCAGACCACCATCTGGTCGCTGCGACTGCGCGTCAAAGACGGGGAGAAACGGCTGGCCACGATTGAAGTGGACCCGCGCAAGCGTGCCATCCTCCAGGCCCGCGCGAAATGCAACCAATGCCCGGGACTTCGTTCACTTGAGATCATGCGTCAATGGGCGGCTTGGGCGGGATTACACTTCGCCCTGTGGTCGTGATAATTCCCTTCAAGGTCTATACGGTCAGTCCGAGAAACGTGAAAGGCAGCGCAAGACTATTCAAGACTATGGCAGCGGCGGGAGTCGCCTCACTCCCCTTGCGGCGTAATCGATCCAGGCGGCGTTCCCGGCACGGCGGGCACGGTCTCCGGAACCCACTCAAAGGTATAATCCGACCCTTCGATCCGCCTGTGCCATGCCTTCCAATCTTAATTGTAGGCGGACTGAAAACACGGGCCGCGCAGAATACGCGGCCCGTCGTCTGCACTTGAAGACTGATCGCTGCCCAGTTCGTAAACGACATGGGGGACTAGCCTCTGGCAGCGGTGGTGCTTCGGCGAGGCGTTCGTAGCCACCTCCTCGATGGCTGAGCGAAAATCTGTTGCACGAACCAAATAGATCGTGTCCGCGTCATCCCCACGCCCACTGGCTCCCCAGAAGATAACTTCATAAAGGCTCATATCATCGGTCGGCTTGCGTTGGAATATCTTCGTATCAGTCAAGCTAACCCCGGTCCTTCTACTTCGTGCTCTGTCCACTCGAGCCGCGGCTGTCGGCGCCGCGCTGGGGTTGACTGAGAAAACCTGCAGTGTCCCGGGCCGCCTTTGTTTCCACTCCGGGCTTTTGAAAAAAGCCCAGATCCCGGAACCAGTCTATGAAGCGGCCCTGCCATGTCCCGAATGGGATGCCGTTGCGGTCGGCCAGCCCGGCGCTCATGCGGCTGCCGTCACTCAACAACTCGCCGGGATGGCGGCCATTGCCGTAAATGTGCATCTCGATGTTTGGAATCGTCTCCTGCAGCATGGCCGCGAAATATTCATTCGCCCAGATAGCGTGAACGCGATCGCCCGACCCGGCGCAGATGATGAACGCTGGAGGCGCATTGCGCGGAATCGGCGGGTTGCCACCACGGGCGAAAGGCGTGGGGCCGGGATAGACCAGGCCCACGAAATCGGGCCGCGAAGAAATCCCAGCCAGCGGATCGATGGGATCACTGTTCTTCTTGTCGAAATCTTCAAAGAAGAGCGCCGCCGGCGCGGCCAATTCAGCGCCGGCGGAGAATCCCATAATGCCAATCTTATTGGGATCGATGTTCCATTCCTTTGCGTGTGCGCGGACCAAACGGATGGCCTGGAGGGCATCATTGACCGCATCGGTCTGCACGTTGTAGCCGTCGCGCCGCAGCCGATAGCGGAGGATGATGGTGTTCACTCCGTAGTTGTAGAAGTAGGGAACAAAATCGGCGCTCTCCGAGCCCACGTTGAGTGTGTTGTGTCCGCCTCCCGCCGCCAGGATGACCGCCGCACCCGTATTGATGCCGCCTTCCACCGTGTGCGCTTCGATGGAGGGGTTGTGGATGTTGACGATGCTGCTGATCCGTCCCGGCACAGCCTTGCTCAGATTGTACTGCTCTGCCTCGCGAACACGGTCTTGTTTGAGTAAAGATGAATCGGCTGGATACAGCGGGATGACCACACCGCCTTGCAGGATCGGTTGCGGAGCGTATGGAGCATCGTTTGTAGGACCGGGCTTCGGCGCCCCCAAGGCGGGGGGAACGGGGACAAGTGCCGCGGAGGTCGCCGCCGATGCGGTTT
>WNGG01019969.1_pt1 | contig 10485 bp, 9 predicted proteins | sample 5400661 | NCBI WGS metagenome assembly WNGG01 (sample SAMN13153372, study PRJNA577476) | soil metagenome | isolation source: 100 cm soil or saprolite under Garry oak tree replicate 1 | place: USA:California | collected 2016-06-15
GTGTCGCCGTGCACGATCTCGACCTGCTCCATGGCGAGGCCGAGTCGCTCGGCGACCACCTGCGCGAAGGTGGTCTCGTGGCCCTGGCCGTGCGAGTGCGACCCGGTGAACACCGTCACCGTTCCCGTCGGATGGACGCGGATCTCGCCGGCCTCGAACAGGCCTGCTCTCGCGCCCAGCGCGCCGGCCACGTTGGAGGGCGCGATGCCGCAGGCCTCGATGTAGCAGGCGTAGCCGATGCCGCGGAGCTTGCCGCGCTTCAACGACTCTTCTTTTCTCTTTTTATAGTTTGAAACATCACCCAGTTGCAACACGGCATCCAATGTCGCATCGTAATTCCCGGTGTCATAGCACAACGCCACCGGTGTCTGGTACGGGAACTGGCGGATGAAGTTCTTGCGCCGGATCTCGGCGGGATCCATCTTCATGGCGCGCGCCGCGGTCTCGACCAGCCGCTCGACCACGTAGGTGGCCTCGGGGCGCCCGGCGCCGCGGTACGCGTCCACTGGCACGGTGTTGGTGAACACCGAGGTGACCTCGCAATAGATCAGCGGCGTGGTGTATTGGCCGGCGAGCAGCGTGGCGTACAGGATCGTCGGCACGCAGGAAGCGAAGGTCGAGAGATAGGCGCCGAGGTTCGCCGTGGTGCGCACCCGCATGGCGAGGAACTTGCCGTCCCGGTCCATCGCCAGCTCGGCGGTCGTGACGTGGTCGCGGCCGTGCGCGTCCGACATGAACGACTCGCTGCGCTCCGCGGTCCACTTCACCGCGCGGTTGAGCTGCTTCGCCGCCCAGGTGACGACCACGTCCTCGGGATAGAGGTAGATCTTCGAGCCGAAGCCGCCGCCGACGTCGGCTGCCACCACGCGCACCTTGCTTTCAGGCAGGCCGAGGACGAACGCGGTCATCAGCAGGCGCTCGACGTGGGGATTCTGGCTCGCGACGTACAGCGTGTAGTCCTCGCCGGCGCGCGAATAGGTGGCGTTGGCTGAGCGCGGCTCGATGGCGTTGGGGATCAGGCGGTTGTTGATGAAATCGAGCTTCGTGATGTGCGCGGCGCCGGCGAAGGCGGCATCGACCGCGCCCTTGTCGCCGAGCGCCCAGACGTAACAAGTGTTGTCCGGCGCGATCTCGTGCAGCGCCGGGCCCTTCCTCGCCTTGGCGGCGTCGACGACCGCGGGCAGGACCTCGTAGGTCACGTCGACCTTCTCGGCGGCGTCGCGTGCCTGCTCGAGCGTCTCGGCGATGACCACCGCCACCCGCTCGCCCACGTGCCTCACCTTGCCCTGCGCGAGCGACGGATAGGGCGGCTCCTTCATCGGCTGGCCGTTGACGTCGGTGATCAGCCAGCCGCAGGGCAGCCCGCCGACCTTGGCGCCGGCGAGGTCCGCCCCGGTGTAGACAGCCAGCACGCCTTTCGCTTTCCTGGCTTTTTCAATGTTTATTTTTTTCAAAACCGCATGCGCGTGCGGCGATCGGACAAACGCCGCGTAGCACTGGTTGGGGAGGGCTACGTCGTCGGTGTACTGTCCCGCGCCGGTCAGGAAGCGGTAGTCCTCTTTGCGCTGGACGCGCGCGCCGATCAGGGAAGTGCTCATATCTTGCCTCCCATCGCTCTAGCGCCGGCCATGATGCTTTTCACGATGTTGTGGTAGCCGGTGCAGCGGCAGAGATTGCCCTCAAGGCTCTCGCGCACTTCCTGCTCGGTGGGATTGGGATGGCTGCGCGCGAAATCGAGCGCATTCATCACCATCCCCGGCGTGCAGAAGCCGCACTGCAGCCCGTGGTTCTCCTTGAAGGCGGCCTGCATCGGGTGCAGCGTGCCGTCGGGCCTGGCGACGCCCTCGATGGTCATGAGGTCGGCGCCCTCGGCCTGCATGGCGACGATCGAGCAGCTCTTGATCGCTTTGCCGTTCATCAGCACGGTGCAGGCGCCGCACTGCGCGGTGTCGCAGCCGACGTGGGTGCCGGTGAGCCGCAGGTTTTCGCGGATCAAGGTGACGAGCAGCGTGCGCGCTTCGACATCCGCAGATACCGGCTTGCCATTGACCTTCATGGAGATCTTGACTGTCATGCGCTCCTCCTCGGGGAAAAATATCCTAGCATGGCGGCGGTATGATTAGGCCTCTGCCATGCGCCTCCTGATCGTTGAAGACGACGCCCCCCTCGCCTCGGGCCTGCGGCGCATGCTCGAGGCCGAGGGCTACGCGGTCGACGTCACCGGGCGCGGCGAGGAGGCGGTGCTCGCCGCCTCGCAGGAGCGCTTCGACCTGGTGATCCTCGACGTCGGCCTGCCGCACATGGACGGCTTCGAGGTGCTGCGGCGCCTGCGCGCCGCGGAGAAGCCGATGCCGGTGCTGGTGCTCACCGCGCGCGATGCGGTCGACGACCGGGTTCGCGGCCTCGACCTCGGCGCCGACGACTACATGGTGAAGCCATTCGCGATGCCGGAGCTGACCGCGCGGGTGCGCGCGCTGCTGCGCCGCTCGCAGGCGCACGGCGGGCCGCGCATCGTGCACGGCCCGCTCGCGCTCGACACCGTGGCGCGGCGCGCGTTCCTGGGCGGCGAGCCGCTCGAGCTCGCGGCACGCGAATGGGCGGTGCTCGAAGTGCTGCTCGCCAAGGTCGAGAAAATCGTCTCCAAGGAGGCGATCATCCAGGCGGTGGCGGGCTGGGGAGACGACCTGTCGCCGAACGCAATCGAGGTGTACATCTCGCGGCTGCGCTCGAAGCTCGAGACGGCCGGCATCAGGATCCGCACCGTGCGCGGCTTCGGCTACATGCTGGAAGAATACAAAGGTTCCTGAAGTGTCGGCGCGCAGCCTGCGGGCGCACCTGCTGCGGATGCTGCTGCCGCCGGTGGCGGTACTGCTGGGACTGGGAGCGGTGCTCGCCTACTACGCTTCTATCGAGCCCGCCACCAAGGCTTACGACCAGTCGCTGGTCGACATCGGCATCCAGCTGGGCACGCATATCCGCGACTCCGAAGCCGGCTACCGCGTCGACCTGCCCGTCGCGGTCGAGCAGGTGCTGCGCGCGGACCGCTACGACACGATTTTTTACCGGGTCACGGCCCCGGACGGAAGGGAAATCGCCGGCGAATCGGACCTGCCCGCGCCGCCACAGGAAGCCGAAGCGCGCGAAGGCCTGGTCTCCTACGACACCACGTACAAGGGTCGCAAGGTGCACGCGGTTTCGATGCCGGCGCAGTGCGGCCGCTCCACCTGCACCGTGCTCGTCGCCGAGACGACGGTCAAGCGCTCGCGGGCCGCGCGCGACATCCTGCTCTCGAACGTGCTGCCCGAGGCGCTGATCGCGCTGGCGACGCTGCTCATCGTGTGGTTCGGGGTGAAACGCGGCCTGGCGCCGCTCGCGCGCGTCTCCGAGGAGATCAAGGAGCGCTCGCCGAACGACCTGCACGCGCTCGATGCCGTCAGGGCGCCCGACGAGACGCGCCCCCTGATCGCCGCGCTGAACGGGCTTCTCGAACAGCTCGCCGCGGCGAACCGCAACCAGCAGCGCTTTCTCGCCAACGCCGCGCACCAGTTGCGCACGCCGCTTGCCGGCCTGCAGGCCCATACCGAGCTCGCGCTCTCGCTGCCGCTGCCGGAAGCCTGCCGCGCGCAGGTCGAGCAGGTGCACGGGGCGACGATCCGCACCGCGCGGCTCGCGAACCAGCTGCTGGTGCTGGCACGCGCCGAGCCCGGCGGGCATGCCGAGCCGCAAAGCCGCGTCGATCTCAAGCGGGTGGTGGAAGGCGCGGCCGACGAATGGGTGCACCGCGCGCTCGAGCGCGACATCGACCTCGGCTTCGACCTCGAGCCGGCAGCGGTGCGCGGCGACGAGTTCCTGCTGCGCGAGGCGCTCGCCAACCTGCTGCACAACGCGATCGAGTACTCGCAGCGCGGCGCCCGCGTGACGGTGCGTACCGGGCTGCGCGCCGAACAGGCGTTCGTCGAGGTCGAGGACGAGGGCCCGGGCATCCCCGCAGCCGAGCGCGAGCGGGTCCTCGAGCGCTTCTACCGGGTGCCGGGCACGCCGGGCACCGGCAGCGGCCTTGGGCTCGCGATCGTGCGCGAGATCGCCGCCGGCCATGCCGCGTCGATCGCGATCAGCGAAGGCGCAGGCGCCGGCAATGCAACTAAAGGTTGCAGAGTTGCGCTAACATTTCCCCATGGATAGCGTCGATATCGAAGTGCTGCGCGCGGCCGAGGCCTGGCGCAGCGAGGGCCGGCAGGTCGCGCTCGGCACCATCGTCAAGACCTGGGGCTCGGCGCCGCGACCGGTGGGCGCGATGGTCGCGATCCGCGACGACGGCCAGGTGGTCGGCTCCGTCTCGGGCGGTTGTGTGGAAGATGACCTGATAGAAAAAATAAAAAACAAGTTGATCGCGGCGCGCAAACCCGAGCTCGTTACCTACGGCGTTACCAATGAGGAAGCGACGCGCTGGGGCCTGCCGTGCGGCGGCACGCTGCAGCTCGTCCTGGAGCCTTTGTCGGGAAAAAGTGGCGTCGCCGAATTGCTGGAGCGCATCGGACAACAGCAACTCGTGAAGCGGCGCCTCGAGATGGACAGCGGCAGCGCCACGCTCGAGCCCGGGCGCTGGCAGGACGTGCTCGAGTTCGATGGCAAAGTGCTTTCGGCGGTGCACGGTCCGCGCTGGCGCCTGGTGCTGATCGGCGCCGGCCAGCTCACGCGCTATCTCGCCGAGATGGCGCACATGCTCGATTACCACGTCACGGTCATCGATCCGCGCGAGGAGTACGCGGCGGGCTGGGACCTCGCCGGCGTGCCGCTCGATCGCGGCATGCCCGACGACGTGGTGCGCGAACTGAACCTCGACGGCCATAGCGCGATCGTCGCGCTCACCCACGACCCGAAGCTCGACGACCTGGCGCTGATGGAGGCGCTCAAATCGGCGGCGTTCTACGTCGGCGCGATCGGCTCGAAGAAAAACAACGATGCGCGCCGCGAGCGGCTGCGCGAGTTCGACCTGTCCGCGGACGAGATCGCGCGCCTGCGAGGGCCGGTGGGGCTGTACATCGGCTCCAAGACGCCGCCCGAGATCGCGGTCGCGATCCTCGCCGAGATGACCGCGGTGCGCCACGGCGTCGCCGAGCCGAGCTGGGCCGCGAAGCCCGAGCGCCGCTTCGATCCTTCGGCCTGCGAAGTCAAGACCTGAATTGAAAATCGTCGGGCTGCTGCTCGCCGCCGGCTCGGCGAGCCGCTTCGGCTCCGACAAGCTGCGCCATGCGCTGCCGCACGGCGTATCGATCGCGGTGCAGGCGGCGCGGCACCTGCGATCCGCAGTGCAGGAGATTTTCGCAGTGGTGAGACCGGGCGCCGACGAGCTCGCGTCGCATCTGAAAACCGAAGGCTGCGAAATCGTGGTGTGCGAAAACGCGGCCGAGGGCATGGGCGCAAGCCTCGCCTGCGCAGCGCGCGCCGCGGGCGCGGCCGACGGCTATCTGGTCGCGCTCGGCGACATGCCCTACGTGCGCCCCACCTCGATTGCCGCGGTGCGAGATGCGCTCGCCGGCGGCGCTCCGTTGGCCGCGCCCTATTTTCGCGCGCGCCGCGGGCATCCGGTCGGCATCGCAAGAATTTTTCATGAGGAATTGCTTGCATTGAAAGGCGATGCAGGAGCCAAGCAGCTGCTCGCGCTGCATCACTCGAAGCTGGTGAAAATCCCGGTCGGCGACCCGGGGGTGATCCGCGACATCGACAGGCCCGAGGACCTGACGCCGCCGCTGCGCGTCTGAGGGGAAGCATGGCCTTGAAATCGCTCGTGCAACCGAAGCTCGCCGCGCAGTACCTGCAGCGCGGGCTGTGGACCAATGAAACCTTCTTCCAGGTGCTCGAGCGCCAGGCCGCCGCGTTCCCCGAGCGCGAGGCGTTCTGCGATGCGCGCGGGCGGATCACCTACCGCGCGCTGAAAGAGCGTATCGAGCGCTGCGCCGAGTTCCTCCGCCGCTCGGGCATCGGCCGCGGCGACGTGGTGACGGTGCAGCTCCCGAACCGCATCGACTTCCCTGTGGTGTTCTTCGCGCTGGAGCTCATCGGCGCGGTGGCGAACAAGGTGAATCCGGATTTCCGCCTGCGCGAGCTGGAGTACATCCTCAACTTCTCCGGCAGCCGCGCCTACGTGTTCCCGACAGAGTTCCGCGGCTTCGACTACGAAGATATGGCTCGAACCCTGAAGGGGAAGTGCAAGGGCGTCACGCATCTTTTGTCGGATCGGGAGTTGCAAGCCGATTCGCCGCCCATTGCGGCGAAACACCGCGTGCACATGGATCCGGACGCGATCTTCCGCATGGCGTTCACCTCCGGCACGACCGGGGATCCGAAGTGCGTGCTGCACAGCTTCAACACGACGCTGTACGCCTCGCGCCTGGTGAACGCCGACATGCGCGTGACCGAGAAGGACGTGCTCCTCATCTATCTGCCGATGGGCCTCAACTGGGGCTATCTCACGCTGCTGCAGACGGTGCTTGCGGGGGCGCGCGCGGTGCTCCTCGAGCGCTTCTCCGCGGCCACGGCGCTCGAGCTGATCGAGAAGGAAAGGGTGAGCTACATCGCGACCGCGCCGGCCTCGATCGTGGCGATGCTGAACGATGCGTCGCTGAAAACTCGCGACCTCTCGTCGCTGCGGGTGGTGATCACCGGAGGCGCGTCGGCCGCGGTCGAGACGATCCGCAGCTACCAGGCGAGCGTGCACGGGCACCTGATCGAGCTCTACGGCATGCTGGAGACCGGGTTCCACACGTATACCCGCTTCGAGGACGACCCCGAGGCGGTCAACGGCACGATCGGGCGCGTCGCCGGGGAGATGGAGCTTCGCCTGATCGACGAGCGCGGCGCCGACGTGCCGCAGGGCGAAATCGGCGAAATCGCCGCGCGCGGGCCGACGGTGCACCTCGGCTACCACGACAATCCGGAAGCGAACGCGCAAGCGTTCACCGAGGACGGCTGGTTCCGCACCGGCGATCTCGGGCGCTACGTCGACCGCAAAGGCAATGTGCAGGATCACCGGGCGGCGCAAGGAGATCATCAACCGCGGCGGCAAGAAATTCTTCCCGCGCGAAGTGGAGGAAATTCTCTATGCGCACCCGAAGATCCTGCATGCCGCGATGGTCGGCCTGCCCGATGCGCGCCTGGGCGAGCGCAACTGCCTGTGCGTGGTGCCCAAGGAAGGCGCCGAGCTGCATCTTGCGGAGATCGTCGAGTTCCTCAAAGGCCAGGTGGCGGACTACAAGCTGCCCGAGCACCTGGAGCACTTCAGCGAGCTGCCGCTGACCGGCACGGGAAAGATCCGCCGGCACATCCTGCGAGACTGGGTGCTTGAGCGGCAGGGCAAGCGGGTATAGTCAGCCAATGCCTGCGGGACTGTCGGGGAAGCAGGTCCTGGTGACCGGCGCGAGCGCCGGGATCGGCCGGGCTTGCGCGGTGGCGCTTGCCCGGGCCGGCGCCGAGGTGATCGCCACCGGCCGGCGCGCGGCGGAACTCACTGCGTTGAAGAGGCAATGCCCGGTGAAGACGCTTGCCGGCGATCTGAATGACGCGGCTTTCGCCGCTGAGCTTGCCTCGGCGGCGCGCGAGGCCGACATCTTCGTCAACAACGCCGGGATCCTGAAGTACGCGCCGTTCCTCGAGATGAGCGACGAGGACTGCGAGGCGATGTTCCGCATCAATGTGCTCGCCGCGTTCCGCATCTCGCGCCTGGCGGCCCAATCCATGGTGCGGCGCGGGCGCGGCCACATCATCGTCATGACCTCGATCGCCGCACGCGAGGTCTACCAGCTCGGCCTCATCTACTGCGCGACCAAGCACGCGCTCTCCGCGATGGCGCGCGGCCTGCGCATCGAGCTGCAGTCGCAGGGCATCAAGGTGACCGAGATCGCCCCCGGCATGGTCGACACCGGCATCCGCGCCACGAGCGACCATCCGCGCGTGCTCGAGGCGTTCAAGGCCCGCAAGTTTTCCCCGCTCACCTCCGAGGAAGTGGCCGAGGCGGTGCTCTACGCGGCACAGGCGGCGCCGAACTGCTGCCCGGATCTCATCGAATTGCGGCCAAAAGGGGCCGCTTGAGGAAATTAATCATGGCCAAGAAGCGGAAGAAGCAGAAATTCCACGTCAAGCACCTGCGCGCGAAGGATTTCGACGCCGGTCTGAGGAGCTATGCGAAATACCGCGACCTCGACCTCAGCAAGGCGACGCGCGGCATGGTCCAGGCGCACGTCATCCGCATGATGCCGCCCTGCGATCCCAAGGTGGTCTCGAAATGGCATTACCACGACGTGGATCTCCAGTTCGTGTACGTGCTGAAGGGCTGGATCAAGAACGAGTTCGAGGGCCAGGGCGTGCACACGATGAAGAAGGGCACCTGCTGGCTGCAGCCGCCGAAGATCCGCCACCGCGTGCTCGACTATTCGGCGGACTGCGAGCTGCTCGAGGTGGTCCTGCCGGCCGAGTTCGATACCGTCGAGATGGAATGACTTTCCCGAGGAGGAGACTGCAATGAGCCAAGAGAGAAACACACGCCGCCGCATCCTGAAGGGCGCGCTCGCCGCTTCGGCGTTGACCGCGGTGCCGTTCATCTCGGCACGCGCGCAGAGCAAGGCCATCAAGATCGGCATCCCAACGGTCATTACCGGCGGTTACGCGCTGCTCGGCAGCCAGGTGCAACGCACCTGCAAGCTGGTGCAGAAGACGGTGAACGCGAAGGGCGGCGTGATCGGCCGGCCGGTGGAGTTCCTGTATCAGGACACGCAGGGAGATCCGGCCGCCTGCGTGCGCAAGTCGCAGGAGCTGGTCGAGCGCGACGACTGCCGCATTCTCACCGGCGTAATCGTGTCTTCGGAGGCGGCCGCGATGCTGCCGAAGCTCGAGCAGTGGAACGCGGTGTTCATCTCGCACGGCAACGGCGACGGCCGCCTCACCGCCGAGCTCTACGTGCCGCGCTTCTTCCGCGCCAATACGTCGGCGCCGATGGGGGCGCGCGCGCTCGCGCTTTACCTCAAGGACGCGCCGCAGAAGAAGTTCATGGCAATCGCCTCCGACGCCGCCTGGGGCCGCTCGAGCAACAAGGCTTTCGAGGAGCAGATCAAGCGCGTCGGCAAGAGCCTCGTCGACCAGGTGTTCGCGCCGGTCGCCAACAAGGATTATTCGCCCTACATCACCAAGATCATGCAGTCGGGCGCCGAGGGCTGCTACGTGGCGCTGCAGGGCGACGAGGCGCGCGCCTTCTATTCGCAGGCGCAGCAGTACAAGCTTCCCCAGCGCGTGCAGTTCTACACCGAGATCGTGGCGCAGGCGGACATCAAGGTGCTCGGCAAGGACGCGATCGGCCTGATGGGCTCTTCGCGCTACCCGGTCACCTACGACATCCCCGAGAACAAGGCCTTTCTCGAGGCGTTCCGCAAGGAGCACCCGAACGAGCTGCCCGACTGGACCGATGGCGAGATGTACCAGGCGCTGATGGTCCTGTTCGCGGCGATCGAGAAGGCAAAGTCCGACGAGCCGATGAAGATCGTCGGGGCGATGGAGGACCTCGAGGTCAGGAGCGTCAAGGGCCCGATCAAGATGCGCAAGTGCGACCACCAGGGCGAGAACCAGGGCTTCGTGGTCAAGGTGGCCCAGAACAAGAATTTCTCCGAGCCGGTCGGTGAGATCGTGAAGCTCTATCCGCGCGAGCAGATCACGCCGGATTGCCGGAAGAGCAGCTACAGCACCTGACGGCTTGGATCTCGTCAGCTTCGCCCTGGCGCAGTGCCTGAGCGCGCTGTCGCAGGCGGCGATCCTTTTTTTCATCGCCTGCGGCCTGACGCTCATCTTCGGCATCATGCGCGTCGTCAACTTTGCGCATGGCGTGATCTTCATGCTGGGTGCTTATGTTGGGTATTCAGCTTCAAAACTGACTGGAAGTTTCGTGGCGGCGTTGATCGTCGCCCCGATGCTCGTGGGAATTGCGGGCGTGGCGTTCGAGCGAGTGCTGCTGCGCCACATCTACGGCCGTCGCGAGGGCGGCAGCGATCTTCTCCTCACCTTCGGCCTCGCGGTGGTGCTCAGCGAGTTAATCAGGCTTGCGTGGGGACCGCAGCCACTCAGCATCGCCACGCCTGAGACGCTGCTGGGCGCGGTGTTCATCCTCGACCAGCCCTTCCCGGTCTACCGCCTGTTCCTCATCGCGCTCGGCGTCGCGGCCGGCATCGGGGTGTGGCAGTTCCTCGAGCGCACGCGCGCCGGGCTGCTGATCCGCGCGGTGTCGCAGAATGCGGAGATGGTGCATGCGCTCGGCGTCGACGTCGGCCTGGTGCGCAGCGGCGTCTTCGGCCTGGGCTGCGCGATGGCCGCGCTCGGCGGCGTGCTGGCGGCGCCGCTCGTCACCGCGTTTCTCGGCATGGGCACCAACATCGTCATCGACGCCTTCGTCATCGTGATCATCGGCGGCATGGGCTCGTTCCTCGGCTCGGTCATCGGCAGCTT
>WNGG01009733.1_pt1 | contig 10484 bp, 12 predicted proteins | sample 5400661 | NCBI WGS metagenome assembly WNGG01 (sample SAMN13153372, study PRJNA577476) | soil metagenome | isolation source: 100 cm soil or saprolite under Garry oak tree replicate 1 | place: USA:California | collected 2016-06-15
CAATGGCTTCTGCTTTTCCAGATGGTGCAGCAAAACATGCAGAAAATCCTGCAATATATCACCTCACAAGGACCAGCCATTACCACGGCCTTCGTCACGCCATTCAAAAATGCACAAACACAGATCGCCGCTGTCATGGCCGCGATCTTGGCAAACGTGACCGCAACCGTTAGTTCCATCATTTCCCAACTCAATAGTATCCAAGCGGCGGCGGCAGCGGCAACAACGGCAGTCAATTCCGTGCCTTCTGCGCCTTCTAGTGGCGGCACGATCACCCCAGGTTTTGCTAGTGGCGTCGAGAATTTTGCAGGTGGATTGGCCTATGTGCATCAGGGTGAAGTATTAGCCAATCTCGCACCAGGAACGAGTGTCATTCCAGCCAACCGCGTTTCGGTTGGTGGAGGAACGCACGTTCACTACATCACCATCAACATTCCTCGTGGCCGCAATGATGCCAGAGACATCGCCAAGGAAGTCTCAAGTATCCTCAAACGAGAGTATCGGTCCCAGCTCGCAGATATCAGCACAGGGGGAGGAACAAGTCTGTGAGGATACTGATTCAAGGGGTTGACCAGGCGAATGTCAGGCAAGACTCTATCGAGATCGACAACGAGCTGGGGGATAGCATCCCAACCGGGAAATGCACCATTGAGGACTTTGGCGCACAGATCTCCCTTGACTGCCTGCAAGAACTGGTCATGCTCAACGAGCCGTTCGCGTATGACCAAACTCGCAACTTCTTGACCAATCCCAACTTTGCCAGCTCAAGCAACTGGACGACCACGAACGGCATTGGCGCAACGGTCTCGTTCACTGGCAATACCTGCTCTATTAGTATCACAAACCGGCCTGTAGGCTCTGTCACGGTCACGCAGACCACTACGCGCTATACGCCTGTTGTAGCAGGCCAGACGTATACTCTGAGTGCAAGTCTGAACACCTCGACGCCATTCAGCAATGCATCAACCTATCTCAAGATAGATTTCCTTGACCGAACAGGGGCAACGATCAGCAGCTTTACGAGCACACTCTACACCAACGTGAGCAGTAGTATCATCTGGGTTGATGGACTTGCACCTACTGGCTCTGCCTATGCGAAGGGGAGCATGGGCGTCACCACCACGAATACGACCAACAGCGGAGTAGCAGTCTATTCCACGATCCAGTTTGAGCCACAAATGTTCCCAGACGTGCAAAGTTATCCCACTGATAGATGCTACACCGGACAAGCAAGCTGTGTCGTACTCGCCAATGGAACCTGTGTGAGAGAGGATAGGCTATTCGGTGGGCTCATCACCGATATCAAACGGGTGTATGAAGACCCGTCATCGAATCGCTTGCATGAGATTGAAGCATCCGGTTGGGCAATCCTGCTCTCGAAGATCCTCGCCACTGCCAACTATGTCAGCCAAACGGATTACTTCATCGTCACTGACATGATCTCGACGTATGCCAGCACGCTCTTGACGACGAATCATGTCAAGACCAATAGCGGCGTCACCTATGACCAAATCTCATGGCAGGATGTACCGCTCAAGGATGTATTTAATTCGCTCGTTAAAAGCGCTACAGGCTTCGATTTGTGGGTAGATGAGTATGCAGACATCCATTATCAATTGGAAGGCACAACGGTAAGCTCCTCCAATCTCTCCAGCTCGCCCGATGACTCAACCACCTTCTCTTTCTATGATTTCCAGATTGAGCGAGCAGCAAGCGAGATGAGCAACCGGATTAAGGTCTTCGGTGGAGGCACATCACACGCTATCCAGCCCGCACTTGAGGAGGATTTCAACGGAGATGCCTCAACAAAAGTCTTCACGCTCAGCAACATCCCCAGAGCCATTAACGAGGTGAGTGTAGGGAGCACAAAAAAGAAGGTTGGCGTGTCGAACAAGAACACCTTTGCCCAGGGCTATGATGTGCTTGCCAATAAGCCAAGTATGACCATCACCTTCAACGTAGCGCCTGCCAGCGGAACGGGCAACGTTCACGTCATCTACACAGCGAATAGCCCGGTCAACATCAGAATGAGCGATGGTCAGAGCATCGGAACATACGGATATACATTTGACTCAAAACTAGAAGATAGCACGCTTGTCACGCAGACAGACACCTACCAGCGTGGGCTTATTGCGCTCTCGGATTACAGCACGCCTCGTCAAACGATCACGCTCAAGACCAATACGCGCTTTGTCGTTGGCGATACGGTAGCAATCACCAGCGGGCCTGAAATGTGGGTGAGCCGGGTGTTCACTATCCAGAAGGTCACGACGACGGTTCTTGGCACCAATGAGAGCGGAACGATGGTGCATGAGTACGCCATCCAGGTTGGAGCCTATGAACCAACGTTTGTGCATCATCTCCTTCACGTCCACAAGAAGGTCAAGCGCCAATCCTCGCATGTGTCCGTAGCGGCTGTGGAGTATGCCATAGCTCTTGAACCATTCGGATACAGCGAAGCAGTCAGTGGCACTTCTGCCGCGAGCGGTGGAGGTGGAGGCGGCGGATCACCAATAGCATTGACACTGGGTGGACTCTACACCAAGACAAGTACGCTCTCGACTGCTGCCAAGATGACCAACAATGTGAGCAGCAATGGCTCTGTATCGGGCTTCACCACGCACGTGGGAACAGGAACAGGATGGGGAGAGATGCGCTGCTCGAATGGCACTGGCTCCTGGCAGTCCCTCGGCTCTGCTGGCTCACCTTCTGGAAATGGGTTCCTCTGGGACGTGACGACGCTGGAGGGAACCACGCTCCAGACGGGCAACTGGACAATCAGCCTACGCTTCGGTGGCATCTCAAAGGCGATTACAGGGAGTCTCTTATTCCGTGCCTACAAGCGGAGCAGTTCAGGCACCTATACCGCTATTGGAACAGCTTCTCTGGCTTCCCAAACCTTCACCAGTACCTACACAACCTATTCATTTACGCCGCAATCAATGTCAAGCATGGCGTTCGTGGCAGGCGACAAGCTGTACTGTGACATTTGGCTCAACATACTCACCAACCCCAATTCCAGCACTGCTAGCTTGTCTATTGGTGCTGTTGCCACCGCTGCGCCTGCTGATAGCAAGTTGTCATGGATCACACCAGGATATATCTAGAGGAGAATGCAATGCCTGTTTATGTTGGACCTTTAATCAGAAAGAAGCAAGCAATAAGAGTACCAATCAAGGGCATCATTCGCGCTCGCCAACTTCCTGAAAATTGGTCAAGAGAAGAGTTTTTGTACAGGTGGTGCCTTGCTCCTGATGAAAAGGGGCAATTTATCGGTAAAGCTCGTATTGATTACAAAGAGCGCCAAAAGTACACCATGCAAGAGCAAGAGAACCTCATCACGACCAATGGGATCAGCAACCTCTTAACGTTCCTTGGCCTCTCTTCTGGCACCGCCACGCTATTTTTCAAAGTATTGAGTGTTGGGACGGGGCTTATCTCAGGTGTAGACGTAAGCGATACATCGGTGACTACTGAACTGAAACGGTTGGTCCCAACAGGAACCCTCGTTACTGGCAATCAGCAGGATGTTTCTGTCCTCTTTGGTACTGCCGATGGCAATGGAACATGGACAAACGCCGGCTGCTACGGCGGATCAGCTTCTACAACGCTCGCTACGGGTACTTTAGAAACACACGCGCTGTTCTCCTATATTAAGGCAAATACTTATACTACGAGCGTTGACTATGTTTTTATATTTTCTCAGAGCTAGATATCATATAAGAGGTATTTCATGCATTCATATGGTTACATTCCCGATCAGCGAGATCAGAACGATCATCCCTATGCAGCCAATCCGCGCATAGCTCGCAACCTGCCTGTCAGTGTCGATCTGCGTGCTCATTGTCCTCCTGTGTATGACCAGTTGGCACTTGGGAGCTGTACCGCTAATGCCATTGCAGCAGCCATCGAATACAACCAGATCAAGCAAGGACTCCCAGGAGCCACACCAAGCAGACTCTTTGTCTACTATAACGAGCGTGTCATAGAGCATTCTGTCCTCTCAGATAACGGAGCCATGATACGAGATGGCATCAAGTCTGTTCATCGACAAGGTGCATGTAGTGAGGCTGAATGGCCTTATGATGCCTCTCTCTTTGCTCAGAAGCCTCCTGAGAGATGTTACATGGGTGCCAAGCAGCATCTAGTGACATCTTACCAGCGTATCCCTCGCTCACTCACACAGATGCAGGCTTGCTTAGCATCTGGAGAACCCTTTGTCTTTGGTTTCAGTGTCTACTCATCCTTTGAAAGTGATGAGGTTGCCAGTACTGGAGTAGCGCCTATGCCAGCAGCCAATGAGGAACTATTAGGCGGTCACGCATGCCTCGCAGTTGGCTATCAAACCGACAAACAGGTCTGGCTCTGCCGTAATAGCTGGGGTTCCTCTTGGGGCATGGATGGAGGCTATTTTACATTGCCCTTCGCTTACTTACTGTCTTCTTCTCTCTCAGGTGATTTCTGGGTAATCAAGAGTATCGAATAGGAGCACACCATGCGCGTTGGCTGTACAATCGGCTCAAAAGGCCCACAACTTAACCCACAAGCCATTATCGACATGAAAGACTTGGGAATGGACTGCCTCCGTTTCCAGATCCCGCTTGCAATGCTCAAACAGAGTTTTGCCCTGTATGATGATGCAGTTGCCAAGTGCAATGCTGCTCACATCGATCTCACGCTACCCATCAAGCATTACCCCGATACTCCTGGCTATCCCTCGCCTACCGAAGCCGGTGATATGGCGGTGGCTCTGGCATCTCGCTATGACGGCGCTCATGGTCATGGAACAGTGCAGGTTATCGAGATCGGCAATGAGGATTATGGCTACAGCGACTTTGGGGCGCTTGCTTCTGCCATGAATGCTGCTTATCTTCGTGTGCAGGCCGTCAATCCTCATGTGCTCGTTACGCCTGGCTCAACACTCCAACGCAATACCACGAATATGAAGGCTGCGCTCACAACCCTCTTCAAATCTGCTGGGAGCCATATCGACTGCGCAAATCTGCATACCTACTTTGGTATCCCCAGCACAGGCCCGCATGTGCCTGAAGACGGCTCTGTTGCCAATGTTCCCTCATTCTCCCAATACGTCCAGGCCGCGCAAGGTGTAGCGGCGGCGTGTGGCTATCCAGGCAAGAGCATCTGGATTACGGAGTTCGGCTTTGCGTGTACTTCAGTCAATCATGGAAGTGTGGTCATTTTCTCGGAAGCCGACATGTGGAAGCATATTCAATACTGCCTAGATCAAGGGCTAGCATTAAATGTTGAGCGCATGTATCTCTTCACGCTCGGCTATGGCGGCGACGGCATGAGTCTGGTACAGCCACACGGCCACACGATTGCCTATGCTGGTGTCAAAGCCTGGATTGCTGCTCACGGTGGCACGCCTCCGCCTCCACCGCCGCCTACGAGAGACCAGCAAGTAGTAGCGCTTATCAATCAGGTCATTCCACATACTGATGCTATAGGCGTGCCATTGCTCACCCAAGCGCTCGGATTGCTAGGGGGATGAGTATGACATCATCCTTGCCACCAGATCAACTGACCAATTTAGCCTCTCGACTTGATACCATCTTCTACCGTGTCGAAGCTCATGAGCGCTCAATGACAGATATCAAGGAGCAGTTTCGGGAATTCTCGCGAGTGAGGGAAATCGAGCTGCAATTCTTGAGCGTCCAATCCAGCATTACGCGCATTGAGCGAGATGTGAGTGAGACACGGCGAGAAAATGGGGAGATCAAGAAGGAGCTAGAAGCGCTCAAGGACAAGATAGCGACCACCGACGCACAATCACAGCAACGGAATTCCGGTCTGCAACTCAAGTGGCTCTACGCTATTGTAGCGGGTGTGTTCGCTATCGTGGTGGCAATTATTGGCTTTGTTCTCTCACGACTGCCTTAGAGGAGGTTCACGGTATGAATGGAAAGAAATGGCTGTCACGGTCTGCCTGGATAGGCTTCTGTCTGATCCTGGTCTTGAGCCTGGCGGTTTCGTTGCTTCTCTTGCTTCGTAGCGTTTTCAGCGAACCTCTTTTCATTGCTCAAGTCTCAGCTCAGCAGGCACGCAGCCAACGTATTGTCAAGAATGCGCTCATTCTCTCAGCACATCCATCAGAGGATGAGAGAGCGGCCAGCATTAGCCAACTCCAACGAATACTGCCAATGTGGGAACGAGTACAAAATGGGCTGCTCTCTGGTGATAGAGATATCTCCCTCCCACGTCATCCACCTGACACGATCATTCTTGCAGTCAGGCAGTCTCAGCCAAGTTTCTCTGCCATTGATACAGCAGCGCATATCATCCTCTCCTCGCGAGATGAACAGACGCTTCACACAGAGACGACGATTATTCTCAATCAGGAGAACGACTACGACCAGAAGACATCCATCCTCGTCACGCTAGAACAACAGTGGGTAGATGACTCATTCGTGCATATTGCTTGGATTGAAATCGGGATGGTTGCAACGCATTTCACTACAGCGTGCTTGCTTCACTTTGGGGTCACACGGAAATCTTTCAAGGCAATCATCCTTCAGGAGAGTACCATCACCGCACTGCATGAGCAGATAGCACAGTTACAACATCCACAGGAGGAGAACAATGCGAGTAGTTAACGGGTGGTTAGATGATGCGCTAGAAATAGACTATGACAACAAATCTATGTCCAGACAGGGACAAAAAGTCACACATCTTTGTTTGCATGGTACTGCCGGAGGAACAAGCGCAGAAGCCATAGCACACTACTTTCATGATAGCGATGTGCAAGCCTCTGCTCACATTATCATCGACCAAGCGGGGGTCGTCTGCCAGGGGATCAGCATGGACGACGCGGCATGGGGCACGCTTCAAAAATTCGTAATATGTACAAGAGTTCGTAAATATGCTATAATTAAGGCGCAACAAAATCGTTTGCCCCCGCGATGTCGTTACCATCCGAGGGCTTGGACAAATCTGTTAAGGAGATTCGTCATGGATACTCTATCATCAAACACGCCTCAAAACAACCCTCGAAAGAAACGCTCCAGTGTAAAGATATCCTTATGTTGTGAGTATTGTCATAAAGCCTACGAGGTTAGAGAGTCCCATGCTATCAGGTCTAAGACTCACTACTGTAGCATGGATTGCTATAAAGCTGACAACTTAAAGGGTGAGATCAGACCATGCCTCATCTGCGGTAAGGATATGTACGTAAAGCGATGTCACGCAGATACAAAATCGTGTTGTTCAGCATCGTGTCGAGCGAGGCACTCAATGCAGGTGAGAACCGGCAATATCTATACGGATATCGTCCGCTCATGCCTCAAATGTGGGAAACCTATTGAGACACACAGCGAATCAAAGAGAAAGTTCTGCTCCCAAGAATGCACCCAAACCTATCGTGTTGGCCCTAATATGCACAACTACAAAGGGAACAAGATAGACTGTATCTGTTTCTTCTGTGGAGCATCCTTTCAACAGCCAGAATCATGGGTTAAAAAAGGTGGTGGACGGTTCTGTAGTGCATCTTGCCGCAGCCGCCATACAGTAGAGAAGCAGGGAGGCATGGTCTCTTCTATCGAAATCAGGGTAAGAGAAGTCTTAGGGGAACTTGGGGAAACCTACTATCATCAGCATAGAGTTGGAAGATTTCTTGTAGATTTCTATCTTCCTGAGCGCAACCTTGTTATAGAGGCTGATGGCGACTACTGGCATTCCCTCGAAAAGAACAAAAAGAACGACCTCAAGAAAAACCGGTACATGCAAGAGGCCCAAATCAATCTAGCCCGATTAAAAGAGTCTGATATTCGGTCCCATTGTCATGATCTAGTACGAACTACATTAACCCATTATCCCAAATTAAAGGAGGATAAAAAGTGAATATTGTTGATGGGTGGCTAGACGCTGCTATCGAGGTTGACTGTATGCAGAAGTCAATGTCACGTGAAGGACATAAAATTACGCATATTGTCCTCCATGGAACAGCAGGGGGGTCGAGCGCGGAAAACATCGCGAATTACTTTAGAACCTCAAATGTAGAGGCGAGTGCTCACTTTGTTATAGGGCAAGATGGGCATGTCATTCAATGCGTTGATTGTAGTATTGCGGCATGGGCTAACGGAATTATCCTTAATCCTCGTATTCCATGGGACACATCAATCAATCCTAATCTGTTTTCTGTGAGTATTGAGCATTGTAAAGCCAGCCAAGACAATTCTGATGAGTTGACGCCTGCTCAAAAGCTGGCATCATTCCAGGTTATCAATGCCATTTGTGACTACTACAGCATCCCAAAGAGGCGTGGCGACGTGCATGGCGGTTTAGTATCGCACGCAGACTTTGATAGCATCAACCGTGCTCGTTGTCCTGGTCCCTATCCCTGGGATGAACTGATTGCATTCTTGAATGGAGGTTCCTCTATGATCCCCACCGGTTGGCACGACGACAGCCACACTCTCACCGCTCCCAATGGTATCCCGGTCAGGCTCGGATTCAGAGATTACGTCCTTGCCCGCAATTGGGATGCTAACAACTGGCCTCTTCAGGCAGAGGAAGGACGAGCACAAATCGAGTTGTCCAATCCTGATCTGGGAGCAGGGACCTGGCAACCGTTCAAGTGGAAGGTGTTGGAGTACACGCCGTCACATGGCGTCTTTGAGGCATGGTGTGGTGCTGAGTTGCTTGTTACCAGGAAGCTCTTGCAGGCTATCACGACACCGCCTGCTGATATTGTGACTCTGCTCACGACACTGTTAGCCGCCACAGAACAGTTGCAAGGAGAGATAGCCGCAGCACTCAAGCAGTTGCAACCGGCGCCATGAGGCTCGTTGGCTTGTCTCTCATTGCTCTGGGCATCCTTGCCGACACGATAGCCTCACAATGGCTGCTAGACGCGCTACAGTACAGCGCATTCATTGTACTGGTACTCTTTATCATCTTGCTAGCCCTTGGACTCTGTAGGCTCAAGGAAGGGCATAGAAAGGACTCGTTATGAACATCTTCCAATCCATCGCTCCGGCCTTCCCCTATATCGTGGCTATTCTGCCCTTCGTGGCCTTTGGCGCAAGCTATGCCTGGCAGCGCTCTACCTATACGCCACAACAGAACGGGATGATTAGCGCGTTGACGATCCTGGTAGCGGCTATCCTCTCAGCTCTGCTCAGCGGCAAGCTGACAGGCAATGCGCTTACTGATACGGCCTATGTCTTGACACTGGCAACAACCTTGCAGGTGGAGACATTCAGACCGCTTCAAGGCTATCTAAGAGGGGATGCACCAGCACAATCAAATCAGCCTCCACCGCCTGCATCACCACAACCGATCATCCTTCCCACTAGACCAGGAGGGGGCAATGGCGTTTAGAGAGAAGATACGCCTTCACTTGGAGAGGGTAGGCGCGGTACTGGCATTGGTGGGACTGATCTTGTGGCTGGCTTTTCTCTTTGTGGCAAGCAATGGGCCTCACTAAGATACATGACGGCAAAACGCAAAAAGTCACGCCATATTGGAGCCATTTGGGAGAAAAGTAATAGGCTCTCACTTACTTAACTCGCGAACAGGCCAAAACGCTACACTTTTTGAGACCAGTTTCCAAAACCCATAAATAGTGCTATAATCTGCGAGAGCGTAATCCTACCGTCGGGGCTTACACACTATCGCTTGTGAACATGTGAAGACTTACCCATATCCTAGCAAAATCCGGCGTAATATGCTTCACAAACCGGAAATTGCAGGCTAGTCTACCCGTCTTACATCAAGAACTTGTGATGCAAGTTCGGTACTGGCGACTGATTCAGGCATCAGTGTGTACTCATTGGAGCCCTTTTCGACTCCAATGGCATCTGTGAACCATTTTATGGCAGTTACAGAAGAGCTTTTGAACCATATTCTGGCACTCTTACCCATATTGTGGCCGCAGAATGCAAAGAACAAACTCCATTTTTGGGAGAATTGAGCAATTAACGACTCACTGCCACGATATGGATCACAAATGAGAATCACTGCCAGGACATGCTACAGAAAGTTTATTAGCTCATCAGTGTAAAGCCGCTTCTGGTCTCAAGCAACTGCCACGATATGGGTAAGAGCGAGGGCCAGAATATCGCTCAAATCACAACATGCCCCGGCAACTTGTACGCCAACCACAAACAACCGACCTGCTTCAACGGGTATCCTCTCGGCTGGCCTTCCGCCCCGGACAGGTGATTGACAGCAGAGGATGAGGCAGACAAAGAAGAAGGCTGCTAAGAGTGATCTAGCAGCCTTCTTGCTTACACTTCGTGGCATCCTTTTAATCGGTGTATGTGCCTACAACCTCCAGAACAAGGAGTTGGGAATCTTCAGGATGCTCGTCTTCTAAAACATGCGCGGCGAATTCAAGCGCCCGCTCCTTATCGCCTGCGTTGACCTTCATTTCCTTGTCGATAGTCTCCCCATTAGGGGTACGCAGTTCGTAGTGGATGATAAAACCGCCCATTGCTTGGTCCTTTCTTGATAAAAGCTTCGCC
>WNGG01038303.1_pt1 | contig 10484 bp, 8 predicted proteins | sample 5400661 | NCBI WGS metagenome assembly WNGG01 (sample SAMN13153372, study PRJNA577476) | soil metagenome | isolation source: 100 cm soil or saprolite under Garry oak tree replicate 1 | place: USA:California | collected 2016-06-15
CCAAGACCTCCTGGTAGGCGGCCCAGGTCGCCGGCGCCGTAGCCTGCCAGGTGAAGCCTGCGGCGCGAGCGCGTCCGGCAGCGATCAGGCGCTCCCGCAGGGCGCCGTCGCTGGCCAGCTCCATCAGGCCCTTGGCGATGGCGTGCTCGTCGAAGGGGTCGACCAGCAGCGCGGCGTCGCCAGCGACCTCCGGGAGGCTGGAGCGGTCGCTGGTCAGCACCGGGGTGCCGTGCAGCATCGCCTCCACCACCGGCAGGCCGAACCCTTCGTAGGTGGAGGGGTAGGCGAGCAGGTCGGCCGCCTCATACAGGCCGTGGAGGGTGGCCTCGTCGACCGGCCCGGCGAGCAGCACCCGTGGGGGGACCGCCTCGGGCCGCAGCGACTCCCCCCAGCCGGCCGGGCCGGCGACCACCAGGTGGTGCTCGGGCAGCTCGGCGGCTGCCTCGGCGAAGGCCGCGACCAGCCGCAGGAGGTTCTTGCGCGGCTCCAGGGTCCCCACCGCCAGCAGGAACGGCCCGCGCACCCCCAGCTGGCCGAGCAGCCGCCGGGCCTTGCCCGGGTCCGGCGCGGGCGGCAACTCGGCACCGAGCGGAGTGACGGTGATCCGCTCCGCCTCCACCCCGTAGAACTCGGTGAGGTCGCGGGCGGTCGCGTCCGAGGGCACCAGCACCCGGACCGCCTCGGCGGCGACGATGTGGGCGGCGCGCTCGTGGAATCGGCGGCCGGAAGCCGGGTAGGCCTCGGGGAAGCGCCGGAAGGCGACGTCGTGGACGGTGGCGACCAGCGGCCGGCCACGCGCGGGCGGCACCGCCGCGCTGGTGGCGTGGACCAGGTCGAGCTGGCGCAGCAGCCAGCCGGGCAGCCGCGGCTGCCGCGCCTCCACCCAGGTCCGGGTCAGCACCCGGCCCGGCAGTGACAGCGTCACGGTGGTGCCGCCCTCGGCCTCGCCTTCGACGCCGGGATGCCGCTCGGCGGGCAGGCCGGCCCGAGTGATCTCGGCGGCCGGGTGGCGCGCGACGATCCAGCTGACCGCTCCCCCACCCTCGGCGGCTGCGGCGACGGCGGGCAAGTGGCGGACCAGCGCCTGCACGTAGCGGCCGACCCCGCCGGGCACCGGCCCGAAGAGCTGCTCGGCGACCACCCCGACGCGCGGCGGCCGGGGTGGTGGCGCTGGCAGCGGCGGCCAGGACGGCAGCGTCGTCACGGTCGGCCGCCTCCGGCTCCAGCCGCCAAGCGGTAGGCGCCCAGGGTCGCGCGGGCGGTTGCCTCCCAGGTGAAGGTGGCTGCCCTGGCGCGGCGCGCGGCCCGGGCGGCCGTGCCGCCGTCGCCCTCGGCCAGCACCTTGGCGAGCGCGGCGGCGAGCCCGTCGGCGTCGCCCGGGTCAACTAGGTCGGCCTGGCCGCCGGTGACCTCCCGGATGGCGGGGATGTCGGCGGCCACCACCGGGGTGCCGCAGGCGAGCGCCTGCAACGGCGGGAAGCCGAACCCCTCATACCAGGACGGGAACACCAGCGCGACAGCGCCGGCCACGACCCGCACCAGGTCCTCGTCGGGGAGGTAGCCGGGCGTGATCACGCCGCGCAGGTCGAGCGCCTCCCCCCAGCCAGGCGGCCCGGCCAGCACTAGGGAGGGACGGTCAGCAGGCAGCGCGCGGTAGGCGGCCTGCAAGATTTGAAGATTTTTGCGCGGCTCCCGGCTGCCGACGAACAGCAGGTAGCGCGCTGGCAGGCCCCGCTCGGCCAGCCAGGGCCCGTCCGGCGGTTCGGCCTCAAACCATTCGGTCCCGACCCCGAGCGGCGTCACCACCAGCCGCTCCGCCGGGACCCGGTAGGTCTCCGCCACCTCGGCGGCGACCGCGGCGGTCGGGGTGCAGACGACCGCGCCGCGCACGATCCCCAGCGGGACCAGCTCGCGGTAGCGCGCCGAGGCCTCGCTGACCATCTCCGGGTAGCGGAGGTAGGAGAGGTCGTGCACGGTCACCACCAATCCCGCGCGTCGAGCCGGTGGTGCGACAAAATTCGTAGCGTGAAATACGTCCACCCTACCCGCGAACCACTCCACCGGCGGCCACGGCGTCCGCTCCCAAGCGGCCCTGAGCAGCCGCGCCGGCACCCGCCGCTGCCCGAAGCGGATGCGCGGACCTCGTGGTGCCTCCGCCGGCAGGTCGCGGGTCCCGCGCCAGGAGAACGGGACCAGGGCGACCTCCTCCAGATCCGATTCTTCCGGCCCCAGATCGGCCAGGGCCCGCACCAGGCAGGTCACGTAATGCCCGACCCCGGTGCGCGGACCGAGCAGGGGGGTGGCGTCGAGTCCGACCTTCATCGTGTCCTCGGCCTCGGGGTCGGGCTCACCGTTCTCGGGTTCACCGTGGGACGAACCAGCGTGCCAGCTCGCGGCGGCTGACGGTGGCACGGGCGGCGATGCGGCGGCGGCGGACCAGCATGCGGGGCAGCATGCGCAGGTAGGAGGCCATCACCCGCAGGCGCAGCAGGGTCGGGCGCAGGGGAGGGCGCCGGTGGGTATGGCGGGCCTGGGCGATCCCGCGCAGAAACAACGACGCGGTGGTCAGCGGGTAGCGCAGCACCTCCCGCAGGGCCAGGGCGGCGCGGGCGTTCTTGGTGAGCATCAGCAGGCGGTTGCGGTCGACGTGGAAGACGAACAGCGGCGACCACTCCTCCGACGAGGCCGAGTGGATATGCCGCACCACCGAGTCGGGCTGGTAGCGGATCGCCCAGCCGCGTGAGCGCAGCCGCCACGCCAGGTCGGTGTCCTCGTAGTAGAGGAAGAAGTCGTCGTCGAACAGGCCGGCGTCGGCAAGCGCCTCGGTGCGGAAGCAGACCGAGGCGCCGCAGAAGGTGAACACCTCCTCCGGCCGTTCGAACTGGCCTCGAGGTGACGCGCAGCGGCGCGGCAGTGGTCGCGGCGCCGTTGCCGTCGGCATCGACCGGCACCAGCAGCTCGCCGGAGGGGCGGGTCCAGCGGAAGCGGCCTGGGCCCTCCCCCTCCGGCCCGTAGGCGAGCCGGTCCCACAGCACCTGGTCGGTGACGTCCTGCCCGTCGACCAGCACCTGGTAGACGCGCACGCCCAGCTCGCGGGTGTCGAGCGTGCCCGGCACGAAGCTGGGCGTGGCCAGCTCCAGCGGCAGGAAACGCGGCAGGAACACCAGCTTGGAGGTGGTGGCGCCGAGCTTGGCCTCGGGCGGCGCCGCCTCCAGCGGCTCGATCAGCCGCCGCAGCCAGTCGGGCTCCGGCCGGGCGTCGTTGTTGACCAGCGCCACGTAGGGCGTGCCGACCTCCCGCAGGGCGAGGTTGTTGCCGCCGGCAAAGCCGTCGTTGCGCTGGTTGGCGAACACCCTGACCCAGGGAAAGTCGCGCCGCAGCAGCTCCACCGAGCCGTCGCCGGAGGCGTTGTCGACCACCCAGACCCGCACCGATCCGGCGGGCAGGTCCTGGGCGGCGAGCGCCTCCAGGCAGGGTGGCAGCAGGTCGGCGCGCTTGTAGTTGACCGTTACCACGGTCACCAGCGGACGCGCCTCAGCGCCCGTGTCAGCGTCAGCGCCTGGGCCGGCCGGGTCGGCTCGGCCCTCGCCTGGCGCTGCCGCTGCTGGTGGGCTTGGCACGGGTTCCCTCCTCGAATCTGCCACGGTCGGCGGTCCAGGCCACGTCGATCAGGCCGCGGTCGTCGGACCCGATCGCACGGAAGGCCTCGCCGAAGCGGCGGGCATCGTACGCCACGCCGCGCACCGGGTCGCGGAGGGCGACCGCGAACGCGTAGATGCCCTGCAGCGGTGGAAGCTCCTTCACGGTGAACCGGATGGTCGAGGTCTGTCCCGCCTCGAAATGCTGCGGCTCAGTGTCCATCACCCACATGGGCACGTCCGCCGGCCCGGTGATCGCCAGCCGCATCGCCGCGTCCGCTGGCGGCTCCGCCCCGGCGGTCACGTCGATCTCAATCCCCATCGGCTCGCCCGCGCGGAACTCACCCTTCTGCGCGGCCGTCGCCGGGTCGTACAGGCGCGCCCCGGAGATCCGCAGCCGGCTCGCGGCCGTGCCGGCACCGCCGGCCTGGTCCGCGGCGGTGCCGAGCAGGCCGCGGAGCTTCTCAGCCGCCTCCAGCGGGTCGCCGTCATGCAGGATGCGGCCGTGGTCGAGCACCACCCCGCGAGTGCAGAGCTTCGGGATCAGGTCGAGCGCGTGGGTCACGAACAGGATCGTGCAGCCGCGCTGCTGGAACTCGGTGATCTTGGCGAGGCACTTCTGCTGGAACGCCTCGTCACCGACCGCGAGCACCTCGTCGACCAGCAGGATGTCCGGGCTCACGTGCACCGCGATGGCGAAGCCGAGCCGCACATACTGGCCGGAGGAGTAATGCTTGATCTGGTTGTCGATGAACTTCTCCAAGCCGGAGAAGGCGACGATGTCGTCGAAGGAGCGGTCGGTCTCGCGGCGGGACAACCCCAGGATCGAGGCGTTCAGGTAGATGTTGTCGCGCCCGGACAGCTCCCCGTTGAAACCGGCGCCAAGCTCCAGCAGCGAGGCGATCCGCCCCTTCACCGCGACCTTGCCGCAGGTCGGCTCCAGGATCCCGGCGAGCAGCTTGAGCAGCGTTGACTTCCCCGACCCGTTGGCGCCGATCAGCCCGACCGTCTGGCCGACGCCGATCTCCAAGTCGATGTCGCGCAACGCCCAGAAGTCCTCATGGGTGACCCGCTTGGTCTGCAGCAGCCGCTCCTTCAGGCTGGTCGCGCGCTGGTGGTAGACGAGGAAGTGCTTGCCGACGCCGCGCGCGCTGATGACCGCCGGCCCCGGTCCTGGCACTGCGTCGCCCATCACAGCTCCTCGGCGAAGTCGGCTTCGAACCGGCGGAACACCCACAGCCCGACCGCGAGCACCACCAGGGCGGTGATCCCGGCAATACCAAGCCATTTGAGGTAGAAGCCGTAGCCGTCGGCGGCAAGAACCTGGTACGGCTGGTGGTTGTCGGTCCTGAGCACGACGGGCTCCCGATAGATCGCCCGCTGCATCGCGGTCACCACCGCGCTCATTGGGTTGCCCATGTACACGTACCAGAGCAGGTTGTGGAACCGCCCGAGCAGCTCCGCCCGGGCCAGCGTCACCGGATAGACGATCGGGGTGAACCAGAACCAGGCGATCAGCGCGATCTCCAGCAGGTGCTCGACGTCCCGGTAGCGGACGTTCAGTGACGAGGCGAGCAGCGCCATCCCGACGGTGAACACCAGCACGACCACGAGCGCTGGCAGCACCAGGACGATCTGCGGGCCGAAGGCAGGCCGGTAGAGAGCAAGCAGGGTCAGGAGGAGCACGCCCGTCTGCAGCAGGAAGTGCACCCCGGCGAAGCCGACTGACGACAGCGGCAGCACCACCCGTGGGAAGCGCACCTTGCGGACCAGGTTGGCATTGCCGATGATCGAACCCGTGCCGCTCAGCGTGGAGAGGTTGAAGAAGTTCCACACGAGCAACCCGGACATGAACAGCACCCAGAAGTCAGGGATGCCGTTCTTCAGGAACTTGGTGAACACCACCCCGAACACGGCCAGGTACAGCAGTGGGTTCGCCAGCGACCAGAGGAAGCCAAGCGCTGAGTTCTTGTACTTGACCTTGAGGTCCTTGCGGACCAGGTTGCTCAGCAGCTCCAGGCGAACACGCGACTGCGCGATGGCCCGGATCTCGGCCGCGCCTTGCGCCGCGCTCTGCATGACGATCTCTCTTCCAGTGCGAGTCTTGGGACATTCCAAAGCCAGGGACAAATCGAGCGTATACCGGGGCGAGGCCCGAGTTGGGGCAGTATACCCAGCCGTTCGCTGAGAGTTAGCTTAGGCCGAGGCGGTCCTCCAGTTCGGCCCAGCGGGCGGCGAAGGCGTCCTCGGAGAACTCCTGGGCGCGGGTGGCGGCTGCGGCGGCGAGGCGTTCGCGCAGGGCGCGGTCGGCGGCGAGGACCCTGGTGTAGGTCTCGAGTTCTTCGAGGGTGGACCAGCGGTAGCCGTCGACGCCGTGGCGGACGATCTCGCGCTGGCCGGCTTTGTCGATGACGACGGGGACGCAGCCGGCGCCCATGGCTTCGGCGGTGGTGATGCCGAAGTGCTCGAAGACCCAGGGTTGAGTCCGTTCGTCCTCGCCGAGGCCGGTCGCGGTCCAGAAGATCGAGCTGGTGGCGAACAGCTCGTCGACCAGGGCGCGGGGCGCGTTGGCGTGGATGTGGACGGGGAGGCCTTCGGCGGCCCGGCGGACCTTTTCGAGGTAGGGCCGCTGCCCCGGCTGACAGCCGCCGGCGAGGTGCAGTTCCCAGCCGTCGAGGGTGCCTTTGCGAACCATCTGCCCGAAGGCCTGGACCTGTTCGAGCTGTTTCTTGGCGTGGCCCATGCCGGGCGGGAAGAAGCGGCCGACGGTAAGGATCTTGCGCTCCTTGACGCCCGCGTGGGCTCCAGTGTGGGCCCCGGCGCCATGCCCTGGGATCCGGATGGGTGGGAACAGCACGTCGGAGTCGATCTTCCAGTACCGGCGGATCCAGCTCCTGGTGTACTCGGAGTTGGCGAGGACGCGCTGGTAGTGGTCGAGGAAGGAGCGGTCGTCCGGGTTGCGCAGCAGCCAGGGGAAGCGCTCCCCCAGCAGACGGCGGAGGTCGCGGTGGGCGCCAGCCATATGGAGGCGGCTCACGGCCACGCCGAGGGTGCGGTCGTCGCCGTCGCCGGGGACGAAGGTGCCGCTCTCGAAGGTCACCTCGTGCTCGCCTGGGTTGGCCGGCAGCGCCACCTCGTGGTGCTCGAAGCGCGCCGGGGCGGCGCTGAGCTGGGCGAGCTGGAGGCCGTGCTCGTCGCGCATGACCAGCTCGGTGGGCTCCGGCGCGCCCGGACGGCCGAGGTCGAACACCACCCGGCGGCCCTCTCCGGCTGGCAGCCGCAGGACGGCGTGCCCGCTGGTCCAGACCCAGCTCCGCCGCCGGCCGCCCTCTGGGGGGAACCAGCCGGTGCCCCAGCCGACCAGGTCGGGTTTGCCGCGGCGGACCTGCGGGCCGAGCAGCTTGGCGAGGCGGCGCTGTAGGGGCGAGAGGTCATGGTCGAAGGGTGTGGGGAAGTAGCACAGGTACAGGTTGTGCTTGGCCCGCGGCTTGACGCGGCTCATGTAGGAGGCGTTGACGAACAGATCGTAGGGGGGCGTCAGGGTGGCGAGCTGCTCTTCCCCCTTGTCCGGCACGATCCGCAGATTGACCTTCTTGAGATTCAGGCCCAGATGGTCGCCGAGAATCTCCTTGCCGACGTCCTCATGGGCGATCAAGTCCACGTCGTGGCCCTCTTCGGCCAAGACCTGGGCGAGCATGCAGGAGTGCCGCTCTCCTCCGCCCATCGACGGCAGGAACCGGTTGTAAATTGCCACCTTCAAGGACTCAGCCACCTCACCGCGGCTCTGGTCGCCGCGGCGGCGGACCTGCCGGTCAGCCTCTGGCGACGACGTAGATTTCGTTGCCTTCGTACAACCCCCACACCAGGTTCGACTCCGGAAGCTTACCTACTGCATTATCAACAAGATCGCCAATTCCCGGATGAACAACTGGAGATGCGGTGAGGAACGGCGGTGGCGGGCCCGGATGGTTCAGCGGGTTGGTGCCGGCGCTCTCCACCTCCAGGCCGGCCTGGCGGCAGAAGAACTCCAGCAACGGCAGGTCGTAGAAGCGGACGTGGGTGGGGTCGCGCCAGAAGTCGTGGCTCAGCACCGCGTAGCAGGCCGGGTTCGGGGTGACCGCCACGAACCGGCCGCCGGGAGCAAGCACCCGGCGGACACCGGCAAGCAGGTGGGTGACCTCGTCTGGGGTGAGGTGTTCCAGGAAATGCGCGCAGAACACGCCCTTGTAGGGCCCTGGGGCGGGTTCGCGATGGAGGTAGGCGGCCGCGTCGGAGAGGACGATCTGGTGGCCGACGCGGGATCCTGCCTCCGCCATGCCCTCGTCCGAGTCGACCCCGACCGCCTCGATCCCGGCGGCCTTCAGCAGGCCGAGGAACTCACCCCGGCCGCAGCCAAGCTCCAGCACCGGGTCCAACCCGGCGAACATCGGCAGGTAGTGCTTGAGGACCTGGCGCGTGTGCTCCGAATCGAAGCCCATGTGCGCGTAGTACTCACTCTCCAACCGGGTCACAGGCCGTCGACCTCCCTCGGCAGACGGAGGAGAACCGCCCCCCCAAATGCGCGACCCCCGTTGCCGCGCATCGAACGGCACACTCTACGATCCTTTGCGGGGACGGTTCCAGCGGGCGAGCGCCAGCGACACCGCGCCGCGCGCCGCGAGGGTGGCGGCGACCAGCGGCGCCAGCAGGATCCGCGGGTCGCGGGCATAGCGACGGCAGTAGAAGCGCAAGGCGCTGCGGTGGTGGTTGAAGACCTTGCGGTAGGGGGCGCTGCGGGTCGAGCCACCGACGACGTGCTGCACGGCGGCACGCGGCTCGAACACCACCCGCCAGCCGACCCGGGCGAGCCGCAGGCACAGGTCCATGTCCTCGAAGTACATGAAGTACGACTGGTCGAAGCCGCCGGCCGCCTCGAACGCTGAGCGGCGCACCAGCATGCACGCACCCGACACCCAGTCGACCTCGACCGGCCGGGTCCGGTCCAGCTCGGTGAGGTGGTAGCGCCGGGTGGCGGGGTTGTCCGGCCAAAACGGCGCCAGCAGGGCATGCAGGGTGCCCATCAGCAGCGACGGGAAGCGGCGGCCGGTCGGGTAGTCGGTCCCGTCGGGGTTGCGCAGGCGGGGCCCGACGCAGCCGACCTGCGGGTCGGCCTCACCGCAGGCGACCAGCCGCGCCAGCGACCCGGCCTCCAGGCGCGTATCGGGATTGGCGACCAGGATCCAGGGCGCACCGGTGCTGGCGGCACCCAGGTTGACCGCGCGCGAATAGCCCAGGTTGGCGTGGTTCTCCAGCACCTTGACGTCAAGCTGGCGGGCCAGGCTCACCGACTCGTCGGTGGAGGCGTTGTCGACCACCACGATCTCGAGCTCGTGCCCACCGGCCGCCAGCGGCAGCGACGCCAGGCAGCCGGGCAGGTCCGCTGCGCTCTCAAAGGTCACCAGCACCACCGCGACCGCGCTCGGTGTCGCGCTCGGCGTGGCCCCCTCGGTTGGGTCTCGATCAAACATGCGGAACATGCTAACCCGACGCCGTCACGACCCGGACACGTGCAGGTCCCAGAGCACACCGCGAGTCTCGGCCAGGAAGGCGTGGAGGGCCTCCTGCCAGGAGCGCAGGGGTGGCACGCCGACCAGGTGGGCGAGGCGGTTGTCCAGGACCGACCAGGCGGGCCGGGGGGCGGGGCGGGGGAAGCTGGCGGTGGTGGTGGGGCGGACCCGGTCGGGGTCCTGGCCGGTCGCGGCGAGGATTTCCCGGGCGAACTGGTACCAGGAGCAGTGGCCGCCGCCGGTGAGATGGTAGGTGCCGTGCTGGCCGCTGCGGACCAGTGCCCGCAGGCCAGTGGCCAGGTCCACTGACCAGGTGGGGCTGCCGACCTGGTCGTCGACGACCTGGAGGGTGTCGCGCTCGGCGGCGAGCCGCAGGATCGTCTTGACGAAGTTGCGGCCGGCCCTGCCGTAGACCCAGGCGGTTCGGATCAGGTAGTGACGGCTCCAGACGTCGCGGAGGGCCTGCTCACCGGCGAGCTTGGAGCGGCCGTAGACGCTCTGTGGGGCTGGGGTGTCGTATTCGCCGTAGCCGTCGGGCCGGACGGCGGCACCCTGCTGCCCGTCGAAGACATAGTCGGTGGAGAGGTGGAGCAGCTCGGCGTCGATCTCGCGGCAGGCCAGCGCCAGGTGCCGGGGGCCGAGGCAGTTGTCGCGGAAGGCCCGGTCCTGGTCGCTCTCGCAGCCGTCGACGTCGGTCATGGCCGCAGCGTTGAGGATCAGGTCGGGCTCCAGCTTGGCGACGGCGGCGGCGACCGCCGCCCAGTCGCCGATGTCCAGCTCAGCGTGGCCGAGCGCCACGACGTCCCCGGCGTCGGCGTCGGCGAAGGCGGTGGCCAGGTCGCTGCCGACCTGGCCGCTGGCACCGGTCACCAGCACCCGCATGGCGGCCTACTCCCCCGCCTGCGGGTAGCTCTGCGGTTGGCCGCGGCCGACCTGGAGGGTGCGGGTCGCCCCGGCTGGTTTCAGCGGCCGCCACCAGGACTCGTGCTCGCGGTACCAGCTGATGGTCGCGGCCAGGCCGGCGTCGAAGCCGCGCGCGGGCGCCCAGCCCAGCTCCCGGACCTTGGTCGCGTCCACCGAGTAGCGCCAGTCATGCCCTGGCCGGTCGCTGACGTACTCGATCATCTCCTCGCCAGCGCCGAAGGCGGCCAGGAGATGGCGGGTCAGCTCGAGGTTGCTGATCTCGTTGCCGGCGCCGATGTTGTAGATCTGCCCGCTGCTGCCACGACGCAGCACCAGGTCGATGGCGCTGCAGTGGTCAAGCACGTAGAGCCAGTCGCGGCTGTTGCCGCCGCTCCCA
>WNGG01010721.1_pt1 | contig 10482 bp, 7 predicted proteins | sample 5400661 | NCBI WGS metagenome assembly WNGG01 (sample SAMN13153372, study PRJNA577476) | soil metagenome | isolation source: 100 cm soil or saprolite under Garry oak tree replicate 1 | place: USA:California | collected 2016-06-15
AGCGGGACATGAAACCGACGTTGCAGTGTTGCGCAGACTCACAACGACGGTCTTCGATGATGTGACGGATTGGCCGCTCGAATCAGTCGTCGTCAAGGTCACATTATAGGAGCCAGCGACTGAGTACGTGTGCGTCAGGGAGGATCCAGTTCCGGTCGTTCCATCACCGAAGCTCCAGCCGTAAGTGTAGGGGCTTGTTCCTCCGCTGGCGGATGCTGAGAGCATTACTGTCTGACCGACCACCGGTGAAGATGGACTGTAGGTGAAGGTGGCGGTCAAGGGCGGAGGAGAAGGATTGACAACCTTCAGTGTCTGCTGGGAGGTGGCTGTCTGCTGAGGCGAGCCACTATCTTTGATGGTCAATGTGGCTGTGAAGCTACCCGGAGACGAGTACGCATGTGTCGCAGATGTGCCTGTCCCGGTGGACCCATCACCAAAGCTCCAAGCGTAAGAGTAGGGGGCTGTACCACCAGTGGCACTCGCAGTGAATGTGATCTGTTGGCCTGCCTGGGGGAAGGACGGGCTGAAGGTGAAACTGGCGGAGAGTGTTGAGGTTGTAACTATGACCGTTTCTGAGCTGGTCGCAATGTTTTGAGACGAGTCTGATTCTGTGAGCTTTGGTGTGAAGGTTGCTCCTTGAGAGTAGGCATGTGTAACAGTCTGTCCTGAGCCTATTGATCCGTCTCCGAAGTTCCAGCCGTATGTGTATGGGCTGGCGCCGTTTGAAGCTGTAGCGATGAAGGTGATCGTTTGTCCGGCGGTGGCGTTGGTTGGCGAGTAAGTATAGGATGCTACGAAAGCTGGAGGAGGCGAGGGGACGGATATTGTGAAAGTGTAGGCGAGGGATTGCGTGCAGCTCAATGGAAAGACTGTGGAGTTGCTGTAGACTTCTGTGTCTCCTCCCCAGCTCCATCCCAGTCAAAGCCTTGCCAGCTGAGAGTGTATTTGTCTGCAGATGGATTGATCGACACTGTTGTCGAGGAAGAAGCTGTTCTCGCGTTTGTGTCTGATACTGTCACACTCACAGTGTAGGTTCCCTGGGTACTGTAGGCGGTAGTATAGCTCGGGCCGGTAGAAGATGGAGGGTTGCCGCCTGTCGTTGTCCAGCTGAAACTGTAAGGAGTGGTGCCTCCTGTTGCCGTAGCGGTGAAGCTCAGAGAGTTACCGACTGAGCCCGTGCCAGGCCCACTGATCGAGACGCTTAGCGGAGGGATCGATGTGGATATAGATATCATCGAAGAGGCGGTTGTTGTCTTCCCGCTGGCGTCCGTGGTGCTAACGTTGAAGGTGAAGGTTCCTAATTTGGTGTAAGAGTGTGACTGGGTGTTTGGGTTCGAGGAGCCGCCCATCATGGTGCCGGTACCATCCCCAAAGTTCCAGCTAAACGAATAGGGAGGAGTGCCACCTGAAGCTGTTGCAGTGAAGCTCACTCCAGTCCCGACGGTGCCCGAAGAAGGGCCGCTGACTCTGACTGAAAAGACTGGGGGGGATACTGTCAAGGCCTGGGTAACAATCTGCCAGTGTGGAGTTGGAAATACAGAGTCTTTGACTGTGAGGCTGACTGTGTAGTTTCCCTGGGCCGAGTAGCTGTGAGTCACAGAGCTGCCTGAGCCTGTAGAACCATCACCGAAACTCCAGGCGAAACTGTAAGGTGGAACCCCACCAGCGGCCGTGGCGGTGAAAGAAACCGAGACTCCGGGAGATGGGGTCGAAGGAGAGTATGTGAAGCTAGGTGTCAGTGGTTGGGGCTGGGGTGGGGAGCTTGATGAGAGCTTCCAGCCGGTGAGAGGGTGCAGTTCCCAGTGAGGGGAGACGTCAGTGGGATCCCAGTAGACGAAGCCCTGGACGTCTAGCGAGATGCCTCCGTTCGACAGGTACTGGGCGAGGGTTACATTGTCACAAGGAGGAACCCCGGGGCCACAGTAGCCTGCCGCATCCCAATCGTGGTCAATCTCGTAATGAATGGACCCACTGGTCCCCGCCATTTGGACGGGGCCGGTGGTGTCGCAATAAGTGTCGGGACTTCCGTCTCCGTTTCTGTCGGGGTAGGGCCCACCTCCGTTGACCAAGTTGTAGCTTGTATCGCAGTCCTCTGCTTTTGAACCGGAGATGTAGACACCGTTTATCTGAACTAGTGCTGGAACTACTTGCCCGTTGATGTTTGTAATTGTGCATGATGGAGCGAGAGCTCTCTTGTTTGAGATCCCACCACTACTGGAGCTCGTCTGCCACTGACTTCCAGATAGCGATCCCCCGTTGTATTCCTGAGATAGGGTAATGACCGTTGGACTGCAGACAACATTCGGGTTCCAAGAGGCGAGCTGCGACACTGTCATTAGATGCGTTACAACTGTTGTGTTGGGTGTTGGGGAAGCGGAGTCTTGGACTTTCAGGGTGACTGTATAGTTTCCCTGAGAGGAGTAGGTGTGCGTTATCGAGCTACCTGACCCTGTGTAGCCATCGCCAAAGTTCCAGGCGAAACTGTAGGGCGAAACTCCTCCACTTGCGGTAGCGGAGAAAGACACTGGTACGCCGGGCGTCGGATTTGCAGGAGTGTAGTTGAAAGTGGCTGATAGCTGCCCCTGCGGGCTAACTATGCTGAAACTGTCTTGAAAGCTGGAAGAGAAGCTGGTCTGGACATCGATTCTGTTAGAAGATACGGCGTATTTAACGAACCCTAGGCCGGCACCTACTGTGTTGCTGCCCATGAGCTTTACAAAATAGGGCGCTTCGGCAGCGTTCTGGCCGCCGTTTCGAGAAGTGTCGTTTACAGGGTAGAGGTCGTTCTTCCATGCTCCTTGAACGACTACAACACTGCCGGTTTCAGCGGTGTAGTAGCCCGTCGAGCCATCGTCGGCGACGCAGCCGGAGTTGTAGACAGCATAGCCATTTCCATTGGTCGTGACGGCCGTGCAAGTAGAACTGTTTAGGGCTAGCTGCTTGCTCCTCTCGTAGGTGTTGTCGTGTGCTTGAATTATCAGGTCGACTTTCTTCGCAAGTAGCATATTGAAGAATGCGATTCCCATGGAGCACGTCGCGTCGCTGGCGCTTATGCACAGCTTGTGCGTTGCAACAATGACCCATTTTATTCCTGAGCTCCTCGCGCTATCTATCGCGCTGGACACCCAGTTGTAGTGAAGGTTGCCTTGGTTGTAGGGCCAGCATCCGTACTGGTCCGTGCAGGGTTGGCCGGTCTGGGAGCTGCAGTTGGGCCAGCCGGACTCCTGAGCTTGTGTACAGACGCCGGTCATGTTGTAGATCTTGGGTGATGCAAATATGAACCTGGTCAGTGGGTTGGTCGCAGGATAGTCGAAATAGTATTCCTTGCCGTAACAGTTGCCGGCTACGGGTCCGCATGTTATGGGAACGCCTAGAGTGAACGAGCAGTTGTTGACGTACCTTTCATAGCTGCTTGTCTCCCCGAAAGAGATTGAGTTATGCCCGCCAGTGTCATGGTCTCCGGACAGTATCTGGATATTGCTGTACTTGGCCTTGAACTGGGAGCACCATGTGTCGCCTGCTACGGAGCTGTCATAGCTGAAATCTCCCAACCCGAGAAAGAACCCAGCGCTTGATGTGCCGAGACTGGCCAGAACATTGGACCCGGTGGCCGAAGTTAGGGATCCAATATCCCCAGATGTGGCAAATGTGAAAGTCGGGCTGGTTGTAGCATGGACTGGCGGGGTTAGTGTACCTATGTAGGGAAATGGAACAAGCATGATCAGAAGTAGAACTAACGGGATGAGAGGCGTCCTGCCGCCCATAACCTGCCCATCGAAGACACTCTTGCCAGACTTATTAAGGCAATCTATCGGAATCTCAGACTATATTCCTAGCGATACCTATTGCCATCTTTTTCGCCCACCAAACTTTAGCATGAAGATCTACCGTTTGAAAGCGAGGGGCAAGACATTAGCTGACACGTATAGAAGGCCGAACTGCACATTTGCTCTTGGCCGTTTCGGAAAGAATAAGCTAGACTAGTGAAATGAGAACTGTGATTGTCTGGGAAGCCGTCGCTGTCTGACCGTTCGAGTCTGTAACAGTTAATGTAACAGTGTATGATCCTGGCAAAAGATACGAGTGGCTTACTGAGGCTCCGGTACCTGCTGAGCCATCGCCAAAATTCCAGCTGTAGCCGTACTGTTGGGTTCCGCCTGAAGCGGTCGCGCTAAACGTGACCACCTGGAGTGGCAACGGGTTTGACGGAGTGTAAGTGAAACTGGCCGTGGGTCTCGGGTTGACGGTTATTGTCCGGGATGTTTTGGCGACTTGGCCGCTAGAATCGGTCAACGTCAAGGAGACAGTATAGGTGGTCGCAGACTGGTACGGGTGGCTGACTGGGTTTCCTGCTCCTGTACCGCCATCACCGAAACTCCAAGAATAGCTGTAGGGCGATACCCCCCCTGATGCTGATGCTGTGAACACGACTGATTGCCCAGCATCCGGCGACGAGGGACTGAATGTAAAGCTGGTTGATAGCGGAGCTTGGTTAGTGATTGTAATGGCCCTTTGTGATGTCGCTGTTTGTTGGGGTGAGCTGCTGTCCTTTGCTGTCAGAACGACATTGTACGATCCTGTTATTGCGTACGCATGGCTAGTGGACGATCCTGCTCCTGTTGTTCCATCGCCGAAGCTCCAGCTGTAACTGTACGGGGGAGTGCCACCCGAAGCTGTCGCGGTAAACGTTACACTCTGGCCAGCGGTAGGAGTGCCTGGACTATACGTGAAGCTGGCGCCGAACTGGGTGACAGAGTTGTGGGGGCGCCATGCGGTGACGGGATGAAGCTCCCAGCCCGAATAGCTATGATAGGCGATGTCTACATGGTCAGGGTCCCAGTAGACATAGCCTTGAATATCGATCAGGGTTGACGCAGACCCTGGTACAGTCTGTTGAGCTATAGTGTTATTGTCGCAGCTGGCCGTTCCGATTCCGCAGTAGCCTGTCGCCATCCAGTCACCATCAAACTCGACGTGTATCCTCCCCAAACAAGTTGGGTCTGTTGTGGAAGTACAAGACGCCGAGTAGTTGGGAACCATGGCTGGGTCAAATGCGGTCCCGGTGCTGTCGCACCAGTTGCCCGGCGGCAATGGGGAGCCTCCGTTCACCGTAGAATAGTTCGTCCGGCAGTCACCCTCCTCGTAGAGATAGCCCCCCAAGCCTACGCCGTCTATCTCGACGAACGCGGCTACTGTCTGTCCTTGGCTGTCGGTTATTGTGCATGAGGGTCCCGGGCTCTGCCATCCGGGCGGTGTCGGTCCAGGAGTAAGCCATCGCTTGGAAGGAGTACCAGGCGAGAATATACTACTATTATAGGAGCCGGATCCCGTCATGTTATTCGTAATATCCGAGATCCGAACAATCCATGGAGAGCTACAGGGCACACGCGAATTCCACGAGCCAGAACCATCCACGGGAAACGAATTTGTTGCCGAGGCAGTACCGACCCTGAACGAGCCGGGGAGGACCATTGTGACGAGTACTACTGTTATCAGGAATAATGCGGTCAGTCTTCGAACCGGCCTTCTCAGAAATGGCGATAAGGCACCGTCGGCCATCATGTCATCGGAGAACTGATATACCAAGGAGTACTTGGGCTGGATGTCTACATTGGATTACAATAGAACACTTTATCCTGCAAAAGGTCAGGTCGCGGTCAACTGCAACCTCTCTCACATCTTCGGTTAAAGTGAAAATTGATAGTTGGCTGGCTAGTCCTCATCAGTCGGTCGACTTAACGCTTGGTAATGAGGAATATACGTATCGAAAAGTGTATCGAGTGATATAAAACGCGGACACCACCCTTTTTCGAGGATTGAACGTGGAGTCGATTGTGAATGCGTTCGTTAGGAGTGTCTTCACGTAGCGCGGCTCATCTGAGGTGTGATACTGTCGCCGGAGGTACCCAACATTGAAAGCTCTGGCTGGGTATCGGAAAACAGAGTACGTCAATTCCATTGAGAACGGCGACACTGACCGTATTGTTGAGATTGTAAGCAAACTCAGTAAAGTTTTGAAACTCAAGGAAGAGAGTTGGGACGCTCAGATTGATATGAGGCCATGCGTAATCGCAGTCCGGCAACCCCTGCTGCTTGGCTATCTGTCGTACGGTGATATTCATGCTCTCGAACCAGGCGCACTCGTTGTTTGGATTGACAGGAGTCATAGAGAGAGCTGTCCCGTTCGGCAACAACAAGTGTTGGAAACCCGCTACTTGATACCCGGGTGCTGGGGTCGTTAGAGTTCGAATAGCGATGAAAGCCGTCAGGAACAGCAGTACAATCACAAGGGCTGCCAGGACAGTGGTCTTGGGGAATCTTCTCCCCTCTTCTGCCTCAGATGCTTTGGGATGCTCGGACTTCTGAAGAAAAGGCGATACCAAGAAGGCTATGTAGACTGCGACGCCGCCAAAGAGAACGATAAGCAGATATCGCGATGCAATGATATTATGCAGGAGAAGAATCAGGACTAGAAACGTGACTACGAAGGATAAGAGAAATATCTTGAAGATGTTGTTTGCTTTCCATAACTCCAAGCATTCAGACGCTCTCGAGTTGAATGCTTCGCGATACCGCCCTGAGGATAGTTCCACACCCCGAAAGCTCTAGTCCCATGACCCCGAAGTCCGTATCTAATTCGCTAAGCGCAAATGCAAATACAATGGCTGCAACCGCGAAACAGGCATAGCTCACCATGTGAAAGAACCGGATTGTGTTCCGCGCCTTACTCCGTCGCTGATTTGCGTCTGTGATGGTTCGTAATGAAATCATCCGGCTTACCGCGTTGAGAATCGTTCCAATATCCATAGCTCCTAGGCCAAGGACTGCAAAGTCTGGAATCAAGTAGAATGCCAGCATGCTCAGGGATAAGGCAGCAAGAATGAAGAATACCACGCTCAGTACATCATAATATCTGACTGTCGATAGACTAGCCGGTGAGTACATTTTCAGGAGGCTCGCTACCGAAAACGACTCTATGATATTTATCCATTCCGCGGCTAGTCTAGGGATCAATCTCCCTACACTTTGACAACCACATGAATAGTTGTTATGCACGTAGGCGACTCGCAATTCATACATGGCGTGCACGTGGTCTCGCTCTTCGCAACCATCAGATAGTAGGTCCCTCCGGAATTCTGTACTGAAACGTTTGTCGTGAACGTTGAATTTACTAGGACTTGTTGATTACCGAAGAGAATTCTGGCGTTTGTTGTTCCCTGTTGCCACCAGAATATCACGTAGGCGGGTATCTGAAGTGTCTCGACAGTGATCTCGACATTTCTGCTCCCGAAAGTTGTGTCGATATTGAACTGCCGCACGTAGCTTTCCCTGATCGATGTTGTTTCGTCGACCAGTGTCTGTGAACGGTAATCCCATGAGTAGATTCCCCCGAAGAGGATGAGCCCAATGATCGCTGTGATTATGATTAGAAGCGGTATCTTTCCTTTCCAAAACCTGCGCTTTGGCGCAAGAGACGATCTCCGCATTTTCATGTCTTACTTCGTGCCGCGAATAGTCGCGTGTTCTCCTGCTGTCTTATCGAACCTTCCTCCTCGTCAAGATTGGTTCCGAGGACTGCTCCAGCCGAGAGTGCGCAGCGCTCGACGGATCTAACCCGTTTTCAGAATACTTGGCTTCTCTATTATAGTTGCTGGTCTCCTGAGGTTCTACTTCAGACCAAAATCGAGGCTGATTTCCAGTGGACAGGTTCCTCGATCCTTGGGATCGGTTTGCTGGTGTTGGCCCTGTTTGTCTTCAGTTCGGTTTCTAGGCTATTCCTCTGAGACTTGATGTGTTTAGGAACTTCGGAGTGAGAGTTTGGTTCGCGTATGTAATAACCGTGCGTAGAGAGGGTTCGTCGTCCCGACGCAAGGGATCGAACGGGTCCGTTCTGGTAGAGAAGAGCGGTGCTTGAGGTTCCGACGATTAAGACTCGACTCCCTGTCGGGACCTAGCCTATGGAGTAGAGGTTGTTAGAGTGGAGGGGCTGAGCCGGGTGAGGGAGACCCCGGCATACTCCAAGAGTGTCGCAGAGGCGCCTTCGATGAGCGCGTAGGATCCATCAAGCCTCCAGGCCACACTATAGGGTGTTGTGGTTGCGGAGAGTCCGGTCGGGATCAAGGTGAAACCTGTTCCATATGCTGTATCAGGATCCCGACGTCGCCCGCTATCAGCGTGTAGATCCGTCGGGCTTCCATGCCACCAAGCGAAGTCCCGCTGTGACAGGCTGGCCGATAAGGGTCAGCCTTCCTTTCTGGTATCGAATTACTTTGCCCTCGAAAGTTACGACCAGCGCGTAGGACTTAGTCCTGACACAACCGTAACGGTCGCATTGCGCTGCTACCGGTGTGATTGGACTCTTCACTGAAGGTCCCGGTTATCTCGTGATGACCGGTCACGCTTGGCGTGTAAGAGATTGAGCATGTGGAAACGCCAGCGGTGTTGGTCGAAGCCAATGTGAAACTTGTCGGGTTGAACGTGCCGGTGGAATTGGAAGCGAAGCCAACCCCTCCGGTTGAATAGATCGCAGTGCCCAGATCGGTGTCGGTCGCGGTGTCACGGCGAACTATGGTGGCGACGCTGGTCACGGCACCCGAGCGGGTTTCGGTTCAGCGATCTAGATTAGTAGCTTGCCCCTAGCCAGGTGGTGATTGTCGCCATGTCGTATTCGTCTATGCAGAAGCCATTCACCGATCCCGCTTGTGTGGCTGTATTGTTCGCATCGTCATTCCACCGGTATGTTCCCCAGTCAGCGATCACTTCACCTCCGGGACAATGGCCCTTGATTGCAGAAACGTCAGCGATGTCGTGGCTATCGATGCTGTGATCGAAGTTGGTGTCTGCAAGGGCCGCGTCTGGCCCATATACGTCGTATCGGGCGAGCCGAAAATCGGCTCGTACAATGGCGTTGTAGCCCTCGGTCCCAACCTCATATCCAAGCAGAACTGCATGCGTCGAGGCCGGTATCGACCAGTAGGCGAGAGCACCTTGGAAGAAATGCCTTAGGTCGTAGTTGGAAAGTGTCATGTTTTTGCCAGGTGATATGGAGAAAGGCTCGTTCGAATAGCCGAAGCTTCCTTTCACACCATCTACACGAGTAGTAACCCAAGAGGTCTGGGTACCAACCGGAGTCTGGGTCCACGATTGATTGCTCGCTCTCCATACCCCAGTGCCTATGCGAATCTGCGTTTCGATCCAGTGAGCGCTCATGCTAGCTCCTGTGCTGCATCCGCTTGTGGAAGTTTTGCAGACTCCGGTAGCAGCTCCCTGGTCAAACCACCAGTAAGCAGAGACGTAGATGACGTAGAGCGCGTCCTGCGACGCGTTATCGACCTTTACCGAGGAGAATGAAAGGTCCGCAGACACGCGCGAGGGAAAATCGGACTGGATCACTGCCTTGATTCCATAGGTCCCATCGGGACAGTCAAAATCTGGCTGATAGACTTGGTCTTCGCAGAACGCTCCCCAATGGCCCGCTCTCATCCAGGGAAAGTGCCCTTGGTGAGCCAAAGCACTTGTATAGCAACCATAGGAGCTTCCATTGAGAAAAGTGTGAAGGGCACCGCTGCTTATGGAAACGTTGGAGTCGGCCCCAGTACAGATATCGTTTGGGAAGACTACCCAAAACTTGTACTGATACCCCTTCAGATTCGGCGTTTCTGGAAAGTCGAAGTTTGGATCAAAGTCCGAACTCCGCCAAGCGTACTTCATCACTCGGACCGACGCGGGTGAGTCGTGGGTCGCGGGAGACGACGCCATCAACAGTACAATCAGGATGATGAGGGGGCCGATTCTAGAAGCAATCAAATCCTACACTTAGCCAAGCTTGAGTCGACACTTTGTATCTTGACAGAAGCAAGCTCGAGGATAAGTCGCAATCGAGCAGTCTGACCTTTGTCGAAAGAGCCAGCCATGCGAGCCCTGCTTTCGCGGCAAAGTTCGATTCTCGGCCTTCGCATGGTTTCGCGGGCCGATACGCAAAGTCCTGGAGAGATTCCAAGGAATGTGAGAATGGAAAAAAAATTTGGGTTTAGTTGGGTCGGTAGTTGTCCGCGGTGGATCATAGGCCCACTGTGACTGTGACTGCGACAGTAGTCGAGTGAGTGATCGAGCCGCTGGTCCCTGTGACGGTTACGGTGTAGGTGCCGGGTGTAGTGAGGAGGGACGTAGAGACCGTGAGTGTGGATGAGGCTGTTCCATTGGAGGTCAGTGCGACAATGCTTGGTGCTAATGACGCCGTTGGAGGTACGAGAGAGATGGGTGATGTGGCTGAGACAGATTCACTCAGGCTGACGCTCCCTGAGAATCCATTGAGACTACTCAGGGTGATGGTGGAGGTGCCGGAGGATCCGATGGCTAGGCTGAGAGAGTTCGGGGAGGAGGTCATGCTGAAGTCTGGAAGCACAAACTGCCATGCGGTCAGCGCGTGTAGCTCCCAATGTCCTTCAGGGTCCCAGTAGACGAATCCTTGGACATTTATCG
>WNGG01009737.1_pt1 | contig 10480 bp, 6 predicted proteins | sample 5400661 | NCBI WGS metagenome assembly WNGG01 (sample SAMN13153372, study PRJNA577476) | soil metagenome | isolation source: 100 cm soil or saprolite under Garry oak tree replicate 1 | place: USA:California | collected 2016-06-15
TCAGAAAGGCATTTCAACCAGAGCCTTACAGGAAATTCTGGGGCATGACCGGATGGCGACAACAGAAATTTATCTTAATCTTTCACCGGAAGATGTTATTCGGGAGTTTCACAGTAAGTGGTAAGCTGCATGGCACCTGGTTGCAGCGATGTTTGTACAAGGCCTAGAGGGTTGTTATTTTCTGATCCATTACTATCGGAAGGATATATACCCCTCTGATGAAACCATCTTCTCATTTACATCGAGCATGAAATCGTAGTTGTTCAAGAAACTATCATGCCAGATAGTAGGTCTCCCACAGGTCGCCAGTAATATCCCAGCCGGATCAAACCAATGTAGGATTTTCTCCACTTCAACCGGTATTACTTTCCATTGCCTTGTCTCAACTTTGCTGAAATCTTGGTGTAGTTCGACCTGCATTCGATCTGGGGGTCTTAGGAGGGGCAAATTTTTTTCTCGGCTATAATGGTTCGTAGCCCAATCTCGGATAGTCGCAGCATTTAACAGTTCATTAACATCCTGTTCCTGGGATTTTTCTTCATAATAAGCTTGTGCCTCTTTCTCGGCGGACGCACGAGTTACCTCCAAACTTTTCGAGAGAAGGTAGGCGGCCACAGGTTCTAATGTTCCCCAGATAATAAGCTCTTTTAACCACAGAACTATCCAGGGAAGTCCAAGCAGTGGCCAGTTTTCAAGAGATGGTTCGAGAAGACCACCGTTGAGTGCTTCGTCTGCTGCGAGTGCTACAACACTCCCAAGCCCCCAATTAAATCGAAATCCAAAATTGTCGCTCACATACCCCACGAGATACGCAACGAGGTGGTATAACCAGGATTGGTAGTGGGTAAATCGGCTAGATACTGGCAAAAGAGACAAAAACTGTGTCTTCTTTACAAGGGGAATACCAATATTGCGAACTTTCCCCGAGAAAGAAGACACAGAAAAAGTATGACACACCCTTCAGTTCATGTCCAAATCGCTCCTACCTCCGTTCCTTCCATGCCTTCGTGGCTCGGGGAGGTGGCCGTTCTAGCTCATGTGTTCAGCCAGTTGGGTCTCCAGAAAGCCATCGAGGAGCGGGTACGGTTTGCACGCGCTCGTATGGGAGACTACGAGGTGATTGATTTTGTCGTGATGCTCCTTGGCTACGCCGTGAGTGGGGAACAAACCCTCACGGCCTTTTATCAACGACTCCTCCCGTTTGCCGAACCGTTCATGGCGCTTTTTGGGAGAGCGAACCTGCCTCATCCGGCAACGCTTTCCCGCTTTCTGGCAGCCCTTGATCAAAGGCCCGTTGAAGCGCTCCGCTCGCTCTTTCAAGAAGACCTGGTGGCACGATCTGTGTTCGCCTCCCCGCCAGGTGGGGTATGGGACCGGCAAGGCCAGCATTGGATCGTGGTAGATGTCGATGGAACAAAACAGGCTGCGAGACAACGAGCACTTCCCCAGACAGCAGACCTTCCTGCTCCTCATCGCCGCTTTGACCTGGTCGCTGCTCCCGGGTACCTGGGACGCAAGCGCGGAGAAGTCGTGCGCACGAGAACCACCGTGCTCCAAGCGCATACCCATCAGTGGCTGGCCAGTTTCGGAAATGCAGGCAATGGCGATTACCGGGGAGAATTGCTGCGGGCACGAGCGGTGATCTCGACCTATGCCGCCCGGCTTGCTCTCCCCCTCTCGCACGTGTTGGTCCGCTTAGATGGCTTGTATGGCAATGCTGCTCCGCTTGCCGATCTGCTCGCCCCTGGTGGGCCTGGGGTGGTCGTGCGCGGGAAGGACTACCACCTGTTGGACCTGCCTGCTGTGAGCGCACGGTTGCAGCTCCCACCAGATCAACAGACGAGGCATCCTGAGTCAAAAACCAGTCGGGCACTCTACGACTGCCCGAATATTGCACTCACGCCCACAGGACCTGTAGTCCGCATGCTCCTGGCTGCACGTCAGGTTGCAGGCTCTTCCCCTTCTATCGGCACACTGCGTAACGGGACGGTCTATGAACAGTTCTTCACCACCGTCTCCCCAAACGCCTTCACTCCCGCTGATGTCCTTGATCTCTACTTGCATCGCGGTTCCTTTGAAACGGTGCTTGCTGATGAAGATCAGGAACAAGACCCAGATCGCTGGGTTTCTCATACGCCCTATGGGCAAGAGTTCTGGCAAATCCTCTCGCAATGGATCTGGAATCTGCGCTTGGAGTTCGGGCAGCAGGTGTCTGCTTCTCCCATGCGTTTGACAGAACTGACCTATTCTCAGATTGATGAGCCGGTGCAAGCGAGTGAGCTGGTGCAAGCAGATGAGTCGGTGCAAGCGAGTGAGCTGGTGCAAGCAGATGAGTCGGTCTCCTATGGGCCTCCTCAATGGGCACGCCGATCCTACACCAAAGGATTTGCCGGAGCCGATTTCGCTCTGCAACCAGATGGAACGCTGCGGTGTCCCGCCGATCACCCACTCTACCCGCAAGAGCGTCGAGCGGAGCGTGATGGCTCTGTGCGGGTGCTCTATGCCGCCCGCATTGGCCATTGTCGCTCCTGTCCTCTACGCGCCCAGTGTCAAGAAAACAGCACCACTAGCAAACCACGACGGGTGAGCGCGGTGTGCTGGCCACTGACTTCCAGCACTTCACCACCCGATGAACCGCTGCCCGAGCAGCCAGCACCTTCTCGCCCGGTGCTTTGGGGCGATTGGGAGCGCTGTCAGCTCCGGCGACACTGGTTCTCTCTGTTGCGCACACAAACCGTTCTGCTCACCTTTGGCTCAGTTCAGCACGTGCCAGGAGAGGTTGTTCCCCTACCGGATGTGCTTACCCGTGCCCAACGAGCCCATTGGCGGCTCAGTTGGGAGCAACGTCTCGCTCGCAATGCTCGCCTCCCTACCACCCCATCACTTGAGGTCACTATTCATGGTCTCCCGGTCAGCTTTGCTCACGTCTTTGGCTTTGATGTGGTCATGGCTGCTTAACTCCTCGAAAACACCGCTCGCTTCTTTTTTCTCGGATCTCTTCTGTTCAGTGTGCCTTCAATAGCCACAAAGTATCTCTTGATCTCTTATTTCCACGGCACTTTGCCGTTTTTCTCCTTCATGAAAATGTCGTTGCCCCTCTTATTGCCTGCTTGCTTTCATCTCGTTGCGTATCTCGTGGGCTTTTTTGCCTGAAACTATGATGGGCTTTTGATCTTCGTCATAATATGGATCGAAGCGGAATCGACTTGCTTTAATGGCTGTGGTTTCTTCTTCAGGTGCTCGTAAGATACCTCGGACTGGTACCTGTACGTGGTAACTCGGTGAAATTCCTCCAGCCCAACTTGTGCCTGATAACAAGAGGACGTTCGGCCCACTGATCCCCTCATCTGCCAGTAAATCGTGAAGGTGTAGCAGTAGCCAACGGCCCACTCCTGCACAACGGAAGAAACGCAGATCACCCGGATTATCCTTGTCTTCCGTCGAACGCAGGTATTGGAAGCCCAGTACGTTGCCCATAGGAGCCTCTGGCAGTAGAGCAGTGTAATCTTCTGGAGGACGATGGAAGAGTAATGTCCCTCCCCCCTCAAGCTTTAGTTCCTCCTCTACTTGCTTCCATCTTCGGATGAGGAAATCAAGGCGATTGGCAAGTATCGCGACGACAAGAGCGAATTGAATGCGTTGTGCCTCCTCCGACAATTCTTGGTCTGATCCATCTAGGTTCGGTTGTGAACGTAACCACTCTGTAATGCGTTCTTGTACTCTGGCAACATCGGCAACAGTGAGCAATTGCCGAGCGAAATCAGCCAGGGGAGGTGACATTGTCGTCCCCAGCGGATCTGTCAGATACTCTTCAAAGGCACTTAAGAGGTGCGCGTAAACTGGATGTTCTGCACGTTGATGGGGTGGAGTATGCTGTGGTACTCCGCTGATCTCCCCAGCAATACGCTCGAAGAGAAACCAGTCTGTGAAGTAATCTCGTTCGATCCATTTACGCAGCTCCTTGCCTTTGAGGAGCATAGCGTAGAGTCTATTGACCGCCGTTTGCACAGTATCATGCGCGTGGCACCACTCATCTATCTCCTCATCTCCCAGTTGGCCCCGGCCAGCCTGACTCAATTGTGGGGTCACGCGCTCCAGAAGATTGTTTAACCACGCTTCCGATCCCCGTGCCATTAATGTTTGACTAGGACTAAATGAAAGATCGAGCTGTACTTGTACTTGGTCAACCTCGTCTACAATCAGGAGATCGGTACGCCGGTAAACAAGTTCCAGAAAGCGCATTCGTTCGGAGTTTAAGTGCTGCATAACGCGGCTGTAGATGAGGCTGGCCGGTGTGGCAACCCACACGTAGGCATCGACGAGATCCCGCTGTGCCTGGTGGTAGGGGCACGCGGAAAAAAGTGGACAGGCATAGAGCTTAGTGTTCCCCTCTTCTTGGTCATTGTCTTCTCCGGTTGATGTGTCGTCTCGCACTGTTGTGATTGCAGTCAACGTGAGGCAAGGTTGCCTGCCCAGCGCAAACACCTGATCGCTATTGCGCAAACCATCAAGCGGGCACGCTGTACTCAGCCAGCGAAATCCAACGTGATCCTGGTAGAGGGGCATTAGTGGGCGTTCAGTGTGCAAAACGCGGTGGAGGCGATTCGTATGGCGTTCGCGATTGGAGGCACCGAGTATTGGAGCTGCGCGAATACCGAGTTGGACGAAAAGCTGTGCACGATTCAGGGCACTCACTACGTCCCCGACAACGATCGTAACGTGCAACCCTTTCCTTGCCGCATACACAGCCAGCACGTCCATCAGTGTGGATTTTCCAGAGCTGACCATGCCGACTAAGTGCAGCATTCCCTCCCAGGAAAGAGTCGATGTTGCCGAGAGATTATCCCCGCTCTCATCGAACATTTCCAATTGCACGCGTTTCAATCTCGTGTACCAAGAGGCAGAAGGAAGCTGACGCCTGCTCGTTTCTTCGTCCATCCACCTTGCCGTGTCAAGCAATTCTTGGAAGGTAACATTGAATGACAGATGCTGTGTTTTTGTCTGGAGGTCGTGTCCTTGTGATGCTCGATCAGCACAAGAACGCACCAGGTCTTCTGGTAGAATGACTTCTGCCGTCAATTTCCCTCCTACGCAAAGATATCGCCCTGCGCCCGCTAGGTGGATTGTGTCGCGCGCAAATGGAACATTCTGGCTCAAAGTCTGCTCGTAAATACGCTCTCGATTAGATCCAATACTGACCTGATCCGCATGTGAGAGAATGCAACCATCTTGCCGAATGTCATAGAGACGCAATCGTGCTGGTAAGTGGCTGTAGCGTTCAACTGCGCGGCGCCAACCTTGATAGCTTTTATAGTGAGAGAGGAGGTAACGCAATACCTGACGCATACGTAGCTCCTGTTCACCCCAATGTGCTGCCTGGGGGAGTTCGAAAGGATATCCTATCAATAATACCCAGAGCGCCTTGGCCTGCTCTCCTGGCAATAAACGCAATAGAGCGTAGAGCCCGAGCTCGACATCGCAACACGCCTGAGGAGAAAGGCTTGCATCATTTGTCCACTGAGGGCGAAGTTGTTTTAGGATTCCCTGTTTCCAGGAATAGGTGTTACGCATGATAGACTCCCTGTAAGCCTCGCAGCTTTTTGCGCGCTGCTGATAGAAGATCCCTTACGAAGCAAGCGCTGGTTCTCGCTTTGCTGTGTTTGCCGACGAAAGGGCAATGATTGCGAAAAGCGCGGATATAGTCAGAGCGCTGCGAACGCCGGTCATCGGGAAAAACGAAGTAAGCCCATGTCCATGGAGGGGTGGTTGGGATGGGATCGACGCGATGCGCTAAAAGAAAAGGGTTCGTCCAATCCTTCACATCAATGGCCCAAACATCCCGGTCCGGGAAGGTGAGGCGAAGATCGTAGGCATCGAACATCGGCCAGAGCTCTACTGTCAATCCCACCTCCTTCATGAGCTCTTCATACAGGTGCATTTCACACTTTCCTGGCCCAGCAACGAAGCGTCGTAGTCCTCTCCGCAGCCAAAAGATGCTCTCTTCAACTCCATATGAGCGTTGTGCTACTCGCGTTTGTACCTGCCTACATCGTTCATTCTCACAGGTCAATACACCTCCGTTTGTGCGTAGCAGTAAATTATGGCAGGTAGCACAACAATAGAAGCGATCATCGACGAGGCAACTGTAAGGAGCCTCTATATACGCTTCACGCAAGTGCTCTGCTAGCAAAATTAGATCTGGAGAAGAGCGCTTTAGCTGCAACTCTTGAAGCGTAAGAACGGGGCTGCTGATCAACAACTTGCGAAATTCAACGTACGCTTTTTGGGCATTGGCTGCACGACAGGTGGTTAAGACGCTGCGCATGATGCGTTGTTCACTCAATTCTGCTTCTACATCCGGACTTGCACAGGCCCAGTCTTCACACACGCGCGTTGGTAGTTGATCATCTAATAACATATCTGTTTCATCGATTTCATCAAGATCAAGACTTAATCCCCAGGAGTGAATGGGACGACGACACCAATCTAGCAGATCTGAAATTCCCTGTACCGGTGTGATGCCTTGCTGCATACAGGCGACGAGAAGTCGGTTGAGGCCTTGCTGTAGAGCTACTGGATAGGGATAGGCAATTGGCTCTCCTCGTTGAACACGTTCAGATAAACGAACCAACCCACTTGCTATGAGGTGGATTGTCAGCTCGTGCTGAGTAAGACGAATACTCTTGCGTGGAATATCTTCCATCTATGCATTCTCCTTCACTAGTATCAGTGAACGGTTCCTGAAAAAATTATTTGATGCGATAATATTCAAATTCCACACCCCCGCTGGTTGCTGTCCGTTCACGGCGTAAGATATATCCTTCTTGCCACAGTTGTTTGAGCTTGTTGCTCGCATTTGGTACTTTCAAGTGGAGGTTTTGTGCAGTCTCGCTGGTAATGGTAGAAGGTACCGAGAGCACATAATTGAGCATTTCACGAGAGCCCTCCCCGGGTTGGGGTCCCAAAATATGAGCTTTATTACCTTGCCATACTATCAGTGGCTGCTCTCTTTTCAGGGCAGCCGCATCCCAGTTATCAAGGAGATCTGGATCGATTGCTTCTATCAAGCAGAAGCCGCGTCGGCCACGGTTGCTTCTGGCCAGTTCGATAACGCTCTCGCGGGGAAAGGAGGCATCTGTGTGCTCTATCCCAGAGAGCGATATACAGAAGACCATCTCCTCAGGATGGGACTCAACGACTGCCCGGAGTTTCTCGTGTACCTGTCGGCCCATAATGTACCCCCATCCGTCAGGTCCAGGCATATAATCGCGTAGTGTAATCTGCATACAATTCTCCTTCATTGCCTTTAGTGTAGCAGATGAATGGAGTTAAGTCAAGGGGAAATAAAAACAGATATGTGTGCCATGCAGGAAGGGGAGATTCCAAGAGCACTCCTTCTCCGAAACCTGATAACCACGTTCTGTAGGGGCGAGTTCTAGGTTAAAGTTAGCGAGGCGAACGTTGACTCTGGCATTAAATTTGAGCGCTTTGGCAGCGCACTGCTTGAGTCCGAGCCCACGCTTATCTCCGTCCCATGGAACCCCTTCGCGGAATATCATAGTGATGAGTTCAATGTCGCTCTTCATTCTTTCATGTGAGGGGAGCTTTTGTCTAGCAGTTTGTATCAACCCTACACCGCTGTCGGAGACCACGACTTGAACTTCAACGCCAGCACGGTAGACTTGTAAACCAACGAATCCATCCAGTGTTGTCAGGCTATGGTTGTAAATATTGTCAATTAATTCCGCAAAAATTGTGAATGCTGTATGGCGGAGTTGTTGAATATCAGGACGTGCATCCATTGCCAGAATGAGAGCATCGGTTAGTTTTCGAGGGACCGAAAGAATGGCTTCCTGCTCGCTTGGATGAATTGAAATGAACTCTACAAGGTTATGATTGTTGTCTTGATAGAAGTTAATGAGGGGATCGTCAGGACGCTCCGGTACAACCTTTACCTGTTCAGATAACAAATTGAAAAAATTGATCCGTGCCAGATAGCCCATGGCCTCGTTCCAGATACCATCGAATGCAAATGTGACGGGCCGATTCCTGGAGGTCAATTGATTTGCGAGTGAGAGCAAACGGGCAGCAGCATCAACCATTATTTTACATCGCTTATGGAATATTACTATCAAAGGCATGTCATCGTAGGCCAAGCAATTCTGAGAGCGCTGTAATATCTGTTCGAGGACTCTCGCTGAGATCCATGTACCTGGTAATGTAATTCTGCAAACTTTCTCCATGCCACACATTTCTATAGAATATTGCCCAAACACCTCGCTAAACAGGTCAAACAGTCAAATGTTCGTTCTGTTTGGTTGACTGGTTCATAGATGGTCACAAGAACTTGACAGTCCGTTCTTTTTAGTTCATCAAAATTGAGACCACTATACTGTACTTGACATTTCGTTTGTTTACAATAGAGGTCAATATCCAGAACTATTGTAAACGCTACCATAAGAGAGGGAATGCGGGCGATCTCGACGAGGAGGACAAGTGAGAAAACGGATTTTTCGAAATCTGTGGACTTCGGATCCTCTATGCTTATGGAGATGGCGATGATTGCTTGTGTGTCATCACTACTCGGCTGTCGTTTCGAACACGACCGGCCGCCTCCCGCCTTCGTCAGTCTCTTCGTCGAAGTGTACCTCACGGAGTGTCACCTCGACGTCATGGCCCCAATCATATGGTGCGACCCAGGTGCAGTTGGCTGGTAGCAACTCAGGCAGGACCCCGTGCATTCCGTACTTGAGGCGCGCCTCGGCATATGTACGACGCTTCTCGGGGGATGCCTTGGTGTAGCGGCGAAGGTGCATTGGCACCCAATGGCGACGCACAGCACGATGGAGACGTCCGCGCGGTTTTGCAGCACCGTAGGAGGCTAGCAGTGAACGATCGGACGCGCTGGTTCGCTGGGTGACCCGCGCCCGCCACAGGTAGTCAGCACCATTGCGCTCGACATCCATTTTGGCCAAGGTGTCGGCGATTGGACGCGTGTCGACCGCCCTCCAGCCGGGCCCGAACAGGATGGTGGCAAGTTCAACGAGTGACAGTACACGCCAACCGTCACTCACGCGGCCGCGCAACTGGAAAGCACGGTTGATGAGCTCTGTCAACGTAGGAGCGGCGCGCTTTTCCTCACGCGATAGCTCCGTGAGCTTCATCTCGCGCTCGTAGACCGCGATGTTCGTGCCGTAATCGAAACTCGTTCCATCTGACGCTCGGAGCGGAGGCGTGACTAGCTCAGTGCGAATCCGTACCACGCTCCCGCTTGCCTCGATAGCGCCGTGCAGGATGATCCCCGGATGGAGATCCCACGGGTATTCGACGCCGAGCAGGGTCGAACCATCCCGCTCGACCTGGCGTCGGTCGCGGATCTCACCGTGCCGGATGACCACGTCAACCACACCTGATGCCAACACTTCGGCAGCCGCTCCCGGGAGGCGCAACCGACCCAACGCGCGGTCCCGGAGGGTCAGCGCGACCCGGAAGCCAGTTTGGCTCGACGCGATAGGCTGCTCGTCAGCCAATGCTGGCTCGGTCGCCTCCCCAGCTCCACAGGCCTCCGCGTACCCGAGCCCGAGCGGGAGGATGGGCGGCACTGTTCTGAGCGAGTATCGATCGCGATCGACCACGTGCTCAGCGCGCCAAATGCCTCCTCCCTGCCAATCGTCATCAAGGCGCAGGTGCACTCCGCTGGGTAACACGCCATCCGGCTGTTCACACGTGAGCCGGTCTGCGGCATAGGAGTTCGCGTGGCACACAGCGGTCACGTAGGACGACCCGCTCACAAGCGTCCGTTCAATTGGGTCGAGCCCGTCGCGCTCGAGTAAGTCAAGAATGCGCGCTCCGATCGCGGAATAGCAGCATCGCGTGCCGACGGGCACGTGCGCAAGCCCTCGATAGACCGAAGCCAGGTCCCCGCCGCCCAGCGGGCCGTCGTCCTTGAGGCGTTGGTCGTAGTCAGCGGTAAGAAAGAAGTACTTGTCGCGCCAGTTGCGCAATTCACGCGTTGTGAGTGCCAGATCACGAACGGCGTCGAAGCTGCGCAGCAGGGCCTCACGCAGCTCAGCGTCTGTCAATTCCTCGCTGAAACAGAATGCCAAGAGACCCTCACGATGCTCCTTGAGGAGGTAGGCGGCGTAGTAGTCGAGGTCTTCCAGGTCGGCTTCGTCAAGCGTGTACGTCGCCTCCATCAGGAGATGACCGTGGTTGTCGAGCCAGCGGGCGCGCCGACAGAGGCGCTCGTACTGCTTCTGGGTGATGTCGTTGGCACAAGGGCCAAACGCGTCCAGGTCGAGGACGAACCGCTCCCGCACGATGGCGATCTGTTGTCCTGCGACCTCCTCCGTGACTGTGGCTGGAGCACCAGAGAGCTCCGGTGCGATCCATCCTGCGTCGACTTCGGGATGTGCGCCCTCCTTGTAGATGACCTCACCGAGCAGGTCGCCGCAAGCGGCCATAGTATGCACGCGGACGA
>WNGG01009738.1_pt1 | contig 10479 bp, 10 predicted proteins | sample 5400661 | NCBI WGS metagenome assembly WNGG01 (sample SAMN13153372, study PRJNA577476) | soil metagenome | isolation source: 100 cm soil or saprolite under Garry oak tree replicate 1 | place: USA:California | collected 2016-06-15
GTTTTTTAGAAGCGGGGTCCAGGGGCCTTGCCCCTGGCGGGGTTTCAGGGGTGTCCCCTGAATCTCTCTCTCCCTGCGCCCCCTTCGGGGGCGCACTAAAAAACCTACCCTTGAGAAGTTCGAGGGGCCACCCTTCGCTTTTCCTCCTCCCGCCCCAGGCGGCACTGAAAGAAGCTAACAAAATAGCAATTGCAGGAGATCAACTAAGTCAAGCACCCGTCGCGAAAACGGGGACGGGCTTGTCCCTAGACCCGAAGGTCTGAGACGATAGGTCTCTTGACGTTAGACCCACTAGCCACGCTCTTGGCACGGCTAGCAAGATTCACCGACGCATTGTAGTCGGCATTGGCTTTATAGCCACAGTGTTGACAGGAGAACTCACTTTGGCAGACACGGTTACGCTTCTCGATGTAGCCACAACGGGAGCAAGCTTGCGAGCTGTGGCGAGCATCGACAAACTGAACATGGATGCCTTTGTATGCGGCTTTATAGACCAGAAAGCCTTGAAGCTCAGCAAAGCTCCAACGGCTCATAGCCCGTCGCTGCTTTCGGCGTCCTTTGGTACGTTCCCGAATATCGGCCAAGTTCTCCATGACCAAGCTATCTCCTGGTTGGCACGAGGCCACAATCCGCTTGCTTACGACATGGTTTGTATCAGCCTGAAATCGTTTCAGTTTGCCAGAGAGCTTTTTCAAATGTCTCTTCGCAGACTTTGTACCTTTGGCCTGAAGTTTCCGACGCAAGCGAAAGGAGCGGTTATTGGTTTCTTTGACCTGTTTACCGCCAAAGAAATGAGGGTGAGAAGTCACAGCAAGGCGATTGATACCGAGATCAACACCGATCACCTTCCTCTCAGCAGTGAGAGGGAGAGCGGATTGTTCGCACGAAACAACCATATGCAACCAGTAGGTCCCCTTGCGGTAGATCAGATCAGCACTATTTTGCTGCCACTCAGGAGTCAAGTACTGCTCATAGTAAGCCGGTACCTTCACGGCTATCGTGACACGATTGCGGATCTGTCCCTCCTGTTGAACATGCACAAGGGAAACCATGCGAGTATTCCGATCAAAGCGGAAAGAACGAGCGTCATAGCGAATAGCACACAAAGCACTGCGAGGCGTCCTGGAAAGTTTCAAGGGTTTCTTGGCTTTGCCTTGCTTGGCCAATGCTTGATGCATCTGTATTTGCTTTTTACGCCGTGCTACTATGCTCTTCATAGCTTCGGTAGCTTTCACACGAGCAGCACAGATCAACTGCGAGGGAAGATGAGTAGAAGCACGCTGATGAGCATACGTCAAGCGGTGCAATTCCACACCGTTACTGATTTTCTCAGCATCGGCAAGTTGGCACACTTCATTAAAGCAAGCGGTATATTCATGCATCGTTTGCTGCAAGAGGTTAGCTTGCTCAGAAGTTGGCTTCAATTGTATGCGTATCGTACGTGTCGCTATCATGTTCATGTATTACATCAATGCCAGCTAGATGTCAAGAACGAATTTTCGAGAAAGGAGCGGGCGGTTCCTTCCGTCCCCTAAAGGGAGACGGGTATCCACGCCCGAATGATCATGACGCAGAGGAACCAGGATCAAGAAGCTCTTCAAATTCAACTTATTCAAGACATGTTGAATACATTAGGCACACCCATCAACTCTACTTCTATGATCCTTGACTTTGGCTGTGGCGAGGGGAAACTCGTCCATCAATTTAGAAAAAAAGGGCTAAACGCATTTGGAGTTGATATCGAAAACCGCCATGGTCACGCCCATCAAATGTGCATAGAAGAAGGCATCTCAAAGGCAATTGAAGACATATTCCGCACTATTGATGTGGATAACTTTAAAATCCCTTTTGCTGACGATACTTTTGATTTTATCGTTAGCTTCTATGTTTTTGAACATGTGCAAAACTGGTCACAATCACTTGCAGAGATTAAAAGGGTTCTTAAGCCTGGTGGCACCAGTTTACATATTTTCCCATCTAGATATTGTCCTATTGAACCTCATATCTTTGCACCGTTCGCAGGAATAATTCAGGCATATGCTTACCTGGCTTTCTGTGCCATTTTAGGCATAAGAAATTCATATCAGAAGAAATTGAGCTGGAAAGAAGTGGCCAGACTCAACTTTGAGTATCTCAGGACTCGCACTACGTATTTGCCCGGGTCAGAAATCAGAAAAGAGGTCGTTACCCAGTTTGGGAACGTGTCTTTTGTTGAAGGAGTTTATATCAAACATCACTTTGGCCGTCTTACTCGATATCTTTCCTTTATTTCAAGGAAATTTCCTTTCATACCACAGCTGTTTAGCACCTTCTTCACAAGAGTCATATTTTTCAAAAAGCAGGCAACTGGTATCTCCTCCCATCCAGCCGAACTGGTCACCACCGCATATGAGATGAAAGAGTAACCAACAGTATTAACAAAGCTTGGATGATGTGTTAAAATGTATGTATGGAGCATACGTATTCACCGAGACAATTTGGGAAGTTGATTGGAAAATCGGTCAACACCTTACAAAAATGGGATCGCAAGGGGGTCCTCCCTGCGTTCCGTAGCCCGACGAATCGTCGCTACTACACCCATGAACAATATTTACAGTATCGTGGGTTGATTTCCTCGGAGCAGGGGAAAGTGATTGCGTATGTTCGCGTGTCTTCCCCCTCTCAGAAGAAAGACCTTGCCATCCAGAAAGAGGCGCTGCGTGCCTACTGTCAGCACCATCGTATCAAAGTCGATCAGTGGTTCGAAGACATTGGTTCAGCCCTCAATTACAAGCGCAAAGGTTTCAATGAGGTCGTTGAGCTAATCGAACTTGGCCAGGTTCGCCGTCTCGTCATTGCGTCCCAGGACCGGTTTGTTCGCTTTGGCTATGACTGGTTGGAAGCGTTCTGCCAACGACATGGAACCGAGATTACCGTCATGAACGGCGAGGCGTTCTCTCCAGAAGAAGAACTGGTGCGGGACCTGATCGCCATTGTCACCGTGTTTTCTGCCCGTTTACCCGGCTTGCGCTCCCACAAGAAGGCTATCCGAGCGGCAGCTCTGGGAAAGGAGGTGCAGCATGATCAAAGCGCACAAGATCCGCTTGCATCCCACACCTGAGCAATCCGTATACTTTACACGGGCCGCAGGAGTTGCCCGCTTCGTGTGGAACTGGGCGCTGGCAGAATGGAACCGGCAATATGAAGTGGGCGAGAAACCCACCGCACTGGGCCTCAAGAAGCAGTTCAACGAGATCAGGCGGGAGCAGTTTCCCTGGACCTGGGAAGTCACCAAGAATGCTTCAGATCAACCTTTTCTGGACTTGGGCAAAGCATTTACCGCTTTCTTTGAAGGCAAAGCTCACCGTCCGCGCTTCAAGAGCAAGAAGCGAAGCAAACCGAGCTTCTATCTTGCGAATGATCAATTAGAACTAGGTGATCATCGGGTGTGGATTCCCAAACTGGGCTGGGTCAATACGGCGGAGAAGCTGCGCTTTCAAGGGAAAGTCATCGGCGCACGCATAACCCGAACTTCTGATTGGTGGTTCATCAGTATTACCGTTGAAGTCCCTGATGAGCCCACAGAGAAAAGGCACACAGCCGTCGGCATCGACGTGGGACTGAACCGGTTGGCAACCTTGAGTACAGGAGAGGGATACGAGAACCAAGCCTTCCTAAAAACCGCACTCAAGAAGCTCCGCCAGGCGAACAAACGCCTCCACCGCCGAATACCGGGATCAAAAAACCGCGAAAAGGCGCGTCGACAGGTGGCACGACTGCACTACCGCATCACCTGCATGAGAGACGATGTTCTGCACAAACTGACCACGAGGATTGCCGAGTGTTATGGAATCATCGGCATAGAAGATCTCAACCTCAAAGGACTGCTCAGGAACAGACGCTTATCCCGTTCGTTGTCGGACGCGGCGTTAGGCAAACTGCTGGATCTGCTCACCCACAAAGTCGAGCAGCGGGGTGGGCAAGTGATCCAGGTGGGGCGCTTCTTTCCTTCCAGCAAGACGTGCCACGCGTGCGGCTGGAAGTGGGAAGACATGGAACTGTCTGATCGCATCTTTCTCTGCCAAAATCTGCATTGTTCCTATCATCATGTTGCGCAGGATCGGGACCACAATGCGGCGTTGAACATCCTGCGCGAAGCCCTGCGCTTGATTGGGCTGATAGATCAAGCCGTCATCGATACTGGCTCGGGCGATGACGTAAACTCGGCTGTGGACTTGATGTAAGACCAAAAAGGCCCTGGGGTCTTGAGGCAGTTGGGATTGAAGCAGCAACAACGAAATTCTGTGTACGTGTGTGCTTGCATACATTTGCATCTGAAAATTGGAGCAGAAGTTTTCATGGATAGAGAGATAATTAAACTTCAGACATTTGTTGATACGTCATTGAGCGATCGAGGGGCTACAAAAGTTCTCGAAGCAGGTTGTGGTTCTCACAGTAATATCAAGATGCCTGAGAACACATCATCTTACTTAGTGGGCATTGATATATCTGAAGAACAGCTTCAACTGAACTCAGTTGTAAATGAAAAGATAGTGGGGGATATACAAAGTTATGCGCTGCCATCCTCGGAGTTTGATGTAATTGTTTGCTGGTGGGTTTTAGAACACGTTTCGCATCCAGAAAAGGCTCTCGATAATTTCCTCCACTCCATGAAGGAGAACGGAATACTTATTCTGGCAGTTCCTAATGTCTTATCCATAAAAGGTCTGATAACAAAATATACTCCGCACTGGTTCCATATCTGGGCCCATAGATCGTTCTGGAAGTTCTTTAGCGTTGAGGGCTTTACACCTTTTCGGACGTACTTGAAGTTTTCTATTTCTCCGGTGTCTATAGGACGCTATGCTGCCAAAAATGGTTTGTCAATAGAATATTACAGCCTGTACGAGTCCCAGGCAGTTAGAGACTTTAGAGCAAAGCATAAGATCATCAATATGGGGTGGTGGCTGCTTATACAAACTATCAAGGTATTGAGCTTTGGCAAGCTTGATGCAGAGCCAACAGAGTTTATGATTGTGCTGAAGAAGAAAAAAGGAAGCTACGACTATTCCGTCTCTGAGTGTCCCTCTCTTCAGATACGGGGGTGAAAGAGGTGTGCAAACTAGTTTCTGAAAATGATGATATGTTCCTTGTTCGGAGCGGGATGCGGGGCCATTTCCGCTTTCTCTTGCCTCAACAAGAATAGGTGCGTGTGATGAACAAAACCTATCAGTTCAGAATGTATCCGACGAAGAAGCAGGAAACCACGCTCAACGAGTCAGGAATCCGCCCCTTATAAAGGGGCAGGCTTGCTCCGATGAGTGAGTCTCAGTCCTGACCAGTCTCAGCCACCAGTCTCGCTTTGGCGAGGTTGACGGGGCTCCGTTCGGGAAGAAACTAGAGCGGTGTACATAAGGATTGATCCCTTTCTGAAGAGAGAGGAGGCGGGTAGCCACAATGGGCAAACCAACCGAGAGCGTCCTGGGCGGTAATGAGAAGCAAAACCTGGGCAATGGCCTCTTGAAGCGCTTCTCGCGTCCGGGCCTCCTGTCGACGCAAAAAGGTCTCCACTTTGGAGAACGCTTCTTCAATGGGTGAAAAATCGGGTGAGTACGCAGGCAGGAACAGGAGGCGACAGCCTCTGGCTTCGATCGCCTGTTTCACACGAGGTCCCTGATGGATGCTCAGATTATCCAGGATCACGATTTGTCCGGGGCGCAGGCTGGGAGCAAGCAGCTGTTCCACGTAGATCTCAAAAGCGGCTCCATCAGCCGCTCCATCTAGGATGAATGCTTCTCCCATCCCCTGGGTCGACAACGAAGCGATCAGTGTCATAATGGCTCCATAGTTGCGCGGAACCTTGCCGATAGCTCGTTGCCCTCGGGGAGCATAGGCATAGAGAGGAGTCATCGCCATATGAGATCCGGTCTCATCGACGAACACCAAATCCTGGCTGAGCAACTGCTTCATTTGCTCACGCCAAGTCGCACGAGTCTCGTCATTCTGCTCGCTTGCTCTCAACGTCTTTTTTTTCGTGTCCACCCCAGAGCTGCTCTGGCACGACTGATGCTGGCTGTGCTCACGGCGATGCCATGTTCGGCTTGGAACAGGACGCAATGCACTTCTCGCGTCGCGTCGGGATGGGCTTCTAATTGCGCTCTCAAGTGGGCCTGCAACACCGCTCCTTTTCTGGCAGGACGACCTGGGATCGCTTTTGGCAACACGTGACCGGTTTCTCGTCGTTGTCGAAGATAGCGTTTGATGGTGGGTACTGAAACAGCAAAGGTTTCTGCGGTCTCGATTTGGCTCTCTCCAGAGTCGATCGCACGGAGCACACGGTGCCGCAAATCTTGAGAATAGGCTTTCATACGGACAGTTTAGCACAGATCAATCCTTTTGTACACCGCTCTAGGTACGTCCAGGTGCTTCACCAGCCTGGACCTCTACGGTACATGGTTAAACAGAGCGAGGGGCAAACTCAGTGCTATGCACGCCAAACCTTCCACGAACGTTGACGAGGTGAGCATTACCTGGGCAACCAGAGGCTCGCAAGAGCAAAAAGGAATGACGATGAGTAAGGTTTTTGTGCTAGATACCAACAAGCGGCCGCTCAACCCGGTCCATGCCGGGCGTGCGCGCTTGCTACTCAAGCAAGGCAAAGCAGCCATCCACCGGCGCTATCCGTTCAGCATCATTCTGAAGCGAGCAGTAGAGCAGCCTGACCTTCATCCCCTGCGCGTCAAAGTTGATCCGGGGAGCCAAACCACAGGGCTGGCGGTGGTCAACGATGCCAGTGGAGAAGTCGTGTGGGCCGCCGAACTGACGCACCGGGGCAAGCAAGTCAAGCGCGCGCTGGAGAGCCGCCGCGTCATCAGAAGGAGTCGCAGGCAACGCAAGACCAGGTACCGCAAACCACGCTTCGACAACCGGGGCAAAAAGAAAGGCACGCTGCCGCCATCCTTAGAGAGCCGGATCTCGAACGTAGTTACATGGGTACGGCGTCTGCTGCGGCTGTGTGAGGTCTCGGCTATCAGTCAAGAACTGGTGAAGTTCGATCTGCAACAGCTGGAGCAGCCCGACATCAGCGGCGTGCAGTACCAGCTGGGCACCCTCTTCGGCTATGAGGTGCGCGAGTATGTCCTCTTGAAGGGGCAGCACCGGTGTGCCTACTGTGACGCAAGCTCAGTGCCATTGGAACTCGATCACGTGCATCCTAGAGCCAAGCATGGCTCCAACCGAGTGGGTAATCTGGTGGCGGCCTGCACGCCCTGTAATCAGCGCAAGAGCAACCAGGATGTGACTGAGTTCCTCAAAGACGATCCTGCCCGGCTCGCTCGTATCCTAGCGCACATGAAAGCGCCGCTCAAGGATGTAGCGGCAGTCAACGCCACGAGATGGGCGCTAAACGCGCGGCTCAAGGCACTTGGTCTACCTGTGGAATGTGGCAGCGGGGGCTTGACGAAGTACAACCGCATGAGGCGAGGGCTGCCCAAGACCCATTGGCTCGATGCGGCGTGTATTGGAAGAAGCACTCCAGAGCGCCTCAATGTCAAAGGCGTGATGCCGCTCCAGATCATGGCGACAGGGCATGGTAAGAGGCAGATGTGCAACGTAGATCGGTTCGGGTTCCCGTGTAGCAAGCCAAAGGGAGCCAAGCGGGTGCAGGGGTTTCAGACGGGCGATCTGGTGCGTGCAGTGGTCACGAGTGGCACCAAAGCTGGTATCTATGTGGGCAAAGTCTCTGTGCGCACGCGGGGTATCTTCAACATCGCCACCGCCCACGGGCGGGTCACAGACATTCATCACCGGTTTTGTACCCTCATCGGGCGCAGTGATGGCTATACCTATCAGCAAAGAAGGGAGGCGGCGCTTCCTCCCTCCGCCTGAAGGCAGGAGGGCACCCGCGCCGCGTTGTTGTGGCTCGCCCTGTGCTGCCAGGTCTATAACGCAGCCCTGCAAGAGAGGCGCGATGCGTACCGCATGGCGGGCCTTTCCCTTGACTTTGCCCACCAGTGCGCAGAACTGCCTGCATGCAAGCAAGTGTGCCCAGAACTGGCCCAGGTTAATGCCCAGGTCTTGCAGAATGTCGTCAAGCGCGTAGATCTCGCTTTCCAAGCCTTTTTTCGCGGAGGCAAAACCGGCGAGAAGATTGGCTTTCCTCGTTTCAAGTCTCGCTTGCGCTACCATAGCCTGACCTTCCCCCAATATGCTGCCACTGGCAAACACGGCAGTTTTTCCTTGGTGGATCAAGGCCAACACAAGGGGAAGCTCATCCTCTCCAAGATCGGCCATATCAAGTTGGTCATGCACCGGCCCATCCAGGGCACGCCGAAGACCGCCATCGTCAAACGTACCCCGACGGGCAAGTGGTTTGTGAGCATCTGCTGCGAGCAGGTCGAGCCGATCACACTTGCCCCTTCCGAGGAACAGGTGGGAATTGATGTCGGGCTGAACTCTTTCGCCTATCTCTCTGATGGCTCCCACATCGACAATCCTCGCTTTTTCAGGGAAGAGGAAACAGCTCTTGCCCAGGCACTGCGCCGACGCGATAAAGAGGCCAAGGGCAGCAAAGAGCGACGCAAACGCAACAGAGTGGTCGCACGTATCCATGAGCGCATCGGCAACCGCAGGCAGAACTACACTCGGCAACACGTTGCCCGGTTGGTCAAGCGCTTCGGGCTGATCGCCGTCGAGGCCCTGGTGGTGCGCAACCTAGTCAAGAACCCGCAACTGGCCAAATCCATCAGCGACGTCGCATGGTCGGCCTTTGTCACAAGCCTTGTCGCGAAAGCGGAAGAAGCTGCGCGACAGGTCGTCAAAGTGCCGCCTGCACACACGTCGCAAACCTGTTCGTGTTGTGGTCATCGAAAAGCGTTGCCCCTCTCGGTACGCGTCTATGAGTGCGTGGTCTGTGGACTGGTGATGGACCGAGACCACAATGCGAGCGTGAACATCGAAGCCGGAAGCCTGTGGACGAGCAGGCCGCGTCATTCCAGAAGCCCCCGGCGCGGGAGCCGTGGGGAGTCGTCACGACTGTATCAACAGCACCCGGCCAGAGTGTGGCGGCATAGTGACTGTTGGACCAGCTGGGTTTCCATACAAGTCAACGTATTGAAAGGCTGCATTGAGGTTAACCGTGAACGTCCCTCTTGAAGCAGGATTGACAATGCTCACCCCATTGCTATAGTCACGCCAATAGACGCCTTGATCTTGATACATGGCATTAAGAGGAGTGCCAACCTGTGCTTGGTACTCCTGGTACCAGGCATCGTTCCCATAATCTTGAGTTGTGGAGATAAACACTGCACATGAGTGTTCTTTGATCATCAGGTGACGACTCCCCACGGCTACAAGCCGGGGGCTTCTGGAATGACGCGGGTGTGTCGTCCCACACCGATGAAGGCTTCTTCAAGGATATTTTTGCTCCCATTGTGGTCGCGGTCGAGGATCAGACCACAGCGGGGACACTCATAGACCCGCACAGACAGCGGCATCGGCTGACGATGCAAACATCCTGAACAGGTCTGGCTCGTGTAGGCCGGGTTCACGCGCACCACGACCCGACCAGCCTCTTCCGCTTTGTCGAGCAGGCGCGCGAAGAACATCGACCACGACGCATCAGCAATGGATTTGGCCAGTTTCGGGTTTTTGACTAAAGTGCGTACCACCAGCGCTTCGACCGCTAGCACCCCGAACCGTTTGAGCAGTTTACAGACCTCTTGTTCCATAAAGTTTTTGCGACGGTTCTTGATCCGCTCATGCACGCGTGCCACGACTTTGCGCTTGCGCCCTCGCTGTTTGGTGCCCTTGGGTGCTTTCGAGAGCCGGCGTTGGGCGCGGGTGAGCGCCACTTCTTCGCTGCGGAAGAAGCGCGGATTGGCAATCACCTCCCCGCTGGAGAGGTAGGCAAAGGTCTTGAGCCCAACATCAATCCCGACGGCTTCTTGCGAAGGAGGCAGGCGCTTTGCCTGCACCTCATTCTCCGCCAGTTCGACGCTCATGGCGACAAACCATTTCCCCGTCGGAGTGTGCTTCACAGTGGCAGTCTTGGGCGTCCCGTTGATCGGGCGGTGCAGGACCATCTTGACATGCCCTACTTTGGCGAGCACCAGCGTTCCCCGGTTTCTCTTGTCACCTGGGAGCACCGCAAAGCTATTCTGATACTGTTTGAAGGTCATGGAGTCATACCGGAAGCGGGATTTAAAGCGCGGATAGCCCGCGTTCTGCCCGAGCTTCACCCGCCGAAAAAAGTGGTCAAAGGCCAGATCCACCCGTTTGACCACGTCCTGTAGTACCTGCGATGGCACGTCGGCCAGGTCCGGGCGGACTGCTTTGCATCCGGGCAACTCCGCGCACTGGTCTTCATAAGAGAGGGAGACGCCGGCCATGCGATAGGCACTTTTGCGTTCATCGAGCGCCGCATTGTAGAGTTGGCAGCACAGGCCAAGCCACTGCTCAAGCGTGTTGATTTGCTTGCGCGTCGGATAGATGCGAAAGAGA
>WNGG01025663.1_pt1 | contig 10478 bp, 11 predicted proteins | sample 5400661 | NCBI WGS metagenome assembly WNGG01 (sample SAMN13153372, study PRJNA577476) | soil metagenome | isolation source: 100 cm soil or saprolite under Garry oak tree replicate 1 | place: USA:California | collected 2016-06-15
CAGTCGATGTCGTGCACGATCTCGGCGATCGCGCGCAGCGCGGGGTCGCGCAGTCGAAACCGCCGGAGCAGCGTCTCGAAGGTGCAACGATCGCCTTCGTGCGTATACTCGGCCTCGAACATGTCGAAGCGCAGCTCGCTCCTGCGAGGCGAGTAACCCTCGGGAGCGACGAATTTGAACCGGGCCGCCTGATCGATGAAGCGCTTGATCAGCCACGCACTCGCGATGCGATCCACGAACACGCCCCGGCGGGTGACCCACGTCCGCCCGCGCATCCGGGCGACTCGCAGACCAGCGCGGGCTCTCCGGTCGGCGCGCGGTTCGGCCCGGCGCGCGCGTACCTCGAGGCGCGTCACTACCCGCTCCACCGCTTGACGGTTGGGAGCGTGGAAATAGTCGATCGCTGCGACCTCGGCCAGCCGGTGATCGAGGCGCGCCACCTCGGCGGGAGCTGCCTTGCGCGCCAGGGTCTTCGCCTCGCGCGCGATGGCCCCGTAATCCGCGGCGCGGGCCTTGTGGAACAAGCCCTCCACGTCGCGATCGCTCAGGCCATCCACGAAATCCCCTCGGCACACTGACCCCTCGCCACCGCCTGCCTCGATCTCCTGCAACAGCCAGCGAAAGTCTTCGACCGCCTGATCGTTGTACGGGAGGACCCACACCGAGTTCTTGACCGGCACCGCGCCAATGCGCTGCAGCCTGCGCCACACTTTCACACGGAAGTAGTCGGGCTTCGGCGGAATCTGGTGGAACAGCAGGAGCCAACGTCCGGTCGGTGTGCCCTTGGACATCAGACGGGGGCGGGGGCGCGCTGCGGGTTCCAGGAATGACGCTCCCCCTTGGCGTGTTGGAGCCATGCATACAGCGCATCGTAGATGACGAACCCGCGGGTGAGCAGCTCGTGATCATCCGGGAACAGTTGCGACAGTCCCAATGAGATGGCGAGCAATCCCGCCGCCTGCGGTGCAAGGTCGAGGCGGTCCGTGTCCGCCCCGCGGACGATAACCGCTAGCTCGCGCAAGGCCGGATCAGTCAAGCGGTACTTCTGCAGGAAGGCGTCGAAGCTGCACAAAGGCCCATCGTGAGAAAGCTCTACGCCTTCTACATCGTATGGGACCGCGTTGAGCGCATCAGCACGAGCGCGCACATCCGTGGGTGGTGCAAAGAGAAACTCAGCCTGCGGGTCGATGAATCGCGTGATCAGCCACGGGCATGCGACACGATCGATTTTCGGATGCTCACGAGTGATCCATCGCATAGGTGTCTCGCTGCGGGTGGAACGCAACTCAGTTGACTATAACAAGTGTATCATCGATCGTTCGAGGGGGCTAGGACATCACTTCACTACACCGAGATCGGGGGCGTTGTATGAAGATGACGATGAAGGCGTGGCTTGTTCCGGTTCTCGCCATCGCAGCAGTGTGCTGGGGGACCACGCTCGCGGCCCAGGACAAGGAAGAGGAAGGGAACCCGGCTGCGGCAGCAAAGGCAGCACTGAGCGCCCGCGTGTCCCTCGACCGTGGTCTGGCCGCGAGCGCGAGCCACGGGCGGCCCATTTCCGCCAAGTTCGAGATGGACGAGGGCAAGTTGCAGCTTTCCGTCTACACGATGAAGGGCGGCAAGTTCTTCGAAGTGAGCGTCGATCCCAACAGCGGACGGGTCGTCAAGACTGAGCCGATTGCAGACGGCGAAGATTACACCGCGGCACAAGGTCAGAGCGCGGCGATGGCCAAGGCGAAGGTCACGCTGCGGGCCGCGGTGCAGAACGCGCTGCGAGCCAACGCTGGCTTCCGCGCCGTCAGCGTCACACCCTCGTTGAAGGATGGCCACGCCGTCGCCGAAGTCGCGCTCGCAAAGGGCGAGGAGATCAAGACTGTTTCGGTCCCGTTGTAACGAGAACAACCTCTCGATTCGTAATCCTGGACGGCCGGCGCACGCCAGCGCTGGCCGTTCTGCATCGGCCGCTACACGGTGACCAGTGCGACTGCCTGCGCCCCTGGGCGACGAAACGCTTGGCACCACCAGAGAAAACACGCTTTACGCGAATTCACGAGTTCCGGGCACGTCACTGTTGCAACTGATAGAAGAGCTTCTCGTACGTGATGCCCGCGAATTCCCGAGGCGTAGCGAGAACGACGCCCAGTCCAGACGTGGTCATGCCGGGATCAATCGGAGAAGTGCGCTCGGTTCGAGTCATGAACACGCCCTCGAACCGTTCAGTTGCTCCGTCGCGATACACCTTAATGGCGGTTAGTACCGCTCCTTCGATTTTTCCGTTTTCGAGTACAAACGTGCGAGACGGCTGATCCGAATCATGCCCGACCGCCTGTATCCTCCCATCACTCCCGATTCGGAGATCGATCAGATCCCCCAAATCAGTGACTTGATAGACGCCGGAGTACTCGGTGATGTCCTGCTTGACCATAGGCTCGCTCCGTACGTCTTTGTACTTCTCCTTTCTGACGCCATGCTTCTCGGCAACAAGATGCTTCTGTTTACTGAAGGCAGCCGCTACTTGCTGAGCTCTCGATTGGCTGGATAACTGCTGGGGAGCGGCAATTGCTGGACAGGCGGCCAACAAGGTAACAAGCACCGGTACGCATCGTCGTCCTTTCGGATTGGTTCGCAGACCGATGAATCCCTGCGCTACAATGGACACCCCGGCGGGAGAATTGGTTGCCCGTGAGCTACGGTCATTTGCGCTGTTTTCGCTGTTCGCTGACTGCTCTCCAGCAATACCAAGCGGCCACGGTGCGGTAGGGCCGGAAGCGTTCGCCCAGGGCCTGCAGCTCCTTCGGCGTCGGCAGCCGCTTCAAGCCGTAGGCCAGTGCATAACCTGTGCGAACGCCGTAGTCCCCAACCGGCCACACGTCGAGCCGCCGCAGCTGAAAGATCAGGAACATCTCCGCGGTCCACTGTCCGATGCCGCGGACGACCGACAACGACGTGATGATGTCCTCGTCGCGGAGCCTGCCGATGCGATGCAGCGGAACGGTTCCATCCACGACCTTCGCCGCGAGATCTCTGATGGCGGCGACCTTGCTCCGCGAGAGTCCCGCGGTGCGAAGCCTTCTGGCGGAGACTGCGAGGACGGCGTCGGGCGAGAGATCTCCGTCGAACAGGGCGACAAATCGTCGGTGGATGGCGGCGGCCGCTGCTCCGGCAAGCTGTTGATAGAGGATGCTCTCGGCGAGGGCGGCAAAGTGTGGGGTGTCGGGTCTCGGGAGGCGGAACGGCGCATTTCGGTCTATCAGCTTCGCCATGACGCGATCACGGCGCGCCACTTCTGCAACCGCTGTGGAAAAGGTGTTCACAGTGGCGTAACGCTACTCACGAGGGGTTGGTTGCATGATGGAGTACCGCATCGAACCGCGCGCCGCTAAGTTAGGAACCGTCGCCACCGTAGCTCAGTGGTAGAGCTCTCGATTCGTAATCGGCGTACCGCTCCCTTGGTACGCCGATGTTGTGCTCTGGGCCCGAGCGAACGTCTGCCGAAAATCGCGAAGGTCTGCGAACGGAATGGCAAGCGGTACGGCAAACGAAGATTCTACGCGAGTCCATGCATCTCCAGAAACGCGCGAGCATCCAATTCGAAAAGCACGCCTGCACGTCCCACGGTGTCGGCATCCAGGTTAAGGCGTCGAATCACCCCGTCGCGATCCGCTTGACCCAAGCCAAGCGCCGTACCCTTCACGATTCGGTCGGGATGGGACGGCACGGTTTGGGTTATCTGCCCCCTGAGATCAAGGCGCCTGGTATTCGTCTGGTGATAGCCGAAGCCTAGGAAGTAGATCACGTCGGCTTCGCGAATCCATTCATGGGCAATGCTGTATTCGACCGCGTGTTCCCCCTCATTCAGAATCCGAATGCCGCCAGCCGCTTGCTTGTACCAAGTGATTCGGTTGCGCTCCATCGGGTCATTTAGACTTCTCAGCTCATCAATGGCGGGTCCGAGTGACCCATGAATATGGACGGTGGGAAGAAGCGTCTGTCTGAACGCCTCGGCGACGGATCGGTCACTCAATTCGGGATAGTAAGCCGATAGGACGCCCACGAGGTACCGCTCGAACGACGTGTCGTAATTGTATGTGATGATCTTCAGCTTGTTCTGTGCAAATTCAACTGAAGTCTCAGCGTCGCTGTGCAGGTGCCACCAAACATGTTTCAACCAATCGAACTTCCCGTCCTCCTTGAGTTCGTCATTGCGTGGGCCAAAGACGGTAAGGGCGGCGGTGATGCACACGCGACCGAGTTCTCGGAATTCCTTGTTTGTCGCCAGAAAATCATCTATCGAGGCGGGCTTACTCGCGTGCAGGCGACCTCGGAACTCCCGGAGCAGCTCAACCGGAAAACCGCCGGTCAGGATAGGCCAAAGGTCGAACCTCTTTGACGGATCGGTTCGAGTAAGGATCTCAGCAACCAACTTCTCACCGAGCGGATACCCGTAGGGCTTGCTGGCGCCCGCCCCAAGGATGAGCACCGTCGGTTTGCGGATCACGCCTTGGGCGCCGTGGCATCACGAGTCGCCGGTTTCCGGGCTTCAGTGTTCGCTCTCTGCCAGAGCGGTCCGATTTCGTCGGCGATGGGCTGGAGAAGGTACCGGTCCCCGCGGAAGGTAAGAGCCATGTCAGCGGGATCGAGGTTCCGTAGGTAGTCCTCCGGATCTATCCCGCTGATCGCTCCTTTTGTGATCACGCTGGAGTCAACGAAGTTGTGGCGCTTCGAGGAGCTCGCCCACGCCTCGAGCCGCTCATCGAAGTGCTCGAAGTGGTTTCGGAACGTCCGGGGCGCGAGCACGGAGGCATCGGAAACCCCCAAGGAAGCGCGCAGCTCCTCGCCGCGCTTGCTGTGCTCACTATCCGGGGGCCAGAGCAGCTTGGAGATGTTGCCGGCCGCGACCAGGAGCCCTTGGACCGAATACCAGATCCGGTCCGAATCGTGCGAAGCTAGTGCTGCGTTGAGATCCTCGACAGCCACCAGCGCGAAGCGGCATTGACGCTCCACCTCCCGCTGAAAAATCCGCAGCACGAAAGTGGTCATAACCCCCAACGTAGTGAAATCCGCTAGTTAGTGAAGATGGAAACGGCCTGTAAGCGCGCAGGGCTCGAGGGGTGGCGGTTGCACGACTTTAGGAGAACCGCGGCCCGCGAATTCGTGAATGCCGGCGTGCCGGAGAAGGTTGCGATGCAGATCGTGGGCTGGAAAAGCCGAACCATGCTCGACAGATACTACATCGTCAACGAGCGCGACGTAGCGAATGCATTGGCGAAACGTTACGGCAAGCAAGCGGCAAGCAAAGGGCTGGCGCGGCCGGAGCCCCCAAAACCGGAGTACCATAACACAGCACAGATTGCTAAGTTGTCTCTCGACCGCCACCGTAGCTCAGTGGTAGAGCTCTCGATTCGTAGTCCGGCACGGCCGGCGCATGCCAGCGCTGGCCGTTGTGTTTTCAAGGACTTCCGCGACGCGAGCGCCGGCCAGCGTCGGCCAGCAACGGCTCCGTTGGCACCACCGTTGGCACCACACCAGAAGCGGGTATGGTGGCGGCCACGCACTGGCGTCCCAGGACCCTTCGAGCATGTTCATCGCTCTCGAACGGATCACTGAGGATCGGCGCGCGAAGGAAGGCCGTCTCGCGGCGCTCAGCGGCGACACTGGAGGCGCGATTCCTCTTCTGAATACATCTACACCTTACGCTAGCGATTCTTCCTGCGACGAACTTGGTCCACCCACCGGAGCTGCGGATACTTCTCGACGATGCTGCGCTGAAGCTGTCGATCGATGATGTGGATCGGGACCCTCGCCGCCAGAGCAGCTGAGACTTTATTGGAGGCTGGGCACCGCCCGCTGAGGCGCGGCCGCCACGGCGTTGTGCGGCTAGGTGTGCGCTATCTCACAATTGTTCGTATGTACAACCATGCTCCTGCGCGAGTCCGAGGGCCATCGTGTGCGCCGGGACGAGCCGCACACCGGGGTTCAACCCCGCGATCAGCTCCGCGCGCACCGGCTCCGGGGCTTGACCGGTGTCGGCCGCTAGCTCGCGCACGATTGCATTGAGCGCGTTGTTGCATTGCCAGAAAACCGAACCGCGGGTCGCCCGTGGCCGGGTCCTTCAGCTCCCAGCGCCGACCGAGCTCATACTTCGCCCACAGCGCGTCCTGCATGTTGATCGGGAACCCTTGCCGGGCGATGCCGACCACCGTGTTGATGTCGGGATAGGCCAACCCGTACACCTCGCGATGCGCGTCGAGATAGTTGACGACGACGAGCAGCGGCAAGTGATCGCGCAGGACGCCGACGGCAAATACCTGTTTGTGACGACCTTTGAGGTGGTCCAGCCACGTAAGATCCCACGTGTCCGCGTGCGCGAGTGAGGACCCACGACCCGCTCGGAAGATACGAGCGGCGGGCCCGGGGACGAGGGCTCCGGTACCCTTGGCGCCATGACACGCGGAACGTGTCCCGCGACCCACGCTGCCGTGGAACACGCTGTCGCCAAGCGCGACCAAAGCGGGCGTAATCGAATCGGCGTAGGTTAGGCCCGGGCTCTTGCGCCAGGACAGGGGTCCAGACAGCGCTGACTACAAGCAGAGGGGCGCGGAGGGCGGGCTGGCTCAACCCCATAGAGCCCTAGCCGATGGAGGGATCCTCCAAGCCCTTGGAGCCGAGTGTGCGCTTCTGCATCGTCGACTAGACGGTCAGGAGCGGCAACGTGCGGTAGCGCTTGCCGGTCAGTTTCGACAGGGCATTCACCACTGCCGGAGAGATCACCGGCACGGGTGGCTCGCCACATCCGGTCGGGTTCTCGGTGCTCGGCACGATGTGCACGTCCACGGCGACAGGCGCGTCCACGATGTACGGCGGCGTGTACCGATCGAAATTACTTTGCTCCACCCGTCCGTCCTTCAAGGTGATGGCGCCGTTTGCCATGAGCTGGGATAGGCCGAATACCAGCGCTCCCTGGCACTGGGCCTCGACGCTCAGCGGATTGACCACCAACCCCGCGTCAATCGCGACGGTCGCCCGATGTATCTTGGGGCGATTGTTCTCGATGGATACATCCACCGAGCAGGCCACCGCCGTCCCGAAACACTCATGACAGGCGATGCCGGCGGCGTGATTCCGAGCGAGCTTGCGGCGCCAGGGCGCGCTCTTCTCCTCCATCAGGTCCAAGGCGGCTCTGAGCTTCTTGGCGTCCGGCTGCAGCAGCCTGCGACGGTAGGCGATGGGATCCATCTTGGCGCCGGCCGCCAGCTCGTCGATCAGCGTCTCCATCACAAAGGCAGAGTGGGTATGGCCAACCGACCGCCACCACAAGACGGGCACGTTCACCTTGGGATGATGTGCGGTGACGTGAAGGTTGGGGATCGCGTACTGCGTATCCGCGACACCCTCAACGGCGGTTCGATCGACGCCATTCCTGACCATGAAGGCAGCGAAGGGAGTGCCGGTGACGATAGACTGGCCGACGACGACGTGCCGCCAGGCTACAGGCAGGCCATTAGGGCCCACGCCGACTTCGACGCGGTGAGCGTGCATGGGCCGGTAGTACCCGCCCTGGACGTCGTCCTCGCGCGTCCAGATCAGCTTTATGGGAGTGCCAGGCACGCGTTTCGCGATCTCCGCTGCTTCGCGCTGAACGTGAGAATCGGCAGTGGCCCGGCGGCCGAATCCTCCGCCCGCCATCTCGGTGTGAAACGTCACTTGCTCAGGCTTTAGCCCAAGGACCTCGGCGATCGCAGCCTGGTCCACGGTCTGGAACTGTGACCCGGCCCAGACCTCCGCCCGGCCCTCATCGAAGCGCACAGTGGTGTTCAAGGGCTCCATGGGGCTGTGCGCGAGGAAGGGGAATTCGTACTCGGCCACGAGCCGATCGCCGGAGGCCAGGGCGTCGAGCGACGTCTGATCACCACGGGTGACCGCAACGTTGCCGGGCGTGCCGGCGAGTTGTTTATATGTCGCCCACAGTTGCGCAGAGTCGGGGCGTTCTACCGCGGCGAGATCCCACTCGACCTTCAACTGGTCGCGGGCCTGCTTCGCGGTCCAGAACTTGTCAGCGACCACCGCGACCGCGGTGCCTCCGCTCACGGTCGGAATCTCGAAGACTTGAGCGACGCCCGTGATGCTGCGCGCCGCCGCGTCGTCTACGGTTTTGGGCCGCGCGCCGAACACGGGAGGATGCGCGACCAGGGCCACCTTGATTCCCGGCAAATCGAGATCAAGGCCGAATTTCTGCGAGCCGTCGCATTTGGTGCGGCTGTCGAGGCGCCGGACTCTCTTGCCGACCAGCCGGAAGTCGGCTGGCTTCTTGAGCTGCACGGTCGCCGGCACGGGGATGCGCGCGGCGTCGGTCGCCAGATCCGCATATTTTGCGGACTGTCCAGCTGGGCCACGGACGACGCTGACTTCGGTGCGGCACTGATCAGGCGCGACCTTCCATCGCTCCGCGGCGGCCGCAACGAGCATAGCGCGCGTCCGCGCGCCCAACTCGCGGTACTGCTGGAACGATGTGGCGATCGATCCCGACCCGCCGACCATCTGAATGCCTCGTACAGGATCGCGATAGATGTCGGCCGCGGGCGCAAGTTCTGCGGCCACCTGCGACCAGTCCGCGTCCATCTCGTCGGCGAGAAGCATGGGCAAGGCCGTCTGGACGCCTTGGCCGAACTCGAGCCGGTTTACCTGGATGACGATCTTGCCGTCAGGTCTAAGCTCGATGAAGGCATCGGGTGGATAGATCCTGGGGTTCTGCCCGGGCACGGGCACTTGCTGCGCACGCAGCGGACGATCGAGGTACAGCGAAACGAGCAGACCGCCAGCGGCCGTCGCCGAGGCAGTGAGGAACGCGCGACGCGTTATCTGTTGTGCGGGTCTCATGGCTGCGCGCCCGCCATCTTGATGGCCTCGCGGATACGGACATACGTGCCGCAACGGCAGATATTGCCGCCCATCGATTCTTCTATGCTCTTGTCCGTCGGCTTGCGATTGCTCTTGAGCAGCGCGACCGCACTCATGATCTGACCGCTCTGGCAGTAGCCGCATTGCACGACATCGTGCGACACCCAAGCATCCTGAACGGCGCGGCCCACCGGGTCCTGACTGATCGCCTCGATGGTGACGATGGGGCGGTCGCCGACCAACGACACTGGAACAATGCACGAGCGGGTCGCGCCGCCGCCGACGTGTACGGTGCACGCGCCGCACGCGGCGATGCCGCAGCCGTACTTGGTTCCGGTCAGCTTCAACTCGTCCCGCAGGATCCAGAGCAACGGCGTTCCCGCATCAGCGGTAACAGATCGTTTCTGACCATTGACGGTGAGCTCATACGTGGCCATGGCTGATCTCCTGTTCTACATCTGCGGACAAGGCATGCCGGCTTCGACCCACTGGCGCGTCGCCTCGGCGAATTCTGCGCGCGACAGCGGCGGCAAAGTCCGCGCGTTGCCGTGGATGTCACGTCCGGGCTCCCAGGCCCAACCCACGAGCGTGTCTTCGGCGTTGTGCTTGAGCAGCGCCGGCCCATCCATGTTGTGGTTCCTGCGGCGATCGGTGACGGCGCGGCAAATGGCGGCACTCGATAACGGCTTGTCGTTACGGTCCTGCCAAGCCATGGACAATGGCGCGAGATGCCAGTCGTGGCTGCCCGGGACGCCGGTGCTATTGGCGTTTGATTCCTGGTGGCATGTCGCGCATTGCAGGCCAAGCACGCCGTGGCCATCGGGACCTCGCACGACGTTGGCGTAATGACGTTGCCGCTCGTCGCCCTGCTGCGGATAATCGACTGCGGTGTGACAGTTGATGCAGCGCGGATGGATGAGGACGGAATGGACCTGGTCCCAGGCGGCGAGTCCATCGGCGCGGCGCGAGGCGGTAGGGTCTGGACTCTGCTGGGCAGAAGTGGCGAAAGCACCCGCACTCAGAATTAGCAGGAACCAAGCAAGTCCGACGGCCATGCGACTGCGCGACATGGTTAGCCTCCTAACGGCTCAAGACCTATCTCGAACCAGACGCCCTTTTCGTGTGTCTGTCAAGCGCCTCGATCGTCACTCGTATCGAGCCAGGCACATCCAACGCCTGCGAAGCTATCCGTTGCTCCCGAACCGTTCGAAGCGGTACGCGAGCTCCGGACCCTCGTCGCCCTCGTACGCGAGCTGAGCGATGAGCAGCGTGAACGGCTCCGTGTAGCGCGCGATCCGCAAGGGTCCAGCGTCGACAGGATCGAACCCTATGTCGCGGATCAGCTCAGCGGCAGTCTTTTTGGCGAGCTGATCTCCACGTTGCTGCTGACCGGCGGTCGCGAGACCGAAGTCCTCGGGGTCGAAGTGGACGACGTCTCTCTCGATCGCGGAGTCGTGACTTTCCGGCCCAACGAGTGGCGCCGTCTCAAGACGGCTTCAAGTCATCGATCGGTGCCACTGTGGCCTCAGCTCCGTGATGCTCTGCAGCGTTACCTGGCCGAGCGTCCGCCGAGCAGGCTG
>WNGG01009746.1_pt1 | contig 10475 bp, 6 predicted proteins | sample 5400661 | NCBI WGS metagenome assembly WNGG01 (sample SAMN13153372, study PRJNA577476) | soil metagenome | isolation source: 100 cm soil or saprolite under Garry oak tree replicate 1 | place: USA:California | collected 2016-06-15
GAAATTCACTCCTTCTACGCGCAAATCTTAAATTGTTAAGAGTCTCTCGTGGCTCTGCCATTGCAGTCGCCCATCAGACGATATCTACCCCATCTACTGATAGGCCTTACAATAAGCCTCATCATGGTGGGGGCTTACATGGCGGTGGGGTTCGCTAGCCTCACAGCCCCAAAGGCACTATGGTCAGTGAACCCAGTCACCATCACGTTCTCAGGAGGTGCGGGCACTGGCAGTTCGGGTAGTGTTGGAGAGGTGGTCAAGTGTGCCCCGAAGGTCGATGATGTGGTCTTTCACACTACTGTCAGCGACCCGACCAAGATCAGCCTCACGGTCAGTCCATCTGGTGAGGCGACGTGCGGTCCAGCCCCGGATGGTGTTACTGTAACAGCACAATGTCTCGTGGCCGCGCCGAACTGTGAGGGGACCTATACAGGCACCGTGACCATAATCCAGGGATACAGCACCATTCCGCCCAGCTTATCAGTCACGATCGTCGTGACCTAAACGCGTGTTCTTTCAGAATAAAGACAGTTCCTCTGGCCGCCCTAGTATCCAATGTATCCCTAAGCATTTCAGCCTACGAAGTGGCCTCGCCTGTCCAAGTCACTGACAGACTGTCTGCGAGGTCAGGCAGACCCGGCCACCAATACCTGGCTCGTTGCCCCCGGTATAGCTTTCTCAGGATTCAACTATGGATGTTCTGTTCCTACAACGGCTCCACTAGTACAAGTGGAGTTGATGAGTCTTCGGGATCCTTGACCCGTTGAATGGAAGGGACCGAGGTCTATCGGTTCGAAGTTTTCCAGACGCCCAAGACTAGGGCAAGCGCAAGTATCAGGCCGAAGATGATTATGGTCAAGAGTCCTATGTAGATGAGCCCCATGTAGAATGCGAAGGTTAGGCCGAAGGCGCTGAAGAGCCCCACAAATTTCCTGTTGCTGATATCCCAGTTGGCAAAATTCTGGGAGTAGCCTGCTCTCTTTATGACAATAAAGATCAGCCCCACGGAAGCGGCGAAGCTCGTCCAGAAAACGAGCCCGCCGAACAATATCCCAGAGATTACGAGAAGAGTTGGATACGTAAAGGCGAGAGCGTAGAGAGCGTATTTTGCTAGACTCCTAGTATAGCCGAAAATATGGCGTTCGAGGAATCCGGCTTTTGGCCCCGGCTGGAATAAGGAAGGGTCAAACTGCCAGAGACGGGTCTTCCGAGGCTTAGTCAACGGATAGATAAGACAATGAATAGTACTGGAAGCTAATTGAGCCTATCGGTACTATTACCTTTCAGGAGCCTGTTGGCATGTGCCCGCTTACTCCTAGGAAGAAATCAGACCGTAGAGGGCCAGACTATAGCTGGCGATCTGATCGATACGTGCGGTGCTTGATTAGCGCCTTTACCCTATAGATTGCTGTCCAGAACGGTCTTGCCCATCGCTGTCATGTCACTATACGATTGAACTCGAATTAGATCAAGTTGCTCTTCACTGGCAGGGTTCGGAGATAATTGGGTTACGAGCCCCCCGGGGTATATTTGTACTGTCCCAACAACTCCCTTTTTTTGAGTCCGACGGAGGTGGGCCTGCCCGAAATTCACCGTCCGGGAGTAACTACCTTCTTTCAAAGATCAGAGCTGAAACCTGTCCGTATCTACTCTTCATTGGAACCGATTTCAAAGATCGCTGAAGATGTCGATGGAGCTCGAGTGGTAGAGGTTGCTCAAAAGTATCTCAAAGAACGTCTGACACCTCAGTAAACTGTTCTCGCATGCATCATGGCCCACGTTGATGGTGCTCTTGCCAGTTGAGTGCTCACAAATAGGAAACTGCTTAAGGTTCTGATTATCAGCATTATGATATGTCCGATATGAAGCTCGTGAAGATTGTTACTCACCACGAATTTCCGGAAAGAGCCGCTGAACTATTCGCTGAGGAAGGAGTGGTAGCGTTAGGTTGGAGGAAAGTAGGAGATCTTACTGGCAAGAGCAGGGAAGAAATCAAAAGCATAGCAAAGAAGAAGTGGAATGCCGACGAGAGAAAGGCCGCTAGGGACGCTTACAAGCTTGCGATGTTCCGCGATGATGTGAAAAAAAGAGACATAGTCTTCGCGTATCAGCGCAACAACACGGTTGCTCTTGCGGGAGAAGTCGTAGTTGGATAGAGTTTCAATGTTCGGAACAAGGTTGGGAATCCAAAGGGTGAGATTCACTATCTCCAACAGGTGAAGGTGAACTGGTGGAAGAAACCTAGGAATTTTCACAGTTCACTCTTGCCAGAAGAATTGGCAAGTTGGGTTGCCCAAATAAGTACGATAGCCGTTCGCACTTATGACATCAAGAAACTCAAAGAGGCCCTAGAAAAGATTCCAAGTGAAGAGGAGTAAGCAAGGCCCTTGAAATTAGCAATGAAGAAGAACTCAAAGACTACATGGAGAAACACGTTTCCACTCTTTGTCTTCTGCACTCTACAAAAGTCGCTTCCATCGACCTTAATCATCCAGTAGGGCGGCGAGACTTGCTTGACCTCTACCTTCAGTGCCGTCATGCAGGACAAAATAGGAACTTAGATACTTAGGATGGACTCAACCCCGATCTTGGTTGAAAATCGCCGAGCCCCTCTGGGAGCAGTGCAGAGATGATATTGTTCATGGCGGGAAAAAAGTCGACCAAAATGTCTCAGAGTTTATCCTCACTTCAACGAAACAACTAATGAACGAATTGTCATCTTCTCGTTGACTCTTTTAGAAGAGTCATTGCATTATGATGATGACGGCTACGTCTCAATGACCAATATCGTGACTCTTCACAATCGAGAAAGCCGCGCAACAGCCCCAAGAAACCTATAATCCAACGGCTCCATAAAGAAGCAAGTCTCCGAGAAACGGAGTTTCCGGTCAAGGTGGGCAACCTCAAGTCGTGGCTTCCGAATAACTTTCTTAACAGGAGTTCCAATTTATTCACTGGTCGTTGTCCCTCACGCCACCAAGCGACCATGTCTTGCTGACTTTGCTAAGGCTGAGCAAGATGAGGGTTGACAACGGATCCTCAGGTGTGACAGTGATCCAGCGGCAAACACCTGGTGTTACTACAAAACCCTATTTCAGCCAGTACTGGCTAAAAGACTGCTTCTCCGACTCGGATGATATTGTCCGGTCGCTAGCAGTATGAGAGGCGGGGTTGTTTCTATGCGGAAACACAGGCGAAAAAGCCTCACGAAACACGCTCAGAGCAGCTTTCAGTCGATAGTCCTACAAAGTAGGATGCTAGGAAGCCCTCGTTTTGCACCGTTCTCACTAGAAAGACTGATCGTTTACATGATTATTTGTTGCAAGATTGCTAGGTTGGCGGTTCATCATGTTTTCACCGCCAAGGGTAGACCATAGTAGGGCACCGCTGGAGAAGATGTCTTGGCGATGATCCATGACCAATAATCGGCAGAACGAATTATTTGATTCGCTGAATCTGAAGTGTGGACCGCTTTGTCTGTAGACTCAGTGGGAGGTGGTTCAGTCTCACGAGAACTAGGAAGTCGTCTCGAAAGAATGTAGGCCTTTTGTTCTTCGAAATACACCCTAATGTTATGCATGAATTTCTTGCCCAATGCAGAATCAATTAGTTCGCAGTTGATTCCTTAGAGGGGTCCACGTAGAGCTGAGGAATCCGGTCTATGTCTGCAGTAATTCTTTGCTTAACATCGAAAATGTATCCTTCGACTCTTGGGAATCTGACTTCCAGGTCCTTCCTACTGGAGCAGTGCCTTGACTAAAGTTGACGACCACTCCGGTTCAGAACGTGTAGAGTAAAAACGACAAGACCCGAACAATCCCCATTCTTTCTGAATGAACCTCCAGAGAATACGCTCAACTTTTTGTCGGAGAATAGCAAGCTAGTGTGCAATCAAGCTCCGTTGTCGGGATAGTAAGTCAGTTTAGCCCCACTAGCTGGGTCGGGTCCAACTATGGCCATCGCATCGTGGACAGCTCCGCTTACAGGCTCACCTTTCAAGAGTAGGTTGACTAGGGATCCGAAAGCATCATCCGTATGGGCAACTGTCACAACATTGTCCCAGCCAATGTAGGCTCTCGCCCCCTTGTCTACGAAGGCTTTGGCGAGAGAAGTGATCTGGGACCCCTCGCAGAACATGGCCAGAACCACCGTTTCCGGGAATCGTCCACACATGTCTTTCGCGACGAAATCGGAACCGAAGGCAAAGTACTGGGAGCCGTTGACGCTTACGATGTAGACTCTGTCCGATAGTTGATCGGCCACGTGTCTAGAACTACTGTAAGACTCGGCCGTTGTAACCACTGAAGGGCCGGCCAACGCAAGGTCTCCATGAGTCCGGAGCATAATTATTGCGTAGCCCATGCTTGGAAGATCGTCCATAAAGTCAAGGGTCACGGTCTTTGGCGGGATGTAGTCAAAATGGTATCCGGCAGCGCTAGCTGAAGAGTTTACACCGGCCACAAATTGCGGGTCAGGGTACTGGGAGGCAAGCGTGTCGAAGAGGGCTACGTTGCGCGGGGAGGAGGCGTGTGTAGCTTGGTCTTGTAGCCCAGTACAACCGGACCTTCCTACCAGTAGGCCCCAGAGATTTGATCCCGAGATAACGGCCAAGAAGCTGGCCGAAACCACTAGCAGTAACACAAGGGCGGTGCGTTTCTTTGACCTCGAAGACCTGTGGTTTTCGAACGTCTTAGAATAATACAGACGTTTCGACAAATGTTCTGACAGAATCGAATCAAGCTCTTTGCCCCTACCGAAGACCCGGTTCCGCTTGGCTTTGTCTTCAGGGTCGGAGGCAGTTTTCAACGCTGTTCACTTTCGCGTCCTTGCGGCATGAAAGAGAAATGGCTCGCCTAAGAAAATGTATCGGTTAGTGCAAACGTCCGAGGTAACCTTAGGAATAGCCGAATTAAGCATGGGAAAAAAGGAATCGAGGTGTGAATATTCCATGTCAATTCATTTCGGGCTTGGAGCGCTTGCGATAGATCATCGCGCCGACAGCCAAGGCCACTATTGCGCCGGCCATCCCGAGGTAAGAAGACAAGAGCGCCAGCTTGCTTACGGGAACAACTATCCCGCCAATGTTACTCCCGCCTATTGTGAGAGAGACCAAGCGTATGTTGCTTGTGAAGAGAGCCCCGGAGCTATCAGTGTAAGTCGCTACATCTGTGTCAGTTCCCCCAAATGGGGGGTTGACCATGAACGTCGCCTGCCCGTTAGCGCCTGTGACGACGGTGCCCTTAATGCCTTTGTCCGGACCACTCGTGACTGCAAAAGTAACAGTAATCCCAGGTGCCGGACTGCCATTACTCTGTGTCAACGTCGCTCTTAGAGTGTAGGAAGAAGTCGCGGAAGTCGGCCCTGCTAAGTTGATACCCGTTATTGGAGTGTTGCAGGGGAGGGAATCTGGGTTGAAAGGTTGGTCTAAGATGTTGTCAAAGACCTGTTTGTCGTACTTGCCTCCGTTACTGTCTCCGTTCTCGAAATCAGTGAACCAGTTGTCGTTGCCGTCATAGATGACGAGCCCGCTGGCGAACGTGCGTGCGTACGCTACCTGGACTCCTGTGACTATCGGAGAGAAGGGGCCGGGGGCTGAAAGAGCGGTACCCTCGATGGCGGCGCACCATCCCGATCCGTATGGAGTGAACGTGTTGGAATCGCCTATCGCGTCTGTGGCGCCAGGGAATCCACCACTATCCCCAACGGCTAGACCACTGGTGAGAGTTGCAGGTGCAATCTCCGCCTCCAACCGAGTAATTGAGCCAACATAGTTGTTTGGACCTGGATAAAGGCCTGTAAACGGAAAAAGGAAGGCATTGTAGTTTGGCGTGGGTCCCCCTGACGACAGATTTCCGTCAGCGCAGTAATCTGCGTCGTAAATCACAACCTTGCCAGAGCCTGCACTTAGGTATGAGTTGAGCGCACTCACCAAGCCAGAGTGTCCACCGATGTCGCACACCAGATAGACAAGCACGGTGTCGTACCCGCTCAATGCTGCCACACCGTTGGCGTCAATGGTGCTGACGAAGACGTTTGTGAAATGAGTGGTCACCGCTCCGCTGGTGGTATAGGTACAGCCCGCAGCGGATGAGCCTGCAGGAGGAGCACCCAAAATTGCGTTCGTGAAGATACTGGATCCGAGAACAGTGGGGTCCTCACACCCCTTCCCGTTCGAAAAGTCGGTGACGTAGGCGACTTTGTTACTAGCTGCAAGGGCATGAACCGAGATAGATGTTCCTCGAATCATGAAGAAAAACGACAGAGCTAATAGAATGAGAGTAGCGAACCTCGTTTCAGCTCTATTCATATTATTGACTGCGCGAATCGATTACAACTTAACGTTATCGGATACTTGTTAAAGATGAACAAGAAAGCTGTCAGAGCGGCCCAACATACGCAGCAACAATCCCAGCTGTGTGTGATAAGGGATAATTGATTATTGCTCTTCGATTATCATCGAGGATTCCTTCCTCGCGCTGGGTATTGGAATCAGATCTTAAGGGCTATGAAGAAGCCAAAGAGGAAGTGAAAAAATAGAGCGCATCATAGGCTCGATTAAGGCTAGGTGAGACCTAAAAAGAGAAGCAAGATTTGGACACTAAGTACGAAAGACCACACTTCGATGAGATAGTCGGCGAGTTTCAAGCGCTTTCTTCATGGGCCTATGGGCTGGAGGGAACGATCGATGATCTTTTCGAGCGATGCCTCAAGGAAATTCTCCGCGCACATGGAAAAAACCCGGAACAGATTCTGACAAGAGAAGCGCTTCTTGACGGAGCAACTATGATTTACAGCCCAGACCAGCAGCAAGACTGGCAAATCAACGCGTTACGAGCCAGTCGGAGAAAATAGTTCAGGCCAATCAAAAAGAAAACAAATAGATAGTACGAAAATTCCCCGTGGATGGCGGGACCGGCGGGATTTGGGCCCCGCGGAGGGAACTTTGTCCCCCTTTATTTCTACTCGCCTTCAGCTTGTCCTATCATCGTCAGAATCCTGATCGAAGGGAATCGAAGTACTTGAAGCAGCCATCAGCCAGGATTTCTGAGACGATTTTCGCAGGCTAATGCAGCTCTTAAGATCGGTAAGCTAGGCCTACCCGCGAGCTGTTACTGTATTCTAGAGGAATGTATGTCGGGCTCCAGGTAGATAGTTAATCTGAAGCGGATAAGTTTTTAACACGAATGGAGGGGTAACCTGCGCTTCGAAATACTTGAGAACAATTTCTATCGTCAAGCTAATGCTAGTCTTTGCTGTCGTCTTCTCTCTCGCCTCTTTCTCCGGTGCAATATCAAGCAATTTCCAGCTTCCATCGGTTCATGTGGCTCGTGCTACTGTGGCTCCTTGTTCGACTCCTGGTTCTCCATGTTCGGAGAGCTGGGTTCCTGCTGGTCCGGCTATGGACACGTTTCTGGCGACGATCTTCACTGATGAGAGTGCGGAGTTCCAGAACATTCAGGGCGCTGCTCCAACCATTGATCTTACTGACTGGCCTCTGACGCCTGATCTGCTGTCTCCGTTCACTACTCAGAGCCAGTTCTACATTACATCGTTCATTTCTGAGCATGGCTACTTCGAGATTCAGTTCATGCTTGGTGCTGGCAACTTCTGGGGTTGCAACATGAACTTTGGCAATTCTCAGTGTGGAATTGATATTCGCCAGGGCATCTCGCACCTGATCGACAAGGCAAAATTCACATCGACTGAGCCTACTGAGAAGGGCATCTCCTCACCGATCGACAATCCATTGCCAACGAGCAACGGTGGACTACCGTCACCCAACCCATGCGGCTGGGATAATGGTGTTGTCCCAGCTGCACTACAGCCAGTTCTAGGCGTTTCACTGGCACAGACTGGTAGCAACTGCATCGTCGGCGCACCTGGTGGAACGGCCTTCCACCTGGCCCCCGCCAGTGGCGGTAATGGTGTCGCCTGGCTGCCGACTCAATCGGATCTTGACATGTGTGCTGCTGCTGCTCACTTCATGGACGCGGGTCTGGCCACCGGTGTAGTCAACCCCAGCACTAATCCGACTGTCCGGAACTGTTCACTGTCAGGGCTCAGCCCGGCTGTGACCGCAGGCGGGATTAGCTTCTTCATTAGAAGCGACAACATCCCGAGACTCCACCTTGGTGACAGTCTTGCTCAGGGTATGTGTGCCCTGCTCACAGGCGCATACACAACCGGATGTGGAACAGATACCGCGCACACGAACATTGTAAAGGTACAGCACGGTCCCATCACCGCCTTCACAGGCTTCACCACTTCCATGGATCACATCGATGTCAGCTGGCACATGTACACCGCAGCTTTCGGCAATGTCTTTCCGTTCGACAATAGCCTTTATTTGGCATACAACAGCCGCTTCGTCTCTGGAATATCCTCAATACATACGGCCAACGGTGGAACTTGTAGCGACGATTCAGTCCCTACGGCAAGCGCTGGCAACTACATGTACCTGTGTTCTTCATCTTACGATGCAGTCAGCACCCAGATGGAATTCGCTCCATGTCTGACCGCCCCGGGCGACCCAACTGTTGGCAGCACTCTCACGACCTATGGTGAGTGTCCCGGCATTGGCAGCCGGACCGCGGACTTCGTGGTTAGTGCCGACGGGAACTACACCGCAGTCAGTGGTGGTACAGTTACCTACCATGTCTTTGCCACTAGCATCGGCGGCTTTAGCGGCACCGTCACCCTCGGTGCAACTGCTAACGTCACCGCAACGGTGTCACTGAGTCCCAGCATTTCGCTTACTCCTAGCGGAACGGGTCAATCAACGTTGACCATAAGCGGGCTCTCCTCTAGCCCATTCAAGGCCACCGTGACTGCGACTTCTGGTTCACTAAGCCACCAAATCGTCCTCGTTGGCACCCCCCCTGGAAGCGTCAACATCGAGGTCAAGGGAGAACACAATGCGGGACCTGGTTCAAGCCCAGGGTTCCTAACCCTAGCATCAGGCATAGCAGGAAACATTTCGACTGCATGGGACGAGTTAGGAATCACCATTTCTGGAACAACTGGCAGCATCACCGGGTCCATAGACGTAACGCCGATCGTCACTGATGGCGTTGGGCCCGCTCCACAGGCTAACTTCGAGGCCTTAGCACCGCCCAACACGGCGCAACCCCCCCTCCCAACTGGGACATCACCCACATCATCTAGCGAGCCATTCTGCAACACTCCAGGGCCATGCACGCTACCACTGCCTATAGTTTACAATGGGGATAGTTTTACCACCGGATTCGACACAGCTCCCTTTAGTCTATTCAGCAATACTCCCATTACTCCATCCGGCCTTTACAGGGCTACTGTAATGGTAAGGAACCCGACCACAGGTGCAACACTTGCTCAATTCGAGATGAACATCCTAGTACCCGTCCTAGACGGCGTCAGTGGTGGTCTTGCAGCGGAAGAGGCCTTCGGCATGGGAGCCTACACTGATCCTATTTTCCAACAAGCTGATCAATTCGGCTATCTGTCTCACACTCCAAGCAACCCGGCCGCCACCTGGAATAGGGTCATCAACCACTTCGGTAATGGCATAGCCAACTATTTCACATGGCTGAACGCGTGGAACAGTGCTCCTGCTCAGCCTGGTACAATTCGGCAGGGCTTCAAGCAGACTACTCGTACTGTCAGCCCGTACATTGCCAGTACTGTCTGGGACTTCTATATGGTTGGCAACGTCTATGACACTATGCACATTGTTAATCCGTTGAACAATGCTAAGGACCTGGCCTGGATGGACATTAGTGCGCTTCCAGAAACCTCGCTGACATACACTCCGCCAGGTGGCGCTTGCCCCAGGGGTCCTCCAGGATGTACTGTCTTGACTTACCGGTTTACTTTGATGCCGAACCTGAAATGGCAGGACGGTAGACCGGTTACATCGTTCGACGTGGCCTTCAGCTACTTGTCATTGCTGGCTAACGGTGCCTTCCAGAGCGGCGGTGCATCATCACTGTCTGGGATAACGATACTCAGCCCTACACAGTTCGACCTGAACTTGAAGAGCACTGGACCGTTCACTCGGCTCTTCCTGACTGGTGCCAGCATAATGCCGGGCCGATACTGGACCTGCGGCACAGGCACACAGCCCTCTACCGGTATGGCGCCCAACATCGCGCCTGCACCATGTCCCGCAGCGGCTGCTTCCCAGTGGGATTCTGGCATAACAACCTGCACCAGCGTCGGCAACACCTGCTATCCAGTACAGTACACTCTCGGAAACGCTCCACTCCAGTCCGCCTGCTACCCGAACGCTGCTGCACCATGCGCTCAACCTGCACAGGCTGCTCTCAGCGGCGCCGCTAGCTTCGTGGCGAACCTGATGAATGTTGATGCTGTGAAGACGGGTGCTCTCTATGATCCTATTGCTGGCCATATCCTCATTGGTTCTGGTCCGTGGACTTGTGGTACTGGTGCTGGTCTGGGTCAGAACTGTGCCCCGGGCAACATCATGAACCCTGGTA
>WNGG01009747.1_pt1 | contig 10475 bp, 5 predicted proteins | sample 5400661 | NCBI WGS metagenome assembly WNGG01 (sample SAMN13153372, study PRJNA577476) | soil metagenome | isolation source: 100 cm soil or saprolite under Garry oak tree replicate 1 | place: USA:California | collected 2016-06-15
AGAGCTGGTCGAGGAACAAGATTGCCGTGGCGCCGTCGTTGCGGCGGCTGCGCTCCATGCGGAGTTCGTGGCCGATCTTTCCGCTGGCGATCAGGATGCGCTCGGCGTTTTCCACGCCGGCATCGGGCACAACGGGAAGGAATCGCGGCTTGGCAAAATCCTCGATGGGCGAGGACGCTTCGGGGCGCCGCAGCATGCTCTTCGGCGTGAACACCACGAGCGGTTTGCGCCACAGGCGCAGCGCCTGGCGCCGCAGCAGATGAAAATACTGCGCCGCGCTGGACGGCTGGCAGACCTGAATGTTGTCTTCGGCGGCGATCTGCAGGAAGCGCTCGATGCGCGCGCTGGAATGCTCCGGTCCCTGGCCTTCGAAGCCATGGGGAAGCAGAAGCACTACGCCCGAAGGCAAGTCCCATTTGTCCTCGCCCGCGCTAATGAACTGGTCGATGATCACCTGCGCGCCGTTGGCGAAATCTCCGAACTGCGCTTCCCACAGCACCAGCGCCTCGGGAAAATCGCGGCTGAAGCCGTATTCGAAGCCGAGACATCCCGCTTCGGAAAGCGTGGAATTGTGAATCTCGCACCAGGCTTGCTTGGGCGCAACGTGTTGGAGCGGGAGATATTGTTCTTCCGTTTCCGTGTCCACCAGCGCCGCGTGGCGCTGGTTGAACGTGCCGCGCACCGTGTCTTGCCCGCTGAGCCGCACCGGAGCGCCTTCCAGGAGGAGCGTGCCGAGCGCCAGCGCCTCGGCGAAACCAAAATCCACGGCGCGCTTTCCATGACCCATCTCCGCGCGCTGCTCGAGAAGCTTCTGCACTTTCGGGTGGACGTGAAAACCCCCGGGCGCGCGCGTCAATGCGTCGGAAACTTCCGCGAGCTTTTCGAGAGGCACTCCGGTATCGACTTCGTAGGCGGAGTCGTAGCACCCGCGTTTGTACGCCGACCAGTAACGCGGCAATTCGCGAAGAGATGGAGTTTTCTTGAGCGTCTTGGCAATTTTCTGGCCCGCTTCGTATTCGGCACGAATCTGCTCGACCGTCTTGGGAGGTTCCGCTCCCGTTTCCTTTGCGTAAATCTGCCAGAGTTGCGGGTGATCCTTGACCTTCCTATAGAGCAACGGCTGCGTGATGGTGGGGTCGTCCACTTCGCTGTGGCCGTGGCGGCGGTAACCGATGATGTCCACGACGACGTCGCTCGAAAAGGCGTAGCGATACTCGGCCGCGAGGCGGCCGACGCGAACCACGGCAGCGGGATCTTCCCCGTTGACGTGGAAGATGGGCACGGACTGCCGCTTGGCGAGGTCCGCAGCGAAGCGGGACGAATGCAGCTCCGTCGGGCGCGTGGTGAAGCCAATCAGATTGTTCACGATGATGTGGATTGTGCCGCCGACGGTGTAGGCGTCAACATCGGCGAAATTGAGCGTTTCCGCCCAGATTCCCTGGCCGGCAAATGCCGCGTCGCCGTGCAGGACGACCGGGAGCACCTTGCGGCGTCCGTCGGCGCCCTGGCGCGTCTGCTTGGCGCGCGCGCGGCCAATGGCCACAGGATCCACGGCTTCCAGGTGGCTGGGGTTCGACACCAGATGAATGCGAATAGAGGCGCCGCTGGCGGTCTGATACTCGCCGGTCGCACCAACATGATATTTCACGTCGCCCGCGCCCAGAACACTGCGCGGGTCCACATCTTCAAAGCCCGCGAACACTTCGTGGAACGGGCGGCAGGCAATGTGCGCCATCACGTTCAGCCGCCCGCGGTGGCTCATGGCCAGAACGCACTCGGCGGCCCCTTTTGCGCCGGCAGCCTCGAGAATTTCGTCGAGCAGCGGAATCAGCGCGGTGACGCCTTCGAGGGAAAAACGCTTCGAGCCCAGATAACGCGTTTGCAGGACTTGCTCGAACAGGTCGGCGCGGATCAGCCGCTCGAGAATGCGTCCGCGATTGACGGCCGAGGCGTCCGCTTCGAGACGCTGGGCAATCCAACGGCGGCGCGCCGGGTCCTGGAGGTGCATGAAGTCCGCGCCGATCGTCCCGCAATAAATCTTTCGCGCCTGGTCGGCCGCTTCGCCGGTCACGACCAGCTCCGGATGCGGCTGGGGCTTCAGGAAGCCGAGCGGATCGAGATTGGCCTCGAGATATCCCCAGCGGCGAAAGGCATCGAAGACGCGCTCGCGGTCTTCGCCCGCTATGCGGCTAACTTGAACTGTGCGACCGTGTGCCATGGAAACTCAATTCTGCCACAGAGGGTTTGGCATTGCTCCTTCCGGAATTGCGGCACTCACGCATTGGATGTAACCGTAGACAGTGCAAAGGCGGATTTCCTTGAAAATCGGGGTACCCTCACCCCTTTTTTTGTAAGTGTTGATGATAAAGGACTTTAAGTCCTTTGTTTTTATAAGTGTTGATGTTAAACAACTTATGCGAAGTGACTGGTGATTGGTGATTTGTGACTCGTGATTCGCGGCCGACAGAAGGTGACCTGTTTCGACAGGTCGGGACTTGGAGAGAAGAGTCGCATTAGCCTGGCATTTTCCATTCGCTGGGCTCAGAATTAAGGGGAGCCCCCCACCCTTTTTTTGAAAGTGTATGAAACGAAAGGGTTTTAAGTCCTTTGTTTTGAAAGTATGTGATTCTAAAGGGTTTGCGGACACATTTTTCGTAAAGTGTGTGAAACTAAAGAGTTTAGGCGGCATTTTGGCCTCATTTACGGTTTCTGAAGTCTCTCTGACCCTTCTCGGCGGTCTCTGCCGACCCTCTGAGCAAGCAGGGCGGGTTACGAAGAACCTACCTAGCGGACTCCTGGCGATTCTACATTGGTTATTATACCACTATAGTAAACGATTGTCAAGGCCTGATTTGGCGAGAGGAAGTAGCGGTGCAGCTTTGAAATCGACAGGGATCTAACTACGGCTTGGGGACTTCCGCAATCATGTGCGCACGCGGAAAGAGGAGAAAGCGGGCAAGGAAGACTTTCGAAAGGAAAACCAGAGAAGCTACAGGTCAAGATTCATCGGGCGACAAGAATCCATAGGTTTTGGATTTCGGCAGCGCCGCTAGCCTGCCAAAAAATTCTGTCTCGGTAATTGTGCTTGGCCAATCGAGTCGAACGCTGATGTAATAAATGGGGTTTTTGGGATCTGGCTCTTCCTTTTCAACCCTCAGTGCTCCCAAAGCCTGGAGCCGATTAATGTCTCTCACAATTGCTGGCAAGGGCGCCTTACGAGAACTGTAGTCACTCTTGACCGACTCGGTCAACCCCAAGAACTCTACCCGCCCGTCCGCATTTAGTAGCTTCTCTAGTAGAGCCAATTGGCGTTTAACAATGACCCTCTTGCGCGTGCTTTCGAGTCTTGTAAAAAGTTCATGCATCAGGTTGCGGAATATCTGCCTTGAAACTTCGTTCTTGATCATTTCAGCCAACCGGTTGCTCTGCAGTGCTACTCCGCGTAACCCAAACTTCAGAAAAGGAGTCAAATCCTGATTCCTAGCTCGCACCGCAGCCAAAGCGTCCAGATAGGCTTTCTTTTCGTCGTAGTAATAATTAGACATGGCGATGAATAGAGAATCTTTGAGTCCTGCGCGTTGAAGCACCAGAGCTTCGAGGACGCGAGCGGTCCTTCCGTTGCCGTCCAAAAAGGGGTGAATAGCAGCAAAGTGATAATGCAGTGCCAACGCTTGTATCAACAAATCATGTTCTTTGAACGCGGTTTGAACCTGTTTCGTTAGCCGACGAAAAGCTTCCTCGCACTCCTTCCCACCAATAGCACCCCGATGCTTTGGATTTCCGAAGCTGACATTTTGGTCTTTCCCACGAATCACTCCCGGCGGACAGTGGTCATCGTCGCAGTCAGCCACGATGAGACGATGCAGTTGGCGGATCAGAGCAAGATCAATTGGAACATCATCCGGTATAGTTGCAACCAACTTGTACGTCCGAACGGCGGCGTTTGCCTGTTTCTGAGATCGCGTCCGGAGTTGCTCGGGGCTTTCGGCCCTAATGGCTACATCTAGTTCATTCGCAGCAAAATCCGCTCCCTCAATTTTGGAAGTTCCAGAGATCTCCATTTTTAGTTGTATTTTTTGTAGCTCCTCGACCCAACGCCGTTGAAAAGGAATGCTTTTTAAGGCCAAGACAGCGGCTTTGGCATCAGTGATTTCTTGGAATATTTCAGTCTTGTCGTATTTTATCCAAGCGGACGGCAACGTATATTGGATAGCTGTCATACAACCGAATTATAAGACAATTATCCAGAGATGTAAAGAGGAATTTGCTTATCCTCAAGTAGTTGACAACACACACTTTGTATAACTATTGGCTGCCGTGGAACAAAAAATATTACAAAAAATAGTTGACATTATCTGGCCTTGAGGCATACTGGAATCGGCCTAGTGGTGCCATAAAAATTGGCCACAACGCCTGGTGTGGTACTTGCGGAGCGTGATATACTTAGATGCTCCGAAATGCAGCGACGCCTCATTCTGACGAATGAGGCGTCGAGTCCCGCTGTTCGACGGGGATGGTGGAACCTGTCACCCACTATTCTAGGCGGTTCGCCGCTCTCCGTCAACAGCGAAAATCAACAGCGAGACACGCAGCGCAGCTGCGTCCCGATAACCAGCCCTAAAGGGGCAAGGAGAGCAACAAAATGTTCACTGGACAAGTGGTGATAAATGGAGTAAACGACAAAGACCTCGTGAAGATTCTGGAAGTAAAGATTAAGCACGAACGGTCTCTGCAGCTCAATCCCCAACAGCTACAAGTCGTTGGAACAAGCCAACCGAATGTTATGGTCTACAACAATGTTGTTCTCGGCTGGCAGAACGAAGATGGCTTGGAAGCTGTCCACAGTATCATTTCGATCTTGTTGAAAAAAGGAGAACACACGGAGAAGGCTGCTGCTGGGGGTGGAGCGCAATAATTTGACCTTCAGCACACTTCAGAATCTCTTTCATTTCTTCCGGCCCAGGTCGTTTGAAGTTAGCCTGCATTAGGACGACGATCTGGGCCGCCAATGGGCCGGACGCTACAACGCCCGGACGCGAGAGTGGAGGTCGCGTGCGATTTGTTCGGGGGGAGTTTCGGGCGCGAAGGTAACAGGCGCACCGATGGTTACACGGACTTTGCCGGGCCGGGCGAAGCGCCAACCGGTGAGTTTCACTTCCCAGAGGCCGTCAATGCGCATGGGCACAACGGGAAGGCGCAGGTTTTTTGCCAGCAGGCCGATGCCGCTTTGAAAGGGATGCAACATGCCGTCGGGGGTGAGTTCGCCTTCGGGGAACACCAGGACGCTGTAGCCGCGGTCCACGGACTCGCCCGCAAACCGGAAACTCTCACGAAAGCCGGAGCGCTGCGGCAGCGGGAACACATTGAACAGGCCGACTACGAGCCAGTAGCCGAGCCAGTAGCCCCAGCGCTTCAGGAAAAACCATTCCCGCGGGGGATGGCGCATGTCCCGCAGGGTTTCCCCGCCGATGGTGGCGGCCATGCTGTGGCGGAAGCGCAGCGGGAGCGCAGCCAGGATGAAGCCGATGTCGGTGCGCCGCGTGACATGGTTCGAGACGATCAGCAGCGGGCCGCGCACGCCGCGCAGATTCTTGCGTCCGCGCACGCGCGGGTGCGCCAGGATGTGCGTGGCAGGCCACACGAGCAGATAGTAGACGGCCAAGCGAATCCAGGGGATGGGAAAGCGCTGCGTCCAGCGAGGGTAGCGATACTCGCTGCGGCGCTCCGGGGTGGCCTGCAACAACTGTTCGATGTCGGCGACAGTTTCCGCTTCGGCGAAGCGCGTTTCGTTCAAATCAATCTGGAAGCGGTCTTCGATGGCGCTCATCAGCTCGACGCGGTCGAGGGAGCTGAGGTTCAGGTGCGTTTCGAGATTTGCCCGAGACGGCGCAGCCGCGGAGGCGCCTCTCGCCGTGACGCGCGCGATCAATTCCGCGAGGACGCTGGCGCGACCCCCGGCCCGAGCGCCTTCGGCAGCCTTCGCGGCCTGTGTTCCGGCGGCGCTGAACGCGTACTGCGCGGCGCCGCCAATCACGCTGGTGCGGGGCTTGCCCGTCGAAGTCCGCGGAAAATCGGCTTCGGGCCACACCAGCCACCGGCGGATTCTCTGGTATTCAGCGAGTGATTCGTTGGCGCGAGCGACGATTTGCGCGGCGCGGCTTTCCGCCACGACGCCCGCAGCAGCGCGCGGCGCACCGCCCTGCGGCTCGCCGAGAAGGAGCACCGCGCAAGCCTCCGCATTGCCGTCCTGCGCGAGCGGCACAACCACGCAATCTTTCACCGCAGCGTCGCGCCGCAGAGCGGCCTCGAGGTCCTCGGGATAAACATTCATCCCCGCGGGGGTGACGATGACGCTTTTCTTTCTTCCCTTGAAATACAGGTTGCCTTCGGCGTCGAGCGCTCCGATATCGCCGGTGCGGAACCATCCGGCGCCGCCGGCGGGCCGCAACTCACCGCCCTGCCAGTAGCCGGCGGCGATGCTGTCCCCGCGCACCAGGATTTCGCCGCCTTCGCCAAGCTGGATTTCGCGCCCCGGGAGAATCTTTCCGATGGAGCCCTGGCCGACGCGGAACGGGTGATTGACGCTGATGAGTGAAGTGGTTTCCGTCAGCCCGTATCCCTGAATCACCGCGTAGCCCATGCGGCTGAAAAAGGTTTCCGTCCCTGCGGAAAGCGCCGCGCCGCCGGAGAGAAATGCCCAGAACTTCCAACCGAATTGGCTATGGATGCGGCGGAATTTCCAGGCGCGCCGGAGGAATTTCTTGCCTTCGGCGGCGCGGAATTTCGCATCAAATTTTTCGCGCCATCCGCTGTCTGCCTGCGCCTCGACGTCGCGCTCGATTTTCCCGCGCAGGGCATCAAGCACGCGCGGCACGGCGACAAGCAGCGTGGCGCGTTCGCGGCGAATGGTGCGCACAATCTCCGAAGGGTTGAGCGATTCCTCGAAGACGACCGCGGCACCCATCAACGGAGGAAGGAAGATTCCGAGGAATTGGCCGAAGACGTGGCTCAGCGGAAGCAAATTCACGAAGCGCAGGGGATGAAAGAAACGCTCGCATTTCAAGTAGGGCTGAATTCCGCGCTCGAGCGGCTCGAGGTTCGCAAGAATGTTGCCGTGCGTGAGGACCACGCCGCGGGGCTCGGCGGTCGTACCGGAAGTGAACACAATCTGGGCGATGTGATCGCGCCCCAACGGCTCGTCTGAGAAGAGCGCTCCTTGCTCAGAAACCACGCGCCCGGCTGCATCGAGGACTCTTGCCGTGCGCCCTCGCGGATGCCGCACACCCTCCGGCAATTCTTCCAAGAGGAGTACCGACAACGCCGGATCGAGAACAGGCTTGCCGCGGGAGGCCACAATCAGTTTCGCGCCGGCCTGTTTGGCCACGCGCCGCGCAAAGTCCGGCGCTGCGCCATCATCCATCGGTACGACGACGGCACCGCGCAGCAAACAGCCCCAGAACGCGGCCACCCACTCCGCGCAGTTCGGTCCCCAGAGCAAGACGCGGTCGCCCGTGCGAACGCCGCGTTCACGCAACTCCATCGCAAAATGAGAGGCTGCGCCGGCCATCTGGGCATAGGTCCATGCCTCGCGACGGTAGCCGCGCTTCTGCACGAAGGCGACTTCGCGCCCGAGGCGGAGCAAATCGTTGAACAATTCCGTGAGCGATGTGCGGGGCATAAAGCGGCGGCTGCGGCCCGGCAGCGCCTCGGAGGAGATTATAAGCCGCGGCCCGCGGTGCGGCGCCGCCTGTTGTTGCGGTGACGTAGCACGCTGATCGCCGGGTTCAGGCAGCACAGTGCTGCCCGCCGATGACGGTTGTGCGGCGAAAGCGAGCATTTTCAGTGTTACTGGTGCAATCGTTTTACCAAAACCGCGCCCCGTTCGCGCAGCCTGGGGGAATCGTGTGGGGCTGGTTGGCACATTAGGACGCCAAAAGGGAGGTTTGGTCCACCGACTTCGGCGCTCAAGCCGGGATGCCGCCTCAAGCGGGCAGCCACTGTGATAGACTCGCCGAGCGTGGCCAACAAGATTCTCGCCGGCGCCGGAATCGTTCTGATCATCCTGGGGACTGCGGCGCTGGTCCATCCGGAGTTCACTTACGACAGGCACCAGGAAGTTCTGCGTGTCGGGCCTATTCAAACGGTCGTGGAGAAAGAGAATAGTGTGCAGATCCCGGCGGGCGTAGGCATACTGGCGATTTCTGCTGGCGTCGTGCTCACCATCTTTGGTTTCCGCAAGAAAATCTGAGCAGGACTCTTCCATTCCACCGCTCGGTCGCATGCATCCCTTACATTCAACGCACGGCTCAACGGACTGAGCGATCTTACAAACCGTTACCCCGAGGAAGCATCCCGGTAAAAAGGCGTTGACGCTTGAAAGATGCGGCGGTACGTTGGCGTAAATACATCGGGGAAACCGGCCTGATTCTTGGGGTCCCACTAAATTGGGCGGAATCGTTCGTTGGATTCGAATCGCGAACAACAGGATGAAACAAATGAAAATGAAACCGCTTTTCGGTGCGTGTTGGAGGAGCGTGTCGTTGATGGTTCCGGCTCAAAGCGCGGTGCTGCTTTCCTTGTGCTGTGGAATCCTCGTCCTGATATTGACGGCAGGAACCGCCCGAGCGCAGGACACCCCGGGAGTCACCGAGAAGGAAGTGACGATCGGCTCGTGCTCCGCTCTTGAGGGGCCCTCCCAGTTTCTCGGCGCGCAGACCGTGCTCGGCGCTTCGACGTACTTCCTAGTGATCAACGATGAAGGGGGCGTGCACGGCCGGAGGCTGAAGCTCATCACCCGCGATGACAGTTACGACCCGGAAAAAGTGCAAGCATGCTTCAACAGCCTCATGGCCGAGAAAGTGTTCGCCATGGCATTTCTGGTCGGCACCCCCACGTCCTTGAAGCACGCCCCTCTGGCCGAAGCCAAGAAGATTCCCGTCGTGGGACTTTTCACCGGAGCGCAGGCCCTGCGCGTGCCGCTGCGCCATTACGTGATCAACGTGCGCGCCTCCTATTTTGACGAAACCCGCGAACAGGTGGAGGGACTCTGGAACACACTGCGCTACCGGAAGATTGGCGTCATCTATCCCGATGATTCCTTTGGCGCGACCGTCCTGGATGGCGTGAAAACAGCATTGAAGAAACATGATTCGGCGCCGGTTGCGGAGAGTTCGTTCCCGCGGCAGACGGCGCTGGTGGACAAGGCGATTGATTCGGTTCGCGCAGCCAACCCCGACGCGGTTGTGCTGGTTGGGCCGTATGCGCCGGTCGCAACCATCCTCAAGAAGGCACATGCGAAAGGCTGGAAGCCGATGTTTCTGACGGTTTCCTTTGTGGGCACCGATGAACTTATCCATGAAGCAGGCGCCGACGCCGAGGGCATGGTGATCACGCAGGTCGTTCCCCCCTACTACCTGACCGATCTGAAAGGCGTCGCACTGTATCGCCGAAGCATGCAGAAATATCATCCGGGAATCGAACCGAGCTTTGTCAGTCTCGAGGGGTTTGTAGACGCGATGGTTCTAGTAGAAGGGCTGAAGCGCGCCGGCCGCGAGTTCACGCGCGAGAAGTTAATCCAGGCAATCGAGTCCATTCACGACTTTGACGTCGGCCTGGGGCCAGCTTTAAAGCTCAATTACTCCGCCAAAGAGCACCAGGGGTTCAACCACGTCATTCCCACCGTTGTTCGAGGCGGGCGCGCCGTTCCGTTTGAGGATTGGGATATAGCAAGGCCTTCTCATTAGCCCGCGGGCAGCAGGAAGATAAGGAAGAGGGCCGGATCATCGGGGATTAGGGTTACGCCGCGAAGCCGGCGGGCTTGCGCCGGAGCCAGTAGGCAAGAGCAGTCCCGATCACCAGACCGAGCACGTAACCGTAGGGAACGCCAAAGGCAATCAATCCCACGAGCAAAACAATGGTGAAGTCCGCAGCGGACACGGCCATGTCGCGCACCAATTTGATCAGCGCCAGCGCTTCGAACAGCAGAATCACGCCGAGTACGGGACGCGGGAAAAGGTCCACGATGAGGCGGAATCCAGCCCCGAAGAAAAGCCCGAAAACCGCGTAAAGCGTCCCGGCAATGACCACGGAGCCGCCGGTACGCGCACCGAAAGCGTAATGGCCGGCGATGCCGCCGGAGCCGTGGCACGTGGGCACGCCGCCGAAAAAGGGATTCACCAGGTTCATAAAGGAATAGGTAAGGCTGATCTTCCGCACGGTGACGTGGCGCTTCGGGAAAAGGTCTTCGGCAATCTGCCGGCTGGCAAGAATCGAATTGCCGAGCGACAACGGCAACTGTGGCAGCGCCAAAACTACAAACCCCGTCGCGATGTCGGACCAGCTGGGATGGTGAATTTGCGGCAGCCGGAAGCCAAAGCTGTGCGCGAGGCTCGCCGGGCTCACCTTCGTGAAGAGCGCGTACGCCACTCCCAGGAAAATAATCAGGAGCGCCGGGGGAAAACGCCGGTTGCCGAGCA
>WNGG01031099.1_pt1 | contig 10475 bp, 10 predicted proteins | sample 5400661 | NCBI WGS metagenome assembly WNGG01 (sample SAMN13153372, study PRJNA577476) | soil metagenome | isolation source: 100 cm soil or saprolite under Garry oak tree replicate 1 | place: USA:California | collected 2016-06-15
TGTCGCCTGTAGTGGGGTGCAGCCTTCGTAGGAGGACCTCCGACGGCCTTGGAGGGCGCATGGTTGCGGGGATTGCGGCAGGGATACGTTCGAAACGGAGGTGGCCGGAAGGGCTGACAGGGCTGGCTGAGGGTTCGCGTCGGGGCGCGCGCGATCGTGCGCACGGATGCGCACGTTCGGGCGGGAGAGGGGGTGATGCAGCCCGAGGGAGAGGGGGTGATGCAGCCCGATACAGTCGGCGGCTGTATCGGTAGGGGTCGCTCGCGCTAACCTCACTTGTGACCGTGATCACGACCTCCCCAACTTTTACGCCCCAAGGCGACGCCTAAGCGGCGTGAGACCGAGCAGGCTGAGCAGACCGAGCAGAAGGCTGCCACCCAGGCCGGGCGTGCGGCCGACGCGATCATCCGGCGGCCGCCAACGCCACCGACGTACCAGCCAACCGGCCGCGTCGGCCGCGTCGTCTCCACGGACGGCTTGAGCCGCTTCTTGGATGAGAAGGACCTGTGGGCCGAGGAGGTGGCCCGGCGGGTCGAAGTGCGAGGCACGAGGGCTGGCATCGAGATGGGTGAGGCCGAGCGATCCGTGAGCGCGAAGCTTGCAGGCGCCGGGAGGCTCGTAGAAGACGCGTTCGAGGGTGGCATCTCGCTCGATTCGCTGCTGGTCGCGATCCGCGAGCGCTCTGACGGGTGCGCCGGGTCGCAGGAGCGCAAGGTCTGATGCCGCAGAAGAAACTCTCACCCGAGATCCGTGACGCGTACCTGCGTGCTCGCGCGCAGGGGTTCACGCAGCAAGAGTCCGCATGGCGCGCCGGTTGCTCCCGTCGTGCAGGTGTCACGTTCGAGAGCGACGCCGCCACCCGCCGCGAGATTGAAGAGCTGCGCGAGCAGTGCGGTCCGCCGGACGCGATCGACTTCCTCCGCGCGGTGGTGAACGATCCGGACGAGAAGACCTCCGATCGGATCGCGGCGGCAAGCAAGCTCATGTCAATGCGCTTGATCCCGGATAGTGCGTTCGACTCCGACGGCGACAAGGTCGTTGGCGGGGAGATTCATGTGCACATCGGTGCGGAGCATCTGGAGACGCTGACCAAGAGCCCCGTCTAGGTGGATGACGACGAGCCGGAAGCGTTCCCGGATGACCCGGATCCGGCGGGAGCGCTGCCGTGAGTGCAAGGACTGCATGCACCGCGGCGTACGAGTCGGTGCGCTGTGAGCGGCTGCTCGCCGAAGGATTCGCCACGTAGACCGCGGACGATTGTCGCCCTTTGTTGGAAGAGCGACGTGTGCCCAGAGTTGGGGCAGAACCAGAGAGAAAGCCTGACCGTGAGAGTGCGGCACCTCCGTCCCACAGGTGCGCTCAGCCTGACGGCGAGCGCTCGAGCGTGACGCGGTCGAGGCGCAGGACGACGGTCCTCTCCCTCGGCCTCACCGTTTCGACGCCGCTGAAGGGAAAGGCACGACGCCGCTTCAGGAGCAAGCCGCGTCGGCGAACGACGATCTCGTCGGGGTGGTCGGCGTGCTGTTCATAGCGGACGTGGTCGAGCCAACCAACGTGGGTACCATCGCCTGCCACCACCCGGTAGCCAGCGGCGGCAGAGAGCAGGCGACCGAGCTCCGCCTGCCTCCTCAGGCTCTGCTCTGCATCGTGATCGCCGATCCCCTGATCCACAGGAGAGAAGCGTAATTCGCTTCCCGGCTCAGCAGGATGCCCGCCGACAGCATCCGGCCTATAGAGGGAGCGTGTCGCACTTCCGCCAAAGAGCGACAGCCCAGCCGAGCTTAGCGAACGACTCTCGAGCTGCCTGGACACGTACGGGATCGAGCCAGCGGCCACGGCCATCCTGTGTCCAGCCTTTGGACTGCATCTCCTCGCTATCGAGGCAGCGCCGGCCATCCTCTCGAGGCGGGTCTAGCGAGAGCCCTTGTTCGTACGTGTACACGAATAGACCGACGCGATGAGCATCGAATGCAAGTTCCCGTCCTCTAATGAGTCTTTCTATCCAGCGACCCACACGCGGGGGGAAGAGAGATGGCGGAAAGGACGTCGGTGGCAGATCTGCATAACTGCGAGCAAGCGGTCATGGCCGCTGCCCGGAAAGAGCGCGCTGCGCGCGCGGCTCTCCAGAAGGGCATCAAGCCCCTTCAGCCGAGTTGGACGGAGAGCGACGAAGAGGCATACGAAGCCCGCTTGGCGCACTGGCAGGCGGCGTCACGCGCCCTCGTCGATGCGTTGAACCGGTTTAGACGAACTGGCGAACGCGTCTCACGTTGATCGCTGGCAGGTGTGGGAGAAAATCGGAGCCCGAGCCGGCCGTCCTCTCCCCGGAAAGGCCGTCAGCCCTAAGCACGAACAGCCCGGGGCTCCATCAAAGCAAGATGGGCGCGATCAGTAGAGCCAGCAGGAGCAGCCTCGCAATCCGATATGGCAAGCGTCGGCTCCACCGGAGTCGAACGCAGTAATGCTGCAGCAATGGATGTGGGCATGTCCTTGGCCTCGGGCAGATCGGAGGGGATAGTGCCTTGGGGGTGCGGGCGGGCGTGTGACTGTCGGCGCCGCAACGCCAACTGTCTCTCGCGCGCTCGCACCCCCAATCAATTATTCGTCCGCCCAGGCGCGTGAGACAAGGTCCACCCACGTTGATCTTTCTCAACGCCGCGAGGGGTAACGGTAGCCCTCGCGTTCCGGAGACTCCCCAGTGCCTTACGCCGGCGGCCGAGGCTGTCCTGATTCGCGGTCGCCGCGCTCGGCCTTCCGTAAAGCGTCAAACGCGATGTCTCGAATCGCACGTACCCGCGTGGCGACGTCCTCATCAAGGTCCTCTCGCTCCAGCGTCGCGTCTGCGAGTCCGATGATTGAGGCGAGAGGCGACCCCAGACGGTACTCATGAGCCTCGGTCTCGTCAGACATCGCAACCACAGTGATGCACAAACGCACCGGTCTATACAATAGGCCGAACGGCCTAACTCGAATGGGCCCTCGTAATCGCGGCGGCTCTAAGCGTGGCAGCCGGCTATGAACTTGATCGCCGTGACGGGTCTAGCTCCGCGAAGTTCCGGGCGTGAGGGTTTTGTGTGTGTGGCTTGTCCCAGAAGCCGACACCGCTGATCGTGACGACTGCGCCAAGTTGCTTCCAGGAGTTGGTTGCTTTCCCACAGGCGGCCTCGAACTTCTTGTGCGCGTTGATGATCGCTTTACGGGCGCGTGCCTTCTTCGGCACGCAGGCTGCCGCCGGCATCTCCGCGATCCCGTAGGTGCCGGCGTCGAACAGGATCAGGTGAATCGCTGTCGCTCTCGCGTTTGAACTCGGTGATCTCGCAGTGCAGCCGAGCAGAGAGCGCCATGAGCACGTTCGGCAGGTACGGGCGCATCGTGCGTGTGCCACACACGCCGCTTGTGCCCGGACTTTGGATTCAGGTACTCGATGCGGTAGAGCACCTCACCCGGCGATGGAACCTTGCGTGGCGCAGCTCGTTGCTGACGACAAGTCCTGACTTCGGGCCGTTCGCCTCGTCGGGCCGGTATGGCCACTAACTTTGCGGGTTATGCCGATTGTGCGTAACTCATTTTGTTGGTCCCTTCTTGAAGAAATGGGCTGTCTTGCTCCAAGTCGTCGGTATCTCGGCGATGTCGTCTTCTGGCGGAAACGCGACACGCTCTTCTCTCGAGCGAGCTCATCCTGCCAGCCTGCCGCGCTCTTCAGTCGTGGTGAAGAGATGTCGATACCTGCGTCATGACTGGTCGCGCAGCGTCCGCCAAGCATCCAGCGGACATTACGATTGCACTGGCGGTTGCGGTCTCACTCGCTCTCTTCGCGTGGGGCCTCGGCGAGTTCCTCCGATCGCTCTAGTGGCGACCCAGACAACCACGGGCTGCGTCCGCTCCTTACTGTCGAGCTGCTGCTCGAGCGCGCCGACTCGGCGTGCCGACCCTGCGCGCCGAAACCCGGGAAGCATCGAAGATTTCAGACGGTCCCCAGCTCCTCGGCCGTGTTGGCAATTGGAGACCGTTGTAAAAGCGCCGCTTCAAGGCTTTGCTGGAGTCACGTTTTCGGGCAGCAGCGCTTCCCCTGGCTGGATGGTGAGGCCACGCCCGTTCCAGTCCGCACCTTGCTCCGGGCTTGGCCGGCGACCAGACTGCGCGGGTGATCTTCGAGCCCGAGTTCGAGACCCTGCCGACCGTCCGGCTACGGGCGCTTCAGCTCGAACGGCTCAGGGCGCTGGTCGCCCGCGTCAAGAATCGAGTCCCGCTCTACCGGGATCGGCTCGCGGACGTCGAGCCGGGCGACATCGCGACGCTGGACGATCTGCGACATCTCCCGTTCACACGCAAGGACGACCTTCGCGACACCTATCCGTTCGGCATGTTCGCGGTTCCGCGCGAGGAGATCATCCGCATCCACGCCTCTTCCGGGACGACCGGAAAGCTCACCGTCGTCGGCTACACGGCCGCCGACGTCGACCTCTTCGCGCGCGTCAACGCCCGTTCGCTGGCGATGGCGGGCGCGGAGCCGGGGATGGTCCTGCACAACGCCTACGGCTACGGCCTGTTCACGGGCGGGCTCGGTCTCCACTACGGTGGCGAACGGCTCGGGATGGCGGTCGTTCCAGTCTCCGGCGGCATGACTGCGCGTCAGCTGATGCTGATCGCGGACTTCCGGCCGGACGTGATCGCGTGCACGCCGAGCTACGCATTGACACTCGCGCAGACCTTTCAGGAGCGGGGCATGGCTCCCGAAGAGATCAGCCTCCGCTACGCGCTGCTCGGTGCGGAACCGTGGACCGAGGGGATGCGCGGTGAGATCGACGCCGGCCTCGGCGTGCGCAGCACGAACATCTTCGGTCTGTCGGAGGTGATCGGCCCCGGCGTCTCCTGCGAGTGCGTCGAGGAGCGCGCGGGCGCGCACGTCAACGAGGACCATTTCCTGCCCGAGGTCGTCGATCAGGAGACGGGCGAGTCGCTTCCCGAAGGCGAGGAGGGCCTGCTTGTCTTCACGACCTTGACGAAGGAGGCGCTGCCGCTCGTCCGCTACTGGACCGGTGACATCACGAGTCTCACGTCTGGGCAGTGCGCCTGCGGGCGGACGCTCGTGCGCATGGGCCGGATCAAGGGCCGGGCCGACGACATGCTGATCATCCGCAGCGTCAACGTCTATCCGACGCAGGTAGAGGCCGTACTCCTGCAGCTACCGGAGCTCGCAGCGGCACGCTTGACGAGGCGGACGTCGAGGTCGAGGTGAACGAGACGTTCCTGCGCGACGCGGGCACGGAGAGCCTCGCCGGCGACCTCGAGCACGTGCGCGACCTTCGCGTCAAAACGGAACGTCGTCTGCGCGAGAGCATCGGCTGCTCACTCACGGTCACGTTGACGGCGCCCGGCACGGCCCCGCGCTCGGACGGCGGGAAGCTCCAACGCGTGCTCGACCGCCGCTAGTTTGCGTCGGCCGAGGCGCTGAGTTTCGCGCCTCAACTTGTTACGGTCGCGCCATGCCTGTCATTCCGCACATCGTCGTTCAGGGTGCCGAACGCGCCGCCGCCTTCTACCGAGACGCCTTCGGCGCCGAGGAACTCAACAGAATCCCGACGCCTGACGGTCGCCTGATGTCAGTGCAGCTGCGAATCGGGGACGGCGTTCTGCACCTCGCCGACGAGTTCCCCGAGATGGGAGTGCTCGCCCCGCCATCGGTCGGCGGGACGCCAGTTGTCCTTGCGCTCGACGTGCCCGATGCGGAGGCGGTGTTTGCGCAGGCCGTCGCGGCCGGCGCCGAGGTCCGCCAACCGCTCGCAGACATGTTCTGGGGCGACCTGCACGGCCAGCTCGACGATCCGTTCGGGCACCGCTGGAACATCTCTCAGCACCTGCGCGACGTGCCGCACGACGAGGTCGTGGCCGCTGCGGCACGGGCCTTCGGATCCGGGTCATAGAGGAACGTCTCGAGCTTCCGGTCGCGTCTCCGCCAAAACGGCGATGCCTTGTTAGGCGCGCGCGAGAAGGGTAGTCGACGGCCCGCGCCGTACGTCAGGGGACGGTAAAGGGAACGGCGCGGAGGACTGTCGCGTGGCCGGGGTTGACGGGCGCGCTTAGCGACGCGGTGACCGTGTAGTGGAGGCCGCTGTGCAACAACCCGAGCCGGATCCGTTTCGCTAGGCCGCCAACGGCGCGGCCGCGCGAGCGATCCGCCACGCGGCTGCCGCGGCGAACGGTGACGACGTACGTGCAGTCGATGTTGCAGAGAAGCGTCGCCTCTGGCACCGGACGAACCGCGACGACGAGGCTGCCGCGCGGCCGCAGCGCGAGCCCTGGGCAGTGGGCGACGACGCCGCGATGGGCCTGCGAGATCGCCGCACGCACCGAGCGAAGATCCGACTTCGCCGACCGGTCGACGTAGAACAGACCCGACTGCCAGCGGTTGAGATCGCGTTCGTCGATCGCATGGAAGAGGAACAGGCCGCGCACGTTCGGCTGGCAGAAGGCGAGCTCGACCGCCTGGCGGTAGTACGCGCCCTGCACTGCTTCTGGCACCGGCTTCACCGTTACCGGCTCCCGTCCCGTGTAGAGGCTCGCCTTCGCCGGCGGGATCTGCGCCTCGACACCGAACTCGTCGTAGTAGATCGGCAATGTCGACCCCCGCTGCGCCGTTCCGGCGAAGACGGTGCCAAGCAGCGTGACCAGCTTGTCGTAGTCGGCGAGCGCGATCGTCGTCGAGTTCGGATGGAGGCCGTCGATCGGCGCGACGCTCGAGTTGTCCTCATAGGGGTGGAGCGCGAGCCCGTCCATGATCGGCCTCGTCCGGCCGCTCGCGCGGTAGGCCGCGCCGAGGTCGATCAGGAACGCGGTCGGCGAGTGCGTCGGGCGGATCGAGTCGGGGTCGTCGCCGCCGTGCGGTGAGCGCGCGCCGCCGAGAACGACGATCTTCGCCGAGACCACCTTCAGCGCGTCGTAGGCGCGAGCGAGCAAAGCCTCGTAGGCCGGTGCGGCTGCATCGGTTCCGTCGGGGCTGAACTGCGGCAACCAGTAGCGGTTGATGTTCGGCTCGTTGCCGATCACGAAATGCCGCACCTGCGGCAGCGCGCTCGCCAACGCCGCCGCATACGCCGCGAACTCCCCACGCGCCTGCTCTGTCAGTGGCGTGGTTCGGTTGCCGAAGTTCATCACCATCAACAGGACCTGCACCCCGTCCAGCCGGGCGGCCTGCACGACGTTGCGAAGGATCCTCTGATCGGCCACGCTCGGCGTCGTCTCACCCGGCGCCCAGATCTGCGTCACCCGAACAGCGTTGAACCCCGCTCGCACGAGAAGATCCATCTCCACCTTCGCCTCGGCGAGCGTCGGCTGCCGCACACTGTCCTCAGCCACCGCGATCAGCATCGCCGGGCCGCCTGCACGTGCGTACGGTGCCGGAAGAACGCACCCCAGCAGCACACAGGCGACGGCGAAACGCTTCATAACCCCGCGCCCACGATACTGCCAGCAGCCTACGCCTGATACGGCGCGAACAGCGAAGTCGGTCTCCCGCGGCCTGTGAAGTCCAAAATCGAGCGCGAGGACGAAGACGAGCTCAGCCAGTAATCAACAACGGCGCAGCAGATCGAACCACCGCGGTCGAGCCGCCGCCGATCGAACAGCAAGCCTTCTCAGCGGCATCGAAATCCTCCCTCAGATGTCGCGCTTTGTTGGAAGTGCGACGGAGAGCTTGGCCCGACGAGCGCCCCAGCCCCAACGACTGCTGCCTCGTCGAATAATCTGTGCTCTGCGCTAGCGCGCCCCGTTACACCGCGTCTGTTCAACAAGCGCCGTCTCGTCAGCTGTTGACGGCTAGCGAGACGGAGACAAGGGCGACGCGTTGTCTGGCGCTGATCCAAAACATCGTGAAGCGGCTGCCTGGTTTTGCGCGGGAGCCGATGCCGCAGTAGTCGGCGCCTCCCTTCCACCAACAGTGAACCCTGGGGAGTCGCTGCACGGCTGCGACGGGCGAGCCGACGCCGACCCCGGACGCCGTCCGCTCGCCTGGATGCGTCGTCAGGACCCGGATAACGACCCGCTTGCCCCCGAGCCGTTGCAGGTCCACGTCGATCAGCCGGTAGTTCAGGCGCGTCACGACGAAGCCGAGCGCGCCCCGTGTCCGGGTGATCCGCGCTGGGGCGCCGAGCCTTGCGCGCACCTGAGTCTCGCTCATGCGGAGGCCGACCCCCGCCATCCCGCGACCGGGAACGATCGACGCAGAAGCGGGGGCGACGAGCGCGACGGACGCGATCAGCGCGAGGCCGACCGCCAAGCCCAAACGCGGGAGACTCACGCGATCAGAATCGCCGCTTCCAGCTCGGAGATCAAGACCCGGCCTCTTGAGAATCCCCCGGCCTCTGTGCGCCGCGGCGACTCAGGGGCAACAGTGTCTAGCCCGGCGCCTCAGACCGCGCGAAGGGACTCCAGTCGGCCCGTTCCCAGAGCCGCTCGCCGCACACCATGCAACGCGGCAGCACATTGTGGACGGTCACGCGATTCCCGCAGGCAGTACAGGCGAACTGGCCCTTCGCCAAAGTCCCGGCGGGCCAGAACTCCACGTACTCGTCCTCGCCGGCGGTTGTTGATGAGACCATGAACTGCGACTCCTCCACGTCATCCCCTTTCACGAGTGGACCCTGGATAGCGAGCCGCAGCACTCTTCTTGTAGGTCGGAATGGAAGGTCCGTCAACAGCCTTCTCCACCTTCTCTTCCGCGGTTGGCAGCAGTCTTCATGTTGCTCGTTCTCGCCGCGGCCGGCGTCTCCGGGGCTACGTCGCACGCCGGCGTCACAGGCGCTCAGGCCCGGGCCACGGAAGCCGGACCGGGTTCGCGACCCTCTTTTGGGGACTGATCCCGGCGACGGAAACGTAGCCTCGGTGATGGGAGATGCCCTCGTGGGAAGAGTCGTCTTCTCGATGGCGAAAGTCGAGGGAGCGTGGTGTTGTTGCGGAGAGTGAGCATTGCGGGTGCGATCGTGATCGTCGCCGCGGTCGTCGGGACGCTGCTTGTCCGCGAGCTTGTCGGGGGAGGGGGGCGTGCCTCGTTGGCTATAACGGTCGCGGGTAAATCTGCGCATGTGGTCGAGGGGACGACGCTGGCCGGGGCCGCGGCACGGTTCGGCTTACACCCGCGCGCTGGTGACGTCCTCGACGTGAACCGGCAGGTGCTGCGCGCGGGCGCGGTCGCCGGGAGCTTCCTCGTCGACGGTCGACCCGCGTCTGCAGAGACGCGGTTGCGCAGCGGCGACCGGATCACCGTCCTCGACGGTCACGACCGGCGCGAGCCGCTCGTCCGCCGCGTCGTGCGCGTCACCGGTGGGATGGCGAACAACCCGCAGTTCACCGTCAGCCGCACACCGGGCGAGCAGGTGATCGTCAGCGGCGCCCTCTCGCACGAGCTGGTCTCGGTGCGGTTCCGCCCGAGCGGGCCGGCGAGGGTAGAGCGGGCCGTTGCCTTGACCTTCGACGACGGCCCCTCGCCGCAGTACACGCCGCGGATTCTCGCGGCGCTGACCAAGCTGCGGGTGCGCGCAACCTTCTTCGTGATCGGCTATCTCGCGGAGGCAAACCCCGACCTGGTCAGGCAGGAGCTGCGGCTAGGGATGACGGTCGGAAACCACAGCTACAACCATCCGGAAGTACCGCCATTCGCGCAGCTGCCGCCGCAGCTCCTCACTGATGAGATCGCGCTCGGCGAACAGGTTCTCTCCCGGCTGGGGGCGCGGCCGCACCTGTTTCGGCCGCCCGGCGGCAGCACCTCCCCGCGGCTTGTCGGTGCCGCGGCGGCGCTCGGCCAACGGGTCGTACTTTGGTCGGTCGACCCGGCCGACTGGAGACGGCGCAACCCCGCAAAAGAGATCGTAAAACGCGTCCTCGCGGCCGTGCGGCCCGGCTCGATCGTGATCCTCCACGACGGTGGTGGCGACCGCTCCGCCACGCTCGCCGCCCTGCCCGCGATCGTGCGCGGCATCCGGCGGCGCGGCCTCCACCTCGTCGCCCTCACCGCCAACCCGCGCACAGCACAAGGGGCGACCGGCAGCCCGTAGTTCTCAAAGCCGTTCGTCGGGCGGTCGAAGCCCGAGGACCGCAAGGTCAGCGGGCTTTGGCATTTCAGGCTCGGCGTTGAGTAGCGCGCAATCTAATGGGTTCGAGGAACTGGGTTGCGGCGTGAAGGTCGTCGTCGAGTTGGTTGTTAGGCTCATCTCGATGGGACGCGGCTCCAAGTCGATCAGGCGCTGGCGCAAGGACCGCAAGCGAAAAAAGGCCGAGCGCGAGAAACGAAAGCTTGCCGCCGTCGATCAAAGGCGCGGCAGCAGCCGACCGCGGAGCGGATAACCCAGCTCGCCCTTTTCCGGCCAGCACCACAGCGCAGGTCGCTGTCGCGTTTTGGCGGAAGTGCGACATCAATTTGCGGCGTGGAGGTGTCTAGGCGCGTGAGGCGAGCGCCACGAGGGATTCGACCTGTTTGTGAG
>WNGG01012462.1_pt1 | contig 10474 bp, 9 predicted proteins | sample 5400661 | NCBI WGS metagenome assembly WNGG01 (sample SAMN13153372, study PRJNA577476) | soil metagenome | isolation source: 100 cm soil or saprolite under Garry oak tree replicate 1 | place: USA:California | collected 2016-06-15
AATACGAGAGTTACGTGCTTCCGTTTATCGTGCTGCTGGCGGTGCCGGTGGCGCTCCTCGGCGCGATTGGAGCGCAGGCGTTGCGAGGCTTGCAGAATGACGTGTACTGCCAGATTGGCCTGGTGATGCTGATCGGTCTTGCCAGCAAGAACGCAATTCTGATCGTGGAATTTGCGGAACAATTGCGCGGTCAAGGCAGGTCGGTCGTCGAAGCCGCAGTGGAAGCGGCGCGCATCCGCTTGCGCCCCATCCTGATGACTTCACTCGCGTTCATTCTCGGCGTGGTGCCGCTGGTGCTGGCGCGCGGCGCGGGGCGGGCCGGGCGCATCTCCGTCGGCACGACGGTCTTCGGCGGAATGATTGCCGCGACCACGCTAAACTTGCTGTTTATTCCGACCCTATACGTGATCGTGCGCGGTATCGTTCCGGGACGCGCTGCGCAGCGCGCAGCAGAGTAGGATTCAGCCATGCCGCTACAAACTCTTTCGCGACGCTCGTTCCTCGCAATTTCGGCGACGCTGCCGTGGGCTCTTTCGGCGCGCGCCTTGGCATCGATTCCCGTCGGCCTCGAACTCTATTCCGTGCGCAACGAATTGAAGCAAAACCTGGAGGCCACGGTGCGCGCTGTCGCCCAGATGGGATATCAAGGCGTGGAGTTCTATGCGCCTTATTTCGACTGGTCCGAGAACCAGACCAAGCAAACGAGAAAACTTCTCGACGACCTGGGCATCCGCTGCTTCTCCACGCACAACGACAGTTCGTTTCTGGGGCCGGAGAAAATCAGCCGGGCGCGTGACATGAACCTGATTCTGGGGAGCAAGTATGTGGTCATGGCCTCAGCGAAGCCGAAACCTGGTCCGGACGGCTGGAAGGCGGTTGCCGATTCGCTGAATGTTGCCGCTGATCAGCTTGAAGCGTCCGGCTTGAAGGCGGGCTATCACAATCATCAGCGGGAATTCACTGCCGACGGGAGCCAGCGTCCCATCGAAATCCTGGCAAAAAACACGAAGTCGTCGGTCATGCTGCAGCTCGACGTGGGCACGTGCCTGGAGGCCGGTTCGGATCCTGTGGCATGGATTCGCGCCAATCCGGGCAGAATTCGCTCGCTCCACTGCAAAGACTGGTCGCCCGAGCCCGCGAAGGGATACGCTGTTCTGTTTGGCGAAGGCAGCGCGGATTGGAAAAATATTTTCGCGGCAGCCGAAAGCGCCGGCGGGGTTGAGTGTTACCTCGTGGAACAAGAAGGCAGCCGTTTCTCCGAGCTCGAGACCGCCGAGCGGTGTCTGAAGAGCTTTCGCCTCAAGCATGCAGATTGATTTTTGGCCGTTCGGAAACTGCGGTGCCTGTTCCACGCATCGGAATCGGTGATGTTGCTTCCCGGCAGCGCCGAATCGGCAAACAGCCGCAACGTTTCAGAAACCTCTGCGAAATTCAGATACCGGACTTCCTTGTCGCTGGAAAAGGCAATCTCGGACCAAAACACAACGAGAGAAAGAATCGGAATCCATCGCAAACGCCGCGAGAAATTTCCTGATGTGGCACGCATTTCGCTCAAATCTTAGGGCCCGCTTGACCCGCCGTCAATTCGCTCGTAACTTGCCTCATTCCTGCCCGAAACATTCGGAAATGCGTGAGCCCCTACGGATCGCTCAGATTCTTTTCGGCCATTCAGAGCTCAAAACGACGCGGAACGTGTACGCACAGGCCGTTTGAGAAGCCCAACGGGTATGGAAAATGGGAAAGTGAACTGATTGAAAGGAAGTCAGTCAGGAAATTCTGGAGCGGAGGGCGAGAGTTGAACTCGCGACCTGCCGATTTCTCCGCCAATACTATGTTGTTGGATTCACGCGCTTTATTCCTCACCATACCCTATGGTTTTGCATGGTATTTGGCTAGTTTTGTTCAGAAGTTGTTCACAACTTTTGAGTGCTTTGAGTCGTAATCTGAATCGTAATACAGGAGACTCTCGTATCTGGTATTCAGCAAATTCCACTGATGAATTATTCATTGAACCGCATTCGTCGGATCTCAAGCTGCCGCTTATTGCTTGGAGGGTTCCACCTTAGCTCCGACGAGCGAGTACAGATAGAGAAAGATGCCGACTGCGAAGAGGACGCCGCCGAGACCCACAAAGAGCATGAAGGCAATTGGGCCATGACCCAGGAGGCACAGACTTTCAACCAAAAGACCCAGAATCAGGATAATTCCTGAAAGTTGTAGCCTGGGCTCAAGGGGACTTGTGCCGAGCATCAGTTGCCTCCCTTCCAGAACTTCGCGTCTTTCAAACTGGCCACGTCGTGCACAACTCCATGGCATCCACTCGAAATGCATGATGTCTTGTTCGCCTTCAGCGCTGGAAGTAAGTCCGGATCGGCAGTATGTACCGCACCTTCTTCAAACGAGCGCCCTCCGGCGTGGCAGTGCAGGCACTCGCGGTTGTTGTACGGCTCGTAGAGCTTGATGTTCTCCGGGGCTGGAGGAGTTCCAAGGTAATACACGTAGATATGTCTGAGTCCGCCAAGCTTGGCCTTGATTCCGCCAAACATGGCGTAATTCGTGTGGCACGTGTAGCAGGCTTCGTTCGGCGGAACGCGATGATTCTGAAAATGTGCGGCGGCGAGATGCTGGGGGTCGTCCACGCGCAGACTCTTTCCGTACGGTTCCATGATGTGGCACGAAAGACAGAATTCAGTACTCTTTGCGTGCTCCAGTTCGCCGGAAGCCCCCATTCCAAAGCAAAGAAGCGGTAACGCAAACAACGCCAGAAAGGCCATCATCTTTCCACCTCGTGTGGCTGTGACTTGCGGGCGGAAAACGAAAATACCGATCAGGAAGATGCTGAATGCGACTAGCAGCAGGATCAAAAATGTGGGCATTATTTTGCCAGGCTGCGGATGTAAGCCACCAAGGCTTTGATTTCATCGGGCTTCAGACTCTTGCCGTAAGCTGGCATCTTGCCTTTGCCCTTCTCGATCGCCCCGGCGAGTTCTTCGTCGCTCATCTTGGCGACTTCGGGATCGGCAAAACTCCTCACCTTCATCGCCTTGCCCGTGAGGGTCTCACCTTTGCCGTCTACGCCATGGCATGCTGCGCATTTCTGCTTGTATAGTGCCGCGCTTTTCTCGTCAGCCTTCGCCGGCGCGCAAAACATTGTTGCGACAAAGAGCAAGCCAATTCCCGGAATCACCGTCGTCGACCAGTTTCTTTGCATGAAGTGTCTCCCTCCTTGATGGAATCCCCAACGCAAACCGTAGCTACCGCACGCCTAGAAGGCGTATCGCACCGAAAGGGTGACGAGATTGCCTCTGAAATTTCGGCCCGCAAAGATGTCTTGCACTGCTCCGGCAGTCGGGTCCTCATGGTAACCGTAGTAGTCCCAATAGGCTCTACCAGTCCAGTCTTTCGCGAACTGGTAATCCAGCCCGCCGAAGGGATGGAGCCATTTCGAATTAAGAGGACCTGTCACTTGATTGGGGATCAGCGCCTGAGGATCGAGGCGGAGCTGCGTGCCGCTCGTCCCCGCCAGATTTGCGCCGAGCCTCGCGCTCAGACGGCGAACCGGAGAAACCGTGAAATCAAAAAAGCCATAGTGCGACTTATTGGTGTAGGTGGACAGCTGTTGCACGAGGCCGGGAACGTTGGGGCAAGCCTGGATCCCCGGGCCATTCTGACCCGCAGCCACGCTGATGTAGCAGATCAAAATTTGCGAGAAGACGTCCTTATAGTCGTAGCCAATTTCCAGGGAGTATTTTTCGTTTGGCTGAATCAGCGCAGAAACACCGTACGCGCGGTTGTGCTGCAGATCGTTAGTTTGGAATACATTGTTGCGTCCTTCCCAGATCGTGACGCTGCCATTCAAATTCAGCCACGCTGCAGCCTTGTATTTCGAACGCACCCGATATTCCTGCGATTGCCTCGGGCTGACGCGTGTGAAGGAGTTGTCCGCACTCATCAAATCCGTGTCGAAACTTATGCGCCAATTGCTGGTTGGATGCGCCCAGAGTCCGAAGACGGCGGCATGCTCGTGAATTGGCGTCTCTCCGCTGCTGCCTTGCCCCGGCATGGTGAGAATACAAGTCCCGTCGGCCTGGTTTTGCGCCGCGGGGCAAGGCCCAAAGTTGTAGGGTGCAGGACTCGTGCGGCTGTTTTGGCTATTTGCCGGACCAGGGAAAAAGACGAAGGTACCCGATGCGAACGTAGCGTCCACTTCGGTGCGGGCGCGATAACGATATCCTATTCTGGCACCGATGCGCGGAGAGAAGCGATATTCCAGTTCAGCAAGATTGGTTTTTTCATCCTGCTTCAGGAACTGGCTGACGTTCAAGAGGCTGATGTCCGGGCCCGAGCTACCGGCATGGACTATGGGGAAGGCCGCCGTGACGGGGAGACCGTCGCTGGGCGCAACGCAATTCCCGGGAACGGCCGCCTGAGGAGTGAAAACGCGAGCGGGCGTAAGCAAGTTGGCGCTGAAGAACGAGCATTCCGTGGAAAGGAACTGAACCGGATTGTGCCAGTTCGCAAAGTGAAAAGAATCCAGAAAGTCGAGCTTGTTCGAGATGTGCCAGGTGGCGCCAAAGTCGACCGTGGCCGCAACGTGGCGCCCCTGTATCGGCCCCGTAAAGGAATCATTACGAACGTTGGTCCGGGAGGTGCGTCCAAAAAAATTCTCGTTGTACCCGAATACGTTTGTATCGCCGCCGGAGTAACTGACGCGCGCCGACAGGTCCAAGTCGTTCCAATAATTTGATTGCATGCTGAACTGTTCGGTCGGTGTGTTTGTCCGGGTCCTACCGTGATTGAAATAGCTGAAGGCCGCGCTGCAACCAGAATTCACAAATCCCGTGGCCAGAAAAGTCCCGCCGCAAGGTTGATTCGCGCCGGCGTTGAAAGACCATCCGAGGTCCACGGCGCTCCCATTGGCAAGTTTGAATAGCGGATTCTGAAAAGGATTCGTGATGCCATCGTCGCCTTTGTAGTAGTTCCAAATTTGGTCGTAGCTGAAGTTGGTGCGCGGCACGAGCCGGAAGTCCACGCCAATGCGGTAAGTATTGATGGTGGTCTTGTAATTCTCGAAAAGTGCCTGCTCCGTGCCTTCGTGAATCGAAGAGAAGCCCGGACCTTCGACGATATTCCGGGAATATCCCGCGCGGAAACGCACGTTGGAGTCCGGGAGCACCAGCAAGCTGTAATCACCGAGCTTGCGGCGCGTATTGAAAAGATGCGGGGACATGGTCAGCACACAACTGGTGCAAGCTGGCGCTCCATAACCCGCCGGGCCATTCGGAAAGGGAGTGGTAGGATTCAGTGGATTGGCCTGTAGCGAGTAGTCCCAGAAATCCTCGTCCTTCCGGAAGAGCGCGTCCAAGTTGTACCACCTGTTCTTGCTGACGCGCAGCCGCGTAGCCATGTTTGGATCCCCGCCATAGCCGAAGTTGCTGAAGTACAAGCGGTCGAAAACGGTAGCGTGGTGATCGAGCGACCGCATCTCCGTGGTGAAGCCGAGCAATCGCGGACCTTGCTGCAAATTCACAAACGTGTCGTAGGCTTGAATATCCCCGGAGAGGTTGGTGAAACGTCCCCCAAATTCAATCGACTGCTTGATGTTGTAGTTTCCCTGGTCCACGCCCTTTTGTTCTTCGGCTTGTTGGGTTCTGGCAACAGGCACCAAGCACAGGAAAAGGGCTAGAGGCGCAAGGAGACGCCTCGACACTCGCGGTTCAGTGATCACAAAGATTTGATCATTTTCTGTGTTTCGCATGGCCGCCTCGCTTAGGGCTTGAAGAAGAACGTGTCTGTATTCGAACCATGGATGGCCGTGTGGCAGAGCGTGCAGGCTTGATATTTCTGAGCCTGATTGTGGAAGGACGGAGTCGCTGGTGCGCCTGCGTCGGCGGAGAACGCGTGGCATTCGAGGCAGAGCAGATTGACTTGCGCGCGCTTCAGCAAACGCGAATTCGATGAGCCGTGCGGGGTGTGGCACGCCACGCAGCCTTCGATCTTTACGGCCTTATGCTCGTAGACGAAGGGTCCGGCTTTGTCAGAGTGACATTTGAAGCAGACGGTGTCCTGCGAGGAAGTGGCGCGGACTTGCCGTGTTAGGAAGCCTCCGTGGGGGTTGTGACAGTCGTTGCACTGCACCAATCCTTCGTTGACGCGGTGATGGAACGTGCGGTTGAACTGCTGCTTCGTTTCCGAGTGGCAGCCATAGCAGAGCTGCGGCTGCTTCTCTTTCATCAGGAACTGGCTTTCTTTGGGGTGATGCGGCGAGTGGCAGTCGATGCAACTCACATTGTTCTGCAGGTGCGCTGAACGAGCATAGTTGCTGTGCTCCTCTCCGTAGGTGTGGCAACCGAGGCAACGATCGCTAATTTCTTTTGCGGAAGCATTCTTGAATGTAAAGATTTTCGTTTTATCGCCCCCACCATCGACGTGCGCTTTCCCTGGACCGTGGCATGCCTCGCATCCATGCCACTCTGGCCCTTTTTTCGTATCCAGCGTGGTCGCAAAGTGCGGCGAATCTTCATACGTCTTGTAAAAACCCTTGGAAGGCATGTCCTCGTGGCAGGTCTTGCAAGTTTCCGACCCAACGTAGAGAGACGCATCCGTGGGCCGTTCGTAGGTTTTTGATTGGCGCGCGGACTGAGACTTGTTTCCATTTTGCTGCGCTCGTCCGGAGGCGATTACAATGGAAACCAGCGCCAATATGCCAAAGATGGGAATTGAGGTAGAAAAGTAGCGACGAACCGACTCAGGCATCCGCACCCCCCGCTGCTTCCGAAGTTCAGACCAAACCACACTGCGAGCCCGCAGTATCAACTTGAGGGGCTCTGGAAGTATGTGACGCTTGTCACACTCGCGCGTATCCAAGGTCTCTAAAGTTAGGAAGGGGGGCATGCTTTAATTACTATAAGATTAACTTTATTGACAACTTTTAACTGCGAATCGAGACCGTGTCCTTATGCCTTTGGCGGGGTGGCGCGGCAACGTCGGTTCTTGCTCAAATCCAAACCCCTTGGCCGATGACTCCGCCTGCAGTCTTCGAAAACTTCACCCAGTTCGTCTCGAACTGAAGCTCCATCGGGATTCCCTTCTTTCTGCGTGATTATCGCCATCCGGAACCGCAGAAATGTGATACACGTCACAAAAGGACCCTCGCCGTTACAGCCGCGGAAGGAGAACAACTGTTAAGCGTCGAGCAACTTCTCCAAGCCTACTTTGTTCGCGAAAATCAATGTCGAACCGCGAACTTCTACCAGGCGCTTGCGTTTGAAACTGGCGAACAGCCTCGTAACGGTTTCGCGAGACGCCCCGATCATCTCGGCAATCTCCTTATGCGTGAGCGTAAGAGTGGCTCGAATCTGGCCCTTGTCTTGTGTTGGGTCAGCCGGCAGGTCCAGCAGAAAGCGCGCCAGTTTTTCCGCCGTGGAAGCCGAAAGCGCTAAATAGCGGACTTCCGAAAGAGTGGTGTGATAGATGTGGCTTAAAATCTCGGCGATCCTTACTGCCGCTTCCCCGCGCTGCCGCAGAAACTGCAGGAAGGCCTCCCGAGGAATAAAGTTAACCTGGACGGGCTCTAGGGCCTCGGCTGTAAGCTCGTGGGGCTTTCCCGAAATCGTGCCAGGCAACCCGACCACTTCTCCAGGTTCCGCAACACGAACAATGATCGATTTGCCGTCAGACGAGCTTGTTGAGAGCTTCACGCGGCCGTTACAAATAACAAAGACACCGCGAGGTTCCTGCCCTTCGACGAAAAGGATGGCATCCCTTGAAAAGGTCGAAGGCGAAGAAATTTCATCGAATTCAGCAAACACAGACTTGGGGAAATCGCAGAAAATGCGCTCTTTCACGAGCGGGCAGGTCAGGCAGCTCTCAATAACCTGGAGACCATACTGTGTCTTCCCGGTCTGGCCCTGCTGCATCTTGCGACGCTTTTTCTTCGGCACAACCCGCACTCGGTAAGTCATAAACTTGCTCCCGGGGGTGGCCATCGTTTTCAGCTCCCGTCATAATTCATAGCCGGAATACTCGGTGGGGGATGTGACGCGCCTCACAAAGTGCCGTGACGGACGTCACTCATAGCGCCGTCCGCCATGGCAGAAGCCCTACTTCGTGCGAAGAAGCGCGTCCACAAATTACCAGCCCGGCCCCGCGCTCTGTTCCACCTCCGCCGAGTTCGGCCGTTGAACGCGAACCCGCACGCGCCAGAGCATTCATCAAAATCCTCTATTCCACCAGTTGGAGGTTCAAGGCGATGCGCACGCCATTGACGAGGATGATGCTCTGATCGAGAAGCTGCTGGTTCGTGATTTCGGCGTTCACGAATTGCTTGACGGCGGCGCGCGGACAAATGAATTCGATGGCTTCGGAAGTCCCTTTGGGGCCGGGAGAGAGTTTGTTGAGGACGGAAAAGTCGAGGAGCTGGAATTCCACGTCTGGGGAAATCCTGTCGGATAAGTCTTTCATCTGGGGGGCAAGGAAGAGGTCAAAACTTTGGGCGGCACGTTTGTATATAGAGCCTTTGGCAGGGCCGAACTGGAGAGAGTTGCGAAGGGTCATCTGGAGGGCGATTTGATCGCGGAAAACCATAAAGGTTGGGGGAGCGTAATCGACAAAATGAAATTTCGCCGCGCCAAGCTTGGCCAAGGAAGCTAATTGTGCTTGGTACTTGTCGTTCAGTCGATCGGCGTCGGCCGGCGCCGAACGAGGAAGACCTAGCGGCGGATCAGAATCTTTGGGTGTGGACGAAGATGGATTGGCATTTGCGGGAGCGGGATCTGCCGGGGCCGCAACAGCGGGAGAGACGGCTGGCAGCGGATGATTTAAGTTGAGCAAGGGAGAGCGGGCCACCAAAGTCGAAGAACGCGCGGTGGAGGTGGCATCGGGCCTGGCGGGGATGGAGCGAGGTAGAGCTTGAACGTTGAGGGGATCGCGTTCGGTGAGGGAAAGGCCGAAGTCGGTTCCGCTGACGTAGATTTTGTTGCGATTCAGGATTTCCTGGCGAGCAGGATCCGTGGAGGCCCGAGAAAGCGTCCGAGCATCGTCGCGGTCAAGCACTAGGACGAGGTTTTCCTTTCCTTCAAAGTCGTAGCTGCGCTCCCTAGAGCGGGCGTGGTAGGAAATTTCAAAACCGGTTATCTTCAGAATGACGCGATCCTGGAAGCGGACAAACTCCAGGCCGCGTGAATCGGCTTCCGCCTGCTGCGCGGGGTCAATTCCAACGAAACGGCTGAGATAAAAAGGGAATGGAAATTTAGTTTTGGCAATCGATTGATTGAGCGCTTTCAGTTGAGGGAAATAGGTTTCCTCGAGCGCTTTCAAATCGGGATTGAGGATTTCAGCCGGGCTCACCTGCGCCAATGCGGATGGTCCGGAAAAAGCGATGGCCAATCCAAGCGTTGGAATTAAGAAGCGGCCCCAAAAATTGTCAGCTATGTTGAATCTCACGTTTTGCAAGGTGAGTATCTCCTATTTCGCAGAATACTGCGATCCAGGCCGGGCGGGAGGCCGGTACGGCGGCTGGGCAATGGCCCGTGTGAAGGCAATCACGGACCGAATCTCCTCCGCCGAAAGCGTTTTCCCGTAGGGCGGCATCATGGCCGATTTTCCCATGGCGCTGCCGCCCAATGCGATGATGTTCTGCATGAATTCGTCGCTTTCAGCGTTCAGCGTTGCACCGTCATTCAGCAAGGGTGGAACAGGCGTCAGGTTTGAACGGTTAGATGGGCCGGCAGGCGTAGAGTCTGCGTGGCACCAGACACACTGTTGGTAAGAAATACGCTTCCCTTGCGCTTGCTGAAAACTCAGAGGAATGACGTGTTGCGCATCGTTCCAGTCGGCCTCTGTATCGTACGCCGATAGAAGCGGATCGGCTTTGGCAGACTCTGCATATTTGCGGCAAGCTGCGGCGCCTGCGAGAGTCATCAATAGGAGGGCGCCGATCCAGACATGGAATTTCATCGGCCGGCCCCTTGAGTTGCAGCGTGCTTTGCAGTGGTACTCGCGGTTTTTTGCGGCTTGATGCTCTGACGCAAGGTCATCAGGTAGGCGGTGAGAGCACTGACCTCGGCTTCGGTGAAGTTGCGGCGCGGCTCGATGGTATCCGGAACGAGTGCCTGAGGATTTCTCAGCCAGGCCTCGATCCACGCGGGCGTTAACCAGCCGCCTGCATTGTTCAAGTTGGGGCCAACGTATCCGCCAGTGCCGCCGATGGTGTGGCAGGACTGGCATTGATACTTCACTTCGTAGAGCTGCTTGCCGAGAACAGCCATCACCGGCGTGAATTGCCTGGCGTCAACAGCCGCGGGATTTGCGGCGGGATGCTGCAAAACCATGGTCATGTAGTCGGCTAGGGTGGCGGCGTCCTTGTCGCTCATATTGAATTGCGGCATGCGCAAGATGAGCGTGGGGCGGAGCGTTTGCGGATTTTTCAGGAAGTCCACGAGCCACTGCCGCTGCGCGCGGCTGCCTTCGTAGG
>WNGG01039995.1_pt1 | contig 10474 bp, 8 predicted proteins | sample 5400661 | NCBI WGS metagenome assembly WNGG01 (sample SAMN13153372, study PRJNA577476) | soil metagenome | isolation source: 100 cm soil or saprolite under Garry oak tree replicate 1 | place: USA:California | collected 2016-06-15
GAGGACGCCGCCGGCGAGCTCGATGGCGCGGTTGGAAATAACTTCGTTGACGTTCATGTTGGTTTGCGTGCCGCTGCCGGTTTGCCAGATGCGCAGAGGGAAATGATCGTTGAGCTTGCCTGAGATGACGTCGTCTGCAGCCTGGGAAATGAGGCGGGCTTTTTCGGCAGAGAGCTTGCCGAGGTCCTGGTTCACGAGGGCGGCGGCTTTTTTGAGGGTGCCGAAAGCGCGGATTAATTCGAACGGCATCGTGTCTTTGCCAATGGCGAAATGGATGAGCGAGCGAGCGGTTTGCGCGCCGTAGTAGCGGTCGGCGGGGACGTCCATTTTGCCCATGGAGTCGGACTCCGAGCGGCTTGGCACGCCCACGGGCATGGAGGTTGGCTTGACGGCTTCAGACATCGGCGGCTCCTAAGAGGTGAAGAGAAGAAAATAACACAGAGTAGCGGATGATGAGTGGCAGCGGTTCCTGCCAACGAACTGCGAAAGAGGTCTTGATCCAGAATTGTTACTTATTGGGGATGAGGGTGCTTTGGCTGGCGATGCATTGCCAGGCGGCGTTCTGCTTGATCCAAGTGTCGGTGAAGCGCGCTCGGTGGGTATATGGCTTGCCTTTGGCCACTCCGGTTTCGCGGTAGATTCCGGTAGCGACGGCAGCATTGCCGAAAACGCGAACCGAAACGCCTTCATCGAAGAGGTGATCGGGTTCCAGATCGGACTTGGTGACGGAATGGAGGTATTCGGGCTTGTTCATCAAAGTGCCGTCGTAGTCGATGTAGGTAAGCGAGTCGGCGACGATGGAAGAGATGGCGGTGGCGTCACGGCGAGCTTCGGCCTGGTTCCAGGCGCGTTCGAGTTGTTGGATCTGGATTTCGTCCCCAGTAGAGGGAGACTTTTCTTGAGCAAAGAGAGTGGCGCTCAGGACGATCGCGAACGATAGGAAAGCGCAGGCTGTTTTCATGAAGCACCCGATCAGCGAGTGGAAGTGAAGGGATGGTACAAGGAGCGGTGTGAATTTCCTATCGAAATTCAGTAAGAGGCCATCGGCGACGAGGACGATAGGAGGAGAGGATCGCCACTTAGGGACGCTTATACCAGGTGTAGCCAACGCTGAAGAAGATGCTGGCGTTGTAGCCGGGATTGTGGTCGCCGAGGCTGGCGTTGGAATGGTGGACCAGGTCGAGGCCAAAATCGACAGAGCGTTCGGGCCGGACGAACCAATGAATGCCACCGCCGAGTTGTGGAGTGAAGTTGATGCTGGAGGTGTTGGGAGGAGGCACATCGGAGGTGGTGAACAGGACGCCACCAGCAAAATGGAAGTACGGAATGACGCGGCGATTCGCGGTGAAGTTCCAACGGACGATGAAGGGCTTGATGCTGGCGCCGTATACTGCGCCGTTCGGAGTGAAGACAGTGTAAACGGGCATGACCTCGACGGCGTATTCAAAGTTTCCCCTTAAGACCGTATTGCGAGCGAGATCGGGCGTCAGGACGCGGCCGGCACGACCGCCAGCAAAGAGGAATTGCGTGTTCGAGGATTTGCCAGCGCCAGTGCCGCCGCCAAGGAACGCGCCGAAGTCCCAGGTGCTGCGGCCGTCGACAAGGGCGTTAGCGGTCTGCCGGGTGGCTACAGGCTGCTGGGCGCGGACGGGTGCAGCGAGCGTTAGGCAGGCTGCGAAATAGAGCGGCAGTATGAATGGCAAGGGTCGGACGAAGGGCGATCGGGGCAAATTTGCTCTCCTGGAAACAGCGTTGAACGCGCGAAAATGTGTCGACAGTTTGGAGGAAGATAGAACCATAGCCTGCGCGAAAAAAGAGAGAGTAAGCGGCCTGAGGTATAATTGGTAGAGTTATTTCAGAGGACTGCGTGGGTATCCAAAAGGTAGAAGTCACGGGAAAAGTCAAAATTCAGCGGAAACTGCGATTTCTGCGAACGCGTGCGCGTGAACTGCGCATGATCGGCAAAGCGCTGCTTTCGACGAAGCATCCTGTATTGGTGCACATCATCCCGATGCGGCGATGCAACCTGGATTGCGGGTATTGCAACGAGTACGACCAGGTGTCGAAGCCGGTGCCGCTCGAGGAGATGAAGCGGCGGCTGGATTATCTGGCGGCGATGGGGACGTCGATTATCACGATCAGCGGCGGCGAGCCATTGATGCATCCGGAGCTGGAAGAAGTGATCCGGCACATCCGGAAGCGCGGAATGATTGCGGGAATGATCACCAATGGATTCCTGCTGAGCGTGGATCGGATCAAGAGTCTGAACGCCGTGGGGCTGGAGCACCTGCAGATCAGCATCGATAACGTGACGCCGGACGAAGTTTCGAAAAAAAGTTTGAAGACCCTGGACAGCCGGCTGGAATGGCTTTCGCAACACGCGATTTTTCAGGTGAACATCAATTCGGTGCTGGGCAGCGGCGTGAAAAATCCCGAGGATGCACTTACGATTGCGCATCGTGCTGTGGAGCTGGGATTTACAAGTACCGTCGGAATTATTCATGACCATAACGGACAATTGAAGCCGCTAGATGCACTGCAGATCGAAATTTTCGAAGAGATCATGACGCTGGGGAAGAGGTCGTTTTCGCGGTTCAATGAATTTCAGCACAATGTTGCGCGCGGGCGAGAACACAACTGGCGATGCCGGTCGGGCGCGCGGTATTTGTATATTTGCGAGGATGGACTAGTGCACTGGTGTTCGCAGCAACGCGGATATCCGGGAATTCCGCTAGCGAAGTACACGCCGGAGATGCGGCAACGGGAATATTTAACGGACAAGTTTTGCGGGCCAAGATGTACGGTATCGTGCGTGCAGCAGATCGGGCTTTTGGACAATTGGCGTGATCCACAGAATTTGAAGCCGATGCCGATGTCACCACCGGCGGATCTGGTGCAGATTGGAAAGTAAAACCCGGCCTCGACTCGCAATCAAATTACAGTCAAGGGGATGTGAGGGCGCGCAAGAGGCGCCCTTTTTATTTTGTGTTTACAATTTTTATACAAACCAACGTCTGGCGGATTGACGCACGCACGGCCTTTTTAAAAAAATAGAGACATGACGGCACCAGCCATCGAAACGCAGAATCTGACGAAGGAATATCCGCACGGTTTTCTCCATCTGAAGAGGAAGACTTCGCTCGAAGGCCTGACGATGCAGGTGCAGGATGGTGAGGTGTTTGGATTTTTGGGACCGAACGGCGCGGGGAAAAGCACGACGATCAAGCTATTGATGGGGATTATCTTTCCGACCACGGGAAGCGCGCAGATTCTGGGCCGCCCTGTGAGCGACGTGACAATGCACCGGGACATTGGCTACCTGCCCGAGCAGCCGTATTTTTATGACTATTTGACGGCGGGGGAGGTGTTGGACTATTTCGCGCGCTTTCACGGGTTCAGCACGACGGAGCGCAACGAGCGCGTACAAAAGATGTTGAAAAGAGTAGGACTGGAGACGGCAGGAAAAATTCAGCTGAGAAAATATTCGAAGGGTATGCTGCAGCGAGTTGGGCTGGCCCAGGCGATTCTGCACGATCCGAAGCTGGTGATTCTCGACGAGCCGATGTCCGGCCTCGACCCGGTGGGCCGCAGGGAAGTACGCGACATCATTCTGGAATTGAAGAACGCTGGCAAGACGATTTTGTTTTCTACGCACATTTTATCGGACGCAGAGATGTTGTGCGATCGCGTGGGTGTGATTGCCGGCGGAAAGCTGCGTGGAGTGGGCGCACCGGGATCGATTGTCGGGGTGAAATCGCTGGGAATGGAAATCGTGTTTGAGTTAGTGGAGGGGGCCCATTCCACGGAGAAAATTCGTGCGAAGGTAGCGAGAACAGGCGCAAATTACCGGATGAGCGTTAGCGAAACGGAACTGTACGCCACGATGGAAGAATTGCGCGGAGCGGGCGCGCGAGTGATTTCCGTGACCCAAATCAAGCCGACGCTGGAAGATTTTTTTCTGGAATTAGTCGGAAAGGACCGTGCACAGGCAGCTGCGATCGAGGTGAGCGGAAAATGAGCCGCATCCTGATCGTCGCGCGAAACACGTTTCGCGAGGCGGTGCGCGACCGCGTGCTGTACAACCTGGTGTTCTTCGCGCTGTTGATGATTGCTTCGGCGGTAATCGTCGGACAGATTTCAATGGATATCGAGACTGTCGTGATAGTGAGTCTCGGCTTGAGCGCGATTTCGCTGATCGGGTTACTGATTGCGGTGTTCACTGGAGTCGGGTTGGTTTCAAAAGAGATCGACAAGCGCACGCTGCACGCAGTGCTGGCGAAGCCGTTGCACAGGTGGGAATTTCTGCTCGGGAAGTTTTCAGGGCTGGTGCTGACGCTGGCGGTGAACACGGCGGCGATGGCTGGCGGACTTTTTCTTGCGATGCTTTTCGTGAAGCATTCGATTGCGCGTGGCGATGCGGTGGTGCTGGTGGCGGTGTATTTCATTCTGCTGAAGTTGGCGCTTGTTGTGGCGCTGGCGATGCTGTTTTCGTGCTTTACGTCGTCGCTGCTTGCGATTCTTTTCACCGGTGGACTTTACGTTGCGGGATTATTTGTTGCGCAACTACGAAGCCTGCAAGCGACTCAGCTAAACGCGCAGACACAAAAACTTCTTTCGGTACTTTCCTACCTGCTGCCGAATTTTGGAAACTACGACGTGATGGGGGCGGCGGCACATGGCCGGCCGGTGCCCGGCGGTGCTGGTGCGTTCGCCGAAGCTAATGAAGATGGCGACGCTGGAATACGGGACGCTCGCTGCCGACATCTACTGGACGCGCGCGGTCCAATATTACGGTAACAAGCGACTGGGCCAGGATACGAATCTGGAAAGCCTGTGGCCGTTGCTGGATGTGGCCACGACGCTTGATCCAAATCTGCTTCCCGCGTATCGATTTGGAGCGACCTTCCTCAGCCAGCCGGAGCCGCGCGGAGCAGGGCGGCCTGACATCGCCGTGCAATTGCTGGAGCGCGGGTTGAAGGCGAACCCGGATCATTGGCGGCTGTACCAGGATCTGGGAAATATCTATTATCTCGAGTTGAAGGATTACGCCAAGGCTGGGCAAGCTTACCTGGAGGGGAGCAAAAAAGCGGGGGCGGCGCCGTGGATGAAGATCATGGCCGCACGGTTTCTGGAAAAAGGCGAATCGCGGGAGACCGCGGCAATGCTGTGGGCCGAATTGTTCGAATCCAGCACTGACGCGGCGATCAAGGAAAACGCACGCATCAATCTGGAATTGCTTGGTGCGGACGAAGATATCGAGCACATCAACGAGATCGCGCAGCAATTCGCGGCGAAGACGGGACGTCTTCCAAAAAGCGTGCGCGAAATAATGCAGATCGGGCTGATCGGTGGAGAGCCGGTCGATCCCACGGGCCACGCTTACGTTATCGGAAGCGATGGGAAAGCGCACATTTCGGAGAAGAGTCCCTTGTTTAAGGAAAGCAGCGTCTACCGGCGAGGCCTGTGATCGGATACTTCAAGCTACGGCTTGACCCGAGCGTCGTTTAGCGATCGATGACGCAGAGCAGGGTCATCTGAGGGTCAATCAATAATTTTCCCGGTTCGCGCGTCGAAACAAAATGGAAAGGTGTTTCGGGACCGCCTGCGATGACTCTTCCCAAATAGCCACCGGTACTGGAATAGATCGGCACAGGCGCGACGAAGGAGTTCGCGACTCCGTGTTGAAGCAGTTTCCCTTTTACGATGAAGCCTTTTTCCGAATGCTTGATGGAGTATTCCACGCGGTAATGCGGTACGCCGGTTCCGCGCACCCAGTTTGCAAAGAACCACTCCATCGAGCGATGGCCCTCGATTGCCATCGCTGGTGTCATCACGGCTTCGATTTCTCGCTGCAAATCACCAGCAGAAAGTGCGCGATAGGCGTACTTTGTCTGCAGGGTGCGAAGAAGACCCATAAAGCGGGCGTCCGGATTTTTTGCGCCGGGCTCGCGGAGCATTTCGCGCAGCATGTGGAAGACCCAGGCACCCTTGCCATAGACAAGTTGCTCGAATCCGTCCGCGCTGCGCGAGGAATCAAGGCGCGAGCCGAGCTCCAGGCTTCCAATGTCCGCTGGCGGAAATTCCGCTGAGTCTTTTTCGATGAGCCGTTTGCGGAAGCGATCCAGCCAGACGCGGAGCTTGTGGTCCGGGACTTTCTGGCTGTCCGCAAAAAGAAGCGAGAGGTAGGTCGCAAGTGCCTCGTCGATCCACTGATCGCGATAGTCAGACCATCCGACAACATTTCCCCACCACTGATGAGCGACTTCATGAAAGGGAACGAGATCGTGAAAGTGCTCCTGACTACTGGAAGAAAGTCCGGCACGCTGCTGAGTTTCCGTCGGAAGAAAAGAATAAGTGGAAATATAGAGAAGTCCCGGCCAGCCTTGGCCAAACGTACCCGGAATTTGCGAAACGCTTAGCTGACGAACCGGAAATGGTCCAGAGTATGCCTCGTAAAAGTGGATCGACAAATCGATCTCCCGGGCAAGCTGTTTGAGCGCGTTGGCGGGACTGGGCTCGGGCATTGGCATGCGCATTCGCTCGGCAATTCGCCGAGATTAAAACCCGCAACGGTAGCCGGGTGTTCTGTGCGCCAGTGTCCAGTGCGCAATTCGCCGCTCTCGTGCTCGTCGATTTTGACGCCGGTGGCGGCCAGGAGCAGTTTGCGAGGCCAGTGAAACGTCAAGTCGTATGCGGAGAATGACGCAGTGCCGCCAAGGTGTGGGTACCAGCTTTCACGCGCGCCGACGAAGAGCACCCCATTTCCGGCGTCGCGAATCACGTTGCCGTGGTAACGAAAAGTGAGTTCGAATTCGTCGCCGGATTTTGCAGCCTGAGGTATCAGCACGAACAGCTGATCGTTTCCGCTTGCCATTCGCGTTTCGGAGGCTGTGCTTCCGTCGGGAAAAGTGAAGAGCGATTCTCCGGCAAGGGTCGCAGCCTCGATGGTCAGAAGGCCGGAGAACTGAAATGGAATCAGGCGCTCGCCGGAACGATCCGTGTGGATGCGAACCGTAGTTACCCCGTTAATGGAATTGTCTGGACGGATGGTGGTTTCGATCTGGTAGTGAGCAGCTCGGAAAGCAGCGGGGAGAGGAACAGTTCCGGGCAAGCAGTAGGAGCTCCAGACATCGTAGAAATCACTGCCTCCGGATTTTTTGCCCTGCCCGAACAATTGGGGCTCTTGTCGTGACTGATCGTAAACAAAATCGAACGGTCCGGCTGGTGACCCGCCTAGCGATGCAACGAAGTACGGCTGCGGCGATTGGGAAAAAGAATCCGACAGCATTCGCAAAGAGTGCGCAGGATTTCGAGACAAGACTGCAGCTTGCCAAGCATCGGTGAGGCCCGTATTCGTTTGTGGCTCGACTTTGGCGAGTCGAAAGTCGCGAAGCAATTCAGCACCTGTCTCATCCGTGAAGCGCAGGTAGGCGGTTGTGAAGGCCTGGTCAACCATTGGCGCCCCGAGAAAATGGGCGAGTTGCTGCTTTTCTACAGGATCGCGAGGAGTGGCCAGGATGTGGCCCCTGCCGGAGAACACTGCGCCAGTGATTTTGCCGTCTATCGGGGAGAAGAGCGCGAGGTAGCCTTCTTCAAAAATGAGTTTTCCGTCGCCGCGGCGTAACTCGATGCGGCTCGAAGGTTCGACTTTGTAGGTTGCGGCAGGATCAAGCTGAACGCGATTCAGGGCAGCGAGGAGTTCGCGTGGCTCGTGCGGCGATGGCTGTTGCGCGGAGAGGGACGCGGCGCAAATGAACGCAATCAGTGAAGCGGATAAAGCCCTGGGCGGCATGTTGCCAGTGTATTTAGATAAGGCATGAGGCGGCAAGGTTGCCTCAATAGATCTGCTCCCGTGGAGTAAATTCAGGAGATGAGCGGCGAATGGAAAATTCGACGAGGATTCCTGATGGCGTCGGTGTGCCTTTTAGCAGCAGCGGAGATATTCGGTGACACAATCGTCCTGAAGAACGGGCGACGCATAACGGCTTTGAGCGTGACGCAACAGGGCGATAAAGTTAGCTACGAAACACCTTCCGGAACCCTGATACTGCCGCGCGCAATCGTTGATCACGTCGAAAGGGGAGGAGTTCCTTCTGCGGAAGCGTCCGCGAACGCTTCAACATTGTCCTTGAAGCCTCCTGACACAGCGGCCGCGGCCTCTGTGCTTTCGCCCAATAAAAGCGAGATTGAAACGCGCGTGATCCTGGACGGAGAAGTGGACCGCAATTATGTGGCACAGCTCGAAGGCGAAGCGCGTTCGGGCGAGGCAGTTGCGAATCAGAATGCGGCGATGGCGCATCATGTGGCTTCGCAGTTCGAAATCGCGCACGGCGAAATGGATCTGGCCCTTGCGGACGAACGCACCGCTTTGACTTACGCGCCGCAGCAGCCCGTGTTCCTGATGAACGTCGCGTACTTGTACCTGCGGCGGAGCGAGTACACACAAGCGCTGGAATATCTGGAGAGGGCGAAGCGAGTGGCACCCGAAGATCCCGAAGTATCGAAACTCGCGGGCTGGGCATACTACGGATTGAATAAGTTGGACCAGGCGGTCGCGGAGTGGAGGCACGCCGAATCGCTTCGTCCAGATGCGGAAGTGGAAGCGGCATTGCGGAAGGCAGAACGCGACAAGCAAGAAGAAGAGCAGTACAAGGAAAACGGGAGCAGCCACTTTACGTTACGGTACAGCGGAGCGTCTGAACCGGCGCTGGCAAAGGATGTGTTGCACACGCTTGAGTGGCATTACGACGCGATCGAATCAGCGCTGAGCTATTCGCCGCCCGAGTCAATTGGCGTGGTTCTTTACACGCAGCAGGCGTTCGCGGACATCACGCAGGCGCCCACTTGGGTAGGAGCATTGAATGATGGACGGATTCGAGTGCCAGTGCAGGGATTGAGCAGCGTGACGCCGGAATTGTCCCGCGTGCTAAAACACGAACTCACGCACAGCTTCATTCAGCAAAAGACGAGGAGTCATGCGCCAACTTGGATTCATGAAGGTCTTGCGCAGTACATGGAAGGGAAGCGAAGCGACACGAATGCGGCGGCGCTGCTTGCGATCTACCAGGGCGATCCGGCGCTTGGTGCGAAGCACTTTGATGGCGACTGGATGAAGTTGTCGAATGTCGATGCTGGCGCGGCGTACGCGTGGGCGCTGGCAAACATCGAGTGCATTGTGCAATCGGGCGGGATGAGCGACGTGGACCGGATTCTGACGCATTTGTCAGCGGGTGAGTCGCCGGAAGCGGTTGTGAAAGAAGTGTTGCACAGCGACTACGGCGAATTGACGCACGACACCGTGGCATATTTACGGAAGAGGTATACCAACTGATTTTTCGCAAGCGAGAGACGACGAATGGCTCTGGTTTGAGAGTTTGGACTGCATTGGCCAGGTCAAGAAAGCTGCAGGTGGTGGCGCCGAGCAGGGAAGTAAACGACGTGGCGCTGCCGAAATTTGGCTTCTGAGCGGAGCAGACGATAGCGAAGCGCCAGTATCAACTGTCGACGAGCAAGGTGGCGAGCAGCGCAGCGCGTTGTGGCATTGTGCGCGCAACGACGTATTCGCCCGAAGAGTGAGCGCCGTCGCCAACTGCGCCGAGTCCATCGAGAGTGGGGATTCCCAGGGCCGCGGTGAGGCTGCCGTCGGAACCGCCTCCAGCAGTGCCTTCACCAATCGTGAAACCGATTTGCTTTGCCAGCGATGACGCGCGCTTGAAAAGGTCCGCACTGTATTTGCGCTCAAGCGGCGGGCGATTGAATCCTCCGCGCACTTCGAGTTTTGCGCCGGGCAAGATGGGCCGCAGAGCGCGAAGTCGTTTGTCGATACTTCGCATGTCGTCGATTCGAAGCGCACGGAGATCGAGAACAGTTCTTGCGCAATCAGGAATTACGTTTGGCCGCGTACCGCCTGCAACGAGCCCGGCATTGACGGAGATACCGCGTCGTAGATCGTTCCATTCGTTCACTCGAACCATTTGCAGCGCCAGCTCGTGAATGGCATTGACGCCTTTTTCAGGAGCGAGACCTGCGTGGGATGCGCGGCCATGGACGATAATTTCGGCTTCACCGACGCCCTTACGAGCGGTTTTCAGCAGGCCCTCTGGACCGAGCGCCGGCTCCAACACAAAAACGGCGTCGCTTCGCTTTGCTTCTGTTTCGAGCAGCCTGCGCGAGGATTCGCTGCCAATCTCTTCGTCGGATGTCCACAGAAACACGATTTTTTTTGTAAGCGGGGCGCTGCGGTCTTGGATGGCGTCGAGAGCGAAGAGCGCCTGGACGATGCCTGCCTTCATGTCAAACACGCCGGGACCGAATACGCGGCCGGCAGCGCGTCGAAACGGCATTTTGGCCAACGTGCCGCTGGCATAGACCGTGTCGTAGTGTCCGAGTACCAGAAGTTGGGACTGCGGCTTGGTTTTGCCAGGGGCCCACGTAATGCGCAGATGAGATCCGCGGTTCTTCTGTTCAACCAATT
>WNGG01027092.1_pt1 | contig 10473 bp, 7 predicted proteins | sample 5400661 | NCBI WGS metagenome assembly WNGG01 (sample SAMN13153372, study PRJNA577476) | soil metagenome | isolation source: 100 cm soil or saprolite under Garry oak tree replicate 1 | place: USA:California | collected 2016-06-15
ACGCGGCACCTTCTCAACCAGCGCTGAAGGCAGGATCCCGCCGGCCGGGCGCTCGGGCTTAACGCCATTTTCACCCCCCGCAGCCCGCGCCGAACACTCCGAACTGCCCGCCCTGGGCCTGATGACGGCCGAGATCCTACAGCCGCGCCGAACGCCAGATACACGGGTGATTGCCGCTGCCTCTTCGGATCGGAACGGGGTGACGATCACCCGTGTATCAGCTCGATCTGCGCGGTCAGAACGCCTCGTTCCTGCTATCAGCCAACAGCAGAGGGGCATGCGGGACTGGCGGTGCCTGCGTGGCGGTTGTCTCAGCGAGTGAGTTGAACCTTCTTTAGCGGCGGCCGAAAGACAACGAGATGGGCTTCGTGGTCGTGCGCTCGGCATTCAGTTTGCTGGCCAGCTCGGCTGAAGCCCGCAGGACGGCGGCTCGGTGGGCAGGAGGGCACTCTTTCAGCGCCAGCTGGGTGATCCGCTGAGTAACGAGGGCGGCCTTGAATCTGACGACTGCCCAGCTGATGGAGGGTATGCCGACCGACACGGCAACGATGAGCGTCACCATCGTTGCCCCTCTTCACTGGACGGGTGTGGCTCCAGCCGGATCGCCAGCGAGCCGAGGCCGTCGACGAGCTCGGTCCTCCCAGTCACTTCCGCGCGTAGGTGTCGGTTTGCCCGGAGGACTGAACGCCTCGCATCTCCGACCGTCAGCGGTGCGGCAGCCGAAGGGCCCGCACATTCAGGACTAGCCCACTTGCGGTTCGCGAGCCGCGCCGTTGCCGACCCGATCACCTGCAGGTCCGCGCCGACTGCATCATGTGCCATACGTCGCCTCCAAGCCTGCGATCCGGGCAGCTGACGCCACCAGGCTGGGCTAGGTGCGTGAACCTGCGAGACTGCAAAAAATGCGTACCTAGGTTGGAGGTGGTCGTGAGGGGCGACCGGCCAGATGCGGCAAGTCCAGTCGGGCGCTTGCTCGCTGACCTCCAGGCGCTGCGCAAGGGCAACGGACTGACCCGAGCTAAGGTCGCACGCGCCCAGGTCCTGTGCCATCTGCCCGTCGTGAAGCGCGACGCCGCTCGTCTCGATCGCCCAGCCGAGGAGGTCGCTTACTACCTTCTTATCGCTGCCGTCCACGGTCTCAAGGACGCCCGCTCGCGGGACTTCCTTGTCACCTCCCTCGCGCTCGATCACACCCCTCCCGGCCGAGGGCTGACCGACCGTCGCCGTCGTTACGTCGGCCAAATGGATGAGTCACGTGTGCGCGATCATGAGGACCAGGCCCTCGAAGAAGTGGCCCGCTGGCTGCTAGAGATGGACATTCCCGAAGTCATCTTCGGCGACTACACATCCGAGGCCGCGACCCCGCCACCGGCCGAGTGGAAGATCGGCACTCGGATCGAGGCGGTCGGCATTGATGAGGTCCACCCCCGCGAGGAGGTCGTCTGGGACTTCCTGGAGAAGACCACCGTCCTCGACGAGCATGGCTTCGGAATCGCCACCGAAACCCGAGGCATCGTCAGGGCAGTCGTCGATGGTGTGACTGGTTACACCATTCACTACACGAGCAACACTGGCTCCCGGGCGACGGGGGTATCGATCATCCACGGCGGAACCCCTGGCCGCAAGCATCAACCCGGCGCGCTCGGAACTGCCCGCATCAACATCAATTTTGACGAGCCGCTGGAACGCAACCAGACCCGCCGCATCCACTGGGTACTGAGTCTCACCCCTGGAGCTGATGCACGGCCAGCCCACGGGCTAGCCCAAGCGCCAGAAGTACCGGTACGCGACCTAACCCTCCGCGCTCAGTTCCACGACCTGAAGCTGCCGGTTGCACCGTGCTACTTCAGTGCCGAACCAGACCATCTGCCTGAGCCTTATGGACCAAAGCGCCCGCTCAAGGTCATGCCGGGAAACTTCATTTCAAAATCGTGGCACCACCCGGACCGCCTAAAGGTCTATGTCATCGCATGGGACTGGCCCGACGAACTCGAAGCTTTCCGGTAAACAAGCCATAGTTCGATAATGGAGAATATTTATATTGCCTTGGCGGACATCGAGTGCTCCGCCCGCGAGCTCGAATCCCGCGGTCGCTCCCGGGCCACCTCCTCGGGCTGGCCAGCGAGTACCGGTGGTGTCTGGCTATCGCTGGCACGGCCGCGCATGGCTGACGGTCACGTTCCCTGATGGTCATCCGGCGAGGATCCCGGTGCAGGAGACCGATCTGGCTGGGGCCCACGTGGCCGGCCCGGGAGGGACCGTTTGCCGGTGCCGGGGATCCGCCGGCTGCATGATCTGGTCCGCGGGCGGGCCCGCTGCGCCGGCCACGGAAAGCGGGCGCCGTCTGCGGACGCCCTGCCGGGACGGGACGGACGCCGCGGGGCGGGGGGAGAGGCGCACGTAGGCTCACCTGCGGGAGCCGCAGCCAACGAATCCCGGAGGTGAGCCATGCGCACGCTCAGGATAGCCCGGCCCGCCCAGCTGGCCCGCACCGGCGGCTTGCCGGCCCGTCACCGCGAGGTATGGGCCGGCCTGCCGGAGGCCGCTCGCCGGCGGGCGCTCACGTTACTGGCCCGGATGATCGCCAGGGGCGTGCTCGATACCGGCATCGGGGGAGAGGAATCATGACCGACGCCTCGAAGATCACCTCCTTACACCGCAGCCGCCGGTGCCTGGTGTATGTGCGGCAGAGCACGCTCGCCCAGACCCGGGCGAACACCGAGAGCCTGGAGCGCCAGTATGAGCTGGCCGGGCGGGCGGTCGAGCTGGGCTGGAGCCCGGGCCAGGTCCAGGTGGTGGATGCTGACCTGGGCCTGTCCGGGGCGCAGGCAGCCAGCCGCGAGGGCTTCCAGGAGCTGGTGGCCCAGGTCGCGCTGGGCCGGGCCGGGCTGATCCTCGGCCTGGAGGCGAGCCGGCTTGCCCGGAGCAACTCTGACTGGTACCAGCTGCTGGACCTGTGCGGGATGACCGACACGCTGATCGCCGACGGCGACGGCATCTAGCTGGCTGCCGTACTGTCACCCGGCGCCGGCAAGGCTCGTGGAGGTCCCGGCCGGCTTTATCGCCGACCTGGTGCCCGGGGGGGCATTCAGGCGGCTGCCGGTGCCGCCCGGCTGCGTTTGCGCGGGTGAAAGCGGCAGCCAAAGTGTGACCCGCGTGCCACCGCTGGCACCGTCGCCGCATTCGAGCCGGCCGCCGTGCCTGGCCGCGGTCCGGGACACAGCGGCCAGGCCAAACCCCAGTCCCTTGGGGATTTTGCCGAAACCGGGGCCGGTGTCTTCGACCGCCAGCACCACCCAGTCTTGGTCCAGGCCAATCTCCACCGTCACGGTGCCGGACGGCCCGGCCGCGCGGGTGGCGTTGCCCACCAGGTTCGCCAGCATCCGGCGAACCAGCACCGGGTGAACTCCGGCGAAGATGACCGCCGGGCGGCTGACCACCTTCATCGTCCCGGGCCATGTCATTCGTTCGGCATCAGCCACCTCTGTGACCACCTGCCCCAGGTCAGCCCGGCCCGCCCCGGGCGCATCCAGCCCGGCCAGTTGCAGCGAGTGCTGAATCAGCTCGGCTAGCCACTCGGCCTGCCCGACCATCTGCTCCAGGCGGGCACGGGCGGCCAACGGCAGCCCCGGCTCAGCCATGGCTGCTGCGGCCAGCGCGAACATGCTCGCCAACGGCTGGCGCATATCGTGGCATGCTTCCCGCAGCACCCGGACCGCCCCCGGCGGCGCTTGATCGTCAGCGCTGAGCACATCTATCACCCATCCCCCAGCCGCGGCAACAGAACTCCCCGCAACTCTGCGGCGCAGCCGCCCAAGGCAAACGCCAGGCAAACCGGCGTCAACATGGAGATGACGCGCAAGTGCCCGAGGTGGTTGACGCCGGAACAAAGCAGATCGTCCGATTTCCTAGGGGGTATCTCCCTAGGTGTGTAAGGAGTGATTAAAGGGAACTGAGTGGCCAGTGGGAATGGTCACTGTTACGGGGGGAGAACAACGATCATGTCCATTACACGCCAAGCACCTGGCCCGTCCGGGCTGGTGCACAGTGGTGAAGCTGATCCGGTTCCGGCTGATGCTGCTCCTTACGGCGGGGGAAACCCCCTCCGTCCGGGCGGGGGCTGGCGCCGCTGCGCGAGCTGATCGATGACCGCCTGCTGGACGCGCTGCTGGAGCGCTCGCGGGACGAGGCCGGGGGGCGTCGGCTCGCCTAGCCCCAGCCAAGGTCGAAGCTTCGCCAGCCGACCCGGCCGACGCGATGACCAAGCTGGCAAGCCTTCACGACACCGGCCTGCTGACCGACGAGGAATATCAGGCAAAGAGGGCTGAGATCATCGGCAGGATCTGATCATCCTGCTCTATCCGCTCAAGGATCACGCAGCAGTGGTACTCCCTCTGCTGGCCGGACATCCTCATCTGCATCTTATGTCTGTGATCTTCCTTGTCATTTCGGCCACCCTTGACGGTTCGGTCGTCCGTGACTTTGGGAGTTCTTGCTATGTGTGCTGCTGGCCTGTGCGTGGTCCGTTCGCGTGACCGTTTCGGCGGGCTGGTTGTCCGGGTCGGGGTGCCGCTGGCCGATGTCTATCTGGAGTTCCTGGGCGGGCGGTGCCGGCCGAACACGGTGCTGGCGGCCGCGTATGACCTGAAGGTGTTCTTCATGGTGGTCGCCAAGCCGCCGGGTCAGGTCCGGCCTGCCGATGTGCTGGCGTTCATCACTGCCCAGCGGACAGGCCGGCCCGGCGGCCATTGCCGACCCGGCGGGAGCGGTCCCGTCCCCGCCAGGGCGTCCCGCTGGTCCGCGCCGCTCGCCAGATGCCGCGGATCTTGTCCCCGGGAGAGGCCGATGCGCTGACCGCGGCGCTGCGCACGCACCGGGACCGGCCGGCTGGCTCAGCCGGCTGCCATCCGGGCGGTGCCCGCTCACGGGAAGGTGACTTGATCATCGGCGCGCTGGCCCACGATTGACACTGGTGGAGCGGTCCACCCGGTTCTGCCTCCTGCTGCACCTGCGGGCTGGGCTCGAATCGCGGCCCGTGCCGCAGGCGGTGATCGCGGCCGTAGCGTCCTTGCCTTGCCGGCTGCGCCGCTCGCTGAATCCGCGTGACGGGAAATGATGCGGACGAGGCAGCGAGACGACGCAGGATGATTGATCAGGCGCAGCCTTCCAGCGATGTGGTCATATGCATTCTCGGTTGTTTTCGGTTCTCAAAGGCCGTGAAATGAGCCAGAGTAGATGCCATGAGCGGGCCCGTCCCGGCTGGAATAGGTGACGAAATCCAGCAGATGCAGGACGGTGTGCGGGACTGGGTACAGCACACCGCCCGTCGAGGCAAGGATGGGCTGCGTACGGCTTCACCAGTGATTGTCCTGTCGCTGCTGTGCGCGAGCGCGTTCTGCCCCCTGCTCTTGGCGACAGGTGTCGCTGGTGCGGGTATCAGCGTCGTGTCCTCTGTTGGCGGCGGGTTCCTGACCCAGGTCATCTCCGACACACTCGACCGGTTGCGTCAACACAGTAAGGCACGCACACCGTCGCGGGACGACCTGGAGGCCGGGATTGCCCAGCAGATCCAACGGGTCCTGGCTGCCGGGGATGAGCGCGCGAACGCCCTGCGGAGTGAGATCGCGTCGGTGCTACAAGAAATCGACGCGGCCGGCACCGCGCTGCGGGCGGCGATTGAGACCGGCGATGAATCGGTTCGCAGCCATGTGATTGATGCCATCCGCATGCTCAACACTGGCTTCGCCGAAATGGGCTTCCTGATCAAAGATGTCGCACGGGCGGCCGCCGACATTCAGAAGAGCCTGGACGCGCAGGGCGCTAGCGTCCGGACGATCATTGACCAGAACGCTCGGCAGTCAGCTGAAATCCGCCTGGCCCGGGAGGAACTGGCGGTCATGCAGATGCGCACGTGGGTCGGTGTTCCTGCTGGCGCGGCTGGAGATGATCGCGGGCCGCGCTGGATACGCGGGTGCCCCTACCGGGGGCTGCAGCCGTTCGGTGAGGCCGACGCGGATGTGTTCTACGGGCGGGAGCGGCTGGCCACCGAGCTTGCGGTGAAACTGGCCCGGCAGCAGACCCGAGGCGGCCTCGTCGTCGTCACCGGGGCGTCGGGGGCGGGCAAGTCATCGCTGCTGCGGGCGGGCCTGCTGCCGACGCTGGCCCGCGGGGTCCAATTCGAGGGATCAGACCACTGGCCCCGCATGTTCATCATGCCCACCAAGGATCCGCTCACCGAGCTGGCCACCCACCTCGCAGCGCTCGGAGGCAACGACACTGTGGTGGTCCGGGATGGGCTCGCGCACCGCCCAGGCCAGGCGCACCTGACCGTCCGGCAGGCGGTCCTCGCTGACAGTGCCCGGCGCAGCCACGGCCGGCCGCTGTCCGCTGAGAACACTGCGCGGTTAGTGTTGATCGTCGACCAGTTCGAACAGGTCTTCACCCTGAACCCTGGCCCGGGCGGCGAGGCCGAGCGGCAGGCATTCATCACCGCGTTGCGGGCTGCGGCCACCAACCCTGCCGGGCCAAACGGTCACCCGCCGGCGCTGGTGGTCATCGCGGTACGCGGGGACTTCTGCGACCGCTGCGCCACCTACCCCGAGCTTGCGCACGGGTTGCAAGAAGGGCAATTCGTCGTCGGGCCCATGACCGAATCCGATCTCCGGCTGGTAATCACCGGCCCCGCGCACGCGGCAGGGCTCCACATCGACCCGGTCCTCGTCGACACCATCCTCGCCGACCTGCGCGTGGCGTTCCGGGAGGATGCTGCAGGAGTGCTGCCTCTGCTATCCCAGGCGATGCTGCTCACCTGGCAGAACCGAGAAGGCGACCGGCTTACAGCCCACGGCTACAGCCAGGCAGGGGGGGTCAGCGGTGCTGTACAGACCAGCGCCGAGCAAGCCTTCGGCTCCCTGCCAGCGGAGCAGCAGGCACTCGCACGGGAGATCCTGCGAAGCATGACTGTAGCCAGCCGCGACGGCCGCTTCACGCGCCGTCCGGTAACCCGTGCTGATCTGTATGCCGGGCACCCGGGCACGGACCGGCCCAAGGTCGATACGGTTCTGGAAACGTTCGCCAGCGAGCGGCTGGTAGTCCTGAACGAAGGCATTGCCCAGATCGCGCATGACGCCCTACTGACCACCTGGCCGAAGCTACGTGGCTGGCTGGAAGACGACCAGGCCAGCTGGATCCTTCACGGCCAGTTCGCCGACGACGCCGCCGCATGGCACGACCACGGCGACGACCCCTCCTTCCTATACCGGGGCACCCAGCTGGCTGCCGTCCGACAGGCGGCCACCCGGTGGTCCTTACAGCCAGGCCGCTACCCGGCCCTCACCAGCACCCAACGTGCCTTCCTCCACGCCAGCGAACACGCTGCCGCCCGCGGCATCCGCCAGCGACGGATTCTTGCCGTGTCTCTCATTCTCTTGCTCGTCGCATCGCTTGCCGGCGCCGGGCTAGCGGCCGCTGCGTCGAGGAACGCAAATTATCAGCGCAGTCTCGCTGTCTCGGCTCAGCTCGCGGCAGAAAGCGAGGGATTCGATACCACAGACACCGTTACCGCCTCGCTGCTGGCAGCGGCCGCGTGGCGGGCCGCGCCCACCGCGCAGGCCAGAGAGAGCATGCTCCAGGTTCTCGCACAGCCCGAGCGCGCAGTCCTGACCAGCGGCATCCAGGACGGCGGCGGCCGCGCGGGCTCCGAGGCGGTGGCTTTCAGTCCGGACGGGAAGATCCTGGCCACCGCGGGCAATGGCGTCCGGTTGTGGGATGTGGCCACTCGCCGCCAGATCGGCCCAACCATGACCGATAACGCTCACATAGGTTTCGACCGCGACTTGTTCGCGGTTGCCTTCAGCCCCGCGGGGAAGATCCTGGCCACCGCCGGCGCAGATGGCAAGGCCCGGCTGTGGGATGTGGCCACCCACCGCCAGATCGGCGCACCAATGACCATGGCCGGCGGCGTGGATACGGTGGCCTTCAGCCCTGACGGCAAGTCCCTGGCCACCGCGGGCCCCGGCGGCACGGCCCGGCTGTGGGACCTGGCGACACACCAGCAGGTCAGCCGACCCGTGCATGCCAGCGCTGCCGGGAGCGTGGTCGCGGTGGCCTTCAGCCCCAGCGGGAAGATCCTGGCCACAGGGGGTAGTGATGGCACTGCCCGGCTGTGGGACGTGGCCACCCGCCGCCAGATCGGCACACCGCTGACCGCCGCCGGGAGCGTGTACGCGGTGGCCTTCAGCCCCGACGGCAAGATCCTGGCCACCGCGGACGATGGCGCGGCCCGGCTGTGGGACCTGGCCACCCACCAGCAGATCGGCGCAGCCCTGCATGCCAGCGCCGCCGGGAGCGTGGTCGCGGTCGCCTTCAGCCCCGACGGGAAGACCCTGGCCACGGGAGGTTTTGACGGCACCGCCCGGCTGTGGGACGTGGCCATCTACCGCCAGATCGGCGCACCCATGACCGTCCCCACCGGTGTGTACGCGGTGGCCTACAGTCCCAACGGCAACATGCTGGCCACCACGGGAGGTGATGGCAAGGTCCGGTTGTGGGATGTGGCCACCCGCCGCCGGGTCGGCGCACCCATCACCCATCATGCACGCCTCGCCTACCAGCGCCAAGTGCTCGCGGTTGCCTTCAGCCCTAGCGGTAAAGTCCTGGCCACCGCAGGGGCTGATGGCAAGGTCCGGTTGTGGGATGTGGCCACCCACCACCTGATCGGCCTGCCCCTCAATGTCAGAGCTTTCGGCCACGCGTTCCCGGTGGCCTTCAGCCCTGACGGCAAGATCTTGGCCACCGCAGGCCCCGGCACGGCCCGGCTGTGGGACCTGGCCACCCACCGCCAGACCGGCCCACCAATGTATTCCAGCGGTCGCGGGTCCGTGAACGCGGTGGCCTTCAGCCCCGACGGCAAGACCCTGGCCACCGCAGGCCCCGGCGGCACGGCCCGGCTATGGGACGTGGCCACCCACCGCCAAGTCGGCCCACCGATGACCGCCAGCGGTCCCGGGTTCGTCAACGCGGTGGCCTTCAGCTCCGACGGCAAGACCCTTGCCACCGCGGGCCCCGGCGGCACGGCCCGGCTATGGAATGTGGCCACCCACCGCCAAGTCGGTCTACCCTTGAGTCCCAACAGTCTCAAAAGCGTGAACGCGGTGGCCTTCAGCCCCGACGGCAAAATCCTCGCCACTGCCGGCGATGACGGCAACTTCCGCCTGTGGGATGTGGCCACCCACCGCCAGATTGGCCCACCCATGACCCACGGCGGCGATGGGGCCGGGGAATGGGTGGCATTCAGCCCCGACGGCAAGACCCTGGCCACCGCGGGCGTGCATGGCGCGGTCCGGCTGTGGGATGTAGCGTTTCCCAGCGATCTCCTAAATGCCGTCTGCTCGATCCCAGGCCGCTCCCTCACATACCAGGAATGGAAAGCCTACGTCCCTTCAGAGTCATACCGCGCTGTCTGCCCATAGGAGCCAGAGCCGACTTGCTGACCGCGCTTGACTCAGCGGCTGCTCAACCCGAACGCACACCCCGATGAGACGCCGACTCATCGGCAGATGGGGGTCGACTGCAATCCCCGCAAGAAGCACACGCACCGGCTCGTCGGCGCGTCAGATTGACCGTTCTACGCGCCGCCGCCGACCCGTCCCCAAGAGACCGTTTCCGTACAGACCGGCGATATGGTCCGTGTCCTGACATCGGTGCCATCACGGAGCACCTCGCGCAGACGGAGCCCTCCGCGGGTGGCAGCACCTGGCCTGTTTCAGGAGCGGGCCCTCATGCGCCTCTTGATCTGTGCTGAGCCCGGTGATAGTACTCGCGAGCTCAGCGCCGCACGAGCCCGCGATCTTCGAGCCACGACGCGATCACGAGGCGCCGACAGGCTGTCCCACCGTGTGCGGGCCGCTTCGATGCCGATCCGGAATCGAAGTGGCTCCAGGGTCACGCTGGGGCAGCATCGTTCCCTTCGCGGCATAACGGCCGGATTGCTGCCGAATTCCCGGAACCGGAAACGCTCACCCGTCGCGCTCGGCGCACGCAATCCCCAGGTCACCGCCATGATCAGCGTCCGAAGGGCGGCCGCGGGGGGCATTTGGGGGGCACTTTCCGGGCTACATGGTCACCGGATACACGATCGAAAAATGCTCATGACCTGGAGCCTCCTTACGGAATCGAACCGTAGACCTTCTCCTTACCATCTATCCACGGGCCGACGCTGTAGCCATCTGCGATGACGCAGCCCAGGTCAGGGGCGGTGCGCGTTGCTGTAGGCCAACTTATCTGGTCATCACACCCGACCCCGGCGGCCCGGACGCCGCGCCCACTAGCGGGGCGCCCTGGCTGCAGTCTCTCCGACCTTCGGTCACGCCGTCCAGCCGCCGCCGCGCGGGCCGGGGCGCAACGGCCAGCCGCCAGGGCACCGCACTGCTGGCACCGGCCGCGGCCAGGACCCGGCACCGGCCAGGCAAGGCA
>WNGG01009753.1_pt1 | contig 10472 bp, 10 predicted proteins | sample 5400661 | NCBI WGS metagenome assembly WNGG01 (sample SAMN13153372, study PRJNA577476) | soil metagenome | isolation source: 100 cm soil or saprolite under Garry oak tree replicate 1 | place: USA:California | collected 2016-06-15
CAGCACCGCCCTCGGCGTGCTCCTCGTCGTCGCCACACCGATCTGGCTGTGGGCGCCGCCGCGCCGCAGCGCCTGGCAGGCCCGCCTCGCCGCAACTCTGGCGGTGCTCGTGTGGTACGGCACCGGCGCGATGCTGCAGCAGACATTTCCTCCCCTCCCCTACCGCATCGTTCCGACGCCCAACTCCCCAAAATTCGGCCACTACAAGGGCCAGGTCCTCAAAGTCACGCCGGGGGAGCGCTCGCTCGAGGTCCGCGCCGTCGCCGCCCCGCATCCTCCCGACCGCACATCGCCGCTGATTGTGGTGCTCAATCGCAATGACGAGCGGGTGCTGATTCTCTCCGTCGACGGTCCCGACCTCACGCTGCGCTACGACATGCCGGCGGTGCACTGGACGCTCGAGCAACCCGACCTCCGCCTGCGCGACGGCATGAAACCCGTCGCGCCCCGCGACACGTTCACCGCGGCGGGCTGGGCGGCAAACTGGTACGTCTCGACCAACCGCTGCCTCCGCGTGAACTCGACCCAGCGCTGCCACCTGGGCTACACCATCGGCGACGGCTGGAAACTGATCTACTATCCCGAGGGACGACCACCGTGGATGCTCGGGCTGATCAACACGCTGTGGATCGCGGGCTGCGTGATCTGGGTGGGATACTGGGCGGCGCGGGGGGCTGAGGTGAGCGGAGGCTGGCTCGCGATGGGACTCGTCATCGCAGGATTACTGATAGTGCCCCTGATGACGGGCCTGAAACCAACGCCGGTCCACGAATGGATTGGGGCGTTGGGAGGGATGGCGACTGGTTACTGGTTGACTAAGGTCCGGGAACTATTCGCCAGACAGGTCCAGTGAGCTGGAGAATGTACAGCTCCCCTCTGGCATCCTGCCCAAATGCGCTGATGCTGCCACCGGGCGAGAGTAGCGCGCTCCAGTCGCCCGGATTCGTGTTGCTCGGATACTTGATGCTGTGGACCGTGCCGTCGCAGTAATCGCCGTAGAAATAGTTGCCGGCGAGCACCGGCAGCGCGCTGCCGCGGTACACGTAGCCGCCCGTGATCGAGCAGGCGTTCCCGAAGTGCGGATACTCGACCACCGGTAGCTGGCCGGTGGTTGTGCACGGATCGCTCGGGTAGCAGTGCAGCCCTTCCATAATATTCCAGCCGAAGTTGACGCCGCGGCCGCGCTGCGCCGAGGTGGTCGAGACATCGACTTCCTCGTAGCGGTTCTGCCCCACGTCCCCGATGTACAGGTCCCCGGTCTCGCGATCGAATGAGAAGCGCCAGGGGTTGCGCAGCCCGTACGACCACACCTCGGGCGCGAACGAGGTGTCCGTGCGGCTAGGATTGTCGGTCGGAATCGCGTAGCCGCTGGCGCCGCTCACGTCGAGTCGCAGCAGCTTGCCGAGCAGCGCGTGCTTGTTCTGTCCATTCCCATCCGGATCCCCACCCCCTCCCCCATCCCCCGTCCCCGCCCACAGCATGTTGTCGGGCCCGAACTGCAGCTGCCCGCCGTTGTGATTGCTCGCGCCCGGGTGCGCCACCCGGAGGATCGTGTCGGCGGTGGCTTCGTCGGCGCTGTCGCGATCGCTCGACACGTTGTAGCGCACGATGCGGATGTCGCCGTTCGGGTTCGTGAAGTACACAAAGAAGCGGCCGTTCGTGGCGTACTGCGGATCGAACGCGAGGCTCAAGAGCCCCTGTTCGCCGCCGAACGCGATCTGGCCGCGGAGGTCGAGGAACGGGCGCGTCTGGATCGTGTCGTGGTGCAGCACCCGCACGGCGCCATCCTGCTGGATGACGAACAGACGCTGCGTATCGGCGGGCGGCGCGGTGAGATAGACGGGGTTCGCAAAATTGCCGACGCGAGACAACGTCGGCACACCGGGCGGCGGCGGAGGCGGCACGGCGCTGTCGATGAACCCCTTGCACCCTGCCAACAATCCGACCAGTAGCAGCGGTAGCAGTCTTTTCATCCGAGTACGACCTCCACCCCTTCCTGTCGGAGCCGGCCGAGGAGCCGCGCTTCAATGCGCGCCCGCAGCGTGACCACGCCATTCGTCTGTTGCTGCTCCAGAATCTCGGCATCTCTATGGAGCGTCGCCAGTAACTTGCCATCGGTCACCGGCACGCGAATCTCTGCAATCGGCCTCAGTGCCTGGGCTGAGGTACGGAGCGCAAGGCGTAAGTCCTCAACACCGGAAGTGGGAACGTGGAACGCGGAACGCGGAACAGATGATGTGAGAATCGCGTGCGGATAATGCTCACGCACCGACCTCAAGAACCCGTCGGGATCGGGCAGCAGATCGGCCTTATTGAACACGTATATCACTCTCTTGCGCTCGAAGGTACCATTGCTGTTCCGCGTTCCGCGTTCCACGTTCCGCATTTCTTGCTCCACCACGTCCACCTGCTCTTCCCATCCCGGATGGCTTGCATCGATGACATGTAATAAGAGATCGGCATCTTCTGCTTCTTCCAACGTCGCTCGAAATGATGCCACCAGATGGTGTGGCAGTTTCCGAATGAACCCCACCGTATCCGTCAGCCGATAGCGGTAGCCTTCGCCCACGTCGACCTCTCGGGCCAGCGTATCCACCGTCGCGAACAAGCGATCCTCGATGAACACGTCGTGGCCCGTGAGCGCCTTGAGCAGGCTCGACTTCCCGGCGTTCGTGTAGCCCACGAGCGCGGCGGTGGGGAGAGCGCGGCGGCCCTGCCGCTGATTGGCGCGATGCTCGGCGACGTCCTTCAGCCGCTTCTTCAGCGCGGAGATCTTGCGGCGGATCACGCGGCGGTCGGTTTCGAGCTGGGTTTCGCCCGGTCCCCTGAGCCCGATGCCGCCGCGGATACGCGAGAGGTGGGTCCACATGCGCGTCAGGCGCGGCAGCAGATACTCGAGCTGCGCCAGCTCGACCTGCAGCTTCGCTTCGTGGCTGCGCGCGCGCGTCGCGAAGATGTCGAGGATGACCTCGGTGCGGTCCATGACGCGCACGCCAAGACTTTTCTCCAGCTTCACGCCTTGTACTGGGGTGAGACTCTCATCGAAGAGCAGTAAGGTTGCATTGGAATTCTTCAAATCTTCCTTGAGCGACTCGACTTTGCCCTGGCCGAGGTAGAAGTTGGGCGTCGGAGCGTCGATCCGTTGGATGGTGCGACCAATGACCTCGGCACCGGCGGTGTCGGCGAGGCGCTCGAGCTCCTCCAAATGCTCGTCCACGTGCACCGCGTCATCGGATCCCTTCCGGGGGGCGCCGACGAGAAATGCCCGTTCTACGGGTGACTGAATCTCAATTAATCGCCGAATAGTACTTCTCCCATCTCCCCTCTCCCTTACGGAATCAGTTTCCGCAGCGGTACCTTGCCATTGCTCTTCAACTGTACCCTACGCTCCCCCAGGGGTGTATCCAGTATCACAGCCCCGGTAATCCCATAGGGCAATTCTTGCGATTGGAGCAGTGAGCGGGCGGCCGCGCCCACCCCCGCCCACGTAAACCGCACGGGCATGACCACGCGGCTATGGTTTTGCGGGGACAGGTCAAGGGGTTTGTCTATAAGGGCTTCCCCGAAATCCGTGCTGGCCAGCTCCAGACCAACTTCGAGCCGCGTACTGCGCACCCGATATTGATTCGGGTTGTACACATCGAACACGAGGTCGAGTGTGCCGCCAGTCATGCCGAGGCCAGTCACGTTGATTTCCTGGAGCGCGATCTGGGGCTCCTCGAAGGCCAGAGCGTTTCGCAACGTCGCGCATGCCGGTACCGCGACGCTCAGAACAGCGAGCGTCGCACTTCTAGCGGTTAGTCGCATAACCGCTAACATAACGCACCCATGCCGAACGAGCCGCTAGTCCTGCTGGGGAATGCCGACAAGTGGCTGGCCGAATCGCTCGAGAGCGTGCTGACGCAGGGCGGGTATCGGGTCATGGCCACCACCAAGCGCCAGCAGGTGCTGGAGCTGGCGCGGCGCTATGTGCCGGACGGCATCGTGCTCGACATGGGGCTCGATCAGCGGGCGAGCGACAACCTGTCGCTGTGCCGCGCGCTGCGCGCCGATCCCGCCATTTCGCGCGCGACCCCGATCATTCTCACGACCGCAGGACCGGCCCTGCGCACGCAGCAACTCGAAGCGCTGCGCGCCGGCGCGTGGGAGCTGCGCGGCGATCCGCTCGACATGGAAGAGCTGATCCTGCGCCTCGGCGTGTACGTCCAGGGGAAGCTCGAGGTCGATCGCCTCGGCACCGAGGGGATGGTCGACCGCGCGAGCGGCCTCTACAATGACACCGGTATCAACCGGCGCTCCGCCGAGCTGGCCGCGTTCACCGCGCGCCAGGGCTTGCCGCTCGCCTGTGTGGTCTTTCAACCGGACAATGGCGAACTCACCGCCGGCGCGGCGGATCGCCTGGCGCAGGCGTTGCAGCGCGCGGGCCGCATCTCCGATGTCGTGGGCCGCACCGGTCCCGCGGAGTTCGCGGTCTTCGCGCCCGCGACGGATGAGACCGGCGCCGAGGGATTGGTGCAGCGCATCACGGATGCGGTTTCGCGCGCGGCCGCGGTAAAGTTGCGCGCGGGTATCAGCGCGGCGCCCGCAGCGAAGCGTCCGTCGGGCGCGCGAACCTCCACCAGCCTGCCCCAACTTACACCGCCCTCGCCAACGGATTTGCTGGATCGCGCCCGCAACGCGTTGCGTTAGGACGTGCGCCGGTGGCCCTTCGGGTCGCTGGCGCGCGGCGCATGCGAGCCACTGTTGCGCACGGGGTGCACGCCGGTCTTGCGCGGCCCGCGGGGCCCGGAGCGGCGCGCGGCGACGATCGGCAGGTCGATCGCAAAGAAGAACCGCGTCCCCCCCCCCAATCCGATCCGCGATTCCACTTGCAGCTCCGAGCCCATCGCCGTCGCCAGCTGGCGGCAGATCGCCAGCCCCAGGCCTGTCTGGGAGAACAGCTGGCCGCGCCGGCCCGCCTCCTTGCGCAGCGGCTGAAACAGCGTCGTGAGCTTCTCGGGGGGAATCCCGCTGCCGGTATCGCGCACCGAAAACTCGAGGCGGTTCTCGCCTACCTCCTGCGCCGCGATCTCGACGTAGCCCTCGGTGGTGAACCGGAGCGCGTTGGTCGTCAGGTTGAGCAGGATGCGGCTCAACCCCACCGGATGCCCCGTGCGCTCGTCATGCGGCGGCGCCACGAGGCGCACGGCGACCTGCTTCTCTTCGGCGATGGGGCGCACGATGTCGCGCACCGCCTCGAGCATCGCGGTGACCGAGAACGCGGACGGCTCCTGCTCCACCAGCTGATCGCCGCCCTGCGCGAACTCGATGATGTCGCTGGCGACGGTCGAGAGTCCCAGCGCCGCCATGTAGATCAGGCCGAGCTGGCGCCGCTGCGCGTCGTTCACCGTGCCCGTTTCGCCCCGTTGCAGCGTCTCGGCGAGCACGAGGATGGACGTGAGCGGCGAGCGGAGATCGTGGGCGACGTCCGTCAGCAACGCCAGGCCGTCGCTCCCGGACAGTTGCTGCGCAAAGGTCTGGGCCCAATTGGGCTGGATCGCGACGCGTACGCGCTCCATCGCGCTGAAGAGCGGCAGCAGCTCGGTGTCCGGCACGCCGACCGCGCGCCATCCCTCCACGACTTCGTTGCGGAGCAGCTCGAGCAGGCGGCGGCCCAGTGACGAATGAATGCGCGGCTCGACCGTGGGTTGCACCGCAACGGCCTGCGTCGCGGAGAACCACGCCTCGTGAATCGCGGAGGCGACCAATCCCACCAGCTCGCCGACTTCATCCTCACCCGTTGAGCGCGGGCGCTTGCCCCACCGCGCGAGCAGGGCACGAATGGCGTTCTTGAGAACCTTGCAGGGGACGCAGCGGACGTCGGCACCGAATGGATGAGGTGGAAGGACGTTCCGCGGCGGTACCGGAATCGGAAGGGGAGTAACCCGCTGTGGGGGCACGGACTGTCTACACTAGGGAACACCCTGGGTTTCACCCAGTCAGGGCGCTATCCAGCCCTCCCGAATGGCATAGCGAACCAGGTTCGCCGTGTCGTGCACGTTGAGTTTCTTCATTAAACGTCCCCGATGAAACTCCGCCGTCTTGACGCTGATATGCAGGACCTCGGCGATCTGTTTGGTGGATCGTCCTTCCCCAACGAGCTGCAACACCTGCCGTTCGCGCGGCGTGAGCGACGGCTGCCCATCACCGCTCTCGGCAGCCGCGCAGGCATCCACGATGGCCTGGGAAGCGCCCGGGCTCACGTACAGGCGGCCTTCGCGAACCTCGTCGATCGCCTGGACAAGATCGTCGCAGCCCTGGCTCTTTTGCACGAAACCCCGCACGCCCACCTTCAGCGCCTCCGTGACGAAGCGCGTGTCGTCCACACCGGAGAGGAGAATGATGGGGCAGGCCGGCGACGTGCGCGCAATCTCGCGCGCGGCATCCACGCCATTGAGCCCCGGCATGATGACATCCAGGACCACGACATCGGGGGAGTGCTTGGTGACCGCCTCGATCGCGCCGCGGCCGTCCGCCGCCTCGGCGACGACCTCGATGCCGCGCCGCTCGAGCAGGGCCCTGAGGGCCTGGCGAAGCACCAGATGGTCATCTGCCAGCACGAGTCGCACCGGTCTCATTCCTTAATACTTCACTTCCTTGGCACTTCTGCAATCGGTGTGACCCGGGTCACTTGTGGGGTAAACCGGGGGGGGTAGGTTTACCCCCGCATCATACTTATGACCGCCCGTGCCGGTCCACCCACGCAGCCGTCGCCGCTCATCCTCGTAGCGATTCGCGATGAGGTGCTACTCCGTTCGCTCCAGAGCGTGCTCGAACCGGGCGGTTTCCGCGTCCTGCCGGCCGGCGATCCAGCATCCGCCCTCGCCCAGGTCCGCCGCCGGCAGCCCGACGGCGTGGTGCTCGATGCCGAGCTCGCGCACCCTCCGCGCTTTGACTTCTGCCGTACCCTGCGCGCCGATCCGATGCTCTCCCCCGCAGCCCCGATCATCCTGATGCGCCGCGGCTACCCGACCCGCGCCGAGCAGCTCGAGGCGCTGCGCGCCGGCGCCTGGGACTTGCGGGGAGATCCGCTCGATCCCGAGGACCTGGTGCTGCGCCTCGGCGTGTTCGTCCAGGCCAAGCTGGAAGTCGAACGCGTCGGCGCGGAGGGGCTGCTCGATCGCGCCAGCGGCCTGTACAACACCGCCGGAATGGAGCGCCGCTCCCAGGAGCTGGCCACGCTCAGCGTGCGCCATCACCTGCCGCTCAGCTGCGTGGTGTTTCGCGACGGGAATGGGGACGGCGATGGCCTCGCGGCGGCGTTCAAACACGAGGGCCGGATTTCCGACGCCATTGGCCGCACCGGACCGCGCGAGTTCGCCGTGTTCGCGCCTGCAACGGACGCGGCCGGCGCTGCGCAATTGATCCAGCGATTGGGCGGCACGGTGGCCGCGCGTGCCGGACTGGCCCGGCCTCTGAAGAGCGGCTTCAGCAGCTCGAACGGCGCGCCGCAGATCGATCCGCACGAGCTGCTGGAGCGCGCGCGCCGCGCCGTCGACGCGACCTAATCGACCCGCGGGTCCGGGGTCACACGCCGGCGCTCTGCCGTCCGACGGCCGGGACCACTGATGCGGCTTGGGGGACGCCGCGACGGACTGGGCGGCAGATCCAGTGTAAAGTGGAAGCGGGTTCCCCACCCCACGCGTGACTCGACCTGAAGCTCGGAGCCCATCGTAGCGACCAGCTTGCGACAAATGCTGAGCCCGAGTCCTGTTTGGGAGAACAACCTCGCGACGTGCTCGTCACGGTCCCCGCTCAGACGCGCCCGGCGCACCGGATCGAACAACGTCGGCATCACCGCCGCATCGATGCCCTGGCCGCTGTCCGCCACGGCAAAATCGACGCGCCCCGGCGCTAGATCGCGCGCGCTGATTTCGACGTACCCTTGATTCGTGAACTTGAGCGCGTTGGTCGTCAGGTTGAGGAGTACGCGGCCCAGCGCCACCGGATGGCCGAGTCGCTCATCGACGCCCGGTGGTGTGAACCGGACCGAGAGCTGTTTCTCCTCGGCGATCGGACGCACGATGTCGTGCACCGACTCGAGCACACCACCGACCGAGAACGGCACGGGTTTCAGCTCCACCAACATCTGACTGCGCGTGAGGTCGATGATATCGCTCGCGACGGAGCTGAGACCGAGTGCGGCCGTGTAGATGAGACCGAGCTGGCGGCGCTGCACGTCGGTGACCGGCCCGCTCTGTCCCCGCTGCATCGTTTCGGCCAGGAAGAGAATGGACGTCAGCGGCGAACGCAGGTCGTGCGCGACGTCGATCAGCAGTCGGAGCCCGTCGGTGCCGGCGAGCTGGGCGGAGAATGACTGCGGGGCGTTGGGAGAGATCGCGTCGCGGACCCGTTCGAACGCGGCGAGCAACGGCACCAGATCGGTCTCGGCCACGCCCGCGGCTTTCCAGCTGCGCAGCAATTCCCCGCGCAAATCGGTGAGCATCCGGCGTCCCAGCAGGGAGTGCGCGCGCGGGTCGATGACCACCGAATCTGTGACTTGGGTCTCCAATACAGCGGCCAGCAGAAGCCCCATGACCTGCGCCACTTCACCCGCAGTGGGTGGTGCGCCGAGGTCGGCGGACCACTGCGCGAGGAGCTGCTGCGCGGCGGCCTGCTGGATTTGTGAGGGGATGCCCAAAATACCCGCGCGCGAGGAACGCGTGTCGGGGGATGATCTGCTCAACTTCGCATTTATTGGCTGTAGGGGCATCCCGACCGCGGGTTGCTAGGGCGGAGGAAAGGTACACCACCCTTTTCCCCCCGCTATGGGCTCAGAAAACCCAGACGTGGCGCGGAAAAATCGACTGGTGCGGGAAACTCCCTGGGAAACGCACTACGGGAAACCCCCAGGAGCAGGGCTGAGGATCGTTGCGATTCGCTCGGCAGTTTTGCCGTCCCACAACTCGATCGCTGGGGGCGCGGACGGGCGCGCCGCAGTTGCGGCGTGCGCGCCCGCGCGAATTGCATCGCGTTGCGCGGCGACGAGACGGTTCGTCCCTGCGGTACACGTGATCGGCCGCTCCGTGTTCGGCCGCACCGTGAGACACGGCACGCCGAGAAACGAAGTTTCTTCCTGCAGACCACCCGAGTCGGTGATCACGAGCGCGCTGCGGAGCACGAAGCCCAGCATGTCGGTGTACGGCACCGGGTCGAGCAGCTCGAGCCGCTCGCTGGGAGGGCGCCACCCCATCGCCGCGAGGCGCGCGCGCGTGCGCGGGTGCACCGGAAAGAGAATCCGCTGCTCGCGGCTCAAGTCGGCGAGCCCGGCGAGGATCTCGCTCAGGGCGGCCGGATCGTCCACGTTCGCCGGCCGGTGCAGCGTGACCACCGCGTAGGGTCCCGTGCCCTTATGGTGGCGGCCGTTGGTGCGGCGCGCGTCGGGCAGCATGCGCACGAGCGAATCGATCATGATGTTGCCGACGAAATGCACGCGCGCCGCATCAACGCCCTCGGCGCGCAGGTTGTCATCCGCGTCGCGCGACGGTGTGAACAGCAGCTGCGAGAGCCGGTCGGTCACGACGCGGTTGATTTCCTCGGGCATCGTCCAGTCGCGGCTGCGCAGTCCCGCTTCGACGTGTCCGACCGTGATGCCGAGCTTCGCCGCGACGAGCGCGGCGGCGAGCGTCGAATTCACATCGCCGTACACGAGCACGATGTCGGGACGCACTTCCAGACAGACGGGCTCGAAGCGCTGCATGATCGTGGCGGTTTGCTGCGCGTGCGACGCCGACCCCGCCGCCAGATTGAAATCGGGACGCGGGATGGCGAGGCTCCGCAGGAAGCTCTCCGACATTTCTTCGTCATAATGCTGGCCGGTATGCACGATCACGTGCCGCACGCCGGCGCGCGTGGCCAGCGCGCGCGCGAGCGGAGCCAGCTTCATGAAGTTGGGTCGCGCGCCGACGACCGACAGGATCGTTGTCAATGCAGCCGCGTGATCGTGAAGATGGCGAGGGGAATCGTGATGAGCACGCCGATGATCCGGAACGTGCGTTCGGAGTCACCACGGGTGGGCACAACGAGGCGGTCGCCCGCGCGCAGATTGAGCTGGTCGATCGAGTAGCCGCGTCCCAACGCATCGCGCAACGGGGCGCCGCTCCAGATCGACGTCGCGCCGCGCTCGACGCGCATTCCCGAGGCCTTGGCGTGCTGCGTGAGACCGCCGGCCTCCGTGATGACGTCGGCGAGCGGATGTTGCGGCGCGGCGGCATAATAGCCGGGCCGCACCACTTCGCCGTCGATGAAGAGCCGAATCAGCGGCTGCACCTGCACCACGGGACTGCGGAGGAATTGCGCGAGATGCGTCTCGAGCCTGCCCTTCAGCTCCGAGCGCAGCACGCCTTGCAACGACAGGACCCCGACCTGCGGCAGCTCGAGCTGGGGTCCCCCCCCCCCCCCCCCCCCCCCCCCCCCCCCCCCCCCCCCCCCCC
>WNGG01009755.1_pt1 | contig 10471 bp, 10 predicted proteins | sample 5400661 | NCBI WGS metagenome assembly WNGG01 (sample SAMN13153372, study PRJNA577476) | soil metagenome | isolation source: 100 cm soil or saprolite under Garry oak tree replicate 1 | place: USA:California | collected 2016-06-15
CTACGAGCAGGTGGCTCGCGACGAAGCCCGCATGGAGCGCGACCTGCAGGCCGCCAAGCGCATCCAGGGCGCCCTGCTCAGGCCGGTTCCTGCCGACGACTATGGTCTCGACATCGCCGCTCGCTACCTCTCCGCGCGCGAAGTCGGCGGCGACCTCTACGATTTCTTGCGCTATGGTCCGCAGCAGCTCGGCGTGGCTCTGGGCGACGTCAGCGGAAAGGGAACTGCTGCCGCTCTTTACGGGGCCGTCGCCATCGGCATCCTGCGAAGTCTCCTCCAGCAGAAGCTTCAGCCTGCCGAGATGTTGCGCCAGATGAACCAGCTTGCTTGCGAGCGCCGCATCGAGGGCCGCTTCATGACCCTCTGTTTCGCCACCTGGCAGAAGGGCCGGCGGAAGTTGCGCATCGCCAACGCCGGGCAGTCGCAACCGCTGCTCTGGAAAGGCGGCCGCTGCGACAAAGTCAAGCTGGAGGGGTTTCCGCTGGGCATCTACGACGACATCTCCTACGACGAGTGGAGCGTCACTCTCGATCCCGGCGATATCCTCGTGCTTTACTCGGACGGCTTGACTGAGGCCGCCGGTCCGGACGGACAATTCTATGGCTCGGGCCGGCTCTGCAAGGCCGTCTCCGAGCACGCGCAAAACGCCGCGGCCGAACTCGCCGATTTCATCCTGAGCGACATCGAGTGGTTCACGAAGGGCGCGCCGCTGGCCGACGACCGCGCCCTCCTGATCCTGAAAGTCAAGTGAAGCCGTCTGCTCAAAGCGCAAGTCGGTCGCGGCGATTCGTGGACCCGGCCGCCTGCACTCCCTTCTTTTCTGTGCGCCGCAGCGCCCGCCGCACGCGGCGAGTCTATTGCGAGGACGTTCCCCTCGAGCGCGTCGCGGAATCCTGCGGCACGCCCGCTTATGTTTACAGCGGCGCGGCCATTGCCTCCTCCTATCGGGAACTCCATCGCGCTTTGGGCCGCCTTCCCCACACGCTCTGCTATGCCGTCAAAGCCGGCGGAAATCTCGCGATTCTCCGCCTCCTCGCGCGGCTCGGCAGCAGCTTCGACATTGTCTCCGGCGGCGAACTCGACCGTCTGCGGCGCATCGGAGTGGATGGCGGCAGAATTGTTTTTTCCGGTGTAGGGAAGACCCGCGAAGAAATCCGCGAAGCCCTGCGCTATCCCGGAACGCGCGGGCGCGGCGCGAAGCATAGCGGAATCCTTCTCTTCAATGTCGAATCGGAAGCTGAGCTCGAAGTTCTCACGGGTGAAGCCGCGCGGCAGGTTTCCGCGGGTGGCGCTCCGCCGGCGGTTTCTGTGCGCGTCAATCCCGACGTCCGGGCCGGCGGCCATCCCCACATTTCCACCGGATACCATCACCACAAGTTCGGCTTGGATTGGCCCGCCGCTCACCGTCTTTATCTCGCCCATCGCGGCTCGCGCTGGATTCGTTGGCGCGGCATCAGCGCGCATATCGGTTCGCAGATCACCAGTCTCGCGCCGTTTCGCCGCGCACTGGCGCGCCTGGCGCAATATTCCCGCGAACTTTGGCGCGAGGGGATCGCCTTAAGGTATCTCGATTTCGGCGGCGGTCTTGGCATCCGCTACACCGGCGAGGACGCGCCTGCGCGAGCTGCCTACGCGCGCGCATTGGCCGCCATCGTCAAGCCGCTCGGTTGCCATCTGCTGCTCGAGCCGGGACGCACAATTATTGGTCCCGCCGGCGTTCTTCTCACACGCGTGCTCTACATCAAAGAAAATCGCGGCAAGACTTTCGTGATCGTTGACGCCGCGATGAACGACTTGATCCGCCCGGCGCTTTACGGCGCAATTCACCCGATTACGAAAGTCTCTTGCGAAGGTGCGCTCACGCGATCCAAGAAGAAGACCGTAGATGTGGTCGGCCCGGTCTGCGAAACCGGCGATTGCCTGATCCATGACTGGCCGCTCGAAGATGTGCAGCCGGGAGACTTGTTGGCCGTGTGGTGTGCGGGCGCCTACGGTTTTGTGCAGTCTTCCAACTACAACGCCCGGCCGCGCGCCGTGGAAGTTCTGGTGGGAGGAAAGCGCTTCCGCATCATCCGCCGCCGTGAGTCTCGTGAGGATCTGGTTCGCGGCGAATCTGCGCGCTAATTCCTTCGGCGCATCTTCAGCTGCGTGTGCAGGCCCTTAATGCTCGCCCCACCCGAGCTTGTTTCGCAAAACTTCGTAATAGGTTTTTTTTGGCGCGCGCACCAGGAAAATAGTTTCGGGGGCTTTCGTCACGCGAACGCGGTCGGACGGCTTCAGGTCAATTCCAATCTGGCCGTCGAGCGTCACATAGGCCGCTTCTCCCTCGGCCCATTCCACTTCGATCACCGCCGTGTCGGGCACAACCAGCGGGCGGTCGCTGAGCGTGTGCGGGCAGATCGGGGTGATCACAAACGCAGCTACCACCGGATGGATAATCGGCCCGCCCGCAGAAAGCGAATAGGCCGTCGAGCCGGTAGGCGTGGACACGATCAGGCCATCGGCTCTGTACTTCGAAACAAAATCTCCGTCAATACGCAGATCGAGATCAATCATTCGCGCCACGGCGCCTTTGTTCAGGACGGCGTCGTTGAGCGCGCGATGCGTTTCGATGCGCTTGCCCGCGCGGAACACCTCGGCCTGGAGCATCACGCGCTCGCTCACGTGATGCTGGCCCGCCAGCACCTGTTCGAGCAGCGGGTAGAGTTCCTCCCGCGTGACGCTCGTCAAAAAGCCGAGCCCGCCAAGATTGACCGGAAGAATCGGCACTCGCCGCTCTGCCGCGGCCCGCGCCGCCGCCAGCAGCGTTCCGTCGCCGCCCAGTACGATCAATAAGTCTGAAACATCGGCAAGCTCCTGCCGGTGCCGCTGATGGGCGCCGGCCGGGATGCACGTTGCCGTCTCATCGTCGCAAAACACCTCGCGCTTCCGCGCCTTCAGCCACTCCATCAGCGGAGGCACCGCCGCAGCGATGTCGGCGCGCCGCGGCCGCGAGATGATCCCGATCGTTCGAATGCCTTTCTTTTTCTCCATGGCGGTCGCCGGATTCTACTCTACGCCCTTCCGCCGCGCGTGCAGAAAAAACTCTTGATTGCCCTCGGCCCCTTGCAATCGGCTGGGCTTCACGCCGGCAATTTCAAGCCCTGCTTTGACCGCCGCTTCTTTCACGCGCTCGATGGCTTTCTCGTGCAGCCGTGGGTCGCGCACGATGCCTCCCTTGCTAACGTCGGCGCGGTCCAATTCAAATTGCGGCTTCACCAGAATCAGGAACTCCGCTCCCCTTCGCGCCAGCGCCGCCGGCGGCGCGAGAACTTTTTCGGCGGAAATGAAAGAAACATCCACGGTCACCAGGTCCATCGGCTCCGGGACGTCTTTTGCGTTCAGTTCTCGTGCGTTCCGCTTCACTCGGATTACGCGGGGATCTTTTTGCAGCTTCCAGGCGAGCTGGTCCACGGTCACGTCCACGGCATAGACCTTCGCGGCGCCGTGCTGCAGCATGCAATCGGTGAATCCTCCGGTTGAGGAGCCCACGTCCAAACAGACTCGGCCCGCGACATCCATTCCGAAATCTTCCAGCGCGCCTTCCAGTTTTTGTCCACCCCGGCTGGCGTAGCGCTGACGTGTCGCGGTGAGCTCCACGTTCGCTTCGGTGGACACCAGCGCGCCGGCTTTTGCCGCTTTCTGTCCATCCACGGCCACTTCGCCGGCCAGGATCATGGCCTGCGCCTTTTGGCGCGATTCAGCAAGCCCTCGCTCGAAGAGCACGACGTCGAGACGCTTCTTGCTTTTTGATTTGCGCGGATTCACGGCTCAGGCGCGGCGCAATACCAGGTAATCGGCCAGTTCGCGCAGCCGCGAGGCGCGTTCGCCATATGCGGAGAGTTCAGCAACGGCTTTTTCAGCCAATTCGTGCGCAATAGCGCGGGATTTGTCGAGGCCGTACACCGCCGGGTAAGTTGCCTTGCGCTGCGCCTGGTCCTTTCCGGCAGTCTTTCCCAGCGCTGCCGAAGATTCTTCCACGTCGAGGATGTCGTCCACCACCTGAAACGCCCAGCCAATCTGTTCGCCAAACCGCCGCAGCCGCGCGACATCGGCCTCGCCTGCTCCGGCGCACAACGCTCCGCTCACCACCGATGCGCGAATCAGCGCCGCGGTCTTCGACCGATGAATGTATTCGAGCATCGCCGGCGCGACATCTTTTCCCTCAGCTTCCAGGTCGGCCACCTGCCCGCCGACCATGCCGTTCACCGTCCCTGCTGACCTGGCTACCTCGCTCACCATGGCCACGCGCCGCTCCGGAGCAACCGGAGTTGCGCCGAGCGTCTCGAAGGCCAGCGTCAGCAAGGCATCTCCGGCCAGGATGGCGGTGGCTTCGCCGAACTGTCTGTGGCAAGTCGGCTTCCCGCGCCGCAGATCATCATTGTCGAGCGCGGGGAGATCATCGTGAATCAGCGAATAGGTGTGGATGAACTCCATCGCGCAGGCCGGATGCAGCGCCGGAGTAATATCGGCATCGAAGATGCGCGCCGCTTCCAGGCAAAGAACCGGCCGGAGCCGCTTGCCGCCGGCAAACACGCTGTAACGCACCGCGCGATGAATGGAAGCGGGCGGCGCGGACTCCGGCGGCAGCAGCCGGTCCAGCGCGGAGTCCACCGCCTTGCGATCTTCCTCAAAAAAACTGGAAAGTTTCATGGAACGGATGGCTCGTCAATCCGGGAGGTCAGTTGGCGGCGCTCGGTGAGAGAAAAAGCCACGCCTAAGACTCTTCGCCCTTTTCCGGTTCGAACGGCTCTGCCTGGAGCTTGCCGTCGGCTTTTTTCAGCAGAATTTCCACCTGGCCTTCCGCCTGTTCCAGGTGCTTCTGACATTCCTTGGAAAGCTCGACGCCTTCCTCGAAAAGTTTCATGGCCTCGTCCAGCGAAAGGTTGGCGCCTTCCAGACGGCGGACAATCTCTTCCAGCCGCTCTATGGACCGTTCGAACTCCGGCTTCTTCGCCGGCTCAGGTTTTTTCGCAACCGTGGGATTTACCATCGCTCCTCGCAAGAGGCGGAAAGCTCCGGCCGCAGCATTCTAATGCACGGCCAAGAACGTTCACAACGGCTTTGTGCACCCTGCGGTTCACCCCCCTCGCCCCGTACCCTTTTTTTGCAAGTATGTGATTCGAAAGGGTTTTAAGTCCTTTGTTTTGGAAGTATGTGAGCCATAAAGGTTTACAGACGCATTTTTGCAGATATATGTGATCCTAAAGGAGTTAGAGCAGAAAAGTCGCGAGTTGACAGTCGAAAGTTGAAAATCAACGGTGGAAGGCGGAGGGGCGGTGGCGTTCGGGGAGGGCATGGGTTAAGGGCAGTTGCCAGTTTTCAGTTCTCAGTTTCAGTAGCGGCTCTCAGTGGGGCATCGTTCATTTTCCAGGGGACATTTTACCATAATCCATGGGTTAAGTCAATAGAAAGTTAAGTCCTTGCGACTGAGTAGGTTAGCTCGGCGAGCCGTTGACCCGCTATCACTGCTTGAGGCGAAAATTCGAAGAGCATGTTCGGTTAAGTCGCCAGGAGTGAGCATCTTAGAGAGGTAGGAATGGCATCTGTTCCCCACCCTTGCACAAGACGCAAAGATGGGGCACCCCCCTCATCACTCCCCCAGGCATTGCAGAGGTGGTATTCTCACATGGACGCTTCTCGGAAAAGAAGGAAGAAGGAGAAGAAGCGCGGGCCACCCGCCCGAGCGATCCTTAGACCCGAGGCGATCTTGAGCCTGACAAGTTATTTAAACCCTTTTTGGTGGGTCCCAAAGGTGTTTTCGGACGATTGGCTATCGACACGATTGGCCGCGATACTCTTTTTCTTTTCCACTTTCTGCGTCCTGGTTTTTACTCCCGTCTTTCCAAATCTAAATGCTTCCCTGATCTACCTTTGGCAAAGAATTCTATCAACTGTCTTGGCATTAGTGGTGACGGTTGGAATCTTCTTCCTTTGGATCGGGATGTGGCGCTACTGGATGCGCCTCGACAGGTCCAGAGTCTGGGTGAAACGAATGTGGTTTCTCGTCTTGCTGGTGGGATTTTGGTGGGGAAGTTGTCTCTACTATTTTCTGGGATACCTTCCCCAAGTAATTCGTAGAGCAAGATCGGAGACTTAATGCGTACATTTCCGCGAATTCTTATCGCCGCTTGGATGTTTTTCTGGGGAAGCGTCGTGCTTGTAATTGCCTTTCCGAAACTTCTCCTTTGGATTCCCCGCCCGGGAATTACGATCAAACTATTTATGCTTACGCTTGTGCTCACATCAGGCGGTTACGGTATTGCTTGGATTTACCGCCAAGGTATGAACCTCGCAAGGCGCAAATGATGTGACAGGCGACCATATCTTTTTCTACGAAGGAGTCCGCTCACCGCATCAGCCGGTCGTAAATCTCCGCCAACTGCGCGTCATCATAGAACTCCAGAATCAACTGCCCCGGCCGCGTCCCTGCAAGCATTCCGGGGGAAGTACCATGTGATTTCATTGCAGGAATCTCGGCGGGACGCCGCGTGTCTCTCCTGTTAAAATCCAATCGGGGGCGAAGCACCCTTCCCGATGATTGCGGTACGCCTTGTGGCGATTCTGGCGCTTGTGGCGATGAACGGTTTCTTCGCCGCGGCGGAATTTTCATTGGTGGCCGTGCGCCTCTCGCGGGTGCGCCAGCTTGTGGAACGCGGCAATGCCGCCGCGCGCATCGTGCAGGAACTCCTCGGGGACCTGCAGCGCGTGGTTTCCGGCGTGCAAGTGGGGATGACGGTGTGCACGCTGGCCCTGGGCGCTCTCGGTGAAACCACGCTGGCGCATTCGTTCCAGCAGATCTGGGGCGGAACGCCCGGGGCGCGATCGGCATGGATCGCGCATGGGGCGGCGCTGGCGCTGGCATTTTTCCTGCTGACGGGAATGCACGTGGTTCTTGGCGAGCTGGTGCCCAAGAGCGTCAGCCTGGGCCGAGCCGAACGTGTGGCGCTGCTGATTGCGCGGCCCTTCCATTGGTTTCTGCAAACGTTCCGGCCGGCGATCGACCTCCTCGACGGCATTTCCCGCCGCATCGTTCGCGCCATGGGTGTTACCGCTACGCACAGCCACACCGTGGTGCACTCCGCCGAGGAACTCCAGGTGCAGATTCAGCAGGCGCGCGAACGCGGCCTGCTCACCCGGGGCGAAGAACGCTTCATCCTGAGCGCCATCGAGCTCGGCCAGGTGCAGCTCCGCGAAATCATGGTGCCGCGGCCGGACATGCATGCGCTCCCCGCCGATGCCACGCTCGATGACGTGATGCGCACCTTCGCCACCACGCAGCGTTCGCGCATTCCCGTGTTCCAGGGCACAGACCAGGTCCTGGGATTCGTCCACGTAAAAGACATGCTGTGGGTTCTGCTGGAACGCGAACGGCGCATCGAAGAAGGCCTTCCGGCGCTGGACTTTGACCTGCGGCGCCTCCTGCGCGAAGTCCTGATCGTTCCCGAAACCAAGCCGGCCAGCGAGCTTCTCCGCGAGCTGCGCGCCCGGCGCACCGGCCTGGCGCTGGTGGTGGACGAGTTCGGCAGCATTCTCGGCCTGGTGACCCTCGAGGACATCCTCGAACAGATGGTCGGCGAAATCCACGATGAGTTCGACATCATCGAACATCCGCTGACTCTGGCCGATGGCGCGATGGTCTTCGACGCTGCGCTCAACGTCCGCGATCTCGACGCGCAATACGGCATCACCTTGCCGGAAGATCCCGGCTACGCGACCGTCGGCGGGTTCGTTCTGAGCCGGCTCGGCTTCATCCCTCGCGGCGGGGAAAGCTTCGAGCACGCCGGCTTCCGCTTTACCGTCGCTGAAATGGACCGCCGCCGCATCGCTCGCGTGAAAATTCTGGGCCTGCATCCGCCGGAAAAACCGGCGGCCGAGCCTGAGCCTTCGCGAAGCAGTGCCGCGCCTGCGGGCGGCAAATCCAGACGCGCGGCGAAAGTGGAGAAATCGAAGTAGCGAAGCCGGAGACAACAGCCCGAATGGCGCGCCACATCCTCCAGCGGCTTCTCTTCACCCTGCCGGCTCTCTGGCTCATTCTGACCATGGTTTTTCTTTTGATTCACGTGGTCCCCGGCGACCCCGTGCAGCAGATGCTCGGAGAAGGCGCGCGCGTCGAAGACGTCCAGCAGCTTCGCCACGCCCTGGGGCTCGATCTTCCCGCTCTCACGCAATACGGCCGCTACCTCGCAGGCCTCGCGCACGCCGACCTCGGCCGGTCCTTCAAGTACCAGGCTCCCGTCTTGCAGATTATTTTCGAGCGCTATCCCGCCACGCTTGAGCTCGCCGTCGTCGCGCTTCTCGTCTGCGTTGCCATCGGCATTCCTGCGGGGGTACTCGCGGCGCATCGCCGCGGCCACGCTGCGGATCGCGCCGTTGGGCTGTTCACGCTCCTCGGCCTCGCCGTTCCCAATTTCGCGCTCGGCCCGGTCCTGATCCTGATTTTCTCGATCGAGTTCGGCTGGCTGCCCGTCTCGGGGCGCGATGGCTTGCTCAACTTCGTCCTGCCCGCGATTACGCTCGGCGCCGCCCTCGCCGCGATTCTCACGCGCATGGTGCGCAGCTCGATGATCGAAGAGCTGTCGAGCGACTACGTGCGCACGGCGCGGGCCAAGGGGCTCTCCACGCGCGCGGTTCTTTTTCGCCACGCCTTTCGCAACGCGCTCATCCCCATCATCACCATTCTCGGGCTGCAGTTTGGCACGCTCCTCGCCGGCACCATCGTCACCGAAACCATCTTTTCCTGGCCGGGCATCGGCCGCCTCACCGTGCAGGCCATCTCCTCGCGCGATTATCCTTTGCTCCAGGGATGCATCCTGGTCATCGCCGTGTCCTACGTCCTGGTCAACCTGGTCACCGATTTTGTTTACGCGCTGGTGGACCCGAGGATTCGGCTGCAATGACTTCGCGGCCGGGCTTCGCGCAATTCCTGCGGCAAAGCGGACTGGGCCGCTGGGGCCTGGCCGTGACGCTGCTCTTGATTCTTGCCGCGGTGTTCGCATCGCATCTCGCTCCGTTTGACCCTGCGGCGCAGAACCTGCCGCGGCGCCTGCTTGCGCCCAATCGCGCCCATTGGTTCGGCACCGACGAACTCGGCCGCGACATTTTTTCCCGCGTGCTCTTCGGCGCGCGCATCTCCATGCTCGTCGGTGTGTCGGTGGTATGCGGCTGCGGCTTGACAGGCTTGCTGCTCGGCTTGCTGGCGGGCTACTTCGGCGGCTGGTTCGACCGCGCCGTGAACGTCATCCTCATCAATGCCTTTCTGTCGTTCCCCGGAATTCTTCTGGCCATCGCTTTAGCGGCGTTCCTTGGCCCGGGCATCGGAAAAGTGATCCTCGCCCTGACCGTCACCGGCTGGGCCGGGTATGCGCGCCTGGCTCGCGCGCAAACGCTCAAAGTAAAAGAATTGGAATTCATCGTGGCCGCGCGCTCCCTGGGGGCCTCGCACGCGCGCATTTTGCTGCGCCATCTCTTGCCCAACATTCTCCAGCCCGTCCTGATTCAAGCCACCATCGGAATGGCCGGCGTGATCCTCGCTGAATCCACGCTGAGCTTTCTCGGCGTCGGAGTCCTCGCTCCGATTCCCAGTTGGGGCGCTATGCTGAATGACGCCCGCAGCCATCTGTTTGACGCGCCGCACCTGATTATTTTCCCGGCTATCGCCGTCATGTCCGCTGTCCTGGCCTTCAACCTCCTCGGCGATGCCTGGCGCGACTGGCTCGACCCGCGCACGCGCGCCTATCTCCTGACCCTCGATCTCACTCGTTGACAGCGGCAAGCATTGCGCTTTTGATGTCAACGATCTCGCTTGTTCCGTTCGCTGCGCACGGCTAAGATCACAGCATGTTTGGAGCTTGTGTCGTTTACGCCGGCCTCGTTGTTGCATTTCTCGGGGGAATTTCAATTCTCAAGCCGGTAGCATTCCTGGGAATTCATACTCGGCTTACCGGGCTTTTCGCCTTTGTGCTCGGCATTTTCGTAGTATTCCTGGGTTGGGTTCTTCCCGCCGGCGATGTCCACATTGTATCGGCCCGGACGCACCTGGATGAATTCGCCCCGAATTATCAGTTCGGAGAGTTCCATTCGATCCGCGTGAATGCTCCCAGGGAGCGCGTGTTCCTGGCGATGAAGGCGGTGACGGCGGATGAGATCTTCTTGTTCCGGACGCTCACTTGGATCCGGCGCTTTGGCCGCCCCGGCCCCGAGAGCATCATGAATGCGCCGGAGAACCAAGCGCTGCTGGGCGTTGCCACGCGATCAGGTTTTTTAGTGCTGGCCATGGAGGAGAACCGCGAGATAGTCTTGGGGACCGCCGTGGCGGCTCCGCCGGGATTTCGGCCGAGCCACAGACCTACCCCAGAGGATTTCAAGAATGTCCGGCAGCCGGGCTTCGTCCTGGCGGCGACGAATTTTCGCTTTGAAGACGACGGCCCCG
>WNGG01013789.1_pt1 | contig 10470 bp, 5 predicted proteins | sample 5400661 | NCBI WGS metagenome assembly WNGG01 (sample SAMN13153372, study PRJNA577476) | soil metagenome | isolation source: 100 cm soil or saprolite under Garry oak tree replicate 1 | place: USA:California | collected 2016-06-15
CCCCGTAGCAGGCGGGTCCCGGGCTCGCCCCCGCGCTGTGCGGCCCGACCCGCAGGCGGCCGCCGTCGAACCAGCAGACCGACCCGCCGCCGGCCGCGACGCTCTCGATCGCCAGGGACGGAGCGACCAGGTGCGCGTCTCCGACCCTGTGCTCGAAGGTGTACTCGTAGTCGCCGTCGTAGCGCGCGACGTCGGTGCTGGTGCCGCCCATGTCGAAGGCGATCACCCTCGCGAAGCCCGCCCGGCGGCCGGCCGCGGCCGCGCCGACGACGCCGCCGGCCGGCCCGCTCAGCAGCATGTCCTTCGGGCGGATCGTCCCGAGCGCCGCCAGCCCGCCGGCGCTGGTCATGACGTGCAGCCTGCCGCTGGCGCCGGCGCGCACGCGCTCGAGGTAGGCGCGCACCACCGGCGCCAGGTAGGCGTCGACGACCGCGGTCTCGGCGCGCGGCAGGAGCCGGATGAACGGCGCCAGCTCCGCGGAGCACGAGATGTGCCGGAAGCCACGGCCCGTCAGGATCTCCCGCAGGCGCCGCTCGTGCGCGGGATTGCGGTGGCTGTGGGCCAGGGCGACGGCGGCCGACCGGATGCCCCGGCCGAGGACCCGCGCCGCCGCCTCCTCCACCTGACCTTCGTCGAGAGGACGCAGGACCGACCCGTCCGCGGCCAGCCGCTCCTCGACCTCCACGACCTCCTGGTACAGCGGCCCGGGCACGCGCACGTCGAGGGCGAACAGGTCGGGGCGCTGCTGCGTGCCGATACGCAGGAGATCGCCGAAGCCGCGCGTGATGAACAGCGCCGTCGGCGCTCCCTGCCGCGTCAGGAGCGCGTTCGTCCCGAGGGTCGTCGCCAGACGCATCGACACCGCCGGCAGCGGGCGATCGGGCGGCGTGCGCGTCAGGAAACGCGCCGCCAGGACGGGCGCCTCCTCCGGCGAGACGACCTCGAACGGCGCGCCGGGTGGAAGCTCGCCGGCCGGCGGATGCGAGAGGGTCAGCGTCGAGGCGGACGCATCGTAGCGCGCGACGGCCGGCTCGTGCCCGGGGCCGGCCGGTCCGCTCTCCGCGCGCTCGAGGGGGCGGAACCGGAAGCCGTGGACGAAGTCGTCCGGCAGCGACCAGTCCGCCCTGATCCGGACGCGCGTGGGGGAGAGATGGCGCTCGATCGTGCCGCGCAGGGCGGCGCTGCTGAGGATCTTGGCGCAGTGCAGGCGACCCTGCGGGTCGAGACCCACGGCGTCGGTGAAGGTCCCGCCGGTGTCGATCCAGATCTGCCAGCCGTTGCCGCCCGCCTTCACGCCTCCCTCCGGCCGTGCCGGGTGGTGATCACGTCGATGCCCAGGCTCTCCAGATATCCGAGAAGCTCCTGCGGATCGACGTGGCGGTCGGGGGGCACGAGTCCGCGCGGCTTGAAGCGGCCCTGCGCGATGGCCCGCGCCGCCAGCACCGCCGGGGCTACGGCGGCGAGGTAGCCGCCCGCCGGAGCGAACAGCGCCAGACTCCAGACGCTCCGGTCGCGCCGTTCGACCTCGAACACCAGGCACCCGGTCCTCGAGCCGAACAGGCGCGACAGGACGAGCCCGGCCGGCAGGAGCGTTTCGATCAGACGGCGGACGGCCGGCGAGCGCGCGGCCAGGGCGAGGGCCGTGTCCAGGAGCGGCACGCTGCTGCGCACGTAGAAATCGACCCGCCGCAGCCCCGGCCAGACCACCGGCAGGAGGAGCCCGTCGGCGCTTTCGCACAGGAAGGCACGCGCAGGGCCGGCCCGAGGCAGCGCGAAGGCGCGCGATTCGCGCCATCCGTCGCGCTCCACCAGGCGGCCGTCGCGGCGCACGCGGATCGGGGCGCCGACCGAGTGCAGGAGTGAACGGGACGTGCCCGCGTTCGCGGTGAACCGGGCGGCCGGCGACAGGAAGACGCTGAGCCGCACCGGATCCTCGAAGCCGCTCAGCCGGACCGCCAGGGCGCTCAGGGTCGAGACCGCGCTGCACGACGTGAGCACGCGGATGCCGGCGGCCTCGATTCGCAGGCGGAGTTCCGCGACCTTCTCGGCGTAGCCCAGGCTGTCGGACAGATCGATGACGTCGAAGCCGATGATCGGCTTGAGACCGAGGGCCCCGAGTCTCTCGGCCACGGCCCGGCCGAAGAACCCGGTCCCTCCCAGGACGACGATCCGTCTCACCTCAGCCATGGGATCACCGGAGCGCCCGGCCCATGAGCGCGGCCCACGGGCAGAAGAGCGTCATGAGCAGGGCGGTCGAGACGACGATGCCCGGGGTGCAGTCCGCCAGGCTGAAGGCGGTCAGGAAGAAGCCGGCCGTCCAGGTCGACCAGGTCCACGCCCGGAGCCATCCCGGCAGGCCCCTCGTCTGCAGCGTGAGGATCACGCCCGCCACGGTGTAGAGCCCGTTGGCCGCCGCCCCGGTGAGCAGAGAGCCGGCACGCTGCAGAGCCGGCAGCGCCTCGAGATGCTCCGGGAGCCAGCCGATGAACAGCGATTCCGCGCCCAGGTCGCAGGCCAGGCCGGCGACCGCGATCAGGAAGGCGGCCGAGCCCCACGCCGGCGCGCCCAGGCAGGACCCCCACCAGGCGTAGAACGCCAGCAGGGCCAGCGCCGCGGCGATCCAGATCGCCCAGCCGGCGCGCCAGCGGACCAGATTGGACAGGACATAGGCGGCGCGGGCGGACGGGTCGCGCACGATCTCCGTCCCGCCGCGCAGCCAGAACAGCATCGCCGCCGCAGCGAAGGCGTTGATGAGGGCGCACGCCCACGCCGCGCACGCGCGGACGCGCTCGCCCAGACGGGTCCCGTCGATCAGGAAGAGCGAGAACGGCAGCCACCAGACGATGTCGTTGAACAGCACCAGGGGAAACGTGCGCGCCGGCCATTCGCCCGAGCGGACCGTGACGAGCCAGCCGATCGGGCCCAGGAGCTTGCCGAGAAGCCCGATGGCGATGAACGGAGTCGCGCGCTCCAGCCGCAGCGCGGCGTACCCGTATCCCAGCCCGTACGTCCCGACCACCATGCCGAGACAGCTCCAGATGGCCGGGTAGAGAGGCTGCCTCAGATCGAAGAGGCCGAAGAACGAGCCCGGACTGAATCCGGCCCAAAGGCCGAACCCCAGGTTGTACAGGGCGGCCAGCGTGAAGACGATGCGGTAATACGGCGCGCGGTTCGCCATCCGGGTCTCCGACGCGCCCTAATATAGATGATGCGGCCGCCCGTCAGCGCGCCGCTGTGCCGCCTGTGTGATCCGTACCCGCCCGGGTCGTACCCCATGGCGCCGGTCCGGGCCGGGCCGCGCCAGGGGTGATAGGATCCGGCGGTCATCTTCCTTGCCGGCGCGCATCGTGCACAACCGTTCGACCAGAGCAGGCATGATTCTCGCGGCGCTGATCACCGTCGGCGTTCGCGTGAGGAGCGGCGCGGGGGCCGGGGAATTCAGCGGTCTGCAGCGCGCCGTCGACCGCGCGCTGGACGGCCATCAAGGCTGCGCCGTCGTGCTCGACGTCGAATCGGACCGGCTGCTGGCGCGGTACGATCTGGACCTCGCCGCCCGCCGGCTCGTCGCTCCCGGCTCGACGCTCAAGCCGTTCACGCTGCTGGCGCTGCTCGAGTCGGGGGCGGTCAGGGCCGAAACGCCGTTCGTGTGCGGGCGAAATCTGAAAGTCGCCGGGCGGCGGATGGACTGCACCCACGTGGCGACGCCCGAGCCGCTGGACGCGGCCCTGGCGCTCGCATATTCCTGCAACAACTACTTCGCCCACTTCGCCGGGGAGGTCTCCGGCGAGACGCTGCTTCATGCGTTCGAGCGTGCCGGCCTGACCGCGCGGACCGGTCTCGCGAGGGGCGAGGCGATCGGCGTCGTCCTGCCGGTGAACGACCTCGAGCAGCAGCGGCTCCAGGCGCTCGGCGAGGCGCGAATCAAAGTGACGCCGCTCGGCCTGGCGGAGGCCTACCGTCGCCTGGCCCGCGGGCGCGCGGACGACGGCCCACGGCAGGTCCTGCTGGCCCCGCTCTACGCCGGTCTCGAGGCGTCCACCGCCTTCGGGGTGGGACGGCGGGCGGCGCCCAATGGGCTCGCCGTCGCCGGGAAGACCGGCACGGCGGCCGCGTTCGAGGGGCCGTGGACGCATGCCTGGTTCGCGGGATACGCGCCCGCCGAGCGGCCGGAGATCGTCCTGGTCGTCTTCCTGGAGCGCGGCCAGGGCGGTGGCGACGCCGCCCCGGTGGCGCGTCAGATCTTCGCCGCCTGGGCGGCACGGCGAGAGGGGTCGTGACTCCCGCCTCGAGCCCGCCGGGGGGCGTGGCGTGGCGCCTCGCCTTGGCTGCGCTCGTGCTGTCCGCGAGCCGGGCCGCCACGCCGTGTCTGGCCAATCCGCAGGAGGTGGACGTGCGGCTCGACTGGCTGCGGCCGCCGGCGCGGATCGAGATCGAGCCCCTGGGGCCCGGAGCGCGGGTGCGGATGTGCCCCCCGTGCCGTACGGAGCCGCTCGCGGGGACCGCCCGGCTGACCGCGGACGGAGGCCGGCTGGTGCTGGACCGGGGCCGCCGGCGGGGCGGGGCGGCGCCGGAAGGTGCGATGCGCGCCGAGATCAGCGGCGAGTTCGTCCTGAAGGGCGCGTCGAACGATCCGCTGCGCCTCCGGTTGCCCTCTCCGCTCGGAGTGAGGGCGGAGGGAGGGCGCCTTCTCCTGACGGCGCGACTGCCCCTGGAAGACTACGTCGCATCCGTGCTGGCGGGTGAAAGCGGCGGCTTCGTCTCGGAGGAGGGGCTCAAGGCGATGGCGGTGGCGGCGCGAACGTTCGCGGCGAGGTTCCGGGGGCGCCACGGAGCGGAGGGCTTCGACTTCTGCGATACCACGCACTGCCAGGACCTGCGGCTGGCGGCCGTGACGGACAGGATGCGCGCCGCCGCGCAGGCGACGGAGGGGGAGTTGCTGTGGTGGGAGGGCGAGCCGGCCGCGACCTACTACCACGCCGACTGCGGCGGCGAAACGGAGGAAGCCCGGAACGTCTGGGGCGGGCCCCGGCTGCCCTCTCTGCGGCGGATCGCAGACCCGTACTGCACGGTCCAGGGCCGGCGCGAGTGGAGCGCCGAGCTCACGGAAGAGGAGATGCGGCGGACGCTGGATGCGGCCGGTCTGCGCGTTCCGGGTGGGCCGCGCGCCATCGAGGTCGCGGACCGCACCCCGTCGGGACGCGCCCGCACCCTCCGGCTGCGCGGATCGAAGGAGGTCATCGTGCCGGCGTCGCAGCTCCGCTTCCAGATCGGCAGGACGATCGGCTGGGATCGGATCAAAAGCGATCTTTACGATGTGCGACGGGAGGGCGATCTCTTCCTGTTTCACGGCTATGGCGCCGGGCACGGCGTCGGCCTCTGCCAGGCGGGAGCCGACCGGATGGGAGAGTCGGGACGGGACTATCGGGACATCCTCGCTCATTACTATCCTGGGACGACGCTCGGGCTGACCGCGGGCGGCCTGACGTGGCAGGCGCTCGGCGGCGAGCGGGTGGATCTCCTGACCACCCGGCCCGCGGACGACGGACCGCTGGTGGCGCTCGCCGATCGCCTCGTCCGTGAAGCCGAAGCGCGTTCGGGCTGGACGCTCGGGCGCCGTCCGCGCATCACCGTCTTCCCCTCGGTCGCCGTGTTCCGCAACGCCACGGGCGAGCCGGGCTGGGTCGCGGCCAGCACGAAGGGCGGCGTCACCCGGCTGCAACCGGCGGCCACGCTGCGCGCGCGCGGATCCCTGGAGAGCACGGTCCGCCACGAGATGCTGCACCTGCTGGTCGAGGATCGCGCCGATCCCGCGACTCCACTCTGGTACCGCGAGGGGGTCGTCCTCCATCTCGCCGGCGCCGGGCGGGAAACACGACAGCGATCGCATCCCACGGCGGTCGATCCCGCGAAGGCCGGCCCTCCCGGGGAGGAGGGTCTCGATCGGGCCCTGCGTCACCCGGCCGGGCCGGAGGAGATGCGGCGCTCCTACGCCGACGCCCTGGCCCGCGTCGAGAGTCTCGTGGCGGCGCACGGCGAGGCGCGGGTGCTCGCCTGGCTGGAGAGGGGCGGGCCGCCCCTACCCGGCCGGCGAGGCGACGATCGGGGGCGGCTCCGAGGCCCGGCCGGCGCGCCCGACCAGGGCGAGGAGGACCAGCCAGGAAGCGATCAGCAATGAGTAAGCCAGGAGGAAGCGGACGGTCAGGCTCGCGGCCTGCGCGGGGATGCCGGCGAGCTCCGGCACCCAGTGAACCAGAAGACACGGCACCCCGAGGCCGACGGCGGCCAGGAGGGCGAAGCGCAGCCAGAGACCGGGCGCCCGCGCTACCCCCAGCGCCCGATCCAGCGCGCTGCCGCGCAGGGCGCCGAACCCCTGCTCGGACATGGCGCTCCCGAGAATCAGCAGCAGGAGCGGCCCCCCGATCCAGCGGAGCAGGACGATCGGAATCGCCAGCGCCATCTCCATCCAGGCGGGCGGCACCGGTCTGCGCACGAGGAACGTCAGCGCCGAGGAGGTCCACTCCGCGACGCCCGGGACCAGGTCGGCGAGACGGGTGATCAGGGCGAAGGTGGACCAGGAGAACGCCACCCAGACCAGCAGGGCTGGCAACCGGCCGCGCGTGGCGCGGAACGACTCGGCCACGGCGGCCGGCCCGTCCTGATGCGTCCGGCGGAACAGACGCATGGTCGCGCCGTGCAGCCAGAGGGCGCCGAGAACGATGACGCCCGCGAGCGACGCCGACAGCAGCAGGTGCCAGACGCGCGACTCCGGGACGGACAGCCAGAGCCAGGCGAGCCCGAACAGGACCAGGTTGGCGGCGAGGTGCAGGGCGAGCACCCGCTTGTCGCGCCACACGACGGCGAGGGCCCGTCTCATCGCACCACGACCTCGCGCGCTTCGCTGGTCGCGAAATACTGCGGCTGGTACATCGGCGAGACCCGGGCCGGACCGACCCGGAACAGCCCGGGGTTGACCACCTTCAAAAGATACAGGTACTGGGTCTGCCCGCCGTCGAAGTAGGTCTCGAAGAAGGCGGCCCGGTCGTCGCGCTGCTCGCGCCGGGTCCAGTGCGTGGTCCACCAGGGCGGCCGGTCGACGATCTCGTAGAGATCGTCCCGCTTGACGAACTCGGTCCCGGCCGGGATCGGGTCCTCGATCATCAGGTAGCGCCAGCGCCCGCCGCTCAGCGTCAGCCGTCCCACCAGGACGTCCCCGGGATGAAGCTCGCCCTCGAGCGGCACCAGCCGGTGGACGATGGTCTCGCCTTTCTGCTCGGGGACGAGCCGGTAGTAGTCGCGCAGCAGATTGAGCGACACGCTGCCGCTCTTCTCCAGGCGTTTCTCGCTCGAGAAGTAGGTGGCGCGCGCCGACCAGTACAGGGTCCCGGGGCCGGTCTTGCTCACCCGGACCGCGTTCCGACCGGCCGGGAGGTCGGCGGCGGGCAGGCGCACGACGGCGGGGCCGGTGGCGAGCGCGTCGCCGGCCCCGAATCGGCGCGTCAGGACCTCGCGATCGTTGACGAAGACCGTGGCGTGGAAGTCCGGCTTCAGCTCTCCGCTCGCCTTGAGATAGTCGGTCAGACCGAAGATCACCATCGCCGTCTGCTCGGTCGAGCACCAGGAGTCGCCCTGGTCGCGATGATTGACCAGCCAGAGCGCCGCCTTCGGCAGCAGGGGGCTCGCGGGTCGAAGGCGCGTGAGGAGCTTCAGCGCGTAGGCGGTCGCCTCGGGGGAGGTGTCGCCCTCGAACTCCATCAGGTCGTTGCGGTCCACCTGCCAGTGGGCCTCGCCGACCTCGATCACCGCTGCGGCCTCGAGCAGGGCCGCGGCGTCGCCCGCGCGCGTGTCGCCGGCCGCCAGAAGCGCCAGACCGGCGAGCGCCACGCCGTAAGGGCTCAGCCCCTTGCGCTCCGACCACACGGCGTCGAGCACCTTGCCGTCCCGGAGTCCCGCCTCCGTCAGCGCCAGCGCCATGTAGGCGCGCAGGTCCGGGAGGGCGCGCCCCGATCGGTCGAACTGCGTCTTCAGCCAGTCGCGCGCCCGCTGCGCGGCCTCCGGGCGCACCTCGACGGCGGCCGCGCGCGCCTGGCTCAGCCCGGAGAGAACGTACGCGGTCATGAAGGCGTGGCTGTCGTCGGTCTGCCACCAGCCCCAGCCGCCGTCCTCGTGCTGGTACTCGTAGAGGCGCTGCAGCCCCTTGTCGATCTTCACTTGAAGCGCGGCGCGGTCGACGTTCGAGGTCACGCCGAGATCCTTGAGCGCCCGCGCCACGACCACATTGGGCAGGAAGCTCGACATGGTCTGCTCGGTGCAGCCGTACGGGAACGACGTCAGGTAGTCGAGGGCGCCGAAGATCGTCCCGGCGACCGACGGCGTGAGCTGCACCTCGAGGGAGCGCGAGTCGGGATCGATCCCGCCGGGGAACTCGAGGTCGGCCGAGGCGGCGCCGTCGGCCCCGGCGACCGACCCGGTTCGGGCGATCGTCATGGTGACGCCGAAGGGGCGGACCGGCAGCGCCAGCTCCATGGCGTCCGACTCCTCGTCGGTCAGCGCCTTGCCGAGGATCTTCACCTCGCGCACCGCGGGGGCGCGGACCCTCCAGTCGAGGCGCGCCTCCCCGCGGCTCGGCAGGACGACGTCGCGCGTCTCGCCCTCGACCATCTCGAGCCCCTCGGCCTGCAGCGACACGCGCGCCGTCTTTTCGGACGCCAGGTAGTTGTGCACCACCGCCGAGACGGTCGCTTCGTCGCCCTTGGTGAAGAAGCGCGGCGTCACCAGGCGCAGGATCAGGTCCTTCCGCACCACCACCTTGCGGACGGCGCTGCCGACCTGGGTGTCCCGCGTCACGCCGCGCGCCGTGGCCCGCCAGGTGGTCAGCGAGTCGGGAAAGCTCAGTTTCGCCGTGGCGCGGCCGTCGGGGCCGGTGGTGAGGTGGGCGAGCCACAGCGCCGTGTCGGGGAACGCCTTGCGGACCCGCGGCTCGACCAGCGTCTGCGGCTTGAGCGCCGCCAGCGCCGAACCCGGCCTCAGCGAGGTCAGGCGCATCGCCTTCTTGCCCGAGGCGCCGTGAAAGTAGTAGCCGAACGAGGAAGCGGTTTCGACGCGGTTCGGGCCACGGCCATAGAAGAACGACACGATGTCCGGGTTCATCTCCGGCTGGACCGCGTAGATCGCCTCGTCCACCACCCCGAGGCTCAGGTCCGCGGCCACCGGCTTCCCCTGGAAGTCGCGCGCCGACACCGTGAAGGTCCCGGCGTCCCCCGGCCGGAACGTGTCGCGCGACGGCTCGATCTCCACGGTGAGCTGCTGCTCCACCGGCGGCACCTTGATCGCCTTCACTCCCTGGTAGATCCGGTTGCCGCGGACGAACAAGGCGGCGACATAGACGTTCGGCGCGTACTCGGGGAGGATCGGGACGTCGACCGTCACGGTCGGCCCTTGCAGGGCGATCATCCGGTGCGTGTGCAGCTCGCGGCCCTCGGTCGTCAGCAGGACGTGGCTCTCCGGCACCCCGGTGATGATCAGCACGTGGGCCGTCTCGCCGGGCCGGTATTTGGGACGATCGGGGACGATCTGGATCCGCTCGCTCCCCCTCCCGGATGTCCAGGCGCTGCTCTCCCCCGCGATCCAGACGTACGTCTCGTCTTCGACGTCGCGTCCCTCGGGCGTGGTCGCGACGGCCTTCGCCAGATACGAGCCCCCCTCGGGGAACGGGGCCTCGACCTTCGCCTCACCCTGGGCGTCGGTTTCGGCATCGAACGTCCCGACCGATCGGGTCGGCCGGTTGTACCAGCTCCAGGTGGTCAGCAGCAGGCGGACCTTCGTCGACACCGGCTTCCCGTCGTAGTCGCGCGCCCGGATCAGGAACGCGGCCGACTCGCCGGGGTTGTAGAGATAGCGGTCGGCCCGGACCGTCACCAGGAACGACCCGTAGGTGGCGAGGGTGGAGGCGAAGCCGGCGATCTCCCGGTTGCTCTCGTCGGTGACGCGCGCCTCGATCCGGTACAGCGTGTCGTGCTTGTCGCGCGCGACCGCGGTCGGAACGGTGATGGCGAGACGTCCCTGCGCGTCGAGCTTGGCGCTTTGCTCGCCCACCTGCTCGCCGGCCCCGTAGTCACCGTCATCTCCCTCGTCGCCGTCGCCCTCGATCTCCTCCTCCTCTTCGCCGTAGAGGGCGTAGGACCAGTAGCGGGAGCGGTGCACCACCCAGGTCACCTTCGCGCCGGGGACCGGCTCTCCGAAGTAGTAGTGCGCCTCGATCGTCGCCCGGATGGCGTCGCCCTGCAGGACGCGCCGGGCGTCGGGCGTCACGCTCACCAGGTACTCCGGCTTCTTGTACTCCTCGACGTGGAACCCGCCCTCCACCTTCGAGTCGCCGGCGCGGATCTCGATCGAGTAGTAGCCCAGCGCGGCGGTCCCCGAGAGCGTGTAGTCGTCGTCCACGGTGCCGAGGTCCGACAGCTTCAGGGTGTT
>WNGG01009760.1_pt1 | contig 10468 bp, 7 predicted proteins | sample 5400661 | NCBI WGS metagenome assembly WNGG01 (sample SAMN13153372, study PRJNA577476) | soil metagenome | isolation source: 100 cm soil or saprolite under Garry oak tree replicate 1 | place: USA:California | collected 2016-06-15
CCCACGAGCAGCGCGGAAATGAACAGCGCGACCGCCATCACGTTCCACTCCAACGTGAGGGGTAAGAACGCCATCAATGACGAGGGCGGCTCGTACAGCGTTTGAAACAAGCCACGGCCGAAGGCTCCGGAGTAGATCACTGAACGCCGCGAGAGGAAGAACGACGAGAGGTCGCCGTAGATCCGGCCCAGCCAGCGCGATTGCCCGAGCAGGTTGAAGCGATAGGGGTGCTTGAAATAGAGCTGGGCCTCGGCTTTGCCGTAGCCGCGCTGTTGGTTAAGGTACGCCTTCACTGTGTTGCGGCGGAAGTGCCAGACCACTGCTGCCGGGCTAAAGCCGATCTGGTAGCCCTGGTTCTGTAGGCGCCAGCACAGATCGACGTCATCCCCGGCCGCGCGAAACACCGGGTCAAAGCCGTTGATCTCCTGGAGCACCTCCTTGCGAAACGCCATGTTACAGCCGGGAATGTGCTCAGCCACCTCATCGTTGAGCAACACGTGCGTCGGTCCGCCTGGCGATACCGCCACAGCCGACGGGACCAGCGCGTCTTCAGGGGGCGGAAAATTCGGCCCACCAACGGCAGCCCGGCCGGAGCGGAGAAAAGTGGCGATCAGATACGTCAACCAATCCGGATCGGCCACACAGTCAGAATCGGTGAAGGCAACAATCTCACCAGTTGCCGCGGCGGTACCGACGTTGCGCGCCGCGCTCAGCCCCTTGTTCTCCTGGTTAATGAGGCGGATGTACTCATAGCGCTCAGCAATCTCCCGCGTGCGGTCAGTCGAGCCGTCGTTGACGACGATCACCTCGTAGTTCGGGTAGGTCAGATTCTCCAGTGAGGTCAGGCAGGGAGCCATGGTACGCTCGGCATTATAGGCACACACCACCACCGAGACTTTGGGATACTCGGGCAGCTCAGGCGGCAGAGGTGCGTGGTAATAGCGCTGAACTGCGGGGAACGCCGGCTTCTTGCGCCGCTCGCGATCGACCAGACCAAAGGCCCAGTCCTCGACCTGAAACCCGCCCTCTCCGGAGAGCTGCAGCGCATACCAGTCATCGGTCCAGGCAAAAATCACCGTCCCCGCGGCTCCCCCCTCGAAGCTTGCCTGCACCTGCCAAGCGAGAGTCTGGGCCTGGACTCCAGGGCCTTCCCGCATCGAGTCAATGCCAAACTCGGTGAAGACTAGGGGTTTATCTCCGGCCAGGTTGTGCAGATGCGAGAGATAGCTGCGGAACGCCGCCTCATGATGGAGGTAAACGTTAAAAGACACGAAATCGGTAAAACTGACGTCCAGATATTCGGTCGAGGGAAAGTTCGCGTAGCTCACTAAGCGATCAGGGTCGGTCGTTTTGGCGGTCTCGACCAGCTCGCGCAGGAACGTGCGCACGCGTTCGGGTCCATGCCAGCGGGCTATATCCGGTGGGATTTCGTTGCCAACTAGGCAGGCCAGGACCGCGGCATGGCCGCGGCAAGCCTTTACACCCTCGGCAATGGTCCGATGGATATTATGCGCTAAGTGGGGCGAGTCAAGGAACGCCACATGCTCGGCCCAGGGGATCCCCACGATGACTCGCAGACCATGCTCTCCAGCTAGGTCAAGCAGCCAGCGCGGCGGAACGGTGAAGGTGCGGAAGGTGTTAGCTCCCAGCTCACGCATCAGCGTAAAGTCACGCTCTATCAGCGACCGCTCAGGGAATGGCGCGCCGTGCGAGGCTGGCGCAAAGGGGCCATACGTAACCCCCTTGAGGAAGAACTTTTCCCCGTCAACGAAGAAGAATTTTCCTTTGGTAACGACCGGCGCCAGCTCAGTCACTAGGGACACACGCGGCGACCGCACCGCTTCGGCCTCATGCACAGGTATCATGTCTAGCATATGTGAGAGAATTGGCTAATAGCGAGCGAGGCTCGCAAGGAGACGACGTCCCATCCCGCCGGCACAACCACACGGCCCCCCTCCCCTATACCACCCTTTGAGAATAATTATCCGAAGTCAGCAAAAGCCCCTGACCGTGCACGGGGCGGGAAAGTCGTGCGTAATAAGGACCTGGAGAGGGTTCGCCAAGCTTTCTGCTCATAGGGGTAACGCCCTACTGTTTGTATAAAGAAAAACACGCTCCAAGGCAAGGAGTTGCGGGGGTTTGGCGCTGCCTCATGGCCCGGTCACCACAATGTCACCTGTCGCCTCTTGGATTGCCGGGATTTTTCATGTATTTATAGTAGGAGAATTTCAGTAGGACAGAGCCGAACTAGAGGCTCATCTCTCCTCACGATCGAGCGTCTCGCTTTCCCATTGTAGGCTTGTTCTCGTCAGGAGTTCCAGTGACGGAAAGGAATATGTCCACCCAATTAGAGAAAATTCGTAACATCGGCATCGTGGCGCACGTGGACAGTGGCAAGACTACGGTGAGTGAGCGCGTGCTCTACTATACCGGGGTCTCGCACAAAATCGGCGAGGTGCACGACGGTACCACGGTGACCGACTGGATGCCCCAGGAACGCGAGCGTGGCATCACCATTACCGCCGCCGCGATCACCTGCGAATGGAACGGCCACCAGATCAATATTATCGACACCCCAGGGCACGTTGACTTCACTACAGAAGTCGAGCGCAGCCTGCGCGTCCTCGACGGCGCGGTGGTGGTGTTCTGTGGAGTAGGAGGAGTCGAGCCGCAGTCCGAGACCGTCTGGCACCAAGCGGATAAGTATCTGGTGCCCCGTATCGTCTTCATTAACAAGCTTGACCGTGTGGGCGCGGACTTTCACGGCGTGGTGAAACAGATCGCCAGCCGGCTCGGAGCGAAGCCCCTGCTGCTGCAACTCCCACTTGGCCGGGAAGAGCATTTCCGTGGGGTGATCGACCTCCTGGGCCAGAAAGCTCTTGTGTGGGAAGAGGATACGCTGGGCGCCCGCTTCCACGAGGAAGCGATCCCGGCCGACCTGGCGGCTGAGGCCACGCACTACCGCGAGCAATTGATCGAAACTGTGGCCGATGCCGACGACGTGATACTCGAGAAGTATCTGGCCGGCGAAGCGCTCAGCGAGGCCGAGATTGCTACCGCGATTCGTAAGAAGACCCTGGAGATGGCCTTGTTTCCGGTGGTGTGCGGCTCAGCCTTGCGCAACAAGGGCGTACAACCGCTTCTGGACGCTATTGTCGCATACCTGCCTCCTCCAACCAAACCCATCAGAGGGACGACTGCGGATGGAGAACCGCACGAATGGCAAGTGACTGATGCGATCCGCGCCGCGCTGGCCTTCAAGACTATGCACGACCCCTACTCCGGGCAGTTGACCTTCATTCGTCTCTACAGCGGCAGCCTGCGAACTGGGGATATAGTGTTCAATCCGCGGACCAGACAGACCGAGCGAGTGGGCCGACTGGTGCGCATGCACGCCAACAAGAAAGAAGACATTGAGGGTGCCGCGGCGGGGGACATCATCGCCGCGGTTGGGCTTAGGAACTTTACAACCGGGGACACCATCACCGACCGCGACCGGACGATGCTCCTAGAGCCGATCACCTTCAAGGAGCCCGTGATCTCACTGGCAATCGAGCCCAAGACTAAGGCTGACTCCGAAAAGCTGGGGCTGGCCTTGCAGCGCCTCGCCTCCGAGGATCCAACCTTGGTGATCGCCACCAACGAGGAGACTAGCCAGACCATCCTCTCAGGCATGGGAGAACTACACCTGGAGATCATTATCGACCGCCTGGTGCGTGAGTTCAAAGTGTCGGTCAGCACGGGCACTCCGCAAGTGGCGTATCGGGAAACGATCACCCGCCCGGCTGAGGCCGAAGGCAAGTACATCCGTCAGTCTGGCGGACGGGGCCAGTATGGGCATGTCTATTTGAAGATCGAGCCTAACGATAATCAGGGGGTGGTGTTCGTCAACGCGATCAAAGGCGGCGCGATCCCTAAGGAATACATTTCTGCGGTCGAGAAAGGCGTCCGTGAGGCCGCGCAGAACGGAGTAGCGTACGGTTTTCAGGTGCTCAACACCACGGTGACCCTCTATGACGGCAGCTATCACGAGGTTGACTCGTCGGAATTGTCCTTCTACCTGGCCGGTTCCATCGGCTTCAAAGAGGCGGTCAAGAAAGCCAAACCTGTACTCCTAGAGCCGATCATGAAGGTCGAGGTGGTGATGCCGGAAGAGTACATGGGCATCGTCATGGGCGACTTACAATCGCGACGCGGCAAGGTCACCGAGCTCGGTGAGCGTGGCGCCGGGCTGCGTACCACCACCGCGCACGTGCCGCTCGCCACTATGTTCGGCTACGCTACTGCCGTCCGTTCTCTCACTCAGGGCCGGGCTACCCACACCATGGAGTTCGACCACTACGCTCCCGTGCAGGAACACATGGTCGACGAGGCCTTGGGACGCACAGGAGAAACCCGGCATTAGGAGCGATCCTCGTAATTGCCTAGCAGGGAGGTCGCAGGCAACAGGGCGAAGTCCAGATTCACCCGGCCTGCTGTGACACCCGCTCGTCGGCTCAGACAGGAGCAAGCAGCTACTACCGGCTAAGATATTCTGGGAGAACTTGCTGAAGAGCCTTTAAGAAGATCCCTTTTCTCAATAGAACTGGGGAGTTAGCTCTGACTCCCTAGTTTCTCTCTACTTCCGTTCAGTCTGCCGGAGACGGGATTTGAACCCGTACGGCGGGGACCCGCCATGGGATTTTAAGTCCCATGTGTCTGCCAATTCCACCACTCCGGCATAATAGCAAAATCAATGGGTTACAGGCTTTTTCTCACCCGCTCTGGAATACTGGCTCTAACTGTGCTCCTGACCGCCGTGCGTCTGAAGTCGTGCAGGATCTTACCGGAAAGGTTAGCCTCCCGGCAAGCCTTCCACCAGGCCACCCAGGGATACCGTATCCGCTTGCCTTTTCTCTTTGCCAATAGAGCGCCAAGAAGAAATGCGTAGAGGGGCAAGCAGTGTATCCAGGTATAAAAAAGAGGGAAACGCAGGCAACGCACGACTATCGGCATCCTGGTGGGGATCGAAGGATAGAGGCAGCCTCTTGCTGGGACTGAACCAGGAACTTCAGTTAAATGGCGGCTCATGGACAACCACCGGCCAGTTCGCATCACCTCGTGATCGATACCGCACAGCAGGCGCTCTCCCTCTCACGACCGCTGCACCATCACCGGCTGCACCTCTTTTACGGCGACTTGCACAATCATACGGGCTACTCCGACGGCACTGGTCAGCCGGAAGATGCGCTGCGGCAGATGCGGGAGCGCGGCCTGCATTTCGCTGCGATCACTGATCATGGCGAGTATTTTGACCGGGACCCCGCGTTCCATACTACCCATCAATGGGCCACCGTCGCCGAGCAAACAGTTGCTTGCAGCAGGGCTGCTTTTGTGGCGATTCGGGGCTTTGAGTGGTCTTCGCCGCGCCAGGGGCACAGCAACGTCTGATGGACGGCCTCACTTTGTAGCCCGCTAGGGTAACGGCTTGCAGGGAAAATCCAGGTTTGACACCCTGAGGCTTTCGCACTATGGTAAGCAGCAATTTGGCAGAGGAGGCGAAAGCGATGCGTAGAGGGATTCTTTCTGCTCTGCTGGGCTTTGGCCTGATCGCCTCGGCCGCCTGGGCCGGCGACAAGACTGTAGAAATGAAAATCAACGGCATGGCCTGCGGCGCCTGCCCGCCTGCCGTGACGAGGGCAATCCAGGGGGTGAAGGGGGTCAAAGCGTGTCAGGTGGATCTCAAGTCAGCCAAAGCCATGGTCACAGCTGACGAGTCGGTGAAAAACGAAGAACTCGTCAAAGCGGTGAAAGAGGCTGGTCACGGCTTCAGCGCCGAGGTCGTACAGTAGACCTTGAGGGAAAGCGGCGTACTTTTCTTCCCTTTCTGACCCCTTTCAGACGGTCGTTCTGCGCAGGGAAAATGCGGACGCCGGTAGCTCCAGTCTCTCTTCTCCTCGTCCTCTCTTTTGCTTTGGTGCTCCCGGGTTGCAGCCTGCTCTCTAAACTGGTAGCAGAAGACCAGCCTGCTACGTCCGCTGCTCCTGCTACGGTGACTGATTCTTCTTCTCCGTCGCTCCAATGGGACTTTGCTAAACGCGCGGACGAGGAGAAACCCGCGAAGGCTGCCCAGGAGACACGGCCAACTGTCGCAGCGGCTCCAGCCCAGGAACCACTCTCCTCGTCAGTGCCGGCGCGCTCGTCTGGCTGGCGCGGTTGGATCCCAGGCTTCTCAAACGGGAAGAATGAAACTGACGGCAATCCGCAGTACGTCACTGAAGCAGACCTCCTGAAAGTCGTGGCCGAGTTCCAGCACGTCGCCGGCAAAGATACGTACCGCTTCCCTATTCCCAAGGACGTGACTGGTGCCAATATCTACAAGGCCACGCTCACCCGGCTCCAGGACTATGAAGCCAAACACCCTGGCGCCTATCCCGAACTCTTAGCCTTTACCTGCGGGCGCGCCTACGAGGGACTGCACGAGTACGAAAAGGCCACCGCTCAGTATCAGATTGTGAGTCAGAGCAAGAACCGGCTCGGCGCTGAGGCGGCCAAGGCGCTCGAGGTGCTGGCTCGCTTCCAGGAGATCAAGCAGCGTCCCCTCACCGCCAGCACACCGGTAGCGTACCTGCAAGCCCTCGACGACCAGGTCGCGGCCTGGCAGGATCTGCAAAAGCAGCAGGCTGGTACCCCTTATGAAGCGCTGGCCCGCGAAGAGGAAGAACGGCTCGACTGGGCCAAGGTGGCGTTTCTTGAACTCAACCGCCACCGTATCGAAGACGGCAACGAGAGTGTCGTGCTCGCCTATCGCCAGTTAATCGGCAAGCACCAAGAGAGCAAAAACATTTACCGTTACCAGATCGAGTTCGGCGACTTCTACGTCACCTTGGCGCAGGAGTATGTCGCCCAGCATGATCCCCAGAGTCTGCAATTTGATCCTGCCACTTTCGAACAGCTCGGCCGCACAGCCCTGCGTCTGTACGCCCAAGTGGCACAAGAAGACGGGGTGATAGAAAAGCTCGAAGCCAAAGGCAAGCTGGAGGCTCTCGAAGCCTACATGGCCAAAATTGGCCGCCTGGGGAGATGAGGCTAGAGACTGGGGGCCAGAGGGCTAGGGAACAGGATTTCACATGAGAAAAGCAAAGCAGATGTATAGCCTGCTCATCTTCCTGCTCCTGGTGGCGCCGGTAGGCGCGCAGGAGTCCGCAGACCCGCTCGTTCGTAAACTCAACGACTTCCTGCCTACCTATACCCCCTTCACCCCACCGGAGCCACCGGATCGCTATTTTCCTGACGAGGTCGGCAAGAAGGTAGCTGACGCCATCACCGACGCCTACCTGCAAAACGCTGAGGCGGTAGAGCAACGGGCGCGCGAGCTGGCGCAGCACGACGCCGCGCTCACAGCCAAGGGTGAGCGCGTGACCGGCATAACCCCGCAGGTCCGTGCCTTGGCGAGCCGTATACCGGAAGTGAACGAGAAGAGCGACCCGGACGTCGCCGAGCTGAGCGCTGCGCCCGACGAGCTGCTGGCGCAGGCCGAGCAATTGCTTGCTCAAGAGAAGCGCAGCCGTCTCGGCCGTCGGTTCAACTGGGTGCTCTCGACCTTTGACGTCGCTAGTTTATTCCTTGGTACCCCGCGTAGCCCCAGCCCGTATGCGGCCCAAGGTGTTGTGTCGGAGTGGAGTGACGAGAACGGCCCTAGCCCACGTGAGCGCAAGGCTTTGGTACTCTACCGCGAGTTTCTGCGTCGGGCGCCCGAGGATCCGCGTGCTCTGCAGGTTGAAAAGAAGGTGCAGGAGCTGGAAGTGCGGCGCAAAAGCGCGATGCTCGAGGCAGAACTGGCCCATGCCGAGGCGGCATCGCAACAACAAGACTATTGGGGGGCAAACTTCCATTACCAACTCGCGCTTATGATCGATGAAACTTCAGCCAAGGCCCGCGCCGGCTTGGAAAAGGTCGAAGCCTGCCTGCAAAAGCTCGATCCTGCGGAAGAGGCCCGGCCGCGGGACCCTCTGGCTAAAGTAAGACAGGCGGAATGGGAGCACGACAAACAGACCCTGAAGTATCTGCTCCCGGGCAGCGGGTTTGTTAAAGACAACTTCATCGTCGCCGGCACCCAGGTCGCCACCGAAGGATTGGTCGGGGCAGCCACGTTTGGCGCGCTCACTATGGTGCAGACCGGCGCCAAGCTCTTCCAGCTCCTCTCCGGCAACCCGGTCTCACAACAAGGAGTGATCACCGAGGCCGAGAAGTATCTGCATGACACCCCCCCAGCCGAACGCTCACCCGCAGTGTACGAAGTCCTGGCCAAAGCCTACGAGAAAGAAGGACAGTTCGACAAAGCCATCACCTATTACAAGCTGGCTGGCCAAGAAGAGCGGGTGCCAGGGCTGCAGGAACAGGCCGGCGAAGCGCTTTTGCAGCTGACTAGCCAGAGTACGCACCAGGCGCAAAAGGAGACCTACTTGCGTACCTTGCTGGAGCACTATCCTACTACCAAAGCCGCCCGCAAGGCGGCGCAGCAACTGCGTGAGCTCAACCTCCTAGAAAATCGTGGCCTGCGGCTCAGCAAGGCATTCCTCAAGGAAAACGCTGACCTCGCCGGTCCGCAAGGATTAGGACTCAAGCGCGAGCTGTTCGACGGGGATCCCGACAACGTCGAGCTGACCGACGAGGGTATCACGCTCCTGCCCACTGGCGAGGTCGCCCTGCGCCTGCAGAGTGACCAGGGGCCACGCACAAAAGTCTACGGCGTGCCCGATGCAGCCTGGGAGCGGTTCTGGCGCCGTTTTCGCGAGAAGGGCTACGAGCAGGCAGCCGTCCGTGGAGATCGAGGGCTGGCGCTCCTGGCTCAAGGTGCCGAGGTGGCGGACATCACGCTCAGAGGTGAGCGCGAAAAGAACGAACAGGAGGGCTGGCGCATGCTGCCGTACCTATCGGGCAGTCTGTCCGGCTCAGGGGTCGATCTGCGCGGCACCCTGCCCAAGGAGCTTGTCGGCACACGCCTGGCTTTCGGTAACGATCAACGGAGTGCGTACGTCGGCATGGAAGTGCCAATGCCGTTCATACCGGTGGACTTCCTCTTTCTCGGTCGCAACGGTGTTCCCTCGCTTTATCCACGTATCCGCCCGCCGCAGCAGGAGCTGAAGGACGAGGAACTCTACCGCTAAAAGGAGCCGAGAGATGGACTTTGCCGCGTTCTTGCAGCCTCAAATCAAGACATACATTGATCAACTCTCCGCCCATGACGACCCGGTGCTCGCTGAAATGGAAGCAGTCGCCGCGGAGCGCAACTTTCCCATCATCGGTCCGGTGGTCGGCCGCTTTCTCTATCAGACCACCCTGATCCGCAAAGCGACCCGCATTTTTGAGTTAGGCTCAGGCTATGGGTACTCGACGCTGTGGTTCGCCAAGGCAGTGCAACGTCTGGGAGGCGGGGAGGTCTTTCATACTGATGGAGACCGCAAGAATAGCGAGCAGGCCAGAAACTACCTCAGCCGGGCGGGAGTAGTCGATCTGGTACGCTTTCGTGTGGGCGAAGCTATCGAGGCGTTGCACCAAACGCCCGGCCTTTTTGACCTGATCTACATGGACATTGACAAGCACCAGTACCCGGATGCTTTTCCGGTGATTCGCGAGAAGCTCCCCGCCGGCGGGGTACTGATTGTTGATAACATGCTGTGGTTTGGCCGGGTGGTGGACAAAAACGATACCTCTGCCTCGACCGAAGGCATCCGCCGCTTCACCCGCGCCTTGTGGGCCGATCCGGAGTTCTTTACCACCCTGGTGCCGCTACGGGACGGGTTCATCATCAGCGTGCGGATGTGAGTCGCTGAGTATTTCAGGTCTCGTTACCCGCAGCTACGCCCCCCGTTCGAGCCGCACGGTCAGCGGGTGCGGAAACCAACGGATAATGAGGTCTGACCAATACTTCTTGGCCATTGCCGCTGCGACCGCCTCCGCCTTCTCCGGTGCCGGGACGACCCGCACCTCGTCAAACCGCTGCCCAGCAATCTTGACTGAGACAAAAGGCTTTTTCGTGTTGCCCTCGATCCGCGCGGCACCACGGGTACCGAGGCGTAAATAGAGCTGCCGGTCAATGACCACTAGCCAGAACTTAGACCAGTGCTCTTTTCCTGCCTGGTCTACCGTCAGGACTTCGAGCGTTGATTCGTCGCTAAACGACTCCCAGCCCCGAGCAGCGCTCACAAAAATGCAGAAGTTGAGCCCCACGAACAGGACTCTGGTGAGGACCCAAAGCCGTATCTGCTCAGGCTTGCCGGTTTGCTCCATAGAAAACGAACTCCACTTCGCCAATCCGCACTGTCATGCCATCCTTCAGGAGATTTTCGACGATGGGCCGGCCGTTCACAGAGGTGCCATTCTTACTCTTGAGATCGAAGAGCACATAGCCAGGCTTGAGCTTTTTCACGCGCGCATGTTCGCGCGAGATCGAGGCATGCGGAATGATCACGTCACACTCTTCCCC
>WNGG01012978.1_pt1 | contig 10468 bp, 7 predicted proteins | sample 5400661 | NCBI WGS metagenome assembly WNGG01 (sample SAMN13153372, study PRJNA577476) | soil metagenome | isolation source: 100 cm soil or saprolite under Garry oak tree replicate 1 | place: USA:California | collected 2016-06-15
AGGCCTTCCAGTTCAGGAATGCGCGAATAGCCCACAAATGCCCTAGAGAAGGCTGCACGCGCTGGCTCGCTGCCGAGCGAGGCAGCATCGATGAGGAACTGCATATTAATAATTTTTCCCTCAACGTAGCCACCTGGGTAATCACATATCTCCCTATTGAGATACCAGAAGTCCTGTGTAGCTTCCCGCCGTGCATATTCTTCTTCGTTCGCCACCAGGAGAATATCGATATCCGAATCTTTGCGCGCCCGGCCCTTGGCAACCGAGCCCCCAATTATCAAAGCCGGAAACCGGAGGTCGTCCTTAAATTGCTCCACCAGGCGTTGGATTACTCTCTGATGATGTTCTTCCATACTATATCTTTCTCACTGCTCTTCGATAAAATACCTCATGATTGGTCGATGCTCCGACCTTCTAAGAACTTCCACAAAACCTGCTTCAGCGAATGCGGACACGATGCCGGTAAAGCTAGAGACGCTGGGGAGATTACTCTCTTTTGCTTCGATTGGATACCCTTCAACAATCTTTGCGCCATGCTCTTTGGCATATTCTGTGGCAGCCTGGAGCAAATTGACCATGAGTCCCAGGCGTCTGTACGGTTTTGCCACAAAAAAGCAAACGACCGACCAGGCGGGTTTATCGTCAACTCTTTTCAAGGTGCGAGATCGTTCGAGCGACGGAAATGCTTCTCTCGGGGCTATCGAACACCAGCCAATAGGTCGACTATCGGCATAAGCTAAAAGCCCTGGAATTTCACCTGCATCAACAATGGCCTGCAAGGCTTCCTTGTTCCCTTTACCTGCCTGCTTGCCAAATTCGGAGCGAGTTGTTCTCCACCACATACACCAGCAGCCTGCATAAGCTCCACTCGCCCCGAACAACGTTTCGAGGTCCTGCCACCGTTCTGTGGTTACTGGGTAATATTCTAAGCCTAACTGTGAAGCTGGTTTAGAAGACATTTCTTTTCTCCTACCAAAAACACCTTTCCTATCATTTTTAGACACCTTGAAGTATCTTCTCGGTCGTCTTGAAATGCAATTTGGCCACTTCGGCCAGAGCATCTCGACCTCCCTTTGCCACAATCTCGCGCCCTACTGTAATAATTGACGGATCATAAGCTCCCTTTGGTAAGGTTCGGCCCAATCGAATCGATAATTGTTCCATCACCTGGACGAAATTTGCGCGGGCTATGATAGATGCGGCAGCGACAGCGGTGTCTGCTTCGGCCCGTGGCCGCTGCTCCAATTTGATCTGGCGGCCTTTTTTCAGCAGGGCATTTTGTAAGACCGATTCATTACCGAACTGATCGGCGATAGCCAGGTTGCATGATACTTTCTCAAGCACATTTTCTAATGCTCGTGCATGTCCCCATGCCAATAGATTATTCAGATTTTGAATTTTCTCGTACGCTTCATTGTAATGTTTAGGTCCGATTGTTACTACAGAGTAAGGGCATGTGGCCTTAATTTCTTCCGCCAGTACAAGTATGCGTACGTCGGATAAGAGCTTGCTGTCGCGTACACCCGATGTAACTAACCGCGCTTCCGTTTGTGCATCGACGTATACCGCGCCTATTGCTAGAGGGCCAAAATAATCGCCTTTGCATCTAGTGATTGCTGTGATTGGGCGCCTGCAAATAGTAGTTGCGTTTTCTCATATTTCGATGAAGAGGTAGGATTGCGTTCTTCTCTCCAAGCTTGAAGCTCAGTCCGTAAAGCTCCTGGTTTTCCCTGAACCAGTATCTTGCCGGATGGAAAGAAATCAACAGGGTTCTTCGTTATGCCATCAAATACCACTATTTGATAACCATAATCGATCTCTTTTTCGCTGGCAATGGACCACCCTTTACGAGAGGCGAGTTCGCGCAAAGCATTGATTGTTGCCTGGTACGCCTCGTAGTTTTTCTCTGCCATCAGTCTTGTACACACCTCATCTCTTAGATTTGCTCACGCTTATCTATAATACCATAGTCCAAATAGTTCCTTTTCTCTTGCAAAACTCTTCCCCACGTGTTAATCTCGTACATATGTACAATATTTTACAGAAAACCGAGCGCAAAAGCCCCCGTGATTCATCCTGGGGATGAAGCGCCGTTCCTTGTGTGGGCAGGCGAGGGGAGCGCGCTGCGTTGCTTGACAGAGGGGGTTCGGCCTGATATGCTTGGAATAGCTGTTCTAGTAGGAGAAAAAGCGTGAAGCTGAAGGGCACAAAGCAACCCAAGCAGAGTAAACACCTCACACAGAAAACGCCCACGTTTCTGCTCGAGCTCCCCCTGCGAGTTGAGGTAGACCAGGCCAAACGCCTGCGTGCGCATCTGGAAGCAGGGCGTCAGTTCTACAATGCGGTGCTCTCCGAAGGACAAAGACGCCTGCGGCAGATGCGGGCCGATCCGCGCTGGCAAGCCGCGCGGGCCATCCCCCGTTCCCGCAAGCAGGAACGCCACACGGCTTTTCTGCGCCTGCGCGAGCAGTACGGCTTCTCGGAAGCAGCCTTGCATGCGGTGGCTAAAAGGCTGCGCACCACCTGGATTGCCGAGCATATCGAAGCGGTGCTTGCTCAAACCCTGGCCACGCGTGCCTACCGTGCCCTCAACCGCGTCTGCGTGGGCCAGGCCACGCGGGTACGCTTCAAGAGCAGGGAGCGCAGACTCGACAGTATCGAAAATAAGCGCAACGATACCGGATTGCGTTTTGTCTTGCAGAAGCCGGAGGAAGGCCACCAGGGCTACCTGATCTGGCAGGAGGACACACTGCCTGCGTTCATCGCGTGGAACGACCCGGTGGTCAAACATGGGTTAGACCACCGCATCAAGTATGCTCGCCTCATGCGACGGCCTGCCTCCAGTGCCCGTGCTCATGGGGCTGATTGCCAGGGAGACCGCTACTACGTGCAACTGGTACTCGCAGGGGTGCCCTATCACAAGCCCAAGCACTCCGTTGGCACAGACACCATCGGGCTGGACCTGGGTCCCTCAACCATCGCCAGTGTGCCACGTGAGGGCGAGGCGAGGCTGGAGCAATTCTGTGAGGAACTGGTGCTCGATGAACAGGCCATCCGGCGGTTGCAGCGCCAGATGGATCGGCAACGGCGAGCCGCCAATCCCGACAACTATGACGAAAAGCGGCGCATCAAAAAGGGCGGCAAGCACAAACTCGTCTGGAAAACCAGCAAAAGTTACCAGGCTACCAGGCGACGCAAAGCTTCAGCAGAGCGCAAGCTGGCGGCCCATCGCAGGAGCCTGCATGGGCGCAAGGTCCATGAGCTGGTGGCAGTGGGCAACACCGTGGTCACCGAGAAGATTTCCTACAAAAGCTGGCAGAAACAGTATGGCAGGAGCGTGGGGCTGCGTGCTCCAGGATGTTCATCGAGCTGTTGAGACGCACCGTTGCAAGTACGGGCGGCACCCTGCACGAGATCCCCCCCCGTTCCAGTAAGCTGTCCCAATATTGCCACGGCTGTGGGCAATGGAGCAAAAAGCCGCTCTCGCAGCGGCTTCATCAGTGCGCCTGTGGCATCGGGCCGGTGCAGCGCGATCTGTATGCGGCCTTTCTGGCAGCCCATCTCGATCCAGCAGAGCCCATCCCCTCGTGTGCCCAGTATGTCATTCCCTGGGAAGGTGCGGAGGCGCGCCTGCGGGCAGCACACGAGCGAGTCAAAGAACGTGCGAAAGAGGGGCAGGTCGTGCCCCAAAGCATGGGCATCTCCTGTGCCGGAGCGCGTCTGCCCCAAAGTCGGAGCGAAGCCACACCAGAGCTGCTTTTCCTCTCCAGCAGGGGAAAAGTAGAAGCGTGGAAGCACCGCTCGGAACCCCCGTTGCTTTAGCATGGGGAGCACTCAGTGGTACGATAGGTTACGATGCAGGAGCAGCGCTCCAAATACCGTATTCACCAGCGCAATGCCTTTGTTGGTCGAGTCTGCAATAGCTTCCCGCGAGATTGCCGTCAGTCTGTATTGCTGCATCAAAGAAGAGAGTTCTCTGCCTTGCAGGGTCGGTAACTGTGAACTGAATATGCTTGGAAGCATCGACGTTGCCTTTGAAGGGACTGTTCACTTGAAGTCCTGTGAAGTAGCCGCTAATGTTCCCTTGGTTCTGGTGAACCACCGTAAGGGACATTTTTGTACTAACATTCGCCGCTATGTTGTAAATGGTTCCGTTATACGATGCAGCAATATTTACTGAGATAGTTGATGGCAGACCAGGAGTGGGTGCCAGTATTGAACTTTGACTGGGGTGAGGAGTGGCCTGATGTAGCAGTGCCGGTGTTGGAGTAGCAGAACCGCGACTACTATGGCCTACAGCAGAAGCCCACAGAACCACCCCAAGGCTTATACCGATGAATAGCACAAGTAAGAGGAGTATTGGTACCCCCAATTTCCTGCTACGCCCGCTATGAGGCTGTTGTGGTACAGATGCAGCAGTTGGTTTTGTTACTACCCGCTTAGATGCAACGGCCCGCAATGCACCAGGTTTCCCGATCTGGGAAACTGATGGCCGTTTTGGTGTAGATACCGGAGCAGGTCTTGTTACTGCTTCCTTAAATACAACAGGTGGATGAGATGGAGCTGAAGGCGCAATAATGTACTCTGTTGACTTTTGCTCTATTGCATTGGCACCCAATGCTCGCCAGAACTGCTCAACTGTAGGGAAGCGATCGTTACTGCTTAAGGACATAGCACGACGGATGGCTTCAGCTACAGGCGGCGGAATAGCCAGTACTACTTGATCCACTTGATCTAGGGGATCGATATTCTTGCTTTCTAGTTGTTCTTTTCGGGAAAGGGCATCAGCAGGAATAATACCTGTTAATAGCGTATAGAAAATTGCACCCAGTCCGTAGATGTCTGTACGAGTGTCGGTTTCTCCGCCGGAATGTTCAGGTGCTTCATAGCCAGTCAAGGGAGGATGAACAGCTCTATTAGTCGAAGTCAGGTTGTGTTTCTTGCCAATGCCAAAATCAACCAGTACGGCCTTGCCACCTGCTTTTGGCACAATGATATTGGTGGGCTTGATATCTTGATGGATAAGGGGGATTTGTTGATTATGCAGATAGATAACAGCATCTGTAATGGGTGCCATGATCGACACGACCTCGGGCAACGAAAAGCGCTTCTCCGGCTGCTGTAGCCGCAGCATCTCCAAGTTCGGCCCTTCAATGTAATCCATGAGTATGTACACCCGATGGTGTTTGTCGTCGCTGATCACACGAAAGACGCTGGGTAGTGCCCGATGATGAAGCAATTTGAGCAACATACCTTCAAAGGTGATTTGATATCGCTCGTGTTTATTCGGGTTAATCACCTCTTTAAGGACAACATGGTTGAAAATATTATGCGTGACGCGCTGATCTCTTACCAAATAGACAGAACCAAAACAGCCACTGCCTAGCAGGCCTTGTACAAAATAGCGCCTTTGTATAATGGTCCCCATAGGGAGAGGAGTTTTCACATTTTGCATCCTATGCCTCAGCTTAACTAGCTGTTACATCTTGGTCATTATAGGTAGAGATACTCTGTCTATGCAAGCTCAAGAATAAAACAGTTTTACTGAGACAGACGAGAATTTTCCAGAGAGATGAGCAGCCAGACTTAATTCAAGTCTATCCTACCCTTCAAGCTTTTCCAGCACAAAATCAGCAAACGCACGGATGTGCCGCTCAGATGGTACATAGATGCCGCCCGACTTATAGGCCTTCGAGGTCATCCCCAGTTGGGCCAGCTCACATACCTCCCAATCCTGGCGGTTCACGATGTCGAAGATCTCGACGGCATCCATCGGGTCAAAGTTGGGGCGGGTCATTACCTCGGGATCGAAGAGCCAATCGCAGATCATTCGCGTACGTGCGGGTGCTTCCGGCCACAGCGTGTGAATGACGACATGGTCGTCTAACAGGTTGAGCAGCAGGTTGGGGGTCAAAACTATCCCATAGTAGCGGCGTAAATCTGCGGGGAGTAGTCCAGGCAACGGCTGGCGCGAAGCTTTGCCCGTAATCGTAAAGGCCTCGGCGCTATCGGCCAACGTTGCCGCCTCCCCATCAATGTAATCGGATTTGCCGGAGCGGAACGCGGGCAGCAACTGGCAGAGTTCGGGGTGCATGGGTCCGCAGTGGTAGCATTCCATGAAGTTTTCAAGCAAGAGCTTCCAGTTGGCCTGCACCTGGTAGGTAATCGTCTTGCCGGTTTTAAGCTTTCCTACGTCATAGCGGGCAAAGGGAGCGTGGCTTCCAAAACGTTCTATCATTGGGGTATTGAGCTGATCTTCAATGGGTGCCGGTTCATCGGCCACGTTGAGCCAGAAATGCCCCTCCCATACCTCTAGAGCTACCGGTACCAGGCCGAATGCCGTGCGGTCAAAGTGCTCATCGTGCAGTACGTTCGGCGCCCCGATCAGCCGTCCATCCAGCCCGTACGTCCAGGCATGGTAGCGACACTGGATCGACCCTTTGAGGTGTCCCATTGTCCCGGTGCATAAGCGAGAACCGCGATGCCGGCAGACATTCAAAAAAGCTTGAGCTTGCTCTCCCGGTTGCGAACGATGAGAATGCTTTCCCGTCCAATGATGACCGTCTGATACGCGCCCACGTTGGAGATGGCATCGGCGCGCCCAACGCAAACCCACATCTGGGAGAAGATGCGCTCCTGTTCCAGTTCATAAATTGCTGGGTCATAGTAGTAGCGGCCAGGAAGAGTGGAGGTGAAGGAGGTTTCGGAACGTGCTGTAGTGGTCATGTGTTACCCCTGGTTGGATAAGTGAAAAATTGGCTACGGTGCTCGTTAGCCATACCGATACAATGGCTTATAGCAGGCTGCTCACGTTCCCATTATAACGATATATTGATGTTTACACAAGAGGTCGTCCGGTAGGTACAGAGGGATTTAAAAGTTGCCGGTTGGTTGGGAAAGTGAATATCGTCGCAGAAGAAGTTGGGGGAGGAGTACTTGCTCAGTTAGTAACATAGCCCACTCCGGATCTAGAAGTGGTGAAGATTGGGACACCATCCTGCCAGTCAATTTCAAGCATCTTCCGTGAGTTGTAAAGGGTGTCCAGGTTGGTCACAGCCTTGCGCGTTGCCGTATCGATGACATCCCCTTCATCACCGACGTAGACAAATCGTCCATCCCTGCTATGCTGAAGCCAACCATCTGCCAAACAATCATACGCACAAGGAGTCTCATTATGGTGTATCGACCTCGTCAACTGAATATCGGCGACCTGCCTGGGTGCTGAGGCGGGATCATTTGAAACGTCAAAAACATGGACATAATTATTAGGCCAGTCTATTACGTAGAGTTCCTTTTCATCAGGTGACAGCGAAATGCCATGGCTTGGATCAGAAGGTCCGTTCCCATCCCAGGAGAAGCCTCGAATAGGCATGGTGTACAGAACCTTGCCCGTTGTGATATCGCCAACCTGGAAACCTAAGAAGCCAGTGGTGCTTATGTATGCTAGCGTTTCTTTCCCATTGATAGTAAAGGGTCTCACACCGCTCAGGAGAGGCCCGATGTTTTTAATCACCTGGTTTGTTGCTGTATCGGCAACTTCAAGAAAGTGGTGATTCCTTCCCCCCAGGTAGACATGTTTGCCGTTCAGGCTGACAATAGTATTGTGAGGACCTGTGCCACCGTTTATTGTACCAGTCTCATTACCGGTATTCGCATCAACAACATACCATGTCCCATCGGAGGTTAATTCTCCATCGGGCATATAGATGGTCTTGCCATCAGGAGCTATTGCCATGCTATCGATGCCGTGTGAATAGTTCTGTTTCCAGACAACGGTATCTGTAAGCAAGTTATACTCAAGCAATGAACCATTCCCGTTACCGCCCCCGTCTCCTCCGTAACTGACATAAAGCATATGAGTGACTGGACTTGCGACAATGCCTCTGACTCCTGCCGTTGTCGGCAAGCTGCTCGTCTTAATCAGGGCGTGTCCATTATCCATGTCATACACATACATGCTACCATCTGGGAAGACGTATTCGTAATGGTGAGTAATACCACTGCCCACTGTAGAGGTGGAGCGTGATGTTGGTATTGGTGTTACGGATTGTGTCATTTGGTTAGTCGTTGGTGTGATCCGTATTGTTGGGGAGTTATTGGCACCAGCACATGAAGTAAGCAAACAGAGAGCAATAAGTAGACTGCATCCGATGCCGATGTGAATCCTCCTCGAGGGAGAGCAACATCGCTGCCAAAAGTTACGCTGTTGCCCATAAGGTGACTGCTTGTTCATTCTATATCCCTTCTATCAATATACATAGTTTGCATATAAAGACGACTATCGACATGAGCATCAGAAATTGTACTGGTGCAGCAATCCTTCTATAGGAATATTAGACCATGGTGGCAAGATGATCCCCTCTTTCTTCTGTATTTTCACCTTCCCATGCTATAATGACTTTGTTATAGTGAAGTGCTCTCCCGCCTAAAGGCAGGGAGCTTCTACGCAGGTTGCCCCACGTTGGCGTCTTCCGCGCTCTAAGATATTGTAGGGTAGGCACCCGGCGAGGTACTGCGGTTGCGGCCCTTTTCCGTGTGCCCCCCACCGAACCGGACTTGATAGCTTTCCCATCATCCGGCTCTCCGGTCACACTCGTTTCTCGTCTTCGGCTTCTTCACAGTTTGTCCTGTATGGATATTGCTGTGACACGACCAACAGACGACGAGCGTTTTTCTTCTGCGGGCTGACATCACTTTTACCCACAGCGGTTTTCCTCGTCTTCCTTTCTGTTCTAGATCTCTCAGTGCTCGAATATGATGAACCTCCACCCGATCTTGTGAGCCGCATAGCTCACAGGTGTCGGCCAAGAGGCGTTTTTCCAGTTCTGATCGGTTCGGCCAGAAAAGTGGCGGTTGGTCGTTGAGGATCGCTTGGAGTTTTCTTTTGAGAGGAATGCCTCCCCATTTAGCGATTAATGGCTTCTTTCCTTCGCGTGGGATGGTGACTTGGAGTCCTGTGTAAGTTTTCCCGTCTACCGTCCACGTGGCTGCGTACTTCTTGTGGACCTTTTTCACCGTCCCTTTCAGTTTTGTTGCCAGCGTCTTTGCTAAGGATTGTTCCATGATCCATTTCAGGCTGTTCAGCCTGTGAAGATCGTTCGCCAGTTGGTAATATTCAGCAAAACCCCGAAATTCCGCTTGGTACTGGGCTACGATGGAGTCCTCCGTGTTGTTCGTCAGCTCTTTTCGATGGATGGGTTTGTTGTTTCGCTGATATTTTTGACATTTCTTCCTCAAAAGATCAGGCGGGACTCGTAGCCGCATCTCTCCGTTGACACTGCGCTTTTGGTTCGTCTGGCAGGTGTCATCTTGAGATGCTGAAATCTGGTAGCTGAGAAATCGAGCAGCTTGCGTTCTGGCATGAGTGATAAGGGTTTTCTCGTCCGACAGTTCGAGCTTGAGTTCCTCATGCAAGAAGGTTTTAATCTGTTCTTTGATGTGTTCAGCTTCCTCTTTCGTGCCGATGAGTCCCAGAAGCCAATCCTCTGCATACCGTACAAATCTGAGCCTTCTGTAGTCGGGGTCGTTGAGGTCTACTGAGGGAAGTTTCTGCGCGGCTTTGCGTGCTTGTGCTGCCTCAGTATATCGTCCTCGTTTGCGTAATCGGTAGCCTTGACACAGAAGGTTATCATATTCCCGGTTTTTCTTGCGCCTGGCTCCTTTGGTGTACATTGGAATGAGGGTGTTTTCAACATAGTTGTCGAGTTTGCTGAGATAGATATTGGAAAGGATGGGGCTAACTATCCCGCCCTGGGGTGCGCCGCTTAATGTGGCGTTGTACCTCCATTCCTCTAAATACCCTGCCTGAAGGAGTTCGCGTATGAGTCGAAGAAATCGTCCATCGTGAATGTGTTCTGCCAACGTCTGCATGAGAAATTCATGTGAGAGGCTGTCATAGCACGCTTTGATGTCTCCTTCGATGAACCAGTTTACCCCGTGCCAGTTGTCGTCAATCTGCCTGAGTGCCGTGTGGCATCCTCTGCCAGGTCGGAAACCATGTGAGAAGTTGCTAAAGGTCGGCTCAAAATAGCTCTCCAGGATCAGTCGAATGACTTCCTGAAGAAGCTTGTCCGACCAGGTGGGCATTGAGAGCGGGCGCTTCTTCGTCGAGTTCTTCTTCTCGATGTAGACGCGCCGCGTCGGTGTCCATCGATACCGTTCGGAGCGTAAGGCTTCGATGATGGTATCGATTTTTCGCAATGACATCTCATCTACCGTTTCAGGGGTACTCCCCGGCGTTGTGGCTCCGTCATTGCGATAGATTTTGCCGTAGGCCATCAGATACAGATCACGATTGAACAGGAGCCGGTACACTCGTTCCCATGGCAATCCCTGTTTGCCTCGTTCTTGAATGATTCCCAAGATAGTTGTGGCTGGGCGCATCTCGCGCACCTCCCTCTCTCAGGTTTCGGTGTTCCCTGTTTCCCTTCCCCCTGTATCGGGCGTTCCCCTGACCGTTTGAGCACTA
>WNGG01028792.1_pt1 | contig 10466 bp, 8 predicted proteins | sample 5400661 | NCBI WGS metagenome assembly WNGG01 (sample SAMN13153372, study PRJNA577476) | soil metagenome | isolation source: 100 cm soil or saprolite under Garry oak tree replicate 1 | place: USA:California | collected 2016-06-15
TATTGGTCGCGCCGTCGCCGAAGAACGCCACCGCGACCTGACCTGAGCCGCGCAGCTTGGCCGACCACGCCGCGCCAGCGGCGAGCGGCAGGTGCGCGCCGACGATCGCGTACGAGCCGAGCATCCCGGCGGACGCCTTCGTCAGGTGCATGGATCCGCCCTTGGCCTTGCACACGCCCGTGGCCTTGCTCATCAGCTCGGCGAGACACTCCTCGGGGGTGGCGCCGCGTGCGATCGCGTGGTGGTGACCGCGGTAGGTCGCGAAGACGTAGTCGTCGGGCCGCAGGCTCACGCTCGCGCCGACCGCCACCGCCTCGTGCCCGGCTGCCAGGTGCGTCGTGCCCTTCACCAGGCCGGCCAGGAACAGGTCGTGCGCGGCCTTCTCGGTCCGCCTGATGACCGCCATCTGCTCGTACAGCGCGAGCAACTGGCCGGCTCCGATCGCGGCCGCCGCCGCATCCGTGGTCATGTCGCCTGCCCAGGGAGCACGTCCCCCCGGCCAGCATCCGCGGGGGGCTTCGGGGGGTCGTCCCCCCGGCCAGCAGCCGTGTTCAGGTGCGACTGGCTCTCGCGGAGCGTGTCGAGCTGGCCGCCGACGGTCCAGTACTTCCGCCCGGCCACGAGGAGGTCCTCGGCCGGGAACTTCGTGATCACCTGGCAGCCGTCGGCCGTCACCACGACTTCCTCCTCGATCCTCGCCGCCGACCACCCGTCGGCTGCCGGCCAGTACGTTTCGAGGGCGAACACCATCCCCTCCTCCAGCGTCTCAGGGTGGTCAAGAGAGACCAGCCGGCTGAAGATCGGCTTCTCCCAGATGGACAAGCCGACCCCGTGGCCGTACTGGAGCGCGAAGGCGGCGGTCTCGTCGGGGAAGCCGAATTCCTCGGCACGCGGCCAGAGCGCGACGATCTCACCGGTGGTCGCCCCCGGCTTCACCCTGGCGATCGCAGCGTCCATGTACTCCCGGCACCGGACGTAGGCGTCGCGCTGGGCGCGGGACGCGCTGCCGACCGCGAGCGTCCGGTAATAGCAGGTCCGGTAGCCGTTGAAGCTGTGCAGGATGTCGAAGAACGCCGGGTCGCCAGGGCGCAGGATCCGGTCGCTGAACACGTGCGGGTGCGGCGAGCAGCGCTCGCCGGAGATCGCGTTGACGCCCTCCACGTACTCGCTGCCGAGGTCATACAGCACCTTGCTGACCAGGCCGACGCACTCGTTCTCCCTGACGCCAGGGCGCAGGAACGCGTACAGCTCGTCATAGGCCGCGTCCACCATCGAGCACGCCTGTGCCAGCAGCGTGATCTCGTCGGCGGTCTTGATCCTGCGGGCCTCGAGGAAGACCTGCTGGCCGTCCACGGCGGTGATGCCCTCCGCCGCGAGCGCCGTGAGGACCGGCATCTCGGCGACATCAATGCCCACCGGGGCGCTGGCGAGGCCGCGCTCGCGCAGCTCGGCCGCGATCGTCCTGGCGAGCTCGGCTGCGATCCCCGCGTCCGGGTGGAACGCGCCGCGCAGCGTGGAGATCCCGGCCCTGGCGCCGGTCCTCGCCGCGCCGGCCGCCGTCGGCTCCCCTTCGGTGTGGTCGAGCCAGGGGTTGTACAGCTGGTGATGCCTGGCCGCCGAGCCGAAGTCCCAGACGATCGGCTCGCCGCCGCGCGGCAGCAGCGCGAACCTGATCAGCTTGTCCATCGCCCAGGTGCCGATGTGGGTGGCGGTCATGTACCTGGTGTTCGCCATGTCGAAGCTCAGCAGCGCGCCGAGTTCCGAACGCTCCAGGTGCGCCTTGAGCCTGGCGAGCCGATCGGAGCGGAGCCGGTCGAAGTCGACCCGCTGCTCCCAGTCCACCGCGTTCGTTCCGAAGGTACGTATCGCCATAGCGCTACCTCACCCCGTCGTCATCGATCTGCCTAGATCCGCCAGCATGACCGCGGCGGCGTTGCGCCCTGGCGCACCGGACACCGAGCCGCCGGGATGTGTCGTCGCGCCGGTCTGGTACAGGCCGGGGATCGGCATCCGGTGACTCGCCCAGCCCGGCACCGGACGCAGCTCGCCCGACTGCGCGGGCCCGGCGTCACCGCCGTGGCACGACCCGTGCCAGTTGTGAGCGTTCATGCGCTCCAGGTCGAGCGGGCTCTTGACCGCCGAGGCGACGATGACGTCATCGGTGAGGTTCGGCGCGTGCCGGCGCAGCTCGGCGAGGTTCGCGCGGGATACCTCGTCCTTCAGCCCGTCCCACTGCCACGCCCCGCCCGGCAGCTCGTAGGGCTGGAACCCCACGACCTTGAGCGTGTGCTTCCCGTCCGGTGCCCTGCCAGGGTCGGCGACGGTGGGACAGAGCACCAGCAGCACCGGCTCGTCGAGCGCGATGCGGCCGGCCCTGAAGTCGGTGCCGAGCCGCAGCATGCGGTCGGCCGAGTGCGGCGTGCCGGCCGCGACCGCGGTCAGCCCGCCCGAGCCGTACTCGGGCGGCGCCGTGGTCGCGTAGTGGCTGACGAACATGGACACGCCCGGCTGCCAGGTATCCACGCCGTACCTGAAGTCCTCACCCCACGCAGCAGCGGGCGCCATCTGCACCAGGTGCTTGACGTGCATGGTCGACAGCACGGCCTGCCTGGCCAGATAGCGCTCGCCCTGCTCGGTGGCCACGCCGGCGCATCGCCCGCCGTCGAGCACGAGGTCCGTGACCGTGGCGCCGGTGCGGATCACGCCGCCGTTGCTCTCGATGACGCCGGCCAGCGCTCTCGGCAGCGCCGCCGATCCGCCGCGCGGCAGCGTCCAGCTGTGCTGCTGCCTGCCGTAGGCGAGCGAATAGGCGAGCAGGCCGGTGCCAGGCCGCTCCGGCGGCTGCATCGTCATGAACGACATCCACAGCATGAAGGCCCTGGTGTGCTCGTCGGCGAACTCGCCGGCGATGACCTCCCAGGCCGACATCGCGTTCCGGCGCACCCAGCGCGATCCGCCCGGCTGCCGGCCCAGCGCCGCCGTCGTCGTCTCGCCGAAGCCGAGCGGCGTGTACCTGGCGCGGCCGACGTCGCGCGCGATCTGCCGGTAGCCGGCCATCATCCGGCGGTAGGCGTCGGCGTCCGCGCCGTTGAACTTCGCGAACTCGGCGCAGGTCCTGTCCTCGTCGCGCCACATCGTCAGCGACGATCCGTCACCGAATGGCAGGTGCACGACGGGATCGGGATGCAGGTACTCAAGGCCGTGATCGGCCAGGCCGAGTTCGCCGATGACCGGACCCGCCTGGATCAGGTTGTGCGCGGTCGAGCAGGAGTCGTGCAGGAAGCCGGGCAGGGTCAGCTCCTCGGAGCTGGTGTCGCCGCCGATGTCCGCCCGCGCCTCGAGGACCAGGCAGGACAGCCCCGCCTTCGCCAGGTACGCCGCCGCGACCAGGCTGTTGTGCCCGGCGCCCGCGACCACCACGTCGAAGGTCTCGCTCATTCCTGCGGTGCCTCGACGGGGCGGGCGGACCCGCCCAGGTACAGAGCGCCGATCTCGGGGTGATCGAGCACCTCGCGGCCGGTGCCGGTGAGCCGGATGCGCCCGTTCTCCATGACGACACCGTGGCTGGACAGGGCGAGGCCAGCGCGGGCGTTCTGTTCGACCAGGAGAATGGTCTTGCCGCTGGCGTTCATCAGCCTGATCGCGTCGAAGACCGTCTTGAGCACCTTCGGCGCGAGGCCGACCGACGGCTCGTCGAGGATCACCAGCGCCGGGTCGAGCATCAGGCACCTGGCGAACTCGACCAGCCGCTGCTGGCCGCCGGACAGGCTACCCGCTTTCTGGCTGGCCCAGCCCGCGACCGCGGGGAACATCTCCTCGACCTCCGCCCGCCTGCGGGCGACCTTGTGCCGGTCGGCGAGGAGGTAGCCGCCGAGTTCGATGTTCTCGGCGACGCTCATCTCGCGGAACAGGCTGTGGTTCTGGGGCACGTGTACGATCCCGGCGGCCAGCACCTGCCGGGGCGCCCGGCCGGTCAGCGGCCGGCCGCGGAACGTGATGCTGCCAAGCCGCGGCCTGATCAGCCCGCTGATCGTGGCGAGCAGCGTGGACTTGCCGCAGCCGTTCGGCCCCACGACACAGGTGATCCCGCCCTCGGCGACCGCGAGGCTGACGTCCCGCAGCACGTCGCCGCCGCCGTAGCCAGCGGTCAGCCCGTCGATGACCAGCGCCGGAGCCTGGGCGGGTGGCTGATCAGCGGCCGGCTGGCTGGCCGGCGCGGCGGGCTCAGCTGGCCTGTTCATCGTCGTCCTCCGCGGTGCCGAGATAGGCGTCGAGCACGCGCGGATCGTCCCTGACCACCGACGGCGGCCCGGTCGCGACGATCGTGCCGTAGTCGAGCACCGCGATGTGGTGGCACAGTCCCATCACGAATTCCATGTTGTGCTCGACGATCAGGAACGTCTTGCCCGCGGCGTTCAGGTCCCTGATCCGCTCCGCCAGCTGGTTGACCAGCGAGGGGTTCACGCCGCCGGCCGGCTCGTCAAGCAACACGATCGCCGGGTCGGCGACCAGGACGTAGGAGAGCTCGAGCAGCTTGCGCTGGCCGTAGGACAGCGTGCCGGCCAGCTTGCCCGCGTGTCCGGCGATGCCGGTGAACTCCAGCAGCTCCATCGCACGCTGCCGGTCGGCCGGCCCGCCTGCCCTGGCGAGCGGATTTCGGAGGCGGTTTGATCCGCTGTGCTGGACCGCGATGATCATGTTCTCCAGCACCGTCAGCCGCGGGAAGATCCTGGTCAGCTGGAAGGTCCGGCCGATGCCCGCGGCGAACACCCGCTGCGGAGAGGAGCCGGTGATCTTCCCGCCCGCGAAGTAGACGTCGCCAGCGTCCGGCCGGTCGTACCCGGTGATGACGTTGAACAGCGTCGTCTTGCCCGATCCGTTCGGACCGATCAGGCCGGTGATGCTGCCCGGGAACACCCGGCCCTGATCTGCGCCGTTCGAGCCAGCCGCCGCCCTTCTCCGCGATCGTGGGGATCAGCCCCCGCGGCACGAACAGGATCACCGCGAGAAACAGCGCTCCGAGGAGGATCTGCGCCAGGTAGCTGTTGTTGAACGCCGTCGACATGTACTGCTGCGCAGGCGCGATGATCAGCGCGCCGAGCACCGGGCCGGTCACGGTGCCGAGCCCGCCGAGGAAGGCCATCAGCGCGATCGTGAGGTCGAAGAGCGGGTCGTAACCGGACTGCGGCAGGACCTGGCCGACGAAGAAGAACCACAGCGCGCCCGCGAGCCCGGTGATCGTGCCGGAGATCATGAACGCGGTCAGCTTGACCGGCATCGTGCGTACGCCGAGGCTGGCGGCGCGGTCCTCATCGTCCCTGATCGCGCGCAGCTGCAGCCCGAACCTGGACCCCTTGATCAGCCAGGACAGGGCTCCGGTGCCGACCGCGAGCACGAGCGCGAAGTAGAAGAAGCGCTGGTCGAATGTGACCGGATCCCACAGCAGGAACGGCGCGTCCAGCCCGATCGTGCCGTTGGTCAGGCCGGACAGGTCGCCCGCGGCCAGCTGGAAGATGAAGAAGATCGCGATCGTGATGACCACGAAGGTATGCCGTCGCACCCGGAGCGCGACCAGGCCGACCGGGATCGCGATCACCGCGGCGACGGCCGCGGCGAAGGGAAGCAGCGCGAACTCGGCCGAGCCGACGACATGCCAGGCCCTCGCCGCGATCGCCGCGGCGTAGGCGCCGCTCCCGAAGAACACCGCGTGGCCGAGCGCGATGTAGCCGCTGTAGCCGGAGAAGATATTCCAGGCCGCGGCGGCGGTGATGAAGATCAGCGTCTGGAACGCGATGCTGTTGACGGACTGATTGGTGAACGCCACCGGAAAGAGCGCGCACCCGGCCAGCACGACGGCGAGCAGGCCTGACTTGGCGCCGATGACCGTGCGCCGGCCGGCGGGCGGCTGCGATGGCTCCGCCGCTGGCCGCCCCTTCGCCGGCGTCCCGGCGGACGTCCCGGCGGTGGTCCCGGCCGGCGTCCCAGCCGGCGTCCCGGCCGTGGCGGGAGTCACTGTGCTCTCGCCGCTGGCCGGCCGAACAGTCCGGTAGGCCGGACCAGCAGCACGATCACCAGCGCCGCGTAGAAGACCACGACGGACCAGGACGGCTGCCAGATGTCCACGATGGACTCCACGGTCAGCATGAACACCGACGCGGCCAGCGCGCCGCCGATGCTGCCGAGCCCGGCCAGGATGATCAGCGCGAGCAGCCGGGAGATGAGGTCATATCCGCTGTTCGGGTTGAAGCCGCCGCCGCTGGCACCGAAGACCATCCCGCCCGCCGCGGTCACGGCGACGCCGATCCCGTACGTCAGGGCGGCCACCTTGTTGACGTCCACCCCGATCAGCAGCGCCGCGGTCCTGTCCTGCATGGTCGCGCGGACGCTCCGGCCGAACCTGGTCCGGTAGAGCATCAGGTACAGCGCGAGCACCAGCACGACGGCCATGCCGAACCCGAACAGGTCGATGTAGGGCAGGTGGAACCCGAGCAGGTACACGCTCCTGGTGACGTACCAGGCGTTCAGCGTCACGAAATTCGGGCCGAACACCAGGTACAGAGCGCCCTCGATGATGATCGCGATGGCATAGCTGGCCAGCAGCGACATCGATGTCCGCTCGCTGCCGCGCAGCGGGCGGATGAAGGCCAGCTGGATCAGCACCCCGATCACGAACATCGCGGGAATCGTGATCAGCAGGCCGACGAACAGGTCGATATGCAGGTGCACGGAGAGCGCGTAGCTGAGGTAGCCGCCGAGCACCACCATCACGCCCTGGGCGATGTTGATGATGTCGAGCACGCCGAAGATCAGGGTGAGCCCGACGGCCATCAGCGCGTAGATGCCGCCGCCGAGCACACCGTTGATCACGGCGCGGGTCAGCTCCGTTCCCATGACCCGCCTCCGCTAGCTGCCGCTCCGTGCACCCGCATGGTCAGCTCTTCCAGGCTGGCTTCGGGTTCAGGATCGCCACCGAGCCGGCCGTGCTGACCGGGAGAACCTGGACGTACTTGCCGTTCTGCCACTGGAAAATGTACGTCGTCGCCACGCCGTTGCGGCCGAGGGAGTCGAACTTGACCGGGCCCTGCACGGTCTGCAGCGTGACCCCGCTGTGCAGGTAAGAGATGATCTTGGCGTTGTCGGTGCCCTTCGTGGCCTCCACGGCCAGCTGCGCGACCTGGCCGACCGCGTAGCCCTCCGCGACATCAGCGTTAATGCCGGAGGCGGTGCCGTGGTAGATCTTGAGGTACTCGGCGACCATCTTCTGGCTCTCGGCATTCGGCGAGCCGCCGTACCAGCCGTTCGGCACCATGATGCCGGCCGCGTTGCCGACGCCGACGACCTTCGTGAAGGCGTCGCCCTGGTCAGGGCCGGCCGCCGCGATGAAGATCTTCGGCGTGAAGTGCTGCTGCTCGAATGCCTTCATGAAGGCGCCGACGGTCGGCACGTCGGTCGAGCCGAGCACGACGACGTCCGGGTTCTTGGCGGCGACGTTGTCGGCGGCCGGCGCGTAGTCGGGGACCTCGGCAGGGAAGATCTTCGAATAGACCGTCCTGACGCCGGCTTTCTGCAACGCGGTCTGGGTCAGCTGAACGGGCGGATCGGCAAATGGGTCGTCGGCCATCGGGTAGGCGGCCGTCTTCGGTCGCTGGCTGGCCGGCAGGGACGTCACCCAGTTCGCGAACGGCACCATCTCGTCGGCGATCGGCAGGCTCACGTCGAAGACGTTGTGCGCCTGTTCGTTCGCCGGAGCGGTGAACACGCTGGGCGCGCCGCCCGCCCCCTCGATGAACGCGAAGCCGTTTCGTGCCGCGACCGCCGAGGCCGGGGTGGTGAGCAGCGAGGAGAACGGCCCGAACGTCAGGTCCACATGGTCGGTAGAGATCAGCTGGGTGTAGTTGGTGACCACCTGGCCCGGATCACTGCGGTCGTTCAGGTAGATCAGCTTGACCTTGCGGCCGAGCAGCCCGCCCGAGGCGTTGACGTCGTGCACCCACAGCTTGTAGCCCCTCAGGAAAGCCTGGCCGTCGGCGGAGAAATCACCGCTCAGCGACAGCGAGGTGCCGATCAGGATTGGCTTCTTGGACGCCGGTGGCGCGCTTCCGCCGCTACTTGAGCAGGCGGCGAGCATGGCTACCAGAACGGCTGCTGACGTGCCGATAGCAAAGAACCGGGCGCGGTGAGAGCTCATCCCCGGTCCTCCTTCCGAGTTGATTGGATAACCCGATCAATCGCTGCTGGCGGGCTCGAGCCCGTCAGATATCTCCGCGTTCTCGCTGACCAGTTCCAGGCCGGCCGACCTGGCCTGGAGCACCAGCAAGGTGGCGAAGTCGTCCTCGCCGAATCCGTTGCCGACCAGGCTCTGCACCAGCTGGTGCACGGCCGACGCGATCGGCATCGGCACCTCGCGCTCCCTCGCCGCGGCCAGGCCAAGGTCGAAGTCCTTGCGCAGCAGCGACGAGGTGAAGGTCGGGTGGAAGTCGAGGTTCACGAGGGCCGGCGTCTTGTACCTGCTGAACGTCGAGCCCATGACACTGTTGTTGAGGCAGGCCAGCAGCGCCTGCCTGCTGATCCCGCTCTTCTCGGCCAGCACCGCCACCTCGGCGAGCGACTGGGTGACCACGCCGAGGATGAGGTTATGGCAGAGCTTGACGATCCGCGCCGCCTCGCCGTCGCCGACGTAGGTCGCGCCCGCGCCGAGCAGGTCAAGGTAGGGGCGGGCCACATCGAAGGCCGCGCGCGATCCGGAGACAGCGAAGGTCAGCCTGCCGACCTCGGCAACCTTGGGGTTGCCCATCACCGGAGCGGCGAGCAGCGCGCAGCCGTGTCCCGCGAGCACCCGCCTGACCTGCTCGGACGCCTCCGGCGAAACGGTGGAGCAGTCCACGACGACCATGGGAGCGCGGCCGCTGGAGATCAGCCCGGCCGGCCCGGTCACGGCGTCGATCAGGTCCTGCGACGTGCCGACCATGACGAACACGATGTCCGCGGAGCCGAGTTCTGCGGCGCTGTCCGCGAGCCTCGCTCCCGCGTCGCCGAGCGGCTCGGCCTTGGCCCTGGTGCGGTTGTAGACCGTGACGTCACGGCCCGCTCGCAGCAGCCGGTGCACCAGCGCCACGCCCATCCGCCCGGTGCCAAGCCATGCCAGCGAGTGCCGGTCACCTGGATCGGCCATATCGCCACCCTCGGTCGATGTCGCAATCGTTTGCACCAAGCCACTTGACGCCAACGTTTGCAGCACAGCGTGATGTATCCGGCACTGTCTTGTCAACGGGTGATTTTCCCGGCCAGTTCCGCGACGGCCAGCATATGACCGGACGGAGGCTAACTATCGGCTGCAAACGTGTGCAATGCTGACGGTCATGACAGACAGCCGGGTGTCGGCGGCAGTCAGCCATTGGGCGCCGCGTTTCATAGCCAACGGCATTGACTACAACGACTTCGTCCGGGTGACCGCCGGGATTCAGGGCTGGGACGCCTGGTGCGAGCAGTGGTGCCTGGCCGGGGCCGTGCACGAGAAGCTCGGCAGGGAGGCGCTCGCGGCCGGCCGGCGCCGCTCAGCGGGCACCCACCTGTCCCAGGCCGCCGTCTACTACCACTTCGCCAAGTTCATGTTCGTCAACGACATCGGCCAGATGCGGGCCGCCCACCTGATGGCCGTCCGGTGCGCCGACGACGCGCTGGCCTTCCTCGATCCGCCGGGCGAACGCCTCGAGATACCGTTCGACGGTGCGACGATCGCCGCGGTCTGCCGGCGGCCGGCCGGGCCTGGCCCGCATCCCGTCGTCGTGCTGATCCCCGGCCTGGACTCGGCGAAGGAGGAGTTCAGGCCGACCGAGGACCTGTTCCTCAGCCGCGGGATCGCGACGGTATCGGTCGACGGGCCAGGCCAGGGTGAGGCCGAGTACGACCTGCCGATCCGGCCGGACTGGGAGGTCCCCGGCCGCGCGATCATCGACGCGGTGACGCGCCTTCCCGGCATCGATCAGGCCAGGATCGGGATCTGGGGCGTGAGCCTCGGCGGCTACTACGCGGCCAGGGTGGCCAGCGGCGACGAGCGCGTCAGGGCGGCCATCTCGCTCTGCCCGGTCTACTGCCTCGGTGACATCTGGGAGCGCCTGCCCGACCTGAGCCGCGCCGCGTTCACGGTCCGGTCGAAGTCTGACTCGCCGGACCAGGCCAGGCAGCGGGCGGCGGAGCTGACGATGGCGGGCACATCCAGCCGGATCAGCGCGCCGATCCTGATCGTGGCGGGAAAGCTCGACCGGATCTTCCCCTGGCAGGACGCGGAGCGCCTGGCCACCGAGATCGGCCCGCACGCGGAATTGCTGCTGCTCGAGGACGGCAACCACGGCTGCGCCAACGTGGTGTACCTGCACCGCCCGTACAGTGCTGACTGGATGGCCAGCCGCCTGGGCGGCTGAGCCGGGGCCGACTGGATGGCCAGCCGCCTGGGCGGCTGAGCCGGG
>WNGG01009765.1_pt1 | contig 10465 bp, 11 predicted proteins | sample 5400661 | NCBI WGS metagenome assembly WNGG01 (sample SAMN13153372, study PRJNA577476) | soil metagenome | isolation source: 100 cm soil or saprolite under Garry oak tree replicate 1 | place: USA:California | collected 2016-06-15
AAACGCGTCCGCGATTTGCCGATCACAATGAATAAGCTCATTTGAAAGAGATTTACGATATTCTAGGTGAGTTTAAAACGCGACGTGGAGAGCGCTTTGCGCTCGCGACGCTTGTGAGCGCGGAAGGCTCAAGTTATCGACGGCCCGGAGCGCGGATGCTCATCTGCACAAATGGGAAAGCGGTCGGCTCGCTTAGCGCCGGTTGCCTGGAGGAAGAAGTGGTGTTGCGCGCGTGTGAGGTTTTGCACACAGGCGAACCGACAATCATGACTTTCGATACGCGAAGGCGTTTCGGATGTGCAGGAAAGATCGACATTTTCATTGAGCGCGTTTCGGAAAAATTCCTTACTGATCTTGCGGCACATCTCGATGCGCGGCGCAGTTGCTTGGCGGCAACGACGTTTGAAGGAAGCTCTGTAGGGGAAGCTGGTAGCTTCGGGTCTCAAAACCAAATGGTGCGTGAAAATCGGGAAGCCAACGGCTTCCCCGACAGTCCCTTCATGCAGGAAATTCATCCTCCGATTCGGCTTTGGATTTTCGGCGATGGCCCGGATAACGCGCCGATTCGCAAACTGACCGAGCTGCTCGGCTGGGAAACAATTGAGATTGTCGATCCAAATGCGATCTCGATCGAGACGGATGAATGGACGGCAGCGATCGTAAAATCGCACAATTACGGACGCGATTTTGTCGCGTTGCAAAAATTACTTCCACTGAATTTGCGCTATGTTGGTCTGATCGGTCCCCGAAAGCGCCGCGATCAATTACTCGGCGACCTTCTCGACATCGGAGTCGCAATCAATGCCGGTTTCTTTGCGCCGGCTGGACTCGATCTCGGCGCGGAAACGCCAGCAGAAATTGCGCTGGCGATTGTTTGTGAGATTCAGCGCGTGTTTGCCGGAGGATCCGGTGAATCGCTACAGGAACGAAAGATGTCGATCCACGGAACAACCGCGCAAACAGGTGGACATGCCAAACTCGACGGCTTAAAGCCGTCGAGTTTATAGCAGCCGGCAGGTCTCGAAGGCATGCTGAACATCGGCGCGGTGATTTTGGCAGCGGGCGAATCGTCGCGCTTTGGCCGGCCAAAACAACTCATTCAATTTCGCGGCAAAAGTCTGGTGCGCCGAATTGCTGACGCGGCGGGGGGGGCGGGCTGCGAACCTATCGCAGTGGTCGCTGGCAGCGAAGCCGAAAAGGTCAGAGCCGAATTACGCGGTGCCCGCGTAAAGATTTTTGACAATCAAAATTGGCGCGCAGGAATCGGAGGTTCCATTCGGCTGGGCGTGCAGGGATTGATCGACATACAAGCGAAGCCCGAGGCGATCGCGCTTCTTGTCTGCGATCAGCCCTTTGTAGACGCGCGCACGATTGCGCGACTTATCACGCTGCGAGAAAAAACGAAGAGAGCAATTGTTGCGTCAAGTTATGCGAACACATTGGGAGTTCCGGCGCTCTTCGATCGTTCCTGTTTTCAAGAGCTCCTCGCGCTCGATAATGCAACCGGCGCAAAGATGGTCATTCTCTCGAACCGCGAACGCGTCGCGGAGTTTCCGTTTCCGGAAGGCAAGATCGACATCGACACGCTCGACGATTACGAGAAATTGATTGGAAGGTAGCGCGAGCCTCCGGCTTGCGAATCGCTAACCCGCAAGCGGGACGCTCGCGCTACAACATCACCTTCCGCCGAAAAGCTTCCGAAACGATCTAAAGAAGCGGCCCGGGAAGGTCGCCGCTTTTGGGGGAAGACCCTGCAACTGTTGAGCAAACGGCATTTCCTGACCGCCATGCACTTCACAGGCAACGGTCGGCACCTTGTCGGCGGGCAAATCGATCTCGTAAGCGGTCCCAACGGCCTGGCAGCCGGTGGTGGCGAGCTGATTTGAAATGGAACAGACCATGGCGTGCTGGATCGGCATGGTTGGTTGCAACGCCTCGGGCGGATAACGCTCCGCCGCTTTGTTCATTACTTGTGTCCAGACTGGGAGCGCGAGCGCAGCGCCGTAGCCACGCGGAATGATCGTTGCCGGCTGATCAAATCCGACCCAAACACCGCAGGTGAGCGTACTAGTGTAACCGAGAAACCATGCGTCCTTGTAATCGTTGGTCGTGCCAGTCTTGCCGGCGGCCGGTAGTTTGAAGCCCAAGGATCTCGCGCTGGCGGCAGTCCCGCGAGTTAAGACTTCTTCCATTAACTGCGAGGTCATCCAGGCCGCGCTCGGATCGAGTGTCGGCATGGAGATATGCGCCGCGCGAAAAATTGGTTTGTGCTCCTGATTATCGATGCGCTCGATGAGGTAAGCCTGCTTGCGCACGCCAGCGTTGGGAAAGACGGAGTAAGCGGCGGTAAAATCTTTCAGATCCGTTTCGAACGAACCGATGTAGATCGCTGGCCCGTGCGGAGCATTTTGGGCAAGACCGAGCGTGGTGGCGACTTTCTGCACAGCATCCAGTCCCGCGAATTGACCGACGCGTACGCTCATTGTGTTGCGGGAATGGATAAGGCCGTACGAGCAAGGCAGGATGCCGCCGTAGGTTCCATCGGAATTTCCCGGGGACCAATTTCCGGCGCCTTCAATTTCCCCACGCTGAATGGGGCCGTCGTTGATAGCAGCGCCCGGCAACAGCCCATGGGTGAAAGCGAGCGCGTAAACGAAGGGCTTAAAAGCAGAACCGACCTGCCGATTTGCCGGGGAGAGCGCCCGATTGAATTTGCTTTGCGAGTAATCGCGGCCACCGACGAGCGCGCGAATGCCCCCACTTGCGTTGTCGATCGCCACAACCGCGCCTTCCAGATATGGCATCGACGAATCCCCCTCTCCGTTCTCCGGCGGCTGATAATTTGCTTTCAGCGGATGATGAAAATTGGATTGATGCTCGATTTTCGTGAGTTGAGTCTCGAGCGCCTTCTGCGCCGCATTTTGTACGGCCGAATCGAGCGTCGTATAAATAAAAAGGCCGCCATTATCGATCTGGTCCTGCGTCAAGACCAGGTTCAAATCCCGCTGCACGGCGTCCATCGCGTAATTTTCCTGGATAAAAGGCAAACGTTTGGGATGCGGAGTGATTTTCGCGCTTTTTGCCTGTTCGGCTTCCGCTGGCGAAAGTGTTTTCAACGCGACCATTCGATCCAGAACCGCGTTGCGCTCCATCGCCGCGCCCTCAGGATTTTTCAGCGGCGAAAAACGATTTGGACTTCGAATCAATCCAGCGAGGAGCGCGGCTTCGGGGAGATTCAGCTTCGATGCGCTCTTGCCAAAGTAAGCTTGCGAGGCTGTCTCAACGCCATAACAGCCGGTGCCGAAATAGATTCGATTAATGTAGAGCTCGAGAATTTGTTGCTTGGTGAACTGACGCTCGATGCGCAAGGCCACCATCGCTTCCAGCAATTTTCGACTGATGGTGCGGCCGCCCAACGGAAGGCTGTTGCGTGCAAGCTGCTGGGTAATGCTGCTGGCGCCTTCCTTGGCCGAGCCGCTCAGAACGTCGCGAATAAGAGCCCGCAGAATCCCGCGCCAATCAATCCCTCCGTGTTGATAGAAACGGGCATCCTCACGCGCCAGGACCGCCGCAATAAAAAGCGGCGAGACCTCGTTGAGCGAAACCTTTAAGCGGTTCGCGCCGGCAAGACGACTGTAAATTTTCCCATCAAAATCGAAAACTGTGTTTCGCTCGGGCATTTCGCCGACCTTCTTCATGTCGAACGTCTGCGCCCACGTTCCGTAAAACAGGAACAGGGCGAGACCACCGGCTGCAATTACAGCGAGCAGCGTGATCTTCCAGCCGTATCGGAAAAGTTTGCCGCGAAGGCTTTTCTTTGAAGATCGGAGGCGTGCGAAAAGTTTCATCGTTGAAGAGTTAAAGCGATGAAGCGTTCAAGCGGCGAAATCGCCATAACGTTCCAACTCTTCAACGCTCCAACGAACTACAAGCGCAGCTTCACTTCGCTCTCGTGTTGCTCGGTCGCGCACGGCGCATTCGTGGGCACGTCCGTCGTCGCGTCGCTGACTTGAACGATATTATTGTCGATCAAATATTTTTCGACTTCCTCGCCGCTGACATCCGCGAGCATTTTGCCGTTAACTTCGACACAGGGCGAAAGCGGTTGCCCGCTCTTGGTTTCCATTTCCCAGCGGAACGCCGGGTTCTGGATGATGTCCTTTTCCGTGTAAGAAAGATTGTATTTTGCCAGGATGGCACGCACGCCGGCGCTCCAGCCACAATAAGTCTTCAGGTAAGCGGTAATTTCAGGCGTTTGCATTCACCAATATACCACGAAGCGACCGCGAGGAAAGCGTCGAAGCGTTTCCCGCGCCGTAGGCTTGGCGGAGGCGGGTTGTTGGAATCAAAGCCCTGAATGGTTGACGCTTCCCCAAGGCTTTGCGATGAACGTCCTCCCATTGGCATCCCGCCTGCGCCTCGTGAAGGTTCACTGAGCGAAGCACTCCAACTTCACAAATTCTCGATCTCGGTCCGAAGATCTTCTTTTGTTTTGCCGAGTTTCTGCTCCAGACGCCCGAGGAGCTCATCGTCCTTTCCTTCAGCAAATGCCAGATCGTCATCGGTCAATTGACCATATTTTTGTTTCAGTTTGCCTTTCACTTCATTCCAACTGCCTTTGAACTGTAGCTTCGTCATGGTAACAGAGTTTCGTTTGTCCGATGAACATTGGTCGCGTTTCAGGAAGCAGAACCCGATCATGTCCAGCGAAAAATCTTATCGCGAATCGGCGATGGCCTTGTTGCGGTTGTGAAATTTCCGGCGCATAACTTCGGAGAAATGAAGTCGCTAATGTTTATTGCACTTTTGCTGCTTTCGGTGTCAATCCTCGCATTCGCCGAAGAAAAAGTTACACCCCCGCCCAGAGTTTATCCCGTCGCGTTACCGAACTACGACGAAGAGACCGCCACACGACTTCAAATTTTCCTGGACAATAGCGATTTTGGTCCCGGCAAGATCGATGGAAAGATGGGCGAATTTTTTCGCAAAGCGCTCATCTCCTACAAACACGCCCACGCCATGCCAAAGACTGGCGCGGTCGATTCCTGGCTGCTCGATCAGGTGCCCGAGACGTACACCACCTACACGATCAAAGGAGACGATCTGAAATTTATCGGGTCGATCCCCACCGGTCATGCCGAACAAGCGACATTGAAATGGCTGCCTTACACTTCGCTGCTCGAGTTTGTCTCCGAGCGTTATCATGCCGCGGAGTCTTATATTCAGAAGCTGAATCCGGGCAAAGACTGGGAACATTTACAGCCGGGCGAAGTTCTCAAGGTGCCGAATGTCTTACCCTTTGAAGTCGAAAAATTCACAGAGGAAAAGGTTCCTGAGAATCCCGCGTTCGCCGCGCGTAAAACCTTTGTCGACACGAAAGAACATCTGCTGGAGGTGTTCGACAACGACCAGCTCGTCTGCGTCTTCCCGATCACGCCAGGATCGACAACGCTGCCAGCGCCGGTCGGTACATGGAAAATTCTCGGCGTCAACATCTGGCCGTGGTTTCGCTACGACGAAGGCATGCTCAACTACGGCGTGCGCACGGAGAATTACTATAACCTTCCGCCCGGCCCGAATAATCTCGTCGGGGTTCTTTGGATGGGTCTGAACAGGCCCGGTATTGGCATCCACGGTACGAATAATCCAGAGACCATAGGCCGCGCCGCAAGTCACGGTTGCATCCGACTAGCAAACTGGGACGCCGCGCGAGTGAAAGAGCTAGTGAGCGTGGGCAACACGGTCATCATTTTTTAGAGTAGCGCATGCGTCTCGCTTGCGATTTAGCACCACTCGCAAGCCAGAGGCTCGCGCCTCTGTGAAAAATTTCTCGCGCGGAATCGCGACCTCGAGCGTCTAGGCTTTAGATCGCAACATGATGGATGCCAATGAGCGAGAAATGTATCGGGCGGCCATTCACGGCGATCGGGACGCTTTCGAAATGATCATTCGCACACACAGCCGCACACTTTTCGCCATCGCTTACGGCATTTTGCAGAACCGCGAGGAAGCGGAAGATGCCGTGCAAGATGCTTTGGTTAAGGCTTGGAAATCACGTTGGCGCGTCCGCGATCCGGAAAAATTTCCCGCGTGGCTCTGTATGATCATGCGACATCGCGCTCGCGATGTTTTTCGGAAACGGCGGATCCTTCCGCTTCCCGAGGAAATTGCCGAACAACCTGAAACCGAAGCAATCGACGGGACTGCATTAGATCGACAATTACATTCGGCGCTCGCCGCGTTACCCGAACTTCACCGCAGCGCACTCACGCTCCGTTACTTCGAAAAGATGGATTACCAATCAATCGAGAAATTGCTCGGCCTAAGTAACGGCGCATTGCGCGGAATTCTAGGACGGGCGCTCGTGTCGATGCGCAAACAACTCAAACCGGCCCTCGCTTCACTTGAGTAACGCCATGCCAGCCATTCACGACAAGATCGACAGCTACCTTGCGGCCGATTTGCACAACGACCTCTCGGACGAGGAGCGCCACGAATTACACATGCATCTCGTCGAATGCGCCAATTGCCGCCGACTTCATCAGGAGACAAAAATCATGAACAAAATTCTCGAGGAGAAATTCACCGCCGAAAAACCGGACCCGGCGTTCGAACAACGAATGCTCGCTGGTTTTCGCAATCGCGTCCCCCAGAAAGCGGGTGGCATCGCAAAGTTGATTATCGATCTCATGCGGTTCCGTGCGACACAGATCATCGCTGTCGCCGCACTTCTTCTCGCGCTTGTGCAGGTGGGGAGAATGATCACAGGCGAGGGCGCAATCGCGTCGCGCAGTTCGGGGTACCTTGGTAGTAAGGAATTTCCCGCGCAACCAGCGCAAGCGCCGCTGCCATCGTCGAATGAAATTCGCGCGTTAAGCAAATCCGCAAATCGCGACAATGAATCTGATCAGTTCGCTGCGGGAAAAACCTTTGCGCGTGGCCAGGTTGCCGCTGCCCCTGCGGCACCTAAAGCAGAACCAGAAGACAAGAAGCAAGCGCGCGCTGAAGTCGAAGGCGCGATGGTCACCGAATCAAACATTCCGGCCGCTGAAGAAGCGGGACCGAACCCTGTTGAGGTTCCTGCGCCTGCGCTTGCGAATCGCAAACTCATCCGCAACGCGAATGTCCAGTTCGAGATCGTTAGTTTCGATGACGCCGTCCAGAAGATCACTGCGTTCGCGAACGAAGAACGCGGTTATGTGGCTACGACAAGCTCTGAAAAACAGACGAACGGAAAACTGAAAGGTGAAATAGTCGTCAAGGTTCTTCCGGAAAATCTTGATCATTTTCTGCAAAAGATTCGCGCTCTTGGCGAACTAAAGAACCAAACGCTCGGCACCGAAGACGTTACGAAAGCGTATTTCGATACCGATGCACGGCTCAAAAACGCGCGCGTGATGGAGCAGCGCTTAATCGACATGTTGAAAACGAAGACGGGCAAAGTCTCCGATTTGCTTCAGGTTGAAAAAGAGCTTGGGCGCGTGCGCGAGGAGATCGAGAAGATGCAAGGCGAGCTCAAGTATTGGGATTCGCAGGTGCAATTCGCGACCGTGACGATTTCTCTGTCGGAGAAAGACATGGAGGAACCGGCAGCGTTCTTGCTAAAGGAACGTGCTCAGCTTGCGCTTTACGCGCCTGATGTAGAGAAGACCTACAACAACATCAAAGGCCTCGCGTCGCCAAAAGTGCAGATCACAAATGCACAGCTCGATCGGGATTATTCCGGACGCGTTTCGGCACGGGTGAGCATGTTGATCGCGCCGGAAGAAGGCGATTCTGTGATCGCTCGCGTGAAGGGCTTTGGACGCGTGGAAAATTTCCAAGTGCAGTCGGAACGCATCGCGCAAGGCGGCACCGGTATGTCGAAGAACGCAAAAACCAAGCGGGACAAAGTAGAACTGAACGTTACGATCTCGCGCGAGGAACAGGAACAAGCTTTCCAGCAGACCAGCCTGCGTATCCGCACGTCGACCGTTGACGAAAAGGCAAAGGAACTTCGCAATCTGACCGAGAAACAAAATGGGCGCGTCCGCACTTCTACTTTCAGTCGCGATCCAGACGGGCGCGAAGTGGCCAGTGTCTCGCTGCGGGTGCCAATGAAAAATTACTCGGTGCTCATGCAATCGCTGAACTCTCTCGGCAAAGTTGAAGATGTAAGCGTGCAGCGACAGGACCGCACTGGCGCACAGATTGACGAAGCAAGCGCGCCGGCGGATATCTCGATCCAGGTTTACAGCCAGGGCAACATCGTTTCATCCGAGACCGGTCTCTTCGCGACGGTGCGCCGAACATTGGCGCAGAGCGCCGCGGCGATCATGTGGAGTTTACGGATGATTGGCGTTGCGGTGGCGTTTCTCGCACCTTGGGCGATTGCGATTATCCTAGCCGTTTGGATCGCGAAACGGATCGCGCGAGCGCGGGCAAAGTAGCGCATGCGTCCCGCTTGCGCTTTTTTCTGGTTCGCAAGCCAGAGGCTTGCGCTACCTTACAGCGAGTCATATTTTAGATGGGAGGATGTCGATGAAAGCTACCAGCGGTATCAGCCTCGATAACGCGGCAGTCGCCGCTACGCCAAAGCATCTGTTGCAATTCGCCGTGGATCAGCGCTACGACGATTACACGCCGGTCGATCACGCTGTGTGGCGGTTTATCATGCGACAGAACATTTTTTTCCTGAAGGAGTACGCGCACAAAGTTTATTTCCAGGGGTTGCTCGATACCGGCATTTCGTTCGAACGCATCCCGCGCATCCAGGAGATGAATGACATTCTCGCGAAGATCGAATGGGGCGCGGTGGCGGTGGATGGATTTATTCCGCCGGCGGCCTTCATGGAATTTCAGGCCTACAAAGTTCTCGTGATCGCGTGCGACATGCGGCAAATCCATCACATCGAATACACGCCCGCGCCGGACATCGTGCACGAAGCAGCCGGACATGCGCCGATCATTGTCGATCGTGAATACTCAAGGTATCTCCAGCGCTTCGGTGAAGTGGGCGCGAAGGCGATGTCGTCGAAGAAAGATTTCGAGCTCTACCAAGCGATCCGACACCTATCGATCTTGAAGGAGCAGTCGAACAGCGATCCGAAGGAAGCCGAAGAGGCCACGAAGCTGGTTGAACAACGGCAGAAAACTTTGGGTGAACCATCCGAGATGGCGCTGCTCTCGCGCTTACATTGGTGGACAGTCGAGTATGGACTCATCGGCACTTTAGAGAATCCGAAGATTTATGGCGCGGGATTGCTGTCATCAATTGGCGAATCGGTCTCGTGCCTCGAACCGGCCGTGAAGAAGATTCCCTACTCCATCGACGCGGCGAATACGCCGTTCGATATCACGACTAAACAGCCACAGCTTTTTGTCTGTCGCGATTTCAAACATCTCGCGGATGTGCTCGAAGAATTTGCCAGCAAGATGGCCTATCAAGTCGGCGGACTGGAAGGCATTCACAAGGCGATTGAGTGCAACAACGTCGCGACCTGCGAATACTCATCTGGGCTGCAAGTCAGTGGTGTATTCACCGAAGTGGTCACGGACGAAAAGGGACAGCCCATTTATTTGCGGACGACCGGAAAGACTGCGCTCGCGTTCAAGGAGAAAGAGCTGCCCGGACACGGAATCGATTATCATAAGGAAGGATTCGGGTCGCCGATCGGCAAATGGAAAGAAACTGAGATCGCCGAAGGCAAGAAGGCGAAGCTCGAATTCGAAAGCGGCGTTACCGTGGAAGGAAAGATCGACAAAATACTTCGCCGCGACGGCAAACTGTTGCTTATCACTTTCTCGAATTGCCGTGCGAAATACGGCGACGGCGTTTTGTTCGATCCGGATTGGGGAACCTACGACATGGCGGTCGGCGAACGGATTGCCTCGGTGTTCAACGGCGCAGCCGACAAGGACGCCTACAATCAGGTCGCGCTCGTTCCAAAAGAGCGCACCATCAAAGTTCCATCCGACGCAAAGCGAAAGCGCCTCGAAAACCTTTACGCACAGGTGCGCAAGATCCGCGAGAGCAAGACGGGTTACGAGCGGCTCGGCGAAATCTGGGAGACGCAGCAAGCCGAGCATCCGGAGGATTGGTTATTGTCGATGGAGATTTTCGAAATACTCGATACGACTGATCAACAGCCTGAATTAAAAGCGAAGATCGAAAAATTTCTCAGCCAGAAAAAAGCCACCACCAAAGATTTCTCGACCTTGATTGGATGGGGATTTCGGCTAGTCGAGTACCACAAAAAGCCGGAGTATCAAGCGACGATGCACGCGTCGCAAAAGTGACACAAGTGTTTCGCTTGTGTCATTCCGAGCGCAGTCGAGGAATCCCGCGGTAGCGTCTTAAAGGTAAAACTACGGGATTCTTCGACTCCGGTAGCTTCGCTCAGAATGACAGGTGGTTTGAGAGCCATCAAACGCTCTCATCCTTGAAATGGGGTTTGCCTTTCAGGGCTTTCGCATACTCATCCTT
>WNGG01022803.1_pt1 | contig 10465 bp, 6 predicted proteins | sample 5400661 | NCBI WGS metagenome assembly WNGG01 (sample SAMN13153372, study PRJNA577476) | soil metagenome | isolation source: 100 cm soil or saprolite under Garry oak tree replicate 1 | place: USA:California | collected 2016-06-15
TTTGGAACACCTGCGTCGTGCAATTGTTCGCGTAGCTCGGCAATATTGATATCAACTGCGCTAAGCAGCACGAGCGCCTCGCCCTTGGCCTCGTCCTGCACGCCGATGATGGCGATGGGGCGTTCGTCTCTTCCCGATAGTCCCAATAGCTCGATAATTTTGTGTTCGATCGCTTCGTGCGGCACCATTTCGCCGCCGATTTTCGAAAAACGTGAGAGGCGACCTTCGATGTAAAGAAATCCGTCTTCGTCGAACCGGCCAATGTCGCCGGTCTTCAACCAGTCGTCGCGCAGAACTTCTGCAGTTCGTTCCTGATCGTGCAGATAGCCTTCGAAAATATTGACCCCGCGCAGCCAAAGCATTCCGGGATCGAACAGCGAAAGTTTTCGACCGGTCTCCGGTTCACGGATCTCTGCAGCGATACCCGGCGCGAGTCTCCCAACTGATCCCAAACGGCTGGAGGGCTGCACATGTTCGCCGGGTTTTTTCGGCTCGGGATCAGGCAAATTGACGCTGACTACCGGCGCAGTCTCAGTCAGCCCATAACCCTCGAAAACTTTTTTTCGGAAGCGTTCCTCAAAGTGTGTAGCCAGTTCGAGCGGCAATTTTTCGGCGCCGGTAATGATGAGGCGCAAGCTGCGGAGCTGCTCCGGCTCAGCTTTGCGCAAATACAGGCGCAAAAAAGTGGGCGTTAGGAGCAGGAACGTCAGCTCATATCGGTCGATCAGGGCTGCGCATTTCGACGCGTCCAATGGGTTCGGATACGTAACGATGCGCACACCTTCGATGAGCGGATACCAAAGTGTGACCGTTGATCCAAATGTGTGAAAAAACGGCAGCGACGCGAGAATGGCGTCGGTTTTCTTCGCATCCAGCAGTTGCCGAAATTGGAACACATTTCCCACGACGTTGCGGTGACTCATCACCGCTCCTTTCGGTTCGCCGGTGGTTCCGCTGGTAAAAAGCAATACTGCTTCGGCGTGCCCGCCTTTTTTCGGGATCTTCAGAAGCGGCAAGAGCAAGCGCGCGGGAACCACGATCGAGACGATCCACCACAGGATAATTTGGCGTTTCATTCGCGGCATCAGTTCATCGAGTTTCAAGACGCGTTCGGGCCACGGAAAATCGTCGAGGCGTTCGATGAACGGCGTCGCTGAGATTGCGACCCCGAGATTCGCGCGCCGGCAGCAGGATTCATTCGCCCCGCGTCCCATGGTGAAATTAAGGTCCACGGGGGTTTTATTCGCCAGGATCACTGCCAGATTCGCCATCATCGAACCCTTGCTGGCGGGCAAAACGATCGCAATTCGCTCGTCGGGAAATTCCTTGCGCAAATGGCGACTCAATGCCGACGCTGCGCCGAGCAGTTTCGCGCGACTTAGGCTGCTATGATCGATTCCATCTATCACCGCTGTGGCAAACGGTCTGCGCTTAAGGCCGCGGACGCATTCTTCGGCAAGATGTCGCTCCAGTGAAGGCCGGCGGCTGAAACAGAATTCGCCTAGCTTGAGCAACTCCTCACGCATGGTGGCAATGTCTGCCGACTTTGCGTCGAGTGGTCTGCCGAAAGCGACGGTGACCGGATACGGGATTCGCTTCGGAAATTTTCTGAAAAATTTTCCGCCTTGGAATGAAAAGATCGATCCCCAGAGTTGGTCTAGCCAAACCGGCACGACCTGGGCCTGGGCGTGGCGCGCAATGACTTCATATCCGCGCTGCAAACGCAATAGTGTTCCCCTTCTTTCCAACTCGCCCTCAGGAAATACACATACGATCTCTCCGGCGGCGATTCGTTCCGCAGCGGCGCGCACTGCAGCATGCGAATGCCGGTTGCTGATCGGAATACAGCCGAGAACGCGCAGGATCGGATGCAAAATCCGTTTGTGATAATACTCCTGGTCGATGACGTAACGAATCGGCCGTGGGCAGGCGAGCTGCAGGACGAGCGCGTCCACCCAGCTGATATGATTCGGCACAAGAAGAAAACCGCCAGCCGGTAAGTTCTCCAGACCAAGCGCAGAGACGCGATAAAAGCAGCGCACCAGTGGTCGGCCGAAGAAATAGAGAACGCGTTCCGCAGTGGATTGGGGCCGCATGGTTTATGATTTACAATCGGCGCACGCCAAACTGCAATCGGCAATTGTTCATGGAAGCTAGCCGCGGAAAACCGTTGACGGGCTCGTATGTGGCCCTTGCTCTGCTCCTGGCCATCAATCTTTTCAATTACATCGACCGGCAGATTCTCGCCGCGCTTGAGCCCGATATTCGCGCCGCGTTTTTTGCGCCTAACGATCCGAATGCGATGATGCGGACCGGCTGGTTGGGCGACGCGTTTTTTGTCACGTACATGGTCAGCGCGCCGATTCTCGGCTTGCTCGCCGATCGAGTCTCCCGCTGGATCATTATTGGTTCTGCTGTGATTTTGTGGAGCCTGGCCAGCGGCGGCTCCGGTCTGGCAGCGACATTCACCATTCTGTTTGCGACTCGAATCTTCGTGGGGATCGGCGAAGGCGGCTACGGACCGGCGGCACCGACAATCTTGTCCGATCTCTTCCGGATCGAAATACGCGGTCGCGTCATGGCGATTTTTTATGCGGCGATTCCTGTTGGGAGCGCCCTCGGGTATGTAATCGGCGGGCTCATCGGTGCTCACTTGGGCTGGCGTTGGGCATTTTATCTCGTCACACCGCCGGGTTTGTTGCTTGGCCTTTTGTCTTTCTTGCAACGCGATCCGCGAGTCGGTGCCGATCACGTGGTGCAGAAAACGCCACGTCGCAACCTGGCAGATTACGTGAGACTCTTCCGGACGCGTTCGTATCTCATCAACTGCGTCGCTCAAACGTTGATGACATTTGCAACAGGTGGCCTGGGTTTTTGGGCATCAGCATATCTCCGTTATCGGAATCAAAGTCCGGATGTAGGAATGACGATATTTGGCCTGATCACCGTCGTAGCAGGCCTGGTGTCGACTTTGCTGGGAGGTGTTATTGCGGATAGATTACGTTCGCGTTTCGCCGGTTCTTATTTCTGGGTTTCAGGTATCGGAATGCTGATCGCGTGTCCGTTTTTTATTGCAACACTTTATACGCCCTTCCCTGTGGCGTGGATTCCAATGTTCGTCGCGATCTTTTTCCTGTTTCTGAACACAGGCCCCTCAAACACGGCTCTGGCCAATGTTTCGTTGCCAGCCGTGCGCGCGACGGCCTTCGCCGTCAACATTCTCGTCATCCACGCGCTAGGCGATGTGCAAGCATTCTGGCTCCTCGGCTACATCGGCGGCCACACGAACATGCATGTGGCATTTCTGGTTGTATCCGGAATTATTCTCCTCTCCGGCCTGGCCTGGCTCGTCGGTGTGAAATATCTTCCGGCGGACACTGCTGCGGTAGAAACAGCCGGAACCGTCTGAAAGTTCGTCCAGTCTCGGAAGCTTTATGTCGATGTTGCGCTGTTTACCGATGCTCTCGCTAATTTGGCTGACAAGCAACGCTTGCGCAGACGGCGTTCCCGATGATTGCACACAGCTTATCTTGGGAATTGCGCCGACTTGGGATTCGATGCGCGGCGAGGTGCGATTGTTCGAGCGACCACACGGGGGCGACTGGGTAGTTGCGGCGGGGCCGTTTCCCGTTTTGTTCGGCAAGAATGGCCTTGCCTGGGGAACAGGACTGGCAGGACAAAACGAGCCGGGCCTTCGGAAAAAGGAGCGGGATGGCCGCGCGCCGGCAGGGGTTTTCGAGATCGGCCAGGTGTTTGGGTACGACGCACACCTGCCGACCGGCGCTGACTATCCGTACCATCAAGTCACTGACGCAGACGTTTGGAGCGATGACCCGCGTTCGCCCAATTACAACCGACACATTGTGATTGATCCGAAGAATCCGCCCGACAATTACACTCACGAAAAAATGCGCTCGGGCGATTTTGCCTACCACTGGCTGATTGAGATTCGGCATAACTCCAATCCGCCTGTGCCCGGAGAAGGAAGCGCCATCTTCTTTCATATCCGGCGAGGCGTGAACAGGCCCACAACGGGCTGCACCACGATGGCGCAGGATAACCTCGTGAAGATTATCACCCCTCGTGAAGATTATCACCTGGTTGCGAGCAAAGCGCCATCCTTGCTACGCATTGTTGCCGGCGGCGGAGTATGAAAAGAAATGGCGCGCGTGGAATTTGCCATCGCCGGATGCCTTCCGCGGCACGGTTTCACCGGCTCATTGAATCTCGCAATGGATTGGTTAGTGTGTCGTTAGTCATTATGCCACGACGAAAACGTCCCAATCCTCAATCGGAAGAGAACATCCGCCGCATCGACACCAAACCGCGCGCCAAAAAGCAGACACATGGGTTTCAAGTCCATTTCCTGCGCGGAGACCGTGTGGTGACCAGGATGTTCAGCGACAACGTGTATGGCGGAAAGCAAGCCGCGCGGCGTGCCGCCCGAAAATTCAAGCAGTCGATGCTGCGCCGTCTGCCGCGGAGGAAATTTCTCGGCGGGTAGATTCTTCGCGGTCGGAATGCCATTTCCGCCGGTACGCCTTCCAACATCGTAGAAAGCCCGGTGCAAAATCCTCCGGTCTCGCCGAGGTCCACCCGTCAACTATGGCCGGCGGGAGAAACACTCCTGTTTCGATTTCGCATTTGTCAGGGGAAAGATCTCCGGTGATTACGCCGCGATAGAGCCAGATAAACTCATGGTCGGTGCCTGGTGAAGCGGTGATCTTCGAAATTCTCTTAAGCGGAACATCAACGCCTAACTCCTCTTTCAGTTCGCGCCCCGCTGTTTCATCGTAAGTTTCTCCAGCGGTTACATGGCCGGCCGCGCTGGAGTCCCACTTCAATGGATGGCGATCTTTCCAACGAGAGCGTTGCTGGAGATAAAGGTCACCGCCCGCGCTGAAAATGAGGATATGAACGGCCCGATGCCGCAAGTTATTCCCATGCACTTCAGAGCGGCTGGCGCAGCGCCGGATTCGGTCGTTCTCATCGACCACGGGAAACAGCTCGCTGCCAGCGGTGCAGGTGTCTGGTCGAGGAGCCGGCGCAATCCAATTTGCAAGGCCGATCCATTCCAGCAACGATAATTCCTCTGCTCGGGCGTTCGGATTTATTTGCAGATCACGAGCGAGGGTGTCCCAATCAAGAACGTATTGCCGCAATAATTTTTTCAGCTGTTTTCGTCTCTGAGAAAAACCGACGCGGATCAATTTCAAAAGCAGTTCGTGATCGTGCGCAGGCATATCGAGGCGATCCCGCGGGAGGAGGCGCACCACTGCCGAATCGACATCAGGCCGTGGAAAAAAGACGGTTGCAGGAATCCTGCGCAGGTGTTTCACGCGATGATGCAGTTGCACGCGCACCGTCAGCGCTCCGTAATCATGGCTGCAGGGTGATGCGGAAAGGCGCATCGCCATCTCATTTTGTAACATCAACAGACACAATGATATAGGAGACGGATCGCCGAGAAATTTCAAAAGCAATTGGCTGGAAATGTTGTATGGCAGATTACCAATAAGTTTTACCTCGCGCTGCGCGAAAAGAACGCGCGGATCAAATTTCAGCGCGTCGATGTTGAGGATTTCAACTCGCTCGCCACGAAAGTGCTCGTGCAAAAAATTTGCAAGGCGCGCGTCCTTCTCGATCGCGAGAACGTGCGCGCCTTTCTCGAGAATGAATCTGGTCAATGCGCCCAAACCGGGCCCAATCTCGACCACATAATCTTTCGGATTGATATCGGCCTGATTGACGATCCAGCGAGCGAGGTTTTGGTCGTGGAGAAAATTTTGGCCCAGAGCCTTGGACGGCAAGACGCCGATTTCTTTAAGCGTCGCGCGTATGTCGGAAAGTTTCATTCGAATCTTGCGTGCCGCCGCAGATGGCATCGGAAACTCGCATGCTTGTTCACAAGTTATTCACGCAGGATTTCTGCGGTGCCGAACATGATAATCCGACGTCTGTAATCGCCGACGCCCCAATCCCTATTCATGCGACGGCAGCGCGCGGCGAGACCGTTTTCGTCGGCTCTTCAGGTACGTCTGCCGCGCCTCTTTCAAGGAAGCGCCTTCGAGAAAGTACGCCGTCGCCGCGCGACCCATCGCGTACGTTCCCGCGCCGGCGACCATCCCGCAAACCACGTTCCCCCATCCCGGAAAAAACTTCAGCATTGCGCGCGCGCCCTCACGAAGAAGCATTCCCACACCAACATTGGCCCCAAGCGCGGCAATGAACTCCGTCGCAGCGCGCAGACTCCTCTCTCTGCCGCTGATGTACATGATTCCCGAGACCATCAGCACCTGAAGCGACGTCAGAATGGGCAGGTCTGCCAACGGAATTGGTTGCGCGCCGATCGCGGCGCAGATCGCGGTTGTCGATTTGATCAGCATTTGTGCGACATGAAGCTGCGCGTGCCGGTCGCGCGAGATGCGAATCATCTCGATCTTTGCCTGGTTCGGCAATTCCGCCGCGAGCAGCGACATCAGGCGCTGCGTTTCTGCGGATTGCTTTTCGGTGATCCGAACTACAGTGAGGAGGCGATCGCGCACATTCGGTTGCGCATCGAGCGCCTCCTCCAATTGCACGACCCGCGTGGCAGAACCAAGCGAGACACCGATGATTTTCGTTTCGCCGGGCGGCGCAGTGATCTGTTCGTTTAAATCCGATCGACCATCGTCGAAAATGAAAATGATATCGGCAGGTTCGCGTCTGAGCTCGTCTTCAATTTGCGCCTGGACGGAGTTGCCCGCGCCACGCGCGTCCAGGATCGAGATGGTTCCATGACCGGGGATGATCCAGTCAGTCCAACGATGCACAGGCGTTAGTGTCACGTTCAGGCGCTGTTCGCGGTCCGAAGCAAAAATCGGATCAATGATTTGTTGCATGGGCATTTTACTCGAGCCAATGAAAAGAAATCGTGGTCGTCGCTGCTGGAGAAAGAGTTGCTTCAGCGGAGTTAATTCCCGCAGCACTGGACGGCGAATTTTTTCGGGAAGTTTGCCTGCCAAACTTTCCAGTCGTTCGGCAATTTGAACGAGAGTGCTTTGATTCATAGCGTCGCCACGTTAAATCGCTAAACCGTTACACCGTTACATCGGATTTGCGATTCAACGATTCAACGATCCAGCGAATTTAGTGTGCCTTTGATCCCGCAAAAAAGCACCAATGTGAATTTCGACATTTTGAATTCCACAGCAGTCTGCCTATAAAGCTTCATGAGTCTGAACATCGAAATACTTTCGAAAGCGGCGAACCAGGCGCGCGGGTTATGCATGGACGCAGTACAAGCCTCGCAATCGGGGCATCTCGGCCTTCCGCTTGGCTGCGCGGAAATTGGCGCAGTACTATTTGGCCACGCACTCAGGTACAATCCGGACCAGCCGCGCTGGATCAATCGCGACATCTTCGTGCTCTCCGGCGGGCACGGCAGCATGTTCCTTTATGCCTGGCTGCACATGAGCGGCTACGATCTGCCGATGTCGGAAATCAAACGTTTCCGGCAACTGCATTCGAAAACCCCTGGACATCCCGAATTTGGCGACACGCCGGGAATAGAGTGCACCACCGGCCCACTCGGTCAGGGTGTCGGCAACGCGGTTGGCATGTCTGTTGCGACGAATATGGCTGCAGCACGCTTCAATACCGACGAGCACAAAATTTTCGACCAGCATGTGGTCTGTTTATGCAGTGACGGCGACATGCAGGAGGGTGTCGCTTCAGAGGCATGCGCGCTCGCGGCCCATTGGGGTCTCGACAACCTTATTTTCATCTACGATTCAAACGCCGTGACGCTCGACGCCCCCGCGAAAGACACGCAGAGCGAGGATACCGGCAAACGGATGGAGGCCTACGGCTTTGATGTCCAGGAGATCGATGGTCATGACATGCGAGAATTTCTTGATGCGTTCGATGTCGCCAGGCGCCGCGATAACGGCAAACCGCAATTCATTATCGCGCATACTTTGATCGGCAAAGGAATTCCCGAAGTGGCGGGCACTTACAAAGCGCACGGTGAAGCAGGCGCAAAATTCGTCGATGCTGCTCGCAAGGCGCTCGGCTTGCCCGACGAGCATTATTTCGTCTCGCAGGACGTGTCCGGCTATTTTGCCGAGCATAAGAAGAAACTGCTTGTCGAGTACGGTCGCTGGGAAAAAACTTACGAAAGCTGGCGCTCGAAAAATCCTGATAAGGCAAAGCTGCTGGATGACGGCTTGGAGCGAAAAGTTCCCTCCGATCTTTTATCGGAGATCCCGGAATTTCCGAAAGATGCAAAGCTTGCGACGCGCAAAGCCGGCGGCGAAGTCTTGCAGCCGATCGCGCAGGCGATGCCGTTGCTTATGAGCGGCAGCGCTGATCTGTACGGATCGACGATGAATTACATTAAGGACGGCGGGGATTTTAGCCGCGACAATCCCGGCGGGCGCAACATTCGCTTCGGGATACGCGAGCATGGCATGTGCGCGATCCTCAACGGCATATCGTACCACGGGTTGTTTCGCGCGTCGGGCGCAACATTCACCGTATTTACAGATTACTGCCGGGCTTCGATTCGTCTGTCTGCCCTGGCCAAGCTTCCGAACCTTTACATTTTCACACACGACTCGATTGGTGTCGGCGAGGACGGCCCGACGCATCAACCTGTGGAAACCGTCAGCTCGGTTCGCTTGATACCAAACATCGATGTGATTCGTCCTGCTGACCCGGAAGAGACTGCAGGCGCATTTGACGCCGCGATGCAGCGGACCGATGGGCCGACGTTCCTGGCGCTCACCCGTCAGGCTGTTCCGACGTTGAATGAGATCGATGTGGACCTGCGGCGACAAGGAGTGCTCCGTGGCGGTTACGTCGCTAAAAAAGAAACCGGCAAACTCGAACTGATCATCCTTTCGTGCGGCAGTGAATTGCAGCACGGGCTGGCCGCGTCCAAGGAACTGGGGGCCGGGGTGCGCGTTGTATCGATGCCCTGCTTCGAACGATTCAATCGCCAGCCAAAAGAATATCGAGACGAGGTCCTGCCTAACGAATGCCGCAGACGCGTCGCGATCGAGGCTGGCGTGCCCGAGATTTGGTACGAGTATGTCGGCCTCGACGGGAAAGTCGTCGGGCTGCACCAGTTCGGCCTCAGCGCGCCTGGGCCCGAAGTGATGAAAGAACGCGGTATCGATGCGCAACATGTGATCGATGCGGCGCGCGAACTCGGCTGCTGAAAATCTGGAGCCGGTCGCCCTCGGACCGATCTGCGACGCGCCTCCAAAGCGGCGCGCCAACTCCAGCTCGTTTCATTAAAACGCTTCTTCTGATCCGCTCACGTTGCGCGCGCGAGTTTCGAAACGGGTGTATTCCTTCAGGAATGTGAGCGGAATTTCGCCGACAGGGCCGTTGCGCTGCTTGGCGATGATCAACTCGGCTTCGCCGGCCTTTTCCACGCGCGCCTCTTCGTCTTCTTCGTACAGCTCGGGCCTAACGAGTAACCCGACCAGGTCCGCATCCTGCTCGATCGAGCCAGATTCGCGCAGATCGCTCAACCGCGGTTTGCCGCCGGTACGCTGTTCTGGCTGGCGATTTAATTGCGCCACGACAATGACGGGAATTTTCAATTCTTTCGCCAGCCCCTTGAGTCCTGCTGAAATTTCAGAGATTTCCAATTGGCGATTATCCTGTGCGCGGCGGGAGGTGGATCGTAGCAATTGCAAATAATCGATGATCAAAAGCTGCACCTCCTGCTGCGCCTTCAGTCGGCGCGCTTTCGCGCGCAATTCCAAAATGCTCAGGCTGGCGCTGTCATCGATGAAGATTTTCGCCTCCGCCAATTTTGACGCTGCGGCAGTTAGGCTCGGAAAATCGCGCTCGCCCAAAAAGCCGTCGCGCACCCTTTGCAGGTTTACGCGGGCGCGAGAGCAAAGAAGTCGTTGCACAAGTTGTTGACTGCTCATTTCCAGGCTGAACACGCCCACGGGCAGTTTTTCGTTGATCGCCACATATTCGGCAATGTTCATGGCGAGCGCGGTTTTGCCCATGCTCGGTCGCGCTGCAATCACGATCATTTCCGAAGGATGCAGGCCGCTGGTCATGCGGTCGAACTCGACAAAACCGGTTGAGATTCCGGTGATGCTGCCCTTGCGCTCGTAGAGCTTCTCGATGGTCTCAATGGCTTGCATCGCGTGATCTTTCATCGACAGCATTTGCCCTTTGAACCGATCTTCGCCGACCTCGAAGATTTTCTGTTCCACTTCGTCCAGCAGACTGTCGACCTCGTCCTGCTCTTCGTAGGCACGACGGACACTCTCGGTGGCGGCGGAAATGATCTGGCGCAGAATGTATTTGTCGCGGACGATGTCCAGGTAGTACTGCACGTTGGCGGCGGTCGGAACGAACGTGAACAAGTTCGTGACGGATGCCGCTCCGCCGACGCTGTCGAGCAAGTTCCGATCACGCAACACCTGTGTGAACGTGATCAGATCGATTCCCT